>Ga0102932_1000013_pt1 | contig 79632 bp, 77 predicted proteins | sample SalPonR1_C_D2_MG_FD_78212 | JGI IMG/M metagenome (GOLD analysis project Ga0102932, IMG submission 78212) | Salt pond soil microbial communities from South San Francisco under conditions of wetland restoration - Salt Pond MetaG R1_C_D2_MG | ecosystem: Environmental > Aquatic > Marine > Intertidal...
ATGGGCATGCAGAAAACGCCCGAGGCCTTTCGCCGCGCCTGCAAACGATTCATCTTTCTCGAAAATCTCGACAATGCCGGGGATGCCGACAGCAGCGCGGCCAAGCCGGCCCGCAAAAGCAACCTGAACGAGGCGCGGACCCTGATCCTCAAGGCGATGGACGCGATCGACCAGGATGACGAATGGTACCGTCTCGGGCAATTGGGCCAGCATATCGTCTCGGCCAATCCCGATTTTGACACCCGCACCTATGGCAAGCGCAAGCTGAGTGACCTGGTGGCAGAGTTGAAGGTTCTCGAAGTCAAGCGCGGCACGAACAATCAGTTGATGGTCCGCCGGCGGGATTGAATCCGCCGATCGCGCAACGCCCCATTGCGGCATTGGCGCAGCCGTGCAATGCTGACCTCGGGGAAAAGAGGTTTCCGTGCTCAGCGCTTTGGGAGGCCTGACTATGCTGAAACATGAGACACCGATCGTGTTGCGCTCCATCGACGATGACGCGCACGCGCAAGAAAGCCAACTTTCGGAAGCGTCGCTGCGTGTTATGGCGCAGGAGGTGATCACCCGGCTGACGCATATCTCGCGGTCGGCATCCTCTGCACTGGATGACGGCGACCTTGATACGTTCTGCCGGGCCCTGGTCGCGCCGACCGTGGACGACGCTCGAACGATTTTGCTGCGCGCACAGGAACGCGGGGCCAACCACGAGACATTGTGCCTGTCCTATATCGCGGCCGCGGCCCGAAGGTTGGGCGAGTGGTGGGAAGAAGACCGCATTCATTTCAGCGATACCGCCATCGCCGCGGGCCGAATGCTGCATATCTTGCGTGATCTGCGATCGGTCACGCCCCCCGAACCGACGCGCGGCATGCGCGAGGCGCTTTTCGCAACGGTTCCGGGTGAACAGCACCTGATCGGGATCACAATGGCAGCCGATATCCTGCGATCGAAAGGCTGGTCGATCGACCTTCAGCTGGGGCGCAGCGAAGCGGAGTTGTGCAAGATCGCGCGGGATGGCGGATATGCGATCATCGGGCTTTCCGCATCCGGTGCCGAAAGCGTGCGATCCCTTGCCAGCACGATCGTCGAGTTGCGGGTCGCCGCGCCCAGGGCCTATATCTTCATCGGCGGCAACATCTCCGACATGGAGCGCAATGTCATGGAACGCACGGGCGCAGATGCGGTGGCGGCGTCGATGGATGAATGTCTCGACTCGCTCGAAGCGCTCTACCAGGCGGTTATCTCCTCCGGTGGTCCCGCCGCGTAGCGCGCCAAAAAGGTCCGGACCGCGCCGTCGACCACGCGGGCCCTCTCTGTCTCGGACACGGTCGTGATGATGCCGAAAACCAGCTTGGGCCACAGGTCTGCCTTGCACAACTCGGCAAACTGATCAGCGGCCAGGGTGTAGTCATCGATCACCAACTCGCCGCGACCGACCGCCTGACGCAGGTAGTCGACCACCGCCGCGCGCATGATCATCGGCCCGGAGCGATAAAATTCCTGTCCAAGCCGGGGAAAGCGATCCGCTTCGGCGACGCAGATGCGAAAGATGCGCTGGCCGATATCGGAATAGATGAACCCGAGAAACTGGTGCGCGATTTGTGCAAGCACATCGGCGGGCGGACGGGAATTGTCGATCCGTTCGATCGACGTGCGGGCCTGTTCTTCGCATTGCCGGGTCGCGACCTCCATGAAGAGCAACCGCTTGTCGGGAAAATAGCTGTAGAGCGTGGCCTTTGACACGCCGGCGGCGCGGGCGATGTCATCGACGCTGGCCCCTTCAAAGCCGTCGCGCAGGAAGACTTCCCGCGCGCCATCGACAACCTGGTCATACTTGCGACCCTTCCGGATTTGCGCCTGCGCCGTGTCCATTCCCGCCTCGTGTTCCAGGTCCGGAACGCTAAACAGGCAGGTTTGGGTCCGCAAGGAGATATGGCGCGGCGTTTGCCGGCTGTCGCGATCCCCGCGGCAGTGACGGATACGAAAAAGCCCAGGCGCGAACGCCTGGGCAGGTGGTCACAAAAGGCTGACGGAAGGAGGAGATCAGCCTTTGGAGAATTCCGGGTAGGCTTCCATGCCCAGTTCGGCCATGTCGAGACCGTTGATCTCTTCCTCTTCACCGACGCGGATGCCCACGACCGCCTTGAGAATGAGCCACATGATCAAGGCCAGTACGAAGACCGAACCCACGATCGCGACAATGCCCAGAAGCTGCGTTCCCAGCGATGCGTCACCGTAGAAGATGACCGCGATCGTGCCCCAGATCCCGGCAAAGCCATGGACCGGGATGGCCCCGACAACATCATCGATTTTCAGCTTGTCGAGCAGCGGGATGGTGAACACCACGATGCCACTGCCGATGGCGCCGATCCACAGGGCCCCGAAGAGGGTCGGAGCAAGCGGTTCAGCCGTGATCGACACGAGACCGGCAAGCGCACCGTTCAGAACCATGGTCAGATCGACCTTCTTGTAGAGAATCTGCGTCAGGATCAGTGCCGTGACGGCCCCCGATGCCGCGGCCATGTTGGTGTTGCTGAAGATACGCGAGACGTCGGCGATGTCTCCCACGGTCCCCATGGCAAGCTGCGAGCCGCCGTTGAAGCCGAACCAGCCGAGCCACAGGATGAACATCCCGAGCGTCGCCAGGGCCAGGTTGGACCCGGGCATCGGGTTGACCTTGCCGTCCTTGTACTTGCCGATCCGCGGTCCAAGCACGATCGCACCGGCCAAGGCAGCCGCCGCACCACAGGCGTGCACGATGGTCGAGCCGGCAAAGTCGGAGAACCCTGCCTCGCTGAGCCAGCCGCCGCCCCAAGTCCAGGAGGCCGTCAGCGGATAGATGAATCCAGTCAGAACGGCCGAGAAGATCAGGAATGGCCAGAGCTTGATACGCTCGGCAAGCGCCCCGGACACGATGGACGCGGTCGCCGCACAGAACATCAACTGGAAGATATAGTCGGATCCCGTGGACGCATAGGCGGCGTCATCGGCATCGGCCAAGGTGATACCGACAGCCTCAAGCACGCCAACAGACGGGAAGAGACCCGAGAAATAGCCTTCGATCGCCCAGTCTCCGAGCGGGTACATCAGGTTGTAACCGATGAGCCAATACATGATCGCCGCGATCGAAAAGAGCCCGACATTCTTGGTCATCTGCATGGCCACGTTCTTGGACCGGACCAGGCCGCCTTCGAGCATCGCAAAGCCAGCGGCCATGAAAAACACCAGGAAGCCGCCAATCAGGAACAGCAGCGAGTTCATGATCCAGACGAATTCATCGGCACCGACGGTTGCCGCGTCGTCCTGGGCAAAGCCCGTAACCGGCAGCGCAACGAGCGCGGCGGCGGGCAAGAGTATCTTTTGAAGTTTCATGTGTGAGTGTCCCCTAATCCTTGTCACAGCGCCTGTTCAGAGCGCGTCCCCATCCGTTTCGCCGGTCCGCACGCGGATCGCCTGCTGCGCATCCAGCACGAAGATCTTGCCATCGCCGATCTTGCCGGTGCGGGCGGTTTTGGTGATTGCCTCGATCACCTGGTCAGCCATGTCGGCAGAGACCACGATCTCGAGCTTGATTTTCGGCACGAAGTTCACCGCGTATTCCGCGCCCCGGTAAATCTCGGTGTGGCCGGATTGCGAGCCGAACCCCTTTATCTCGGTTACCATCATGCCGCGGACGCCAATCTCTGTGAGCGCCTCGCGGACTTCTTCAAGCTTGAATGGCTTGATCGTCGCTATGATGAACTTCACCTTGGTCCCTTTCCCTTGCAGATCGATCTTGTTTGCAGGTGCAGAAAACGTGCACCGGAGGGAGGAAGGGAAGAGAGCCGGAGGGGTACAGACGGGCATGGTCGTGGATTTTGCACAAATTTTGCACAAATATGTTTAGATGATTACTTTTTGTGCATTAAAAAAAGCCGGCACCCCGGCATCACAAAGGTCCACATCGACCGGCAAAGCAATTAAATTGGCCAAAACGGGCAGGAAAACAGGCGGTCGGCATGACTGATTCACGACGCGGAAAAGGCCGACTAGTGGCAGACCGGAGATATCCCAAGAAACCGGCGAAATCGGCCAAGCCGCGCAAGGCGCCCCCCACGAAGCGCAAGGCGGCGCGCCCCGGTTCCAAAAAGCGCCCCGGTCTCATCCGGCGGATGATAAACTGGATGTTTCGGCTCGTGTTTCGCCTGGTGCTGCGCGCCGGGATCGTCGTGGCGCTGATCATTGCCGGATTTGTCGGCTACATCCACACAACCCTGCCCGACGCCTCTGCCATGCAGGATGGGCGCGCGCGCGGGTCGGTGCAGCTTCTGGATCGCAACGACGTGGGCTTCGCCTGGCGCGGTGATCAGTTCGGCGGCATCGTGACCGCCGACTCCGTGTCGCCGCATCTCAGGAACGCGATAATCGCGACCGAGGACAAGCGCTTTTACCGCCATTTCGGGCTGTCCCCGCGCGGCATCGCGTCGGCCATTCGCATCAACCTGACCGAAGGGCGCGGGCCGCTGTCGGGCCACGGCGGCTCGACCATCACGCAGCAGACGGCCAAGCTCATGTGTCTTGGCGTTGCCTATGATCCTACCGACTGGGAGAGCGAGCGCGCCTATATCAATGATTGCCGGCAGGGGTCTTTGTATCGCAAGGCCAAGGAGGCGATCTATGCGCTGGCGATGGAGGTGAAATACTCCAAGGACGAGATCCTGTCGATCTACCTCAACCGCGCCTATATGGGCGGGGGCGCCTATGGCGCTGCCGCCGCGGCAGAGCGCTATTTTTCCAAACCTGCCTCGGCCCTGAGCGCGCAGGAAGGCGCGATGCTTGCCGGGCTTCTGACCGCCCCGTCCAGCCTCGCGCCCACCTCCAACCTCGAACGCTCCCAGGCGCGCGCGGCCACGGTGCTGCGGCTCATGAACGAACAGGGCTATCTGACCGATGCAGAAGCGCGCGCCGCCCGGTCCGACCCCGCCACCCTGTCGGAAAAGGCGCAGCGCAAGACGGGCGGGTCTTTCGCGGATTGGGTAATGCAGTCGGGGCCGGATTTCCTGACCAGCGACACCACCGAGGATGTGATCATTTCGACGACGCTGGACCAGCGCATCCAGCAGGCCGCCGAAGACGCGATCGACACGGTGTTCCGCAACAAGGTTCGGGACGGCTCCAAAGCTCAGGCCGCGATCGTCGTGATGTCTGCGGATGGCGCTGTCAGAGGCATGGTCGGAGGTGTTTCCGGTCAATTCAACCGTGCAACGCAGGCAAAACGCCAGACCGGGTCAGCCTTCAAACCCTTCGTCTATGCAACCGCGCTGGAACTGGGCTACAGCCCCTATGACACGGTCGAGGATGCGCCGTTTTGCATGACCATCCCCGGATCCGGCGAATGGTGCCCGGAAAACTACACACGAGATTTCGCCGGGACCGTCACCCTGGTCGACGCGCTGGCCAAAAGCCTGAACATCCCGGCGGTCAAGATATCCGAATCCGTGGGCCGCGATCTGGTGCACCAGGTGTCCAGCGATTTCGGGATCGGCAGCGATCTGTCCGATACCCCGGCGCTCGCCCTTGGTGTGTCCGAAGCGTCTCTGCTGGAAATGACGGGGGCGTTTGCCGGGATCCTCAATGGCGGCTCCTCTGTCACGCCCTACGGGCTCAACGACTTGCGCATCGTCGGGGATGATGCGCCGCTGATGGGCGCCGGGGGCGGGATCGGTGAACGGGTCATCAACGAACAAGCGGCACGGCAGCTCATCTGGATGATGGAAAAGGTCGTGTCTCAAGGTACCGGCAGCCGCGCCCGGTTGCCGGATCGGCAGGTGGCCGGAAAAACCGGCACGACACAGGCGGCGCGCGACGCGTGGTTCATCGGCTTTACCGCCGATTACGTGGCCGGTGTCTGGATGGGATATGATGACAACACGCCGCTCGCAGGCGTGACGGGCGGCGGCCTGCCTGCCGAGATCTGGAAAGAGACCATGAGCCGCGTGCACCAGGGCCAGCCGGCCAAACCGCTGCCGATGATCGAACCGACCCCGCCACGGCAGGTCGCGCAGCCAACACCGCGACAGCAAGGCACCGCGCCCCGGGACCGGCAGGGCGGCACCGGCGGCGTGGAAGACGCGCTGAACCAGCTTTTGCGCAATATCCTTGGCGGCAATTGATCGGAACACACAAGGTGAGAACCCGCTTTCCATTTTCCGGATCACGCAATACCGTTCGCCACAACACGAGGGAGACACCATGACCAACACCATCGACGCCCGCCTTGCCGAGCTGGGGCTGACCCTGCCCGACGCCCCTGCTCCGGCGGCGAATTACGTGCCTGTCGTACAGACCGGAAACCAGATTTACGTCTCGGGACAGTTGCCCAACGGGCCCGACGGATTGATCACGGGCAAGCTCGGCGCTGACCTGGAGGTCGAGGCGGGGGCCGAGGCGGCAAAGCACTGCGCATTGGCGCTGCTCGCACAGGCCCGCAAGGCCGCGGGCGGCGACCTGGGCCGGGTGCGCCTGGTCAAGCTGGTCGGGTTCGTCAACTCGACCGCCGAGTTCGGCGACCAGCCCAAGGTGGTCAACGGCGCCTCGGATCTGATGGTCGACGTTCTGGGGGACAACGGGCGGCACGCGCGCTCCGCGGTGTCGGCCGCCTCCCTGCCCTTTGGCGTCGCAGTCGAGATCGAAGGGATCTTCGAATTGCTATGACAGCCCTGCCCCCGGCGTTCCTGGCCCGGCCCATCGCCCATCGCGGCTATCACGACGCAGCCGCAGGGCGGATCGAAAACAGCCGGTCCGCCTTTGCCGCCGCGATGGACGCGGGATATGGCATCGAACTGGACGTGCAATTGTCGCGCGATGGTGTGGCCATGGTGTTCCACGACACCGACCTGGACCGCCTGACCGATGGAACCGGCCCGGTGCACGACCGCGACGCCGCCACCTTGCAGAACATCGCACTGACAGGCGGCCCGGACACACTCCAGACACTGCCCCAGGTGCTGCGCGCCATCAATGGCACCGTGCCGCTGCTGATCGAGGTAAAGGACCAATCCGGCGTGATGGGCGACAGCGACGGTCGGCTCGAACAGGCGACCGCCGACGCGCTGGCCGGCTATGCCGGTCCGGTGGCGGTGATGTCCTTCAACCCGGATATGGTGGACCGGTTCGGACGACTGGCGCCGGGCGTCCCGCGCGGCTTGGTCGGCGCGGCCTGGCGCCAGACGGATGACCCGCATGTGCCCGTCGACACCCGCGCGCGGCTGGCCGCGATTGCGGATTTCGACACGGTTGGCGCGTCGTTTCTCAGCTACGACAGGACCGACCTCGACTTGCCGTTCGTGCAACTGCGCAAACAACAGGGCGTGCCGATCCTGTGCTGGACAATACGCAGCCGCGAACAGGAAACCGAAGCGCGCGACCTGGCCGACAACATCACCTTTGAAGGCTACGCCGCTTGAACACGCGCCGTTGCGGCCCACCTTTCAGGGCAGACCGAAGGAAACGCCATGTCGGACCCCGCTGACGCGCCCACGATCGCCGTTACCATGCACTCTTCGCTGTCGCAGATCGCGGCAGAGGATTGGGATGCCTGCGCCTGCCCGGAAACCGAAGATGGCGGGCGCGCCCGCGATCCGTTCACCACGCACCGGTTTCTCAAGGCCCTCGAGGACAGCGGCTCTGTCGGCACCGGCACGGGTTGGGACCCGCGCTACCTGACGGCGGAGCTGGACGGCCGGATCATCGCCTGCGCACCGCTCTATGCCAAAAGCCACAGCCAGGGCGAATACATCTTCGATCACAACTGGGCCCATGCGTTGGAACGCGCAGGGGGCCGGTATTACCCGAAGTTGCAAATCGCCGTTCCCTTCACCCCGGCGACCGGGCGGCGGATCCTCACCCGGCCGGGATACGACGCCGAAGGCCTTGGCGCGCTTGTTCAGGGCGCGATACAAGTGGCCGCCGACAACCAGCTCTCGTCGCTGCATGTCACCTTCTGCACGGAGGACGAGGCCATTGCCGGCGAACAGATCGGCCTGCTGCGCAGACGGACCCAGCAATACCATTGGGACAATCGCGGCTATGACAGCTTTGACGGGTTTCTCGCGGATCTCAGTTCGCGCAAGCGCAAGACCATCCGCAAGGAACGCGCCCGCGCGCAGGCGTTCGGCGGGACGATCCAGCACTTCACCGGGGACCAGATACAGCCCGAGCACTGGGCGGCATTCTGGGATTTCTACCAGGACACTGGCGCGCGCAAATGGGGCACGCCCTATCTGACGCGCCGCTTCTTCGACATCGCCCAGGACCAGCTGCGCGACGATATCCTGCTGGTCATGGCCGAACGCGATGGCGAATGGGTCGCAGGCGCGCTGAACGTGATCGGACGAGACACGCTGTACGGGCGCTACTGGGGCTGCATCGAAGACCACCCCTGTCTGCATTTCGAACTGTGCTATTATCAGGCGATGGACCATGCTGTCGCGCATGGTTTGTCGCGGGTCGAGGCGGGGGCGCAGGGCGAACACAAGCTGTCGCGCGGGTATCTTCCCGTCTACACGCATTCGCTGCACTGGATCGGGGATGCCGGGTTTTCCGACGCGGTGGCCCGATATCTCGAAGCCGAGTCGCAAGCCGTCGGTCAGGATATCGAGATCCTGACCAGCTATGGCCCGTTCAGAAAAGACCAGATTGAGGAGCAAGAATGACCGAGAAACTTTCTGACGAAGTTCGCAAGAGCGTGCTCGACCCGTTGAAAGAGTCGGGTTGGACGCTTCTGGAAGATCGCGATGCGATCAGCAAGACGTTCAAGTTTGCCGATTTTACCGAAGCCTTCGCATGGATGACCCGTGCCGCGCTTTGGGCCGAAAAATGGGACCACCATCCGGAATGGGCCAATGTCTACAATCGGGTCGACGTCACTTTGACCACGCATGATGTCGGTGGCCTTTCGTCGCTGGATGCCAAACTGGCGCGCAAACTCGACAGCCTTTGACGGCGCAGCGCGAAACCCTGCCAACCGCAGGGTTTCGCCGTCGGTGACAATGGTCTTGTCGCCGGCAAAAGCCCCGGGCACCCCCTCCGCAAACCTTTGAAAAGACCCCGGTTTCTGCGACATTTCGTCGTGGCTCTCTTTCGTTTCGGGGGCGGCGCACCAAGCAGGGCGCACTCTGGCCGGGTGGCGCGATCCCCGCGCGGCAACACGGCACCGACAGAACCATTATTCGCCTTTTCTTTGCCAAACGGCTTGGTCTAACTTGCGCGCGATGATGCGCTATTTCTTCAAACGCTTGTTCTCTCTCGGACTGAGCCTGATCGTGGCCTCGGTGGTCATTTTCGTCGTGGTCGAGGTGGCCCCGGGGGATCCGGCGACCTTCATGCTCGGCATCAATGCCCAACCTGACACCGTGGCAGCGCTGCGGACCGAACTTGGCCTCGACCAATCGAAATTGGCCCGTTACCTGAGCTGGGCCGGCGGGATGCTCACCGGCGATTTCGGCATGTCCTATACCTATCGCACCCCGGTTGCCCAGATGATCGCAGACCGGTTGTGGGTATCGCTGCCGCTTGCGATCTATGCCCTGACATTGTCGACGCTCATCGCTTTTCCAGCGGGAATTTTCGCTGCCGCACGCCGTGGCGGATCGGGCGACCTGGCAGTGACGGGGGCCACGCAGCTTGGTGTCGCGATCCCGAATTTCTGGTTTGCCATGATGCTTGTGCTGATCTTTGCCATAAACCTGAGCTGGTTCAGCGCCGGTGGCTTTCCCGGTTGGGACGTCGGATTCTGGGCCGGGCTCAAGGCGCTCACCCTGCCGGCGATTGCGCTTGCCCTGCCACAGGCCGCGATCCTCACCCGCGTGATGCGGTCTTCGCTTCTTGATATCCTGAACGAGGATTTCATCCGCACCGCCCGCGCCAAGGGTCTTTCGGCGCGCCAGGCGCTTTGGCGGCACGGGGTGCGCAACGCGCTGATCCCGGTGCTGACGATTATCGGGCTGCAATTCGCCTTCCTGCTGGCGGGAGCCATCATCATCGAACAGGTGTTTTTTCTTCCCGGTCTGGGGCGGCTCATTTTCCAGGCCATAACCCAGCGCGACCTGATCGTCGTGGAATCGGTTGTCATGCTTCTGGTTTTCGCCGTCATCATGGTGAATTTCCTGGTCGATCTGGCCTATGCAGCCATCGATCCGCGGCTGAGGGCACGGACATGAGCCGAAACCTGATCCTTGGCGGCGCGCTCACCGGGCTGTTCCTGCTGGCCGCGATCCTGTCCTTCATCTGGACCCCCGACAGCGTGGAGGCGATGGACATCCCGAACCGCCTGCAGCCCCCCGGAGCGGGCAACCTTCTGGGCACGGACCATTTCGGCCGCGACATCCTGTCGATGCTTATGGTCGGGGCGCGGACCTCGATTGCCGTCGCTTTGGTGGCGGTGGGCATCGGCATGGGGCTTGGCGTCCCGTTGGGCCTTGCCGCCGCTGCACGCGACGGCGGACTTCTTGACGAGGTCATCATGCGGATGAATGATCTGATCTTCGCCTTTCCGTCGCTGGTCATCGCCATCCTCATCACCGCCGTGTTCGGTCCCTCGGCCACCAATGCGATCATCGCCATCGGTGTCTTCAACATCCCCGTTTTCGCCCGCATCACCCGTGGGGCCGCGCTCAGCCTTTGGACGCGCGACTTCGTCCTCGCGGCGCGGGTCGCCGGCAAAAGCCGCACGCGCATCAGCGCGGAACACATCCTGCCCAACGTTGCCAACCTGCTGATCGTCCAGAGCACCATCCAGTTCAGTCTTGGTATCCTGGCGGAGGCAGGCCTGAGCTATGTCGGCCTTGGCGCACAGCCCCCGATCCCAAGCTGGGGTCGCATGCTGGCGGATGCACAGACGATGGTGGCCTTGGCCCCGCATGTCGCCCTGATCCCAGGGCTGACCATCGTCGCCATGGTGCTGGGGCTCAACCTGCTGGGAGACGGGCTGCGCGACGCGCTGGACCCCCGCCTCAAGGTGGTGCGCACATGAGCCTTCTGAACATCGAGTCCCTTTCTCTTTCGATTCATGACACGGCCATCCTGCACGGCATTTCCTTAAGGATTGCTGAAGGCGAGATCACCGCGCTGACCGGCGAAAGCGGATCGGGCAAATCCATGACAGCCTTTGCCACCATGGGGCTCTTGCCCAAGGGCACCGGAACCGGCGGCGCAATCCACTTCGACGGCACTGACCTTTTGAGCCTGCCCGAGCCGCAGATGTGCGACCTGCGCGGACGCGAGATCGGCATGGTGTTCCAGGAACCGATGACCGCCCTCAACCCGGTGCAAACCATCGGCGCGCAGGTGATGGAGACGATCCTGGTGCATAAATCGATGACGCCCAAAATGGCTGAAGAGCGCGCCCGGGAGGTTCTTGATCGCGTCGGCCTGCCGCCCGACCGGTTCCCCCTGTCGCGTTATCCGCACGAGTTGAGCGGCGGGCAGCGCCAGCGTGTCGTGATCGCGATGGCCATTGCCCTGCGCCCGCGTCTGCTGATCGCGGATGAGCCGACCACGGCGCTTGACGTGACCACCCAGGCGCAAATCCTCGATCTGCTGCGCGGCCTCGCGCGGGGACAGGGCATGGCGCTGATGATGATCACCCATGATCTGGCCGTGGTCAGCGACATGGCCGACACGCTCAATGTCATGCGCCACGGCGCGATCGTGGAGTCCGGGCCGACCCGCGACGTGCTGCACGAGATGCGCCACAGCTACACCCGGCAGCTTTTCGAGGCATCGCGGCATCAGGCCGATCTTGGCCCGGCCAAGGCCGATACGCCGCTCCTGTCGGTGCAGTCTGTCAGCCGCGACTTTCCACTACCGCGCAAGACGCTTTTCGGCGCGCGCCAGACCTTTCGCGCCGTCGATCATGTCAGCTTCGAGATCAGGCGCGGCGAACGCGTCGGCCTCGTCGGCGAGTCGGGCTGTGGTAAATCCACCCTCACCCGCGCCATTCTCGGGCTGGAGGCAACGCAGTCGGGGCGCATCACGCTCGACGGCGATCCGGTCTGGCAAGGCGGCCACCCGAACCTGACCGTGCGCCGCAAGATGCAGGTGGTGTTCCAGGATCCATACGGCAGCTTCAACCCCCGCCACCGGGTCGCGCGGCTTGTCTCGGAGCCGTTTCACCTTCTTGACGATGCGCCCACGGGCCGCGCACTGGACGGTGCGATCGCGGATGCGCTCACGGCCGTGGGACTGTCTCCGCGCGACGCGGACAAGCACATCCATGCCTTTTCCGGCGGCCAGCGCCAGCGCATCGCGATTGCCCGCGCGCTCATCATCAAGCCCGACCTGATCGTGTTCGACGAAGCGGTATCGGCGCTCGATGTGCGGGTGCGGGCGCAGATCCTCGACCTCATGGCCGATCTCAGCCGCGCATACGGGCTGACCTATCTCTTCATCAGCCACGACCTGAGCGTGGTGCGGTCGATCACCGACCGCGTGATGGTGATGCAGGCCGGCAAGATCGTCGAGGACCGCCCCACCCGAGCGTTGTTCGATGCCCCGGACCACCCCTATACCCGCACACTCATGGCAGCGGCCCCCCGGCTGCCCGAAGACCTGGAGAAGACCCCATATGCTCCCGATCCTGCCCTTTGATCCCAGCCATATCCTGATCGCCGGCACATGGCGCGCCACGGACCGGGTCCTGCCGCTCGTAAACCCGTCAACCGGGGACAGGCTGTGCACCATCGCCCGCGGGTCAGAGACGAATATCGACGCCGCTGTCGCCGCCGCACAGGCCGCGCGTGACGGCGCCTGGGGCCAGATGCCGGCACTGGAGCGGGGCCGCTGCCTGACCCGGCTGGGTCAGCTAGTCCTCGACGATGTCGATCTCTTCACCACGCTCGAGACGCTCGACGTCGGCAAACCGGTGACCCAGGCGCGCAACGACGCCCTCGCCCTGGCCCGCTACTGCGAATTCTACGGCGGCGCGGCGGACAAGCTGCACGGTCAGACGGTGCCCTATCTCGACGGCTACACCGTTTACACGCTCCGCGAGCCGCACGGCGTGACCGGCCATATCGTGCCGTGGAACTACCCCATGCAGATCATCGGACGCTCGGTCGGGGCGGCGCTGGCCATGGGCAATGCCTGCGTGCTCAAACCGGCCGAGGATGCCTGTCTTACGGCGCTTCTTTTCGCCCATCTGGCGCAAGAGGCAGGGCTGCCCGATGGCGCGATCAACGTGGTGCCGGGTCTCGGCGCAGAGGCGGGCGCGGCGCTGGCCGGTCATGCGGGTGTGCACCACCTGAGTTTCACCGGATCGGTCGACACCGGCAGAACGATCCAGACGCTGGCGGCACGCAATGTCGTGCCCGTCACGCTCGAACTTGGCGGCAAATCCCCCCAGATCGTGTTCGCCGATGCCGACCTGGAGGCGGCCTTGCCCTTTCTCGTCAATGCCGGGCTGCAGAACGCGGGCCAGACCTGTTCGGCCGCGTCACGCATCCTGATCCAGCGCACCATATACGACGACCTGGCCCGGCGCATGGGCGACGCCTACCGCGCCAAACGGATCGGCCCCGCCGACAGCGATCCCGATATCGGCCCGCTGGTCTCCCTGAAACAAAAGTCCCGGCTCGAGACCCTGCTCGGGGCGGCCGGCGACCTGCCCCTGATCGCCGAAACGCCGCGTCCCGCCGACCTGCCCGCGGGCGGTGCCTATGTGCAACCGCGGCTTTATGGACCCACGGCGCCGGATCACCCGCTGGCGCAGGACGAACTTTTCGGCCCGGTGCAAGTGCTCATCCCCTTCGACACGGAAGACGAGGCGATCCAGATCGCCAACGGCACCTCCTATGGCCTTGTCGCCGGGGTCTGGACCAACGACGGCGGGCGCCAGATGCGGCTGGCCAAGGCGCTGAAAACCGGGCAGGTTTTCATCAACAATTACGGCGCAGGCGGCGGCGTCGAACTGCCGTTCGGCGGCATCGGCAAATCCGGCCATGGCCGCGAAAAGGGGGTCGAGGCGCTTTATGGCTTCTCGACTCTGAAAACCGTCGCTGCAAAACACGGCTGAACAGGGGGACAAGACATGAACTTGGATGGAAAAACCGCGATCGTGACCGGGGCCGCGTCGGGCTTCGGCGCGGGAATCGCGCGCAGCTTCGCCGCCGAAGGCGCGAAGGTCATGGTGGTCGATCTCGACATCGACGCGGCCCAGGCCGTTGCCACCGACATCGCCGGCATCGCGCATCGCGCGGATGTGTCGAACGGCGATCAAGTGTCCGACATGATCGAAACCGCAATCGCTCGGATGGACCATGTCGACATCCTCGTGAACAATGCAGGCGTCACGCATCTGCCCGCCCCGATGGAAGAGATCACCGAAGATGATTTCGACCGCGTGTTCGCGGTGAATTGCAAATCCGTCTACCTCACCGCCCGCGCGCTGGTGCCGCATCTCAAGCACCGCCAGACCGGTGCGATCCTCAACATCGCCTCGACTGCAGGCGTATCCCCCCGGCCAAATCTGAACTGGTACAACGCGTCCAAAGGCTGGATGAACACCGCCACCCGCACGATGGCGGTAGAACTCGCCCCCTCCGGCATCCGCGTCAACGCGCTCAACCCGGTGGCGGGCGAAACGCCCCTGCTCAAGAGCTTCATGGGCGAAGACACCCCCGAGATGCGCTCGAAATTCCTCTCCACCATCCCGCTGGGCCGTTTTTCCACACCGCAGGACCTTGGCAGCGCCGCGGCCTTCCTGTGTTCCGACGCGGCCGGCATGATCACCGGCGTCTGCATGGAAGTGGACGGGGGACGCTGTATATGACCCGATCTTCTTTGTTTCAAAAATATCCCGGGGAGTGTGAGGGGCTGGCCCCTCACTCCGACGCGGCCAGCACCGAGATCCCGGCGTGACACCCGGCCCCCGCAACCTGATCACCGATGTTCCCGGCCTTGCGGTGGGCAACGCGGAGGACGCCCGTCTCAAGTCCGGCACCACGGTCCTGCTGTCCGAACAGGGCCCGATGACCACGAGCTGCGCTGTCATGGGCGGCGCACCGGGGACCCGTGACACCGACCTGCTGGAGCCGGATAAGACCGTGCCGGGTGTCGATGCGCTGGTTCTGTCCGGCGGGTCGGCCTTCGGCCTTGCCGCGGCACAGGGCGTGATGGACATGCTCGCCGAACAGGGCCGCGGATTTCGGATCCACGCCGCCCGCGTGCCCATCGTGCCCGCGGCGATCATCTTCGATCTTCTGAACAATGGCGACAAGCACTGGACGGACAATCCCTACCCCCTGCTGGGGGCGCAGGCGCTGGCCAATGTCACCCGGGATTTCGCGATCGGCACCGCGGGCGCAGGCACCGGCGCCACCGACGCCCGGCACAAGGGCGGGCTTGGGTCGGCCTCGCTGGTTCTGCAGGATGGCTCCACAATCGGCGCGCTGGTGGTCGTCAACGCCCTGGGACGTGCGACAACCCCCTCCGGCCGACATTTCTGGGCCGCACCGTTCGAAATCGGCGATGAATTCGGCGGCCTCGGTCCCGATCCGCAAGCCAACCTGCAGCCGCTGCCGCCCAGCCGCAAGGCAGCGGCCATGGCGCAGCATGGCAATACGACCATCGGGATCGTCGCAACGGATGCGACACTCGACAAGGCCGCCTGCAAACGGCTTGCCACCGCTGCGCATGACGGCTTTGCCCGCGCCTTGGTGCCATCACACACGCCTTATGACGGCGACCTGATCTTTGCCGCCAGCACCGCGCGCCACGCGCCCCCGGCAGAGGAGGTGATGCCGATGCTCGGCCATTACGCCGCCCTCTGCATGACCCGGGCCATTGCGCGGGCGATCTGGGCGGCGACACCCGGCAGCGGTGACGCCCTGCCGACCTTTCGACAAGAGCACGGGCGCCCCTGAGCGATCGGTTTTGCAGCGGCCGTCACCGGTGCTTGCTCAGCGCAGGATCGGCGGTTTCTCGGGGTCGCTGCCGGGCGCCATCCGCTCGACCCGCGCGGGCGCATCCGGTTCCGGCAGGTCGAACCGCAAGGCGACGCGGGCAAGCTGCGCCGTCACCGGATCGCTGTCGCGCAGGAACACCACGTCGAGTGCGGCTGCCTCCAGACCGGAAAACACCAACGCCTCCTGGATCGCCCGCGCAAGCGCGTCTTCCGCCCCCGGAACGGTGCCTGTGAACCCGATCAGGTGGCCGCGCACGCCCGTGTCATAAAGCACTTCGGCCAGGTAGCCGCATCGCGCCAAACCCACGGCCGTTCGCAGCTTGGCATCGACCGCCTCGAGCACCGCGTCCGGCAAAGCCCCCGGAGCCCGGAATTCCTCGGGCCGCGCCTCGGCCTCACTTGGCCCCTGCGCAACCGTTTCGGCCAGCCAATCCACCGCAGCGGAGGGAAGCAGGATCGCGGAGGGGGCGACCTCGGGGTTCAGGGCAATGCCAATGCCCTGCCCGGCCAGCATGCCCACGATTGTCCGCCCCGACACCGCGACATAGGGCACCGCGCGCCCGGCAAACCCGCTCAGCCGGTCCTCGGTGTCAAAGGCCAGCACGAAGCGCGCGTCGCCGACGTCGAACAATTCCGGCTCGGCCTGATCGCCCTCGGCCTCGCGTGCGAGCAACACGAAAAGCTCCGCCTCCGCGAGACGGTCATAAAAGCGTAGCCGCGGCGCATCCGCCTGCGCATCTGCCTGCATCGCCGCATGGGCGTGGTCCAGCGGGGTTTCCAAAGTCATGCCATCACCTCCTTGACCCGCGCGCGCAGCACGGACAGCACCTCGGCCTCGAACCACGGGTTCTTCTTCAACCAACCGGTATTGCGCCAGCTTGGATGCGGCAAGGGCAGAACACCCGGCCAATGGTCGCGCCAACGGCGCACCGTCTCGGTCACACCGGATGTCGTACCCAGATGGTACTTTTGCGCATAGCCACCGATCACCAGCTTGAGCGGCACCGCACCGACATGCCCCAACACCGCGTCATGCCACGTCTGACGGCAAATCGCGGGCGGCGGCAAGTCGGACCCGGCGGCATCATAGCCGGGAAAACAAAAGCCCATCGGCACGATCGCGACGCGGCTCTGATCGTAGAACGCCGCCCGGTCCAGCCCCAGCCAGGCACGCAGGCGATCGCCCGATGGATCGTCGAACGGCAGCCCGCTGGAATGCGCGCGCAACCCGGGGGCCTGGCTACAGATCAGCAGACGCGCACCGGCGCGGAACCACACGACCGGCTTGGGCCGGTGCTGCGTGGCGGTCGCGGCAAAACGCTCGGCACAGATCGTGCACGTCGAAAGACGGTCCTGAATGCTCATGCCGGAGAGATAGGCCCTGTGGTCTCAAACCAAAGAGGCCGGGACAATCAAACGCGTCTGGTACCGTATCATCCGGGCAATCCGCCCGAGGTGATCGGGCCGAAAGGCGACACAGCCCGCCGTGGGAACCCCGCGCCTGCGCCAGCGATGCAGGAAAATCGCCGATCCGCGTCCTGCCGTGGCAGACGGCCAGTTCCAATCCGTCAGCAGCACCAGATCATAGAGCGGGTCGGCGCGTCGCAAGGCCTCGTGGCTGTGCGGGTAGGGCGCCCGTACCATCAGGTTGTAATCCTCATGCGCCGGATCATCGGACCAGAGATCGCCCGGCCGGATCGGCAGCGCCCAATCGGTCGGCCGCGCCATCCGGTCCGGCCGATAAAGCAGCCCGACGATCCGGTGCACCCCGACAGGCGTCGCGCCATCCCCTTCACGCTTGTCAGCGGTGACACCGCCGCGCCCGATCGTGCAGGGCCACAGCCGTCCCATGAAGCGCACGCCTTGCCGGGTCAGAACCATGTCGTGTCGCGTCATCTTGTTTGCCCCTGTACGTCCACCGGACCAACCAGATCGCGCCGGCCCACCCGACCGTGCCGGCGCGCATGGCGATGATATGTCCAGGCCCGCGGCATCGCTAGATATGCCCGGATTTTGCCCGCTTGGTGGCAAGATACGCGGTGTTATGCGGCGTCTCGCCCACGTGAAGCGGCACGCGTTCGGCCACCTCGATGCCGTTGCGGGTCATCATGTCGATCTTGGCTGGATTGTTTGTCATCAACCGGACCGCCGAGAATCCAAGCCGCCGCAACAGCTCGGACCCGATCCGGATATCCCGTTCGTCGTCTTCGAAACCAAGCCGGTGATTGGCCTCCACCGTGTCGAAGCCCTGATCCTGCAACGCATAGGCCCGCATCTTGTTGGCAAGCCCGATCCCGCGCCCCTCCTGGTTGAGGTAGAGCAGGACACCCGCGCCCTCGGCGCCCATCCGGTCCAACGCCGCGTTGAGCTGCGGCCCGCAATCGCATTTCAGGCTGCCCAGCAGATCACCGGTGAAACAGGCCGAATGCAGCCGCGCCAGAACCGGCGCCCCGCGGTCGGGGCGGCCGATCTCGATCGCGTAATGCTCTTCCGATCCATCCTCGGGCCGGAACACGTGCAGCCGCGCATTTTCCGCCGCGCGAAGCGGGACACGCGCCGAGATCACGCCGTCGAACACCACGGATGCACCGATCCTCGGCGCCGCTTCCTCTGGGTCCAGGCAGGTCAACCCGTGCATCCCGGCAAAGCGGGCCGCGTCCTCCAGGGGGATCACGACAACCGCGGGCAGCAACCGCGCCGATTTCGCAAGGGTCACGGCCAGACGATGAAGGCTGGCATCGCCGGCGCGCCGGGTGACCAAGGGCCCTTTCATCGGGTGCGCCAGATCATCCGCCGGATCGGCCAGCGCCTGCACCCAGCGCAGCGTGGCATCCTCGGGAAGGGCCACGCGGGCCACATCGCCATCATAGGCCCGCGCCTTGAGCGTTTCCGCCCGCCGTCCCGTCAGAACAAGGTCCGCCGCCCCCGGCAACGCGATCACGTCGTCCAACCGGGCCGACGACAGCGTTTCCGCAGCCAGCACCAGAATCCCGTCGCGCCGCCCCAGGACAATCGGCACACCCATGCGCAAATCGGCCCGCGCGCGCGCCAGGAGGTCGGTGATGTCAGGCGCAAGGCTCATTGAGGTGTCGTCTCCCACAGGAGTAAGTCAGGGACACTCTGCAACAAAAGACCCTGATTCATGTAACATTCGCCTCCAACAGACACGAGGCCGTGAAACACTTGCAGCAATTCTTGCTCCGGCGCAACGCCCCGACCATGTGTTATGAAACGAACGGAGACACGAACATGGCCCAGCTCAAGAACATCCTTCTGGTCGACGACGATGATGACCTGCGCGAAGCCCTGGCCGAGCAGATGGTGATGACCGAGGACTTCGAAGTCTTCGAAGCAGAGACCGGCGCCGCCGCGATGAGCCGCATCAAGGAAGAGCTTTACGATCTCATCATCCTCGATGTCGGCCTGCCCGATACCGATGGCCGCGAGCTGTGCCGCCTGATGCGCAAGCAAGGGGTCAAGGCCCCGGTGCTGATGCTGACCGGGCATGATTCCGATTCCGATACGATCCTTGGTCTCGACGCCGGCGCCAATGATTATGTCACCAAGCCTTTCAAGTTCCCGGTGCTTCTGGCCCGCATCCGCGCGCAATTGCGCCAGCACGAACAATCGGAAGACGCGGTTTTCACCCTCGGACCCTATACGTTCAAACCGTCTATGAAGCTCCTGGTGACAGAGGACGACAAGAAAATTCGCCTGACCGAGAAAGAGACGAACATCCTCAAATTCCTCTACCGCTCCACCGAAGGCGTGGTGCCGCGCGACACGCTGCTGCACGAGGTCTGGGGCTACAATGCCGGCGTCACGACCCACACGCTCGAAACGCATATCTACCGCCTGAGACAAAAAATTGAACCCGATCCCTCCAACGCGCGTTTACTGGTAACAGAGTCCGGTGGATACAGGCTTGCCTCGTAAAGGGTTGGTCTTGTGTTGATCCAGATCAATGAGGTATTTGACGCGAATATTTATTTTTGAATTCAACAAGTTCCCGTCGCATATGCGGGTTATCATATGCACCTCCCTGTTGGACCTGGCCCCGGACTTTGCTCCGGGGTCTTTTTTTGTCCGCCGGGGGACGCCCCGGATTGGTCAATAGAGTCCAATCCGGTCGATCGAGACATCCGCTTCAAAATCCGCACCATAGGCGACGATGGCGATGCTACGCACGTCGGAGGCGGCGAAGCTCTGTGGCATCGCGTCATGGGACGGCTCGAAATCGGCCAGGGGCAATCGAATCTCCTGCCAGTCCGAGGGGGCCACGAATGTCGCCCGGTAGGAATACCAGACGCGCGACAGGTCCGGCGTTTTCAGAAAGACGTGGTATGTCGCACCATTCCCCCGGACACGCAGGTCCAGCCCCTCCGTCGCGTCGGGCCAGGGATCGGAAAACCTGCGCCGGGCCTGGATGAAGCCGCCATTGTTGTCGGTGCTCACGGTCCCGGTGAGCCGCAGCACAGCCTCCGGCCCCGACCCGATGATCTGTGCCTCGCCCGACGACAGGCCGCCCATCACCCGGTCGGCAACGAAAGCCCACCGCGCGCCTGCATTGCCTGCAAACTCTTCGAACACCGGTCCGGCCATTGCCTGCCCCGCCATCATAACTCCTGCGATCACTGCCATCAGTCTCATACCACGAAAGGTAGGGGCTGGGGTCATCGAGTCCACCACGAACGAAAAAGGCGCCCCCGAAGGCGCGCCTTTCCACCGTCAAGGCGCAGACCTTCAGTCCGCGTCTTCGGCCTTTTTCTCAGGCGCCGTCTCTTCGCCGGTCTCCTGGTCGACCATCTTCATCGCAAGGCGCACCTTGCCGCGGTCGTCAAAGCCCAGAAGCTTCACATAGACCTCCTGACCTTCCTTGAGCACATCCGACGGATGGTTCAGGCGGCGATTTTCGATCTGGGACACATGCACCAGACCATCGCGTTTGCCAAAGAAGTTCACGAAAGCGCCGAAATCGACGATCTTGACAACCTTGCCCTTGTAGACCTGGCCTTCTTCGGGCTCTGCCACGATCGAATAGATCATGTCATAGGCCTTCTGAATGGCTTCGCCATTCGGGCTGGCGATCTTGATGATGCCTTCGTCGTTGATATCGACCTTCGCACCCGAGGTTTCCACGATCTCGCGGATGACCTTGCCGCCCGACCCGATCACTTCGCGGATCTTGTCGGTCGGAACCTGCATCGTCTCGATGCGTGGCGCATGAACAGAGAAGTCCGCAGCGCCGGTCAGCGCCTTGTTCATCTCGCCGAGGATGTGCATCCGCCCGTCTTTCGCCTGCGCGAGGGCTTTCTTCATGATCTCGGGTGTGATGCCCGCGATCTTGATGTCCATCTGCAACGACGTGATCCCGTTCTCGGTACCGGCAACCTTGAAGTCCATGTCGCCAAGGTGGTCTTCGTCCCCCAGGATGTCGGTCAGCACCGCGTAGGATCCATCCTCTTCGAGGATCAGGCCCATCGCCACACCGGCCACCGCGGATTTGAGCGGCACGCCCGCGTCCATCATCGACAAGGACCCGCCGCAGACAGACGCCATCGAGGAGGACCCGTTCGATTCGGTGATCTCGGACACCACGCGCACGGTATAAGGGAAGTCCGTCGGCGCCGGCAAAACCGCCTGAAGCGCGCGCCACGCCAGCTTGCCGTGACCGATCTCGCGACGTCCCGGAGGACCGACGCGACCCGCTTCACCGACCGAATAGGGCGGGAAGTTGTAGTGCAGAAGGAAGTTCGACCGATAATTGCCATGCAGCGCGTCGATAATTTGTTCATCGTCGCCCGTGCCAAGCGTTGTCACGACAAGACCCTGCGTTTCACCACGGGTGAAAAGCGCCGACCCATGCGTGCGCGGCAGGAACCCGGTTTCACAGACGATGTCACGCACCTCGTCCAGCGCACGGCCGTCGATCCGCTTGCCGGACTTGACGACGTCGCCGCGCAGAACCGCGGCTTCCAGCTTTTTCAAGGCCGATCCAAGGTTCGGATCTTCCTGCTGGTCCTCGGTCAGCGCCGCGACGATATCTTCCTTCGCTTGCGCCACCGCACCGGTGCGGTCCTGCTTGTCGGTGATCGCGTAGGCGGCGCGGACCTTGTCCTCGCCTGCGGCTTTCACCGCATCATAAAGCTCGGAATAATCCGGCGGCTGAAAATCGAACGGCTCTTTCGCCGCCGCTTCGGCCAGATCGATGATCAGGTCGACAACCGGCTGGATCTGCTCATGCGCGAAGGTCACCGCGCCCAGCATCTCTTCCTCGGACAGCTCGTAAGCCTCCGATTCCACCATCATGACGGCGTCCTTGGTGCCCGCGACAACCAGGTCGAGCCGCTGCTCGGGATTGTTGCGCAGCTGGTTCATGTCCTCGACTTCGGGGTTGAGGATGTAGTCGCCGTCCGAATAGCCGACCCGGCAGCCCGCGATCGGACCCATGAACGGAGCCCCCGAAATCGTCAGCGCCGCCGACGCCGCGATCATCGCGACGATGTCCGGATCATTGACCAGGTCGTGTGACAGCACGGTGCACATCACCAGCACTTCGTTCTTGAAACCCGGCACGAAAAGCGGCCGCAGCGGGCGGTCGATCAAACGGGCGGTCAGCGTCTCTTTCTCGGTCGGACGTGCCTCGCGCTTGAAAAAGCCACCGGGCACTTTACCGGCGGCATAGTATTTTTCCTGGTAATGCACGGTCAGCGGAAAGAAATCCTGACCGGGCTTGGGCTGTTTGGCAAAGGTCACATTCGCCATCACGCTCGTTTCGCCAAGTGTGGCGATCACGCTGCCATCAGCCTGACGGGCAACCTTGCCCGTTTCCAGTGTGAGCGTTTCTTCGCCCCACTGCATCGTTTTCGTCGTCGTATTGAACATCATCGTATCCTGTAAGGGAGCACTCCCGGCCCTCCGGGTCTCCCGTTTTCATGGCGGCCCCATTGCCGCCGACCCCTTCATCCTGTCATGCGCCGGGGTCAAAGCGTCACGTCTCAGATGACGCGCGGATACATCATTCGGCCAGATTTGCAAAGCATCTTAAGCCCACCGGGGGATTTGAGGGGCCACCCCGCCAAAACCGCGACGGTGCCCAAGGCTGCCAAGATCAGGAAACCGCTGATCAAGATCCTGACGATCCGCTGATCCGTCCGCAAAGAAAAACGCCCGAACCAACGGCTCGGGCGCTCCGGAAACCATAGCGTATCGCTTGCGTCAGCGGCGGATACCCAGGCGTTTGATCAGGTCCTTGTAGCGCGCTTCGTCCTTTTTCCTGGTGTAATCCAGGAGCTTGCGGCGCAGTGCCACCAGCTTGAGCAAGCCACGACGCGAATGGTTGTCTTTCTTGTGCGTCTTGAAATGCTCGGTCAGGGTGGAAATCCGGCTGGTCAGGATGGCAATCTGGACCTCGGGCGAACCGGTATCGCCGTCCTTGGTTGCAAATTCCTTGATCAGGCGGTTCTTTTCTTCAACGGTGATCGACATCGGGGTCTCCTTTCGAAGGTTTGTGTGAATGGCACAAGCCGGGATGTCGTCCAGCAGGGCCCATGGAGAATCTCCGCAATCGGTGCGGATGCGGGCGTATAGGGGATAAATGAGACGTTGGAAACCCCTTCTGCACCGGGCCGGACAGCCCCGACGCCCCCTGACACACCCGCAGACACGGCCCTGTCAAAGCCGCGTCACATCAATCGCCGGGGCGCGGCTCGTGCCCGTAGCGCAGCCGTCGGCACCTGCACGATCACCGCACCGTCCAGAAGAACATCCGTCCAGTCATGTTCGTGTTCCGACAGGCGCAGGCTGACCTGTGGCACATGCGCATGGCCGGGATCGACCCGGGACAGGAGCACATCCTGCGCGGCATCGACTGTATCGACCCGCTGCGGCCTGCCTGCGGACGCAGCACATGGCCAAGATCGCGCAGACGCCGTGTGCAACCCGCGCGTCTCCGCGTGGTCCATCGGCGCATTGATCCGTCCTTCACGCTGGAACAGGCCCAGCGCGTCAACCGGGACATCCGGCCACCCCGGTGGCGGCGTCAGGTCGCGCGACGGTACCTGCCGCTTGCCCGGAAGAGGACGCCGGCCTGCCCAAAAAGGCCTTCCAAACAGGCCGGCAAGAGAGAGCGAGAACAAAGCCATCAGGATCCGCTGCGCTTGAGACGTGGCATCACCCTAGGATCAAAGCGTAAAGGAAGCGTAAGGCGCGGCCTGATCACCGCGCGAAAACCCTGCCAATTTGAAACGGTCTCACGCCGCCGCGTATCGCGCCGCCACTGGCCAGGCGACAGGCGCCGTTTCGAACGACACGTACAACGGATGCCGCGGGTGCCCGTCCTTGGTCAGACCCAGGTGATACATCGGTTCGGCCACCCGCCGCGCGACCTCTGGCCCGCGCCCGAGATGCCCGCCATGCACCCCCCAGGCGGCAATCGTCATCCCGGCCCGGGCGGTCCAATACAGCAGAACCGCATCGGTCATCGCGCCGGTCGCGGCGGCGGCCCGTTTCAAATCCAGGGGACGCGTCGCGCGAAAGGCAAAGATATTGGCGATCATCACCGCCCCGAAGCCCATGCGCCGTGCCCGCGTCTCGCACCGCGCCACTGTCGGGTCATTGCGACGCTCATCCGCCGTGGACGGGTTCAGCATGATGAACAAAAGCGCAGGCCGGTCCACGTCCCAGACCCGCGACAGCCCGTAACGATAGCGGTCACAAGGCGAATACCAGACCCGCGACACGCAGCCCTCGCCCCTGTGCAACCGATGCACCAGCCCACCGGCGATCGCTGGCGGCAGAACCGTCACGACGGCAGCACGAACACCCGTGACGGGTGCATGTCCCCGCTCTTGTAGCGCCCCACCGCGACAGGTGTGCCATCGCAGGACACCCAGCATTCCTCGCCGTACTCGACCCCCGAGGCGATCACCATCGCCGGGTTGCCGTTGCGCAGCTTCACCGCCGCTTCGGGCGTGCATGTCAGCTCGGGCAGGTCCGCCAGGCCCTCCTCGATGGGGCGCAAATACCTGTCCAGTTCCGGTGTCCGCGCCAGCGCTTCGACCTGGTCGAGGCTGATCCCCTCGGAGGCCTCGAACGGCCCGGACCAGACACGCCGCAGGCTCTGAACATGGCCCAGACAGCCCAGCACCTCGCCCAGGTCCCGCGCGATGGACCGGACATAGCCGCCTTTGCCACATACCAGCATGAGCACCGCGTGATCGGCATCGGGCCGGTCCAGCAGCGTCAATTCCTCGACCCACAAGGGGCGCGCGGCCAGGTCCATGTCCTCACCGTCGCGGGCCCGCTTGTAGGCGCGCTCGCCATCGATCTTCACGGCGGAAAACTGCGGCGGCACCTGCATGATTTCGCCAACGAAGCCATGCAACGCGTCCTTGATGGCATCATCATCGGGGCGCAGGTCGGATCTGGCGATCACATCGCCCTCGGCATCATCGGTCTTGGTGGACTGTCCCAGCCGCACGGTAAATTCGTAAGCTTTCAGGGCGTCGGTGATATACGGCACGGTCTTGGTCGCCTCGCCCAGCGCCACGGCCAGAACGCCCGTCGCGTCCGGATCCAGCGTGCCGGCATGCCCCGCCTTCTTGGCATCGAACGCCCAGCGCACCTTGTTGACAACAGCGGTCGATGTCGGGCCCGCGGGCTTGTCCACCACCAGCCAGCCGGAAATATCTCGCCCCTTGCGTTTGCGTCCCATATGCTCTCACCTGCCTGAAAGACCGGCGAGGTATCGCAGGGCACGGGGCCTGTCAATTCGGCCGGGCCGCGTCAGTCGATCTCGCGGGCCTCGTCGATCAGCATGACGGGAATCCCGTCGCGGATCGGATAGGCCAGATGCGCACTATGGCTGATCAATTCCTGCGTCGACGCATCGAATTCAAGCCGGCCTTGCGTCTGCGGGCACACCAGCGCCTCAAGCATCTTGCGGTCAAACTCCGGTGTCTCGGTCATTGCAAAATGTCCTCGGACTGGCCGCCGCGCAGCGCGTATTCGATCAGCGTGACAAGCGTTTCGCGCCGCGTCGACAACGATGGCGCCTCCAGCAGGGCCTGCTTGTCCTCGGGTTCGAAATCCAGAAGCATCGACAGCGAATTGATCAAGAGCTCGTCATCGGCGTCCGACAGGGTCGGCCAGTCCGCCGACAGCTCGCGCGCGTCGAAATAGCGGTCCAGCAGCCCCATGAACGCGTCCCGGTCGAAACCGCGGTCGTGCTCCGGCCCGCCCTGGTCGCGGTCAAAGCCGTCCCAGTTCACCTCGCACTTGCGATAGGGCGCGAACCCCTCGACCTCCCTGACGACCCGGAAGCGCGAAATCCCGCTGAGCGTGATCATGTAGCGCCCGTCCTCGGTCTCGGAAAACTGCGTCACGCGGCCGGCGCATCCGATGCGATGCAACGCGTCGCTGTCGCCGTTCGGACGCACATTCGGCTGCACCATGCCGATCAGGCGCGCAGGGGTTTTCATGGCATCTTCAAGCATCTGCAAATAGCGCGGCTCGAACAGATGAAGCGGCAGCCGCGCCCGGGGCAGCAAGAGCGCTCCGGGCAACGGGAACACGGGGATGGACCCCGGCAATTCGGCGACTCTAATCATGACGATCGATCTAGCCTGACGAACCGATCAGGCAAATATCATCGAACTCAGGCGCCGCCGCCCCGACAGGACCACGGGGTCATTCGGTTTGAGCGCGTCGAAAATGGTAATAAGCTGGGATCTCGCCGCGCCGTCATTCCACTCGCGGTCGCGGCGGAACAGCTCTAGCAAGTGATCAACCGCCCCCTGCGCGTCCCCCTTGGCATAAAGCCCCTGCGCCAGGTCGAACCGCGCCTGGTGGTTGTCGGGATCGGCCTCGACCGCCGCTTCCAGATCGGCCACTGGACCCGAATTGGCCGTTTGTTTGGCCAGGTCCAACTGCGCCCGCGCGGCCTCGATCTCGGCACTGGTGGCGATCTCGGCCGGCGCACCGTTCAACACCGCTTCGGCCTGCTCAAGGTCGCCCAGGGCGATCGTGCCGCGCACCATGCCGGAATAGGCCTGCGGGTGGGTCGGGTTTTCTTCCAGGATGGCCGCAAAGGTCTGGATCGCATCCTCGACAGCACCGCTTTCCAGCATCTCTTCGGCCGCCGCGATGGCCTCATCGAGCCCGCCATCGCTGTCGCCGCCCGCGGCCGCGATCGCCTTGTCGATGAACGCCTTCAGCTCCGACGGGGGTTTCGCGCCCTGGAACATGTCGACAGGACGCCCCTGCACAAAAGCCATGATCGTCGGGATCGACTGGATCGGCAGGCCTTGCTGCGCCAGCGCCTGCACCAGCCCTTCGGCCTCATCGACATTGATCTTGACCATCTTGACCGCGCCGCGCGCCGCTTTCACCGCCGATTCAAGCTGCGGACCCAGCGTTTTGCACGGGCCGCACCAAGGCGCCCAGAAATCCACGATGATCGGGGTCTTCATGCTGGCCTCGACGACCTCGGGCATGAAGGCATCCTGCGCGATTTCCTTGACCAGGTCGCTCTCTTCCGGGGCTTGTCCGAGTTCGATCATCGCTGTCTCCTGTGCCGACTGTACTGGTTTGACACGGTAGATGGCGTACCGGTCCCCGTCTTGCAAGGGTCAAGACCCGCGCATTTCACCGATATGCCGTGACCGCGCCGGAAGGCCGTGCACCACCCACCCGGCCAGCCGGAAAGGTGCCGCCCGTGCACATCCGTCCCGCGCGCAGCGGTTAGGGCGTCAAATCTTGCCGGACAGATGCAGGTCCAGATCCGCGATCCGGTCCTGCCCCCAGAACCGCGCATCGTCGTCGGTGATGTAGAACGGCGCACCGAACGCCCCGCGCAACACCGCTTCTTCGAGGTTCGCTCCATAGATTTCCGCCCCGCTCAAAAGGCCTCTATCGGCCAGCCCGGGATCGAAGCCGGCGTTCGACAGCATGTTGCGCACAATTTCATCCTCCGCGATGTCCGCCTCCTCGGCCCAGACGGCACGCAGAAAGCCCTGCACCAATGCCGGCAGATCCCCGCCACCCACCGATTGCGCAGCGATGATCGCATAGGAAGACGGAGCCGGGTTGGTCGGCCAGAAGGCAGGCCGCAAATTCAGCGGCATACCCAGTTTTTTCGCCTGGCGGGGCAATTCCTGCGCCCGCAATTCCTGCCGGCTGGGGTGCCGGTCCTTGGGTGCGGTGCCGCCGGTGCGCGCGAACAGTGCCATGATATCCAGCGGTTTATACGTCACCGTCGCGCCATGCCGCGCCGCCACCTCTTCCATCCGGTGACCCGCGAGATAGGCATATGGCGAGAGTGTTGAGAAAAAGTAATCAATATGGGCCATTCGGTCCCTCCGGGCGAGTGTCACTTTGCGCGACCGTAGGCCCATGCTAAGGCCAGCGCAACGTCACGAATCTGTTATAACCGTCTGCCCCAACGGAGCCTCCCTGTCATGCCCAGCGTTGATGAACCCAAACTGATTTCTGGCAATGCGAACATGCCGCTTGCCAAGGGCATTGCCCGCCGAATGAGCATGTATCGCGGCATGAATGTCGGGCTGGTGGATGCCCGCATCGAGCGTTTCAACGACCAGGAAATCTTTGTCGAGGTCTTCGAGAACGTCCGCGGCGAGGACATGTTCATCATCCAGCCCACATCGAACCCGGCGAATGACAACCTGATGGAGCTTCTCATCATGTCCGACGCGCTGCGCCGATCCTCGGCGGCGCGCATCACCGCCGTGATCCCCTATTTCGGCTATGCCCGGCAGGACCGCCGCTCCAAGGCCCGCACGCCGATCACCGCCAAGCTGGTGTCGAACATGATCTCCGCGTCCGGGATCGAACGCGTCCTGACAATGGATCTGCACGCGGCGCAAATTCAGGGCTTTTTCGATATTCCTGTCGACAACCTCTATGCCTCGCCGATCTTCGCCCTTGATGTGCTGCAACAATTCGGCGGCGACATGTCCGACGTGATGGTGGTCTCGCCGGATGTCGGCGGCGTGTCGCGCGCCCGCGAGTTGGCCAAACGGATCGGCGCGCCGCTGTCGATCGTCGACAAGCGCCGCGAAAGACCCGGCGAGATTGCCGAGATGACGGTGATCGGCGACGTGCAGGACAAGAAATGCATCATTGTCGACGACATCTGCGACACTGCCGGCACACTCTGCAAGGCCGCCGAGGTCCTCATGCAGCACGGCGCAACAGAGGTCCATTCCTACATCACGCATGGTGTCCTGTCCGGCCCGGCGGTGGAGAGGATCACCAAATCCGTGATGAAATCGCTTGTCATAACGGATTCCATTCAACCCACCAAAGCCGTCTCCGACGCCGCCAACATCCGCATACTCGCCACCGCCCCGATGTTTTCCCAGGCCATCCTGAACATCTGGAACGGCACGTCGGTTTCCTCGCTTTTCGAAACCGAGACACTCGGCCCGATCTACGAGGGCATTCTGTAGGGAGGGTTCGGCGGACCACGGCGCACGGAAGCGGGGACCGGTCTTGCGCGGCATGCCGCAGCGACAGGGCCGGTCCCAATTCCTTAACGCTTGGTAAATGCGCCTTGCCAAGCGCTTGAAAACTCAGGGGTTGGAAAGCGTCCCATCCGTGGGACGCCCGCCGCAAACCGAACAATCGGCCCGCCGAGACAGGGTGATTTTCCGGGTTTCCCCCCACAGCGCATCATAGATCAGCATCTCGCCCCGAAGTGTCTGGCCGATGCCGCAGATCAGCTTGATCGCCTCAAGGGCCATCATCGACCCGATGACCCCGGGCAGCGGCCCGATCACGCCGGCCTCGGCACAGGACGGGGCCAGCCCATCTGCCGGAGCCCGGGGAAAAACACAGGCATAGCACGGCGCGTCACGGGCCGGATCAAAGACAGAAATCTGTCCTTCCCATTGCGACAGGGCACCGGACACGAGCGGCGTGCCCGCCTCCACCGCCGCCCTGTTGACCAGATAGCGGGTCTCGAAATTATCCGTGCCATCGAGCACCAGATCATAGTCGCCAAAGAGCGCCTCTGCGACCGTTTCGGTCAGCCGCCGATGATAGGGCAACACCTCGACATAGGGGTTCTGGGCCACCATCGCGGCCTGCGCGGAAAACACCTTGGGCAGGCCGATATCGGAATCGCTGTGGATCACTTGCCGCTGCAAATTCGCGTTCTCGACCACCTCGTCGTCGATCACACCGATGGTCCCGACGCCGGCTGCCGCAAGATATTGCAGCGCCGGCGCGCCCAGGCCGCCTGCCCCGATCACCAGCACCCTGGCATCGCGCAGCGCCTTCTGGCCCGGGCCACCAACTTCGCGCAGAACGATATGCCGCGCATAGCGCTCCAATTCGCTCGACGTGAAGGTCTCCCCCCGCACCACCGGGGGCGCCTCGGCCTGTTCCTTGATCTGGGCGCGGCCCCGCAGCCATGCGACAACACGGCCGTACAGGACCCCGATCGCCGCAAGCACGCCAAGCAGGATCCAAAGCGCAGCGCTTTCTCCGGTCGCCATTCGAAGCGGGTGGCCGAACGGCAGGGCAATCTGGATGAAGAGCACCCCGACATAGAGCAGCCCGATCATGTAAAGTCGCGCACTGCGGGGAATCCGAAGGATCACGCCCAGCCCCCAAAGGGCGGCCGCCATTGCAAGGACAACGATCATTCCGACACCCCGGTCGATCCAAAACCGCCATCCCCGCGGGTGGTCGCGTCCAAACTGTCCACCGCGACAAAGGACGCACGCAGAACCGGTGCAACCACCATCTGCGCGATCCGGTCGCCATGGGCGATCTCGAAGACCCCCTGCCCGGCATTCATCAAGATCACTCCGACCTCGCCGCGATAGTCGCTGTCGATGGTTCCCGGCGCATTGGGCAGGGTGATCCCGTGCCGCAACGCGAGCCCGGAGCGCGGGCGCAGCTGCACCTCATAGCCCTCGGGAATCGCGAGGCGAAGGCCTGTCGGCACCAGGCCCCGCGTGCCGGGATCGAGAACCAGCGTCCCGCGATCCGGGAAATTCGCCCTCAGGTCGGCGCCCGCCGCCCCGGCGCTGGCATAGGCAGGCAGGCCAAGGGACCGGTCCGCCCCGGCTTCCCAATGTATCTCGATCGCGACCACGCCTTGCCCTTCCTTTATTTCTGACGGTGTGAAATGGCCCGGCAGCAACCTCAGACCAGCGCATCCGCGATGCGTGCAGCCAATTGACGCGCCACCGCGTCCTTGCCCATGCGGGGCCAGGCCTCGGCGCCCTGAGCCGAGATCAGGGTCACCCTGTTCTCGGTACCGCCCATGATCCCGGTTTCGGGCGACACGTTGTTCGCCACGATCCAGTCACAGCCTTTGCGCGCCCGCTTGGCCGTGGCATGTGCGATCACGTCGTCAGTCTCGGCGGCAAAGCCGATGACCAGACCGGGGCGTCCCTGCTCCAGTTGCGACACCTCGGCAAGGATATCGGGGTTTTCCGCGAATTCCAGTGTCGGGAAGCTGCCCGACACCTTCTTGATCTTGCTGTCAGACGCACCGACCACGCGCCAGTCGGCAACCGCCGCGGCAAAGACGGCCGCATCGGCAGGAAGGGCCGCCATCACCGCCGCCCGCATCTCGACCGCCGTGTCGACCCGGATCAGCGCGACGCCCTGCGGCGGCGCGACATCGGCCGGACCGGTGACAAACACCACCTCTGCCCCCAAGGACAGCAACGCGGCCGCGATCGCCGTGCCCTGCGCCCCCGAAGACCGGTTCGCGATATAGCGCACCGGGTCGATCGGCTCGTGGGTCGGACCGGATGTCACGATGAGACGCGTCCCCGCCAAGGGCGTGTCGCCAAGGGCCATGATCGCCGCATCGACGATTTGCAACGGCTCGGCCATGCGTCCGGGACCGTATTCACCGCAGGCCATGTCCCCTTCGTTCGGCCCGACCACCGTCACACCGTCCTGACGCAGCACCGACAGGTTGCGCCGGGTCGCGGGGTGCTCCCACATGCGCACATTCATCGACGGGGCGATCATCACGGGCGTATCGGTCGCAAGCAGAAGCGTCGTTGCCAGGTCATTGGCCAGGCCCTGCGCCATCCGGGCCATCAAATCCGCCGTTGCCGGAGCCACCAGCACAAGATCGGCCACGCGCGACAACTGGATATGGCCCATTTCGGCCTCATCCGTCAGGTCGAACAGGTCGGTGTAACCCTTCTCGCCCGCAAGCGCCGAAATCGACAGCGGCGTGACAAATTCCGTCGCGGCGCGGGTCAGCACCGGTGTCACCTCGGCCCCGCGTTCGCGCAAGCGCCGGATCAGATCAAGGCTCTTGTACGCCGCGATCCCGCCACCGATGATCAAAAGAATGCGTTTGCCGCGTAACATAAGGCTCAGTCCTGAAATATCTCAGCCTTTGTTACGGGGCGTTGGGGCAAAACTCAATCAGCGGAACGCGTCACAGGGATCGTCCCGGTCGGCCGGCGGCGAAAATTCGACGTGATCGAATTGGCCCTGCGGCGGGCTGTCCGGCTCTCCCTGGCCCAGCGCGGCGATGTTCAAGCCCGGCGCGGCAGCCTGCAGGTAGACCGGCGCGCCCCAATCCTTGCGCGCATGGCCGTTGCCGGTGATCACCACCACGGGCGCGCCATGCGCCTCGACCGCCTGCAAGGCCGAATAGGCCAACTCCGCATCGCGCAAGCGCTGGATATCCACCATGACCGGCAGCATTTCCTCCGGCATGGCATCGCAATGCGCCGCCAGTTGCAGCGCCTCGCGCGCCGCCTGTTGCTCTTGAGGCAAGGGATCGGTCAGGCCAAAATCCTCTGCCGAACCGCGAAAGCCGGACATCAACCCGTCCGCCATCGCCTTGCGTGCCACGTCCCTCGGTACGGCCGCGCCATAAAAGACGGCCTCGGGCGCGGCTGCGAAGATCGGGTAATACATCGAAAAATCGGGCCAGCCGCTGGCATTCCAGTCTAGCGCAGCCTCCAGCGCATCCGCGTCGGCCACCAAGTCCGGTGTCACCAGATCAGCCTGCGCCTGGGTCAGCATTTCAAACACCAACGCGGTCGGCTCAAGCATGGCGACATGGTCCGCCTGCCGTATGTGATGTGCGCGATTGTCGTGCAATTCGCCAAGGAACACGACATCCGCGTCATCAAAAACGCCCCCGGCAGCCAGTGTGACGGGGGCGACGATCAAAGGAATCAAAAAGCGCATCATGTGAGGAAGTTGTGTACCTCGGGGCTTTCCGCTTCAAGCGTTTTCCGGATCTTGCCGAACGCCGCCGCCTCGAGCTGGCGCACCCGCTCTTTCGACAGGCCCAGCTCGTTTCCAAGGCTCTCCAGCGTCCGCGCGTCTTCGCGCAGCTTGCGTTCACGCACAATGAACCTCTCACGCTCATTGAGCTGGTTCATCGCCATGGTCAGCCATTGCCGCAACTGCGCCAAATCCAGGTCTGTTTCGACCGTTTCATCGGCCTGCGCGCTGTCATCCTCAAGGGCATCGATCCACTCGCGCCCCTCGTCCTCGGTCGATTGCGTCGCGTTCAGCGAATAATCCGATCCCGACAAACGGCCTTCCATCATCTCGACGTCATGAACAGGCACGCCGATTTCCTCGGAAATCATGCGGCGCAAGTCGTGGCCGTCCAATGTGCGGCCCTCTGCCGAGGCTTCGCGCTCCAACCGCGCCTGAACCCGGCGCATGTTGAAAAAGAGAGACTTTTGCGACGACGTGGATCCCGTGCGCACGATCGACCAATTGCGCATCACATAGTCCTGGATCGACGCCTTGATCCACCAGACCGCGTAAGTCGAAAACCGCACTCCGCGATCGGGATCGAACTTGTCTGCCGCCTTCATCAGGCCCAGCCCCGCTTCCTGGATCAGGTCGTTCATCGGAGCGCCGTAGCGCTTGAATTTCGACGCCATCGAAATGGCCAGCCGCATGTAGGCCGTGATCAAGCGATGCAATGCTTCTTCGTCGCGTTCGTCCCGCCACGCATAGGCAAGCTTCAACTCTGTCTCCGCATCCAGCAATTCGGCTTTCATCGCGCGGCGCGACATTGTCTGGTCGTTGAACGTGTCAAGTGCCATAGTGCCCCCTGAGCTTGCTTTGTGTTGAGAATACGGCACGGATCCGGTGATGGATCAAAGTTTTAGTGAAAAAGTTTTGCTGAAGACTTGACGCAAAGGCACTCCAGCGGGTCGGACGAACGGCCTGCTCACGGCCCACGACGATGCACCCCACCCCAGTCGCCACAATCGCGTTTTACACCGGGCGCCTCCCAACCGTTAACCATTTGGCAACCAAGGTTGCACCATCGTTTCCCGACACGAGGAACATGGCCCAGATGGTTGCGCACGCCTATACTGTCGCCTTCGAAGGCGTCGATGCCCGCATGGTCGAGGTGCAATGCGCCGTCACCGCCGGGCTGCCCGCCTTTTCCCTGGTCGGGCTGCCCGACAAGGCGGTGTCGGAATCCCGCGATCGGGTGCGCGGTGCTCTCTCGACCCTGCATATCGCGCTTCCGTCGAAACGGATCACGGTCAACCTGTCCCCTGCCGACCTGCCCAAGGAAGGCTCGCATTTCGATCTGCCCATCGCGCTGGCTCTTTTGGCCGAGCTTGAAATTCTGCCCAAGGACGCGGTCTCCGACACTGTCGCCCTGGGCGAGCTGTCTCTTGACGGTGCCTTGATCCCGGTCATCGGAGCCTTGCCGGCCGCCATGGCCGCCGCCGCGGAAAACCGCGCCCTGATCTGCCCGGCCGCATCGGGCGCCGAAGCCGCGTGGGTCGGCGGGTGCCAGGTGATCGGGGCCAATGGGCTGATGGACGTCATCCAGCATGTCACGGGCCGCACGCCACTCTCGCCCTGCGACCCGGGCGAAGTCAGCCACAGCCCGGACAGCCGCGACATGCGCGACGTCAAGGGCCAGGAACGCGCCAAACGGGCACTCGAAATTGCCGCCGCCGGGCGACACCACGTGCTGATGGTCGGCACACCGGGGTCGGGCAAATCCATGCTGGCCGCCCGCCTTCCCGGCATCCTGCCGCCTCTCACCCCGCCCGAGGCGCTGGAGACGTCGATGGTGCATTCGCTGTCAGGCCTGATCGAGGCGGGCGGCATCTCGCGCGAACGCCCATTCCGCGAACCGCACCACACGGCCTCCATGCCTGCCATCGTCGGCGGCGGCCGGACAGCCAAACCCGGCGAGATCAGCCTCGCTCATAACGGCGTGCTCTTCATGGATGAATTTCCGGAATTCCCGCGCGCCGTGCTGGAAACCCTGCGCCAGCCGATCGAGACCGGGGAAGTCATGGTCGCCCGCGCCAACGCCCATATCAAGTATCCCTGCCGCTTCATGCTGATCGCCGCCGCGAACCCGTGCAAATGCGGCTACCTGAGCGATCCGGCCCGCGCGTGCTCCCGCGCGCCCAATTGCGGTGAAGACTACATGGGGCGAATTTCCGGCCCGCTGATGGACCGGTTCGACCTGCGCGTCGATGTTCCCCCGGTCGCCTTCAGAGATCTCGATCTGCCCAGCGCCGGTGCCACCAGCGCCGACATCGCGACCCGCGTCGCCACGGCCCGCTCGGTCCAGGCCGACCGGTTCACCGATTACCCGGACATGCGCCAAAACGCCGATCTGGAAGGCACGCTGCTCGACGAGACCACGACACTGGACACAGATGCTCGCACGCTTCTTACAGATGCTGCGGATCGCTTCGGCCTGTCGGCCCGCGGCTACCACCGCGTCCTGCGGGTCGCCCGGAGCATCGCCGATCTCGAGACATCGCGGACCATCTCCCGCGACCACGTCGCAGAAGCCCTCAGCTACCGTTTGCCAAAAAGCGCCACGTGACCGCCGCAAGGCACGCTGAATACGCCCTAGGCCTTGGCCTCGATCGCCTGCCAGATCATCCCGGCCACGTTGATCCCGTCAAAGCGTTCCAGCTCCTGAATGCCGGTGGGCGAGGTCACGTTGATTTCGGTCAGATAATCCCCGATCACGTCGATCCCGACGAATATCTGCCCCTTCTCACGCAAGAGCGGCCCGATCCGCGCGCAGATCTCCAGATCCCGCTCTGACAGCCCAACCTTCTCTGGCCGCCCGCCCACATGCATGTTCGATCGCGTCTCGCCCTTGGCCGGCACCCGGTTGATGGCGCCCGCCGGCTCCCCGTCCACCAGGATCACCCGCTTGTCGCCCGCCGACACGTCCGGCAGGAACTTCTGCACGATCAGGGGCTCTCGCGAAAATCCGGTGAACAGCTCGTGCAAAGAGGTCAGGTTCCGGTCTGCCGCATCCAGCCGAAACACCCCGGCCCCGCCATTGCCGTAGAGCGGCTTCAGGATCACGTCCCCGTGGCGCGCCTTGAACGCCTTGATCGTGTCCAGGTCCCGCGCGATCATCGTCGGCGGCGTCAGGTCCGGGTAGTCCAGAACCAGGAGCTTCTCCGGGTAATTGCGCACCCAGAAAGGATCATTCACCACCAACGCCTGTCCCGACAGCCGGTCCAGAAGATGCGTCGAGGTGATGTAATGCATGTCAAACGGCGGGTCCTGCCTGAGCCAGACCACGTCGAATTCCGCCAGGTCCACCTGCTCCATCGGTCCAAGTGACACATGGTCGCCCTGAACGCGCTGCACCGTGAACCGCTGCCCCTGCGCCAGAATGCGCCCCTCATCATAGGCGAGCTTGTCGGGGCCGTAGAAAAACAGGTCATGTCCCCGCGCCTGCGCCTCTTCGGCCAATCGAAAGCTGCTGTCGGCATTGATGTCCACCGACTGGATCGGGTCCATCTGAAACGCGATTTTCATGTTCTGCCCCCTGAAACCACTGGCCCCCTAATGGCGCAAGCCAATCGCCCGCGCAAGGGACCGGCATCAGGTGGCCATGCTTGCATTCGGCACGATTTCGATTGCACCGCACGCATCGACAAGCGCCAGGTCAAGACGCGCCTCGGTCAGTGATCCTTCGGGACATCGGTCAAGATACGCCTCGGCGCTCAGCAGAATGCGCGCCATCTGCCGCTGCGACAGGCGCTGCGCTGCCTGCGCATGGGTCCGGCTTTTCTTTACTTCGACGAAAACGATGCCGTCGCCTTCGGCAAAGATCAGGTCGATTTCGCCCCCCGGGCCGCGCCAGCGGGTTTCGCGCAGAACAGCCCCCAGCCGCGCATAGTGACGCGCAACACTGTGTTCGGCGCTGACCCCGGCATGGTAATTTGTCCGGCGCGGATCACGGACCCGATCCGCGTGCAGCGGAACATCGAGAGAGACAGCAGTCAAAGGCATGACATTTTCCAGCAAAAAAACGGGCGACCATCCGCCCCCAAGCAGGCCCACCCTAGAGCCACGCCTCTAATTTTTTGCTAACGCCATTGCCCTTTGATAGGCCTCGCGCCGGGGAATGCCAAACGTCGTGGCCACATCGCGCGCCGCGTCCTTGACCGACATATGCGACAGCGCATCCACCAAGGCAGCGTCCAGAACATCCGGATCGGCCTCCTCCGCAGCGCCGCGGTCGATCAGGACAACGATCTCGCCTTTCGGCGCAGTCTCAAGGTACTTCCGGGACAAATCCCCCAGGGTGCCACCACAGCGCTCTTCGAATTTCTTGGTCAATTCGCGGCAAACCACGGCATCGCGCCCGGCGCCCAGAACCTCGGAGGCGTCGCGCAACATCTTGCCCAGCCGCTTGGGCGATTCGTAGAAGATCAAGGTTGCAGGTACGCCCGCCAACTCGGACAAGGCCGTTTTCCGCTTTCCGGAACTGTTCGGCAGGAACCCCGCGAACAGGAACCGGTCGGACGGCAATCCCGACAGCGTCAGAGCCGCGACAGCCGCCGTCGGACCCGGTGCCGCCGTGCATGGCACCTCGGCCGCCAGCGCGGCCCGCATCAGGTCGAACCCCGGATCTGAGATCAGCGGCGTGCCTGCCTCGGACGCGTAAAGAACCGATTGCCCCGCCTCAAGCGCCTTCATCAGCTTTGGCCGGGCGCGATCGGCGTTATGCTCATGATAAGCCACCAGCGGCCGATTTCCCAAGGGCACGGCGTGAATATCCATCAACCGGCGCAGCGATCGCGTATCCTCGGCCGCAAGCACATCGACGCTTGCCAACAGGTCAAGCGCCCGCAACGTGATGTCCCGTGCATGTCCCAGAGGTGTCGCAACAAGATACAGTCCCGGCGCGATATCGCGTGTCTGCCAATTCATCACTGGACCCGCCTTTTGCGTTGTTTATGATCCCCACTCGTGAGAAACCCGTGCTGGAGTACCGCCGGTGCGATCAGGGAGTGCGTTTATGTTGGCCGTTTTGTCCACCCCCCGCAAGCTGTTGCGCAAAGCTGCGGCGCTTGTCGTCCTCATGGGACTCGCCGCCTGCGATCCGGCGATCACGGCCGGAACCGGACCTGGCGGCTCTCCCCGGGTCAACGCCAGTTCACCGGTGCCCGTTGCGCTTCTGGTGCCGCGCAGCGACAGCAATGCAGCCTCGGTGGCCAGCAGCCTTGAAAACGCCGCGCGCCTGGCGCTTGCCTCGCTCGACGGTGTTCAGATCGACCTGCGTGTCTATGACACCGGAGGCGACGCGCAGCGCGCCGCGGTTCAGGCCGAAACGGCCGTCTCCGAAGGAGCGCAGATCATTCTCGGGCCGCTCTTTGGCGAAGCGGCAAACGCCGTCGGCGTCGCCGTGGCCAACAACAACGTCAACGTCCTGAGCTTTTCCAACAATCCCAGCATTGCCGGCGGCAATGTCTTCGTGCTTGGCACCACCTTCCGCAACACCGCCGACCGGCTTTTGCGCTACACGTCGCGGCAGGGCCAGACGTCCGTGGTGATTGTGCATCCGCGCAATGTCGAAGGGGAATTCGGCAAATCGGCGATCCAGGCCGCAGCCTCCCAGAACGGGGTGCGTGTTGCCGGTGTCGAATCCTTCGCGTTCTCGCAGGAGGGCGTGGCCGACGCTGTCCCGCGCATCCGCGACAGTGTCGATTCGAACGGGGCCGACTCGCTTTTCATCACATCGAACGCCGCGGGCGCCTTGCCGATACTTCTGCAATTGCTGCCCGAATCGGGCGTGGACCCGGATCGCACGCAATACATGGGCCTGGCGCGCTGGGACGTGCCGTCGCAACTGATGTCGATGCCCGGCGCACAGGGGGGCTATTTCACCCTGCCTGACAGCGCCGCGAAAAATGCGTTCGACACGCGCTACCGCGCCCGGTACGACGCCGATCCGCACCCGCTGGCCGGCCTGGCCTTCGACGGGATCGCGGCGATCGGGGCCCTTGTCAAACAGGGCCGGCCCGATGCGCTCAGCGCGCGGGCCTTGACGCAGAATTCGGGCTTTCAGGGCGCAAATGGCGTCTTCCGCATTCGCCCAGACGGAACCAATGAACGCGCGCTTGCCGTGGCGACCGTGCGCAACAATCAGGTGACAATCCTTGACCCAGCCCCATCCGGCTTCGGCGGCGCAGGCTTCTAAATCCCTGGCAAAGGACGGATCGCCCGCCGCTCCTTCCGTGGCCGACGATTTCTCCGATGTCCTCGATGTTCCGGCCCTGCGTGACAGGCTCTGGACGGAAATCGCCAGCGCCAGTGATGAACGCGACGTGCGTGGCACCGCGGTCACCCTTCTGAAAGAGGCGCAAAAAGACGCCCGCAAAGCCGTGGCGGCCCGGCTCGATGCCGCCCCCGGAAACGCGCTGCCGGTGACGAATGGCTATACCTGGCTGACCGATCAGCTCGTCAAGCTCACGTTTGAAATCGCCACCAAGTGCATCCACCGCAACCCGAATCCGACCGAAGGCGAACGCATCGCGGTGCTCGCTGTCGGCGGCTACGGGCGCGGCGAGATGGCGCCGTTTTCCGATGTCGATCTGCTGTTCCTGACACCCTACAAGATCACCGCCTGGGCCGAGAGCGTGATCGAATCCATGCTCTATATCCTGTGGGATCTGAAGCTGAAGGTCGGTCATTCCTCGCGCACGGTGAAAGACTGCCTGCGCCTCGGGGCGGATGATTTCACCATCCGCACCTCGATGCTCGAACACCGGTTTCTCGTCGGCCACGAACCGCTTGCAGAGGACCTGGACACGAAGCTCTGGTCGACCCTGTTTCGCGGCTCCGAAATGCAATTCGTCGAGGCCAAGCTGGCCGAGAGGGACGCTCGGCATATCAGGCAGGGCGAACGCTACAAGGTCGAGCCCAATGTCAAAGAGGGCAAGGGCGGCCTGCGGGACCTGCAATCGCTGTTCTGGATCGCCAAGTATATCCATCATACCGACGACCTCAGCAAGCTGGTCAGGACCGGCGTGTTCCGACCCGAGGAATTCGAGACCTTCGTGCAGGCCGAGAACTTTCTTTGGGCCGTGCGATGCCATCTTCACCTGGCTGCACGCCGCGCCAACGAACAGCTCACTTTCGACATGCAGGTCGAGGTGGCGGAACGCATGGGCTATGCCGACAAGGCCGGCCGCCGCGGCGTCGAAATTTTCATGCAGGACTATTTCCGCCACGCCACCGCCGTGGGGGATCTGACCCGCATCTTTCTCACCTCGCTCGAAGCCTCGCAGCAGAAAGAACCGCCGCTCCTCATGCGGCTGCTGAAACGCGCCCCCAAGATGAAAGCGGGCTACGAGGTCATCAACAACCGGCTCGCCATCGCGGACGAACGCGCGTTTCTGGCCGACAAGATCAACCTGCTGCGCATTTTCGAAGAGGCGCTGCGCACCGGCCTGCTGATCCACGCCGACGCCATGCGCCTGATCAGCGCCAACCTGCACCTGATCGACAAGGACATGCGCGAGAACAAGGAAGCACGGCGCATCTTCCTCGATCTCCTGCTCAAACACGGCAACCCGGAACGGGCGCTGCGGCGCATGAACGAGCTGGGCGTGCTGTCGGCCCTCATCCCCGAATTCGAACCCATCGTGGCGATGATGCAGTTCAACATGTATCATCACTACACGGTGGACGAACACACGATCCAATGCATCTGGCATTTGAGCGAAATCGAGAACGGCCACCTCGAAGAAGACCTGCCGGTCGCCAGTTCGATCCTGAAACACGGCGTCAATCGCAAGGTGCTCTACGTCGCGCTCCTGCTGCATGACATCGGCAAGGGCCGCGACGAGGATCACTCGGTCCTCGGTGCCAAGATCGCCCGCAAGGTCGCGCCGCACCTCGGTCTGAACAAGCAGGACTGCGCCACCGTCGAATGGCTGGTGCGCTATCACCTGCTGATGTCCGACATGGCGCAGAAACGCGACATCGCCGACCCGCGCACGGTGCGGGACTTCGCCAAGGCGGTGCAGACCAAGGAGCGGCTCGATCTGCTCTGCGTCCTGACGGTCTGCGACATTCGCGGCGTTGGTCCCGGGACGTGGAACAACTGGAAAGCGGTCCTGATCCGCGCGCTTTATCGCCAGACGCGCCGGGCGCTTGAAGACGGGATGGAGGCGCTCAACCGCGAAAATCGCGGCGCCGAGGCCAAGAAAGCCCTGCGCGCCGCGCTCGGGGACTGGGAGGCCAAGGCATTGCGCGCCGAAACCAGCCGGCACTACCCCCCCTATTGGCAAGGTCTGCACGTCACTGCGCACAAGGTCTTTGCCGAATTGCTGCGCGATATCGGCGACGATGAAATCCGCATCGACATCCACCCCGACGAGGACCGGGATGCCACCCGCGTCTGCTTTGCCCTGTCCGACCATCCCGGCATTTTTTCCCGCCTCGCCGGAGCGTTGGCCCTTGTCGGTGCGAACGTGGTCGATGCCCGCACCTTCACCTCGAAAGATGGGTTCGCCACGGCGGCCTTCTGGATTCAGGATGGCGACGGGTCGCCTTACGAAGATGTCCGCATCCCCCGCTTGCGCGAAATGATCACCAAGACCCTGCGCGGCGAAGTGGTCCCAAGCGACGCGATGAAACCGCGAGACAAGATCAAGAAACGCGAACGGGCCTTCAGCGTGCCAACCTCGATCACCTTCGACAATGACGGATCCGAGATTTACACCATCATCGAAGTGGACACCCGCGACCGTCCCGGTCTTCTCTTCGATCTCACCCGCACGCTCGCCAATGCCAATGTCTACATCGCCTCCGCGGTGATCGCGACCTATGGCGAACAGGTCGTCGATACCTTCTACGTCAAGGATATGTTCGGCCTGAAATTTCATTCCCAGAGCAAACAGCGAGCCTTGGAAACCAAGCTGCGCAGCGCCATAAGCGAGGGGACGGCCCGCGCAACCGAGTAATCATTGTCCCTCCATTTGTCACAGGAGATTTTCATGCAACTGACATTCACGGGAAACAACACCTTCTTTCTCGAACAATCGTTTTTCGATCAGGACGGCGCCCTTGCGGTCGAGGTCACCTCCGTTTCTCCGACCGAAGTCGTGCTGAGCCACACAGAGTACACACAGGCAAATGTCAGCGTGACCTTCAGAGGAACGAATTTCGCGCTGAGCGAGACAGGTCTGTTCACGTCCGGCACGATCACTTCCGTTGAATTCGACGGGCTTGATACCACCCAAGCCACGATCTCCGACATAAGCTGGAGCGCTCCGCAGCTTCAGAATGCCCTTTTCGATGTCGCGCGGACTCCGGATTTCACCGCATTGGCCGGCCTTTTCAACAGTTCCGGCCCGATCACCATCAATGCCGAAGAGGCGTTGAGCGGTTTCGACCAGGAGACGACCTGGGCCGAGCTCCTGCCGCTGATCACGCAACCGATGACATTTATAGGTTCCTCCTTTGACGATGCGGTCGAAGGCACCTCCGCGAATGATACGATCCGTACCGGGACCAATGTCCAAAACGGCGACCGGGTTGTGGCCAGCGAAGGCGATGACCGGATCATCTTCGACGTGCCGGACGATGGGACCCCCGCGGGGTTCGTCCTCGATTACGACACGATCGGGGCACCGGTCACCTTCGATATCGACAGCACATCCGGCACGGCGACAGTGGACGGACCGGGTTTTACCGACACGCTTGAAAATATCGCCAGCGCGCTGCAACCCTTCCTGGCCCTTCAGGGCACGGAAAACGGCGACACCTACAACATCGCGCTTGAGCCGGATCAAGTGGTCGCCATGAATGGCAGAGACGGCGCCGACAGCTATACCGTCGCAGCAGAGGGTGCCATTCCGATCTTCGATTTCCGGTCCGCAAGTGCGACATCCGGTGCCGACATCAACCTGCAGACGGGCGAAATTGCCGATGACGGCTTTGGTTTTGCCGAAACCTTCGAAATCACCGGCACACCGGACCGAACCGTCTTCCTTGCAACGAACAATGCCGACCAGTTCACCGATGGCCCCGGAAATCAATATGTCGAATTCCGCGAAGGCGCGGATGTCTTCGTTGCAGACACATCCGGAGAAGACAGCATCGACGGTGGTGCCGGCGCCGACCGCGTCGTCTTCGCCGATACGCAACAGGGCCAGATGACGCTGGAATTCCAAGGCGCCGTGACAGTCGCAAGTGACCGCGGCGCAGCGGACAACAGAACAGCGATGTTCAGTATCGAAACGCTCGAAACCCGGGACGGGGTCGAACTGGAACTCGACAAGCATGACGGGATCGGCCAAATTTCGACCGGGGACCTGACAACCCTGACAGAACTCTATATCGCATATTTCAACCGCGCCGCGGACGCGCTGGGCCTGTCGTTCTGGGCCACAGCCTTCGAGGAAGACGGGCTGTCCTTCGAAGAGATCGCCGACGATTTCTTTACGCAGGACGAGACGGTCGCGCTGTATTCCGATGTCAGCGACAGCGCATTTGTTACGGAAGTCTATCAAAATGTCTTCGGTCGCGGCCCTGATCAGGACGGGCTCGACTTCTGGACCAGTCAACTGGCCGACGGCGAGGTGACTGAAAGCGGTTTTATCCTCGATTTCCTTGCCGGGGCCCGCGCCGACACAGGCTCGCCGGATGACGTGGCCTATATCGAGACCAAGACCGATATCGGTCTCTACTTCGCGGTGCTTCAGGGCCAGAACAATCTGGATACCGCGAATTCGGTGATGGAGGCGTTCAGTGGCAGCGCGGCAAGCCTCCAGGATGCGCTGTCGCTGGCCGATTCCGCCTATACCACGGCCCTCGACAGCAGTACGGAGCTGCTCATGCCAGTGGTTGGCGTGGTCGCCAATCCATTTGGCGATATGGCGTAGACGGACCATCACGGCGGTATGGACGACACTCCAAAGCCTCGCCCCATCATCGGGCGGGGCGTTTGACATTGCTGCCCGAGCCTCAGATCGGCTGGTGGCGAATGCCACGCACGTCATGGCGCGGGTTTGGCATCGCTCTCGCGCAATGCCACGTCTTTTACCGCCTCGCGCAGCCGCGTTTCGTCGCGGATTTCGAGGTCCCGGTAAATGTCTCGGTAGGCCCTGTCCGCGCGGGTTGCTTCGAACAGGGCGCGTGCCTCGGTAATAGGGACCAACCCGGCGACCGGCCGGCCCCGACGCAGGATTGCAAACCGGGCCTCGTTGAAATTCACGTCATCCAGCACCTGCCGCAAATGGCTGCGCAGCCAGTCCGTGCTGATATCCTCGATCAAAGACAGGTTGTAGCGGTACACAAGAGACGTCCTTTGCCAATCGTCGCGTGATCCGAGATTGGCAGCAAGATATTGACAAATCGTGACCCCGCCGCGCGGGTTTCCAGCGTCTGGCATCTGTCCCATCCAACCGTACGGTGCGCCCCGCCTCCCCGTACGGTTCCGGCGCCGCGCCTGGCAAACCCTCGAAATTCAGCCTCAAACCGGCAAAAACCCGGTTTGAACCGTACAGTCCGTACGGCCGAACCGGACAACTGGCACTTTTCGCCGGACGAAATCTGCTCTACGCCACAATCGACGCGCAAGGAGCCCGCATGAAACCGATCCGCCTCATCTCCGGTGTTCTCACCGTCGGCTTCTGGACCCTGATGAGCCGCATTCTCGGTGTTCTGCGCGAGGTGATGATCCTTGCATTCATCGGACCCGGCCCTGTGATGGATGCCTTCGTGGCGGCGTTTCGCCTGCCCAACATGTTCCGCCGCTTTTTCGCCGAGGGCGCATTCAACGCGTCATTTGTTCCCATGTTTTCCAAGCGCTTGGAGGCCGAGGAGGACGCGACCGGATTTGCCACACAGGCGCTCAGCGGGTTGGCCTTTGTCCTTTTGATCCTGAGCGCCATTGCCATGATCTTCATGCCCGTGCTGGTCTGGCTGACGGCAGGCGGGTTTGCTGGCGACGCGCGCTTCGACCTGACCGTGACCTATGGCCGGATCGTCTTTCCCTACATCCTTCTGATCTCGATCACGGCCTTGTTTTCCGGTGTTCTCAACGCCACGGGCCGTTTTGCAGCCGCTGCGGCAGCGCCCGTGCTTTTGAATATTTTTGTTTGTATATCAATGGCTTGGGCCGCATATATCGGAGGTGAGGTGATTCTTTGGCTGGTCTGGACCGTGCCGTTGGCCGGGCTGGCGCAACTGGTGTTCGTCTGGGTCGCGGCGGACCGCGCCGGAGTGCATCTGCGGCCCAGCTGGCCAAGATGGTCGCCCGAAATGAAGCGCCTTGTCGTCGTCGCCATCCCCGCAGCCCTAGCGGGCGGTGTCATGCAGATAAATCTTCTTGTCGGTCAACAGGTTGCGTCACATTTCGACAAGGCCGTCGGCTGGCTTTATGCCGCGGACAGGCTCTATCAATTGCCCTTGGGCGTCGTTGGCATCGCCGTTGGCATCGTGCTTCTTCCCGACCTCTCCAGGCGGCTGAGCGCACAGGACGAGGCCGGGGCCAAACATGCCTTTTCACGCGCGGGCGAGCTGTCGCTTGCGCTGACACTGCCTGCCGCGGTCGCGCTCATCGTGATCCCGCTGCCGCTGGTGTCGGTCCTGTTTGAGCGCGGCGCAACCGGGGCAGATGACAGTGCGGCGATTGCCCTCGCGGTGGCGATCTATGGGTTGGGGCTTCCGGCTTTTGTTCTACAGAAGGTCCTGCAGCCCTTGTTCTTTGCACGGGAGGACACGAGGTCTCCGTTTCGATACGCCGTCTGGGCAATGATCGTGAACGCGGCTGTGGCGGTCGGGCTGGCCCCGGTTCTGGGCTGGCTGGCCCCCGCGATTGCGACCACGCTGGCGGGCTGGGTCATGGTGTGGATGCTGGCGCGGGGGGGACGCAGGTTGGGCGATGTCGCGCGGTTCGACGCGCGCTTCCGGCGGCGTCTGTGGCGAGTCTGCGTGGCCTCGGTCCTGATGGGTGTCGCGCTTTGGGGGGGCACGCTTCTCCTTGGGCCGCTGCTCGAGGTGGCGGGGCTTCGCTTTGTCGCCCTGGCTGTGCTGATCGGCATCGGCATGGTCAGTTACGCGATCATCGGCCAGTCAATCGGAGCGTTCTCGCTGCGTGACTTCCACGATGCGTTTCGTCGCCGAAAGGGCTGATCAATTTCGCTGGCGCAAGCGGTTGACCAGCTTGGTCCAGCCACCCGGCACCAGCAGCATCGACATGCCAAACCCGATGACAAAGGCCGAGATATCCGCGACCCATTCGGCACTTGCCCCAACCAAAAGGCCAAAAATCAATTGGATAAACAACAAGATGCCAACGAGGGCAAACGCCCGGATCTGGTTCTCTCCAAGCTGCCCGAGCCGCTGCCAGAGCATATAGGTGAACCCACCGATCAGGCCATAGACAGCCGGGAACGCACCGACCAGGGGCGCGGGGGCGCCGATGAAAAGCGCGTAAGCCACGGCCCCACCGGCGGATGGCACAAAGAACAGGAGCACGACGGCGCGTGTTCCCATCACCTCTCCAACCATCTTGCCCAGCGCGAGCAGCATCACCCCGGCAAACAGCGCGTGGGTAAAGCTGGCATGAACAAACGGGTATGACACCAAGCGGATCACATGCTCGACCGGCCACCGCCCGGTTTCCAGCATCCAGTTGAAGATCTCGGAGGAAAACGCAAACCGTTCGAGCGTGCCCAGCCGCCAGCCAACGGCCCCCGGCCCGCCGACTATCCCGCGCGCACCAAGCCCGAACACGACCTCGATCCCGACAATCACGAGAAACAGCGCGATGACCACCGGGGGCAAAGGGTTGAACGGGGGTTCGTTATGCGGATCGGTCATGGCAAGGCCCTTGCTTGACGGCAGTTGGGGCCATGGGTAAGGCACCGCAAGCGTTTTTGCCAGATGGAGTTTCGCCATGACTGCGGCCCAGCCTGAGGGGGTCCAAACCTCTCCCGCGTTCACCCCCCGTGTCTTTTCGGGGATCCAGCCCTCCGGAGGGCTGACACTGGGAAACTACCTTGGCGCGATAAAGCGGTTTGTCGACATGCAGGCCGACGATTTCGAGACGATCTACTGCGTCGTGGACCTGCATGCGATCACCGCTAAACTGCTCGAACCGGATGCGCTGCGACAGCAGACACGTGAATTGGTCGCCGGCTATATCGCCAGCGGGATCGACCCGACAAAATCCATCCTTTTCAACCAGAGCCAGGTGGTCGAACACACGCAACTTGCGTGGATTTTCAACTGCGTGGCGCGTGTGGGCTGGATGAAGCGCATGACCCAGTGGAAAGACAAGGCCGGCAAGAACCAGGAGAATGCGTCTCTTGGACTGTTTGCCTATCCGGCGCTCATGGCAGCGGACATCCTGTTGTATCACGCCACCCATGTGCCCGTGGGCGAGGACCAGAAGCAGCATCTTGAGTTGACCCGCGACATCGCGATCAAGTTCAACCATGATTACGGGACAGAATTCTTCCCGATCACCGAACCTGTGATCGAAGGCGCCGCGACGCGGGTGATGTCCCTGCGAGACGGATCCAAGAAAATGTCGAAATCGGATCCCTCGGATGCCAGCCGCATCAACATGACAGACGATGCAGACACGATTGCCCAGAAGGTGCGCAAGGCCAAAACCGATCCCGACGCGCTGCCGTCCGAGGCAGAGGGCCTGGAGCGTCGGCCCGAAGCCCGGAACCTTGTAAATATCTATGCAGCGCTGGCCGAACAATCGGTAGAGGCGGTGCTGCGCGACGTGGGCGGCAAGCCGTTCTCCGAATTCAAGCCGATGCTGTCCGACCTCGCGGTGGAGCGGCTTTCACCGATTTCCGGGGAAACGGCACGCTTGATGCTGCACCCCGACGAGATCGATGCAATCCTGCGCGGCGGCGCGGACAGGGCGCGGGAGATCGCAACCCCGATCCTGAAAAAGACATATGATATCGTCGGCATGGTTCAGGGATAACAGGCAGAGACGCTCTCTGGACCTTCGGGCTGACCGGACCTAACGTGCGCGCCAAAGAAGGAGAACACGATGGCCACCGGCACCAACATTCATACCTATTTCAATGGCTCTTGGCATGCGGGCGACGTGGCCGTGATGAACGCCGCAGACCATGGCGCCTGGCTGGGAAGCGGCGTGTTCGACGGTGCCCGGTATGTCAACGGTGTGGCGCCCGATCTGCTGGCCCATTGCGAGCGCGTTAACCACTCGGCAAAGGCGCTCATGGTCACCCCCACCGTCAGCGCCGAGGACATGGTGCAGATCGTGTGGGACGGCCTGCGCGCATTTCCAGAGAATAGCGCCGTCTATATCCGTCCGATGTACTGGGCCATCGACGGCGATCAGACCGCGATCGTTCCGCAGCCGGACAAGACCGGCTTCGCCATCAGCCTCGAAGAAATCCCGATGGCTCCTGACACCGCCAGCGTCTCGCTGGGCAAGACCCGGTTCCGGCGTCCGGTGATGGAGGACGCGGTGGTGAATGCCAAGGCGGGCTGTCTCTATCCCAACAATGCGCGCATGCTGGCCGAAGTGCGTGCGCGCGGGTTCCAGAACGCATTGGTCACCGACGCGATGGGCAATGTCGCAGAAAGTGCGACCGCCAATGTATTCATGGCGAAGGACGGAGAAGTGTTCACACCGATTGCCAATGGCACGTTCCTGGCCGGGATCACCCGCGCCCGGCATATCGCCAACCTCGCCGCCGATGGCACCAAGGTCCACGAAACCGTTCTGAGTTTTGCGGATTTTGAAGCCGCGGACGAGGTATTCCTGTCCGGGAACATGAACAAGGTCACGCCAGTGGTCGGGTTCGAAGACATGTCCTTCCAGGTCGGCCCGGTCACCCGCCGGGTCCGCGAGATGTATTGGGACTGGGCGCATTCCGGGTAACGTCGATCGGCCAGACATCACGGATACCTCGAACACGCCGTGCGCGTGCCTCCCGTTGCCCCTTGCTGATGCACCAATCGGGACACACGCACGCAGCCGTATGGTCTATTGCACGGGTCCGGTTCCTGCGGCATGATCCGCAACGGGAGAATGTCTATGCGTAAATTTCTTGTCGTGCTGGATGACAGCCGCGAATGCCTCAACGCCATGCGGTTTGCCGCGATGCGGGCGTCGCACACCGGGGGGGGCGTGCAGATTCTCTCGATCATTGCGCCGGACGAGTTCAACCACTGGATCGGCGTTGGCGAGGTGATGCGCGAAGAAGCACGCGAACGGATTCACGCGCATTTCGAGGTGTTCGCGAAATGGATGCGCGACAAGCAGGATGTCGATCCCGAGCTGGTCATCCGCGAAGGCGAAGCCGTTGCCGAGATCATAGCGCTTGTGCAGGACGATCCCGACATCGGCGTGCTTGTCCTTGGTGCGAACACCGACAAGAAAGGTCCCGGCCCGCTTGTCACGCAACTGACCAAGAACGCGGGTAGCCTGCCGATACCCATTACGATTGTACCAGGTGAATTGTCCAAGGAACGGCTCGAAGCGATAACCTGACCGGGCCTCTGCTTGGTGCGACGATGGGTTTGAACGCGTGTGGTTGAAACATCCGATGTTTCACACAACCCGGGCTGCTTCATTTGCGCTGGTCTCACGGGCCGCAATGGCCGAATAAAACCGAGCAGCGCAGACGAGCGCCGGCTGAACCCGAGTGACGCTTTCAGACGTGATATCGATTTGTCGCAAATCATTGTAGGTTCCGGGAGCTTTGATGTGACTCTCGATCTGTTGAGATGACACCCGAAAAATCTTAGAACGGTTCTAAACCTTGACGCTGCGCGCGTGGGGTCGCATATAGTCAATATCCTATCAGGAGGCGACGCCATGTTCATCCAGACCGAATCCACGCCCAACCCCGCGACGTTGAAGTTCCTGCCCGGCCAGACGGTGCTCGACATGGGAACGGCGGATTTTCCGACAGCAGAAGGCGCATCGGCGTCACCGCTGGCGACCCGGCTCTTTGGCGTCAGCGGCGTGAAAGGTGTGTTCTTCGGGCATGATTTCGTCACCGTGACAAAGGATGATGAAACCGATTGGGACCACCTGAAACCGGCCCTTCTGGGCGCGATCATGGAGCATTTCCAGTCGGGCGACCCCGTGATGACCGACGATGCGCAAGCGCCCTCCGGCCATGCAGAGCATACCGGCGAGGATGGCGAGATCGTTGTCCAGATCAAGGAACTGCTTGACAGCCGCGTGCGCCCTGCCGTTGCACAGGATGGCGGCGACATCACGTTCCACGGCTTTGAACGCGGTGTCGTCTACCTGCACATGCAGGGGGCGTGCGCTGGCTGCCCCTCGTCCACCCTGACACTGAAAATGGGCATCGAAAACCTGCTGCGCCACTACATCCCCGAGGTCACAGAGGTGCGCCCGGTTGCCGTCTGACACGACGTTACTGGCCTTCGATACATCGGCTGCGCACTGCGCGGCCGCATTGGTTTCAGGAAACCGCGTAATCGCAACGCAGGTCGATCAAATGTCACGCGGGCAGGCCGAACACCTGATGCCCATGCTCGACGCGTTTCTGACACGGCATGGCGTGACATGGCACGACCTCACACGGATCGGTGTCGGGGTGGGACCCGGCAATTTCACCGGCATTCGCATTTCCGTGTCGGCCGCACGGGGGGTGGCTCTGGGGCTGGGTGTCCCGGCCATCGGCGTTTCGGCGCTCGACGCGATCCACCGGATGCGGCCTGACGTGACCGCTGCGGTCGCGGCGCCGCGTGACATGATCTACGTCCAGGCGCCGGGGGAATCAGCCCGGATTGCAACCGCAGCCGACGTTCCGGATGCCGTTTTCGCGACCGATCCCGATGCCCTGATCGCCGCGATCGCGTCCTGCGCGGCAGACGCCGATGCCGCCATGTCCGAGCGGCCCAAACCACTTTACATCAAAGCGGCGGATGCCGCGCCGTCGCGCGACACGGCCCCGGTAATCCTGTCGTGACACCCGAGGTCTTTGCCCGGATCATGGACCGCGCCTATGTGGACATGCGACCTTGGTCATCACAAGAGATTGCCCGGACCCTGGAAAATTCCCATGTCTATTTCCTGACCCGCGATCACGGTGGGATGATCGCCCAGATTGTGGCCGATGAATGCGAAATCCTTGCCCTCGCCACCGATCCGGCGGCACAGCGGCGCGGCGTCGCCACCGCGATCCTGGCAGAACTTGTCAGCCTCGCCCATGCCAAGGGCGCCCGACGCATCTTCCTTGATGTGGCGCGCAACAACGACCATGCCCGCGCGTTCTATGCCGCGCTGGGATTCGTCCGGGTCGGCACCCGTCCGGGCTATTACACTCTGCGCGATGGCACGCGCGACGATGCCGTGCTGCTTTCGCATGCCATTGACGCCGCCTCCCGAAAAGTTGCGCCAACGTAACACCGCGGCGAGGCAAAAAGCGGTTGACCCTCTGGCACGCCTGCGGCCTTAATTGCACCTGATCACATGATCCAATCAAGCGGCGCGTCAAACTCGCCGCCGTCCAACACCCGGGAGCTTCAAATGACCCTGATGACCAAACTTTGCAGTGCAGCCGCCACACTGGCTCTGACCGCTGGCGCGGCTGTCGCCGAACCGGCGCTGATCTACGATCTTGGAGGAAAGTTCGACAAGTCCTTCAACGAGGCTGCCTTCAACGGCGCGGAACGCTGGGCCGAGGAAACCGGTGGCAGCTATCGCGACATCGAACTGCAATCAGAAGCGCAACGTGAACAGGCCTTGCGACGCTTTGCCGAAGCCGGTGCCAACCCGATCGTGACAACAGGCTTCGCCATCGCGTCGATCCTTGGCGATGTCGCACCCGACTATCCCGACACGAAGTTTGTGAACATCGACGGGTTTTTGCAGGACATCCCCGAGAACGTGCAGATGATCAGCTTTCAGGAGCATCAGGGATCCTACCTCGTGGGGATGATGGCCGCGATGGCGTCCGAAACCGGGACCGTCGGTTTCATCGGCGGTATGGATGTTCCGCTGATCCGGCATTTCGGCTGTGGTTACGCCCAAGGTGCCAAATCGGTAGACCCGGACACCGAGGTTATCGCGAACATGACCGGCACGACACCCACCGCGTGGAACGACCCGGTCAAAGGCTCGGAATTGGCGCGTGCGCAGATCAGCCAGGGCGCAGATGTGATCTACGCAGCCGCCGGTGGCACCGGTGTCGGCGTGCTTCAGACAGCCGCGGACGAAGACATTCTTTCGATCGGCGTAGACAGCAACCAGAACCATCTTCATCCCGGCAAGGTCCTGACCTCCATGCTCAAGCGCGTCGATGTCGCCGTCTACAACGCGATGGAAGCTGGCGAGGATCTCGAAACCGGCTCGAGCACCGTTCTTGGTCTGGCCGAGAACGGCGTCGGGGTCGCGATGGACGAGAACAACGAACAGCTGGTCAGCGAAGAGATGATGACTGCAGTCGAGGCGGCACGCCAGGAGATCATCGATGGCGATCTTGACGTCGTAAGCTACTATGCAAACGACAGCTGCCCGGCGATCAGCTTCTGATTTCACACGCAAGCGCCTTAAGATTCGGGGCGGCTGGAAACGGCCGCTCCATCCATGTCAGGCCACCGGCCCGAAGCCGAACACAGGGATTGTCCCCATGTCCAACGCCGATACGCCCGAAGCCGACCTGCTCACGGATGCCGTGGCGCCGGCGATCCAGCTAAAGGGCATTTCCAAGGCCTTTGGTCCTGTTCAGGCCAACAAGAACATCTCGATCAGTGTCAAACCCGGCACGATCCACGGCATCATCGGAGAGAACGGCGCGGGAAAGTCGACCCTGATGTCGATCCTCTACGGGTTTTATAAAGCCGATAGCGGCCAGATTTTGATCAACGGCGCGGAAACCCAGATTCCCGACAGCCAGGCTGCAATCCGCGCCGGCATCGGGATGGTGTTTCAGCACTTCAAGCTGGTGCAGAATTTCACCGTCCTGGAAAATATCATCCTGGGCGCCGAAGACGGCCCGCTGCTCCGCCCGTCGCTGAACAAGGCGCGCGGCGTGCTGAAACAGCTTGCCGAGGAATACGAGTTGAATGTCGATCCCGACGCGGTCGTCGAACATCTGGACGTCGGCCACCAGCAGCGGGTCGAGATCCTCAAGGCACTGTATCGCCAGGCCGATATTCTGATCCTTGACGAACCGACAGGCGTTCTGACGCCGGCCGAGGCGGATCACCTGTTCCGAATCCTCGAGAACCTGCGCAAAGAAGGCAAGACGATCATCCTGATCACCCACAAACTGCGCGAAATCATGGATGCCACCGATACCGTGTCGGTAATGCGACGGGGCGAGATGACAGCAACAGTGCAGACATCCGAAACCAGTCCCGAACGGCTGGCCGAAATGATGGTGGGCCGCAAGGTCCTGTTGCAGGTCAAAAAGACACCCGCTGAGCCGGCCGGGCCGATCCTCGAGGTCGAGAATCTGCGCCATGTCGATGAGCAGGGCGTCGAGCGGCTCAAGGGCATCTCTCTTGACGTGCGCGGCGGAGAAATTCTCGGGATCGCGGGCGTGGCCGGCAACGGTCAGTCCGACCTGCTCGAAGTGCTGGGCGGATATGCCGAAGGCACCGGGACGATCCGCGTGCGCGGCAAGGAGATCGACCTGACAGGGCGCCATTCAGACGGCCAGTCACGCCGCGCGGACGGCATCGCCCATGTGCCCGAGGACCGGCACCGCGAGGGGCTGATCATGCCGTTCACGGCATGGGAGAACATGATCTTCGGCTATCACCGCGACCCGGGCATTCAGTCCGGACCGCTGATGGACAATGCCGCCATCAAGACCGAGGCGGCTGCCAAGATGGAGCGTTTCGATGTGCGCCCGCCCGACCCGAGGCTGGCTGCACGCAATTTTTCCGGCGGCAACCAGCAGAAAATCGTTCTCGCGCGCGAAATCGAGCGCAACCCGGATATCCTGTTGGTGGGGCAACCGACCCGCGGCGTTGACATCGGCGCAATCGAATTCATCCACCAGCAGATCATCCGCCTGCGCGATGAAGGCAAGGCGATCCTTCTGGTATCCGTTGAACTGGACGAGATCTTCTCACTCTCCGACCGCATCGCCGTGATGTTCGATGGCCGGATCATGGGCGAACGCGTCCCGTCGGAGACCAACGAACAGGAACTGGGCCTGCTCATGGCCGGTATCACGGACACGGCGCATGCGCATGTGCCAGCGTCTCCGATGGCGATGTCCGAAGCCGAGTTGCAGAAAGCGGCAGTGGAGGCCCCGGAGCCAACCACTCCCGAGCCGCCCGCGCCTCCCCCATCCGAGGCTGCAAGCGACACACAGCCGTCTGCAAAAGCAAAAGACGCGCCGGGCAAATCCAAGGATCATCAAGAAAAGCCCAGACCGTCGGAAAGCGTTGCCTCGCTGAGCGCGACGCTGCCGCAATCCACCGCATCCGTACCAAGGCAACCGCCCCCCCGACAGGACCCGCAGGAGAGTGACCCGAATGGATAAGATGCCCGGCTGGGCCGATGCGGTCCTTGTCCCCCTGTTTTCGCTCTTTCTCGCCGCGCTGCTGTCGGCCTTGGTCATCATCGGCATCGGCGAAGATCCGATTGCCGCGTTCAAGCTCATGGTCGATGGCGCGCTGATGCGGTCTGCGGGCTGGGGCTACACGTTGTATTATGCGACAAACTTCATGTTCACCGGCCTCGCTGTGGCGGTTGCCTTCCATGCCCGGCTCTTCAATATCGGCGGCGAGGGCCAGGCGATGATCGGAGGCCTGGGCGTTGCGCTGGCGTGCCTCTATATCCCGTGGCCCAACTGGTACGTGGCGCTTGTCGGGGCCACCGTATCCGCCGCGATCTTTGGTGCGCTCTGGGCCCTGATCCCGGCTTATCTGCAAGCCAAACGTGGCAGCCATATCGTGATCACAACGATCATGTTCAACTTTATCGCGGCAGCCGTTCTGAACTACATCCTTGTCAATCAGCTGCGCCCCCAGGGCGCGATGGATCCGTCCTCTGCAAAATTCCCCGAACCCACGCATCTGCCGACATTTCAGGACATGTTCTCGACCTCCTCTGACCAGTTGTTCCGCGGCGCGCCTGCGAACGTGACGTTCTTTGTCGCCCTGCTGGCGTGCCTGCTGGTCTGGATGCTGATCTGGCGTACCAGGCTCGGGTATGAAATCCGCGCATTCGGTCATTCGCCCTCCGCGGCGCAATATGCCGGGATCAGCCCGATCAAGATTACCGTGGTGACCATGCTGATTTCCGGCGGATTGGCCGGAATGATGGGACTCAACACCACGATGGGAGAGGCAGAGCGCCTCGTGATGAACGCAACCGAAGGCGCCGGCTTTATCGGCATCGCCGTGGCGCTGATGGGCCGGTCGCATCCGCTTGGCGTCCTGCTGGCGGCGCTGCTTTTTGGCTTCCTCTATCAGGGCGGCGCCGAACTGGCCCTCTGGACCGACATCCCGCGCGAGCTGATCGTTGTGATCCAGGCGCTTGTGATCCTGTTCACCGGGGCGCTCGACAACATGGTGCGGATGCCGCTGGAACGTATGTTCGCCGCACTGCGCAAATCAGAACGACCGGGAGATCGCTCCGCCCGGTCCGGACCCGCAGAATGATCGATCTCGCTGTCTACCTGCCCGGCATCTTGGCCGCCTACGCGATCCTCATCGTTGGCGCTGCATCGCCCGGACCTGCCGTTGCGATGCTCTTGGGGATGGCGACGCACCAGGGGCGGCAGCCGGCGCTGCTGGGCGCATCCGGGATTGCGTTCGGCTCTGCCACGCTGAACCTGCTGACACTCTTGGGGGTCGGATACTTGATGTCCCAGGCGGCCTGGGCAATGACCGGGCTGCGCTGGATCGGGACGGCTTACCTGCTCTGGCTGGCATGGGGCGCGTTCCGCAAAGCCGTCACGCCGCCCCCCGAGATCGCAGCGAATGCGTCGGTCCCGGCATCCGCGATACAGGCCTTCGCCAAGGGCTACGCGTTGCAGATCACCAATCCCAAGGCCATCGCCTTTTGGCTCGCCATCGCCTCGGTCGCCGCCACAGCCGGTGCCGGATGGTCGATAAAGGCGCTTTTTGTTCTGGGAGGGTTCTTGATTTCCTTCGCCTGCCATGTCGCATGGGCGCTTCTCCTGTCGGCCCGTCCCGTGCGCGCAGCCTATCAACGCAGCCGAGGCTGGGTCGAAGGGGCACTGGGCGGATTTTTCACCTTCGCCGCATTCAAGATCGCAACCAACAGGACCTGACACATGGATTTCTTGACGACACTTCAGGTCCTGGACAGCGCGATACGCCTTGCCACGCCGCTGCTATTGGCCTGCCTTGCCGGCCTGTTCTCCGAACGCGCCGGAATTCTCGACATTGGTCTCGAAGGCAAAATGCTGGCCGCCGCGTTCTTTTCCGCTGCCACCGCGTCGATCACCGGTGATGTCTGGCTTGGCCTTGGAGCCGGAATCGTGGCCTCCATGGCGCTGTCCCTCGTGCATGGGCTGGCCTCGATCACGTTTCGGGGCAACCAGCTGATCTCCGGTGTGGCCATCAATTTTCTCGCCGCCGGTCTGACCGTCCTCATCGCGCAGGCTTGGTTCAGCCAAGGAGGGCGCACCCCGTCCCTGATCGGCACGGGGCGCTTCGAACCGCTAACCCTCCCCGGAGCAGAGATGCTCACCGGCATCCCGTTGGTGGGCCCGATCTATTCCGAGCTGATCTCGGGACACTCGATCCTCGTCTATGTCGCCTTTCTCATGGTGCCACTCACATGGTGGCTGCTCTTTCGCACGCGCTTTGGTCTCCGGCTGCGGGCGGTTGGCGAAGCGCCCGAAGCGGTGGACACAGCCGGGGTCTCGGTCGTCGGCGTGCGTTACGTCGCAGTTTGCATTTGCGGTATCCTGTGCGGGCTGGCCGGCGCTTATCTGGCCACTGCGCTGCAAGCGGGGTTCGTGAAAGACATGACCGCCGGGCGTGGCTTTATCGCGCTTGCCGCACTGATCTTTGCAAAGTGGCGACCCTGGCACGCGCTTTACGCCTGCCTGCTGTTCGGCCTGCTGCAAGCCGTCGCGCTGCGGTACCAGAATATCGACCTTGGCGCCTTCGTCGTGCCGGTGCAATTCATGGACGCGCTTCCCTATATCCTGACCGTGGTGATCCTTGCCGGGTTCGTCGGCAAGGCGATTCCGCCACGTGCGGGCGGCCAACCCTACGTCAAGGAAAGCTGACACTCGGCTAAAGCACCTGTTTCCATGCGCTGAAACCCGGTGATGCGCCTGCGCATCACCGCAGGAGACCTGAGTCCAGTTGACCCGTTTTCATAAGTTCTTTTTTGCAATTGCGGCATTGCACCGCTTGAAACGGGACAAAACTTGGGTCTATGCACAAACATGATGATCTACCTGCCCATCGCCGAGGTATCGGTCAACGCCTTCCTTTTGCTTGGCTTGGGCGGCATGGTCGGTGTCTTGTCCGGCATGTTCGGCGTCGGCGGCGGCTTCCTGATGACGCCGCTGCTGTTCTTCATCGGCATCCCGCCCGCAGTCGCCGTCGCAACCGAGGCCAACCAGATCGTCGCCTCCTCCTTTTCCGGGGTTCTGGCCCATCTCAGGCGCAAGACCGTCGATCTGAAGATGGGGACCGTTCTGCTCGTTGGCGGACTTGTCGGCGCGGCGCTTGGCGTCGGCGTGTTCAACTACCTTAAAAGCCTTGGCCAGGTCGACCTGCTGGTCAAGCTTTGCTACGTCGTGTTCCTGGGGATCATCGGCGGGATGATGTTCTTCGAAAGCCTCAACGCGATCCGCAACACGAGGTCGGGCAAGCCGCTGGCGCGCAAGAAACACAATTGGGTGCACGGCCTGCCCTTCAAGATGCGCTTCCGCACATCGGGGCTTTATATCTCCGTGATCCCGCCACTGATCGTAGGCGTGCTGGTTGGCATCCTCGCCGCGATCATGGGGGTCGGCGGTGGCTTCATCATGGTGCCCGCGATGATCTATATACTGGGCATGCCGACAAAGGTGGTGGTCGGCACATCACTGTTCCAGATCATCTTCGTCACCGCCTTCACCACGCTTCTGCACGCCACAACGAACTACACGGTCGACATGGTCCTTGCCGTGCTGCTGCTTGTCGGCGGTGTGATCGGTGCTCAATTCGGCGCGGTTCTGGGCGCACGGCTGAAAGCCGAACAACTCCGCATCCTTCTGGCGATGATGGTGCTGGGCGTCTGCGGCAAACTGGCGCTCGACCTGCTCCTTCAACCGACCGAGCTCTTCTCGATCGGCACGGCGGGGGATCATTGATGCGGTGGCTGCTCCTCCTGCTGCTGGCCCTGCTCACCGCGCCCCTGCGGGCCGAGGAGGTCGTTCTGGGCCTGAGCCAGGACCAGGTATCGATCTCGACCAACTTCGACGGCTCCGAGATCATCATCTACGGTGCCATCAAACGGGAAACGCCGATCCCTGAAAGCGACCCGCTGCAAGTCATCGTCACTGTTTCCGGTCCGCTGGTCCCGGTCACCGTGCGCCGCAAGGACCGCCGCTTCGGCATCTGGATCAACGTCGATGCGGTCGATGTCGACGCCGCGCCCAGCTTCTACGCGGTGGCCACCTCCGCGCCATGGGACGAAATCATCACCAACACCGAGGACCTGCGCCACACCGTCTCCATCCCCCGCGCCATCCGGTCGGTTGGCGCACCGATGGGCGTGGACGAGCCACAGGCCTTCACCGACGCAGTGATCCGCATTCGCAGCAACAATGGACTCTACGCCCTCAAAGAGGGGGCGGTGGAGCTGCGTGAATCGACCCTGTTCAACACGTCGATCCGAATGCCCGCAAACCTGACCGAAGGCGATTACGCCACCCGCATCATCCTCACCCGCGGCGGCGAGGTCGTGTCGGTCTACGAAACCGGCATCGACGTCAGAAAGGTCGGCCTCGAACGCTGGCTCTTCAATCTCTCGCGTGAACAGCCATTGCTCTACGGCCTTCTGTCGCTCACCATCGCAATCGCCGCCGGATGGGGCGCTTCGGCCGCCTTCCGGCTGATGCGGTCGGGCTGATGCGCGCGCCGCCAGGCACCCGCGCCGGGTATCGCGCGTTTCGCATGCTACCCACGCGCTGGCAGGACAACGACGCCTACGGCCATCTCAACAACGCCACCTATTACGCACTTTTCGACACGGCCGTCAGCCTCTGGCAGATGGACCAGGGGATGATGATTTGCGGCCCCGAGGCAACGAAATTCCTCGTTGTAGAAAGCGGCTGCCGCTACCATGCCGAACTCGGCTTTCCCGACATCCTGACCGCGGGGATCAGGGTCGCCCATATCGGCACATCGTCGGTCCGTTTCGAGATCGCCCTGTTTCGCAATGACAGCGACAGCGCCGGTGCAGAAGGCTTCTTCACACAGGTCCATGTCGGTGCCGACAGCCGCCCGTCCCTGCTGCCCGAGGATATCCGCGCAGTGCTGACGCAACTGATACCCTGACCTTCTTCGGTTCAAAAATATCCCCGCCGGAGGCAAACCCGAGGCCGCAGCGCGCAGCGCGAGCGCCGAGATATCCTTTGCGTGCGACAGCACGCTCATTTCTCGTGGAAAAACGCGTAGATTCGATCAGCGAGGGCCGCACTGATCCCCTCCACTGCCTTGAGATCAGCCAGATTGGCGCGACTCACCGCTTTGGCTGATCCGAAATGCGCCAGCAATGCCCGCTTGCGCGCGCCGCCGACGCCGGCGATCTCGTCCAGCGGGTTCGACATCTGCGACTTCGCCCGTTTCGCCCGGTGCGTGCCAATGGCAAACCGGTGCGCTTCGTCCCGCAACCGCTGTACGAAGTAGAGAACCGGATCATTGTGGCGCAGGGCGAAGGGACGTTTGCCCGAGCGATGGAATTCCTCTTTCCCCGCGTCACGATCCACGCCTTTCGCGACACCGACCATCGGGATGTCCTCGACGCCCTGGTCCTCCATGATCTCCTGCACGGCGGATACTTGCCCGGCGCCCCCGTCAATCAGAAGCAGATCCGGCCACAGTCCCCTGTCACGGTCGGGGTCGTCCTTCAAAAGCCGTTTGAACCGTCGGGTCAGCACCTCTTTCATCATGCCGAAATCGTCACCCGGAACCAGCTCATCGCCTTTGATGTTGAACTTGCGATACTGGCTTTTCACGAATCCTTCCGGCCCGGCGACGATCATCGCGCCGACGGCACTGGCGCCCTGGATATGACTGTTGTCGTAGACCTCGATCCGCTCCGGCGGGGCGTCCAGATCAAACGCCTCGGCCAGCCCCCGCAAGAGCTTGGTCTGCGTTGCGGTTTCAGCCATGCGGCGGGCCAGGGATTCCTTAGCATTGCGCAGGGCACCGTCGACCAGCTCCGATTTCTCTCCCCGGCGCGGCACCGCGATCTCGACCTTGCGGCCGAGCTTTTCGGTCAGAACCTCGGTCATCAGGTCTGCGTTCTCGATCGGATGTGACAGCAACAAGAGTCGCGCGGGTTCCTTGGTGTCGTAGAATTGGCCGATGAACGCCTCCAGCGCCTCGGCCTCTTCCACGTCCGGGCCGACCCGCGGATAGAAATCCCGGTTGCCCCAGTTCTGGTTCGCCCGGATAAAAAAGACCTGAACGCAAGCCTGCCCCTTTTCCAGGTGCAACGCGATCACATCCGCCTCGGTGACGCCGCGCGGATTGATCCCCTGCGCGGTCTGGACCTGCGTCAGCGCGCGGATACGGTCGCGCAGGGCGGCGGCGCGTTCGAATTCCATATCTTCCGAGGCCTGTGCCATCTGCTTGGCGAGCGTTTCCTGGATGTTGGTCGACTTGCCGGACAGGAACCGTTCGGCATCGCGCACGGTTTCAGCATAGTCCTTTTCCGAAATCTTGCCCACGCAAGGCGCGCTGCAGCGTTTGATCTGGTACAGCAGGCAGGGTCGCGTGCGGCTGTCGAACATCGCGTCCGAGCAGTTGCGCAACAGGAACACCTTCTGCAACTGGTTCAACGTCCGGTTCACCGCGCCGGCGCTGGCGAAAGGACCGTAATAGGCGCCCTTGTCCTTTTTCGCACCACGATGTTTGTGAATCATCGGGTAGGCGTGATCGGTGACGTGGATGTTCGGGAACGACTTGTCATCCCGCAAAAGAACATTGTAGCGCGGCTTGAGCTGCTTGATCAGGTTCTGTTCCAGCAGCAGCGCCTCGGTTTCCGTCCGTGTCGTCAGGAACATCATCGACGCGGTTTCCGAGATCATCCGCGCGATCCGCCCCGAATGCCCCGAGGGCCGCGCATAATTCGACACCCGCGCCCGCAGGTTGCGCGCCTTGCCGACATAGAGCACGCGAGCCTGCGCATCGAGCATCCTGTAGACGCCCGGACTGGCGTCCAGCGTCTTGAGATAGCTCTGGATGCAGGCGTGACCTGTCGGGCTTTCGGTGTCGGGTTCGGTGGTCATATTGTGATCGGCTGTTTATCCGGCATGGCGCTGCGATTCTATCCGCGTCGCTGCATGATCGCGCAGGCTGGTGCAACTGTTAAGGCATCCACGCATTCTGTGGATAACTCTGCGGAGAAGTTTTGGAAGTTAGCGAATTTTCTTTGTTTTCCGGCGCCTTCCCAGATTTGCCTAAAATTTAGGCAGTAACTTAAGTCATTGATATCGTTTATCATTTTTCTTAACACGCGGCAAGTTACTGAAAACGTTAAACCTTTCGTAACGCTTTCGTGACACCTGCGTGACCGGTGCAAAACTTGCCGCCGCCCGGCATCATTCCACCCCGATCACGTCCGGCGTCTGCCAGGCAAGGTGCTGTCCACCATCGACACACAAGAGCTGCCCGGTGAGCGCCGGGGCGTCGAGGAAATAGCCAAGTGCCGCCGTGATATCCGATGTATTCGCGCCTCGTTTCAGAACGGTCGCGGCGCGCTGCTTGGCAAAATGCGCTTCGCTCTGCCGACCGCCGCGAAGCGTCGGACCGGGACCGATCGCGTTGACCCGGCACCGGGGTGCCAGCGCCTGCGCTGCAGTCTGGGTCAAGGCCCACAGGCCCATTTTGGCAATGGTGTAGCTCATGAATTCAGGTGTCAGTTTGCGCACCCGCTGGTCGATCATGTTGACCACCAACCCGGATGCCACGGGTTCACCCATGTCGTCGGTACCCGGCGCGGGCAGTTGCGCCGCGAAACCCTGGGTCAGCACGAAGGGTGCGCGCAGGTTGCTTTCTATATGCCGGTCCCAAGTTTCGCGGGTGGCCGTTTCGAGGGTGTCATACTCGAAGATCGACGCATTGTTGATCAAGACGGTCAGAGGCCCGCCAATGCCATCGACGGCATGATCGATGAGCGCCTGTGTTTCATCTTCTCGCAACAGGTCAGCCCGGACCGTGCAAGCGTCGCGCCCTTTGGACCGGACAAGCGCCGCCACCTCCTCTGCCGCTGCGTCAGAGCTGGCATAATGCACCGCCACATCAAATCCGCGCTCCGCCAGATAGAGCGCCATGGCGCGCCCCAGCCGTTTGCCTGCGCCGGTGATCAGTGCTTTGCTCATGAGAAGCCTCGTCGTTACATGATGACAAGCGCAATGTAGCCCAGATAGAGCGCGGACAAGACCACACCCCAGGTACGGGTCAGGTCACGGCCGAGGAACACCAGCGGAAAGATAAGCAGCGACGCGCCCAGCATGACCCACAGATCGAAGCGCAGGAATGCCGGATCCACCGGGACCGGTGAAATGAGCGACGCGACACCGATGATGGCCAGGAGGTTGAACATGTTCGACCCGATCACGTTGCCCAGCGCCACATCCGCCTGTTTGCGCAACGCCGCCATCACGGTGGTCGCCAATTCCGGCAGGGACGTTCCCAGGGCCACCAGTGTCAGGCCGATCACGGCGTCGCTGACGCCAAACAACGTGGCAATCTCGACCGAATTGTCGACCAGCAAATCCGCGCCCAGGGGCAGACCCACGAGGCCCACGAGAAGGTTGAGGATGATCTTCCACCACGGCATGTCGGGATCGGCGCCTTCGAGGTCTTCCTCTTGCGGGTTGGCCTTGCCGGCGCGGCGATGGGCCATCGCTTCGCGCATCGAATCGCCAAGGATCGCCGCAAGAACCAGCAGCAGGACAATGCCCGCGATCCAGTCGAACACCCCGCGAGACGCCAGCGCGATGAACAGCACCGACGCGCCCAGCATGATGACATAGCTTTTGCGCGTGTTGCATTCGCTCGTGTGCATCACGGCCAAGAGCGCGGGCACACCCAGCACCAGCAGAATGTTCGCCGTATTCGATCCCACGACGTTGCCCATTGCGATACCCGGCACGTCTTCGAGCGCTGCCTTGATGGAGACAAGAAGCTCCGGCGCGGAGGTCCCGAACGCCACCACTGTCAGGCTGACGATGAGCGCGGGGATGCCGATCCGCAGCGCAAGGTTGACGGCTCCCTTCACCAGCGCGTCCCCCGCGAGAAGCAGGATCACCAACCCAAGAACCACGCCACCCCAGACCAAAACCATTCAGCGCACCTTCCGTGTGCAGGGGCACGGTCCTTTTCCGATCCGGTACCGGCCGCAGTTTTTGCATTTGGCGCTGGCCAGACGCTTGGCCCCCGGCACCCGCAGCTTGCCGAACATGGCAAGCCCCCCCATCACGATCAGGAACAGAAAGACGATCTTGGTGATCACGTTACAACCCGTAGCGCGCGAACTCGGCGCGGTCCTCGATGGCGCCGAGGGCATCCTTGGCCATCGTGGCGCCCAAGCGGCTCAAAAGGGGTCGGCGTTGCTCGTACCGGCGGAATTCGGTCTTGTCGCCGAACCGGTCTTTCATCGCGGGGATCAGGTGGCCAAGCGCGTCGGCAAGCCCGACATCGACCGCCCCCTGCCCGACCCAGATTTCGCCGGTATACAGATCCGGGTTATCGGCCAGCCTGTCTCCGCGGCCGGTTTTGACCTGAGTGATGAAGGTTTCGTGCAATTGCCCCAGAAGGCGGTTCAAACGGGCCACGTCCTCTTCGTTTTCGGGGCGAAACGGATCGAGCATCGATTTCGATTTTCCGGCGGTATAAACGCGCCGCTCGATTCCCTGTCGCTGCAGGAACACATGCGCCCCGAACCCCGCCGAGATCACACCGATAGAACCAAGGATCGACGCCTGATCAGCGTAGATCTCGTCGGCCGCGCTGGCGATCCAGTACCCACCCGAAGCGGCAACATCCTCGACGAAGGCGTAGACCGGGATCTCTGTTTCCTCGGACAGGCGCCTGATGCGCGCGCCAATGAGCGAGCTTTGGACAGGGCTGCCACCGGGCGAGTTGATCTCGAGCGCGACGGCCACGGGTTTGCCTTTGCGAAACGCCTTTTCCAACAGCGGGCGCAAGCTTGCGTCGCTCAGAGTTCCCCGCGTGCCCGAGGCGATCGTGCCCTGCATCCGGATTACGGCGACTGTGGGGTTGGATTTCACAAATGGGATAAAGCGCTTCATCACGCTCATTTAGATTGCGGCCGAGAGGCATACAAGGCGTGTCCGGAAATATGGCCCTGGGTGTGGGCTGCGGGACGCGTCAGACAAGGGGCCCGGATTGACCCGATGTGTTTCGCGCGCGAAACATTGGGGCCGGATCGGACCTATTAACCATTTGTTAAAGTGTTTGAAAATGCGGCCCCATTGGCCCGCGCGAAGTGCCTTCATGGCTCCGGCACTCGTCGCAAAACCTGGCTGGCAGGCCGGCGTTTCAGGAGCGGAACGTTTCGCCGCTGCGCCCTAGTAAAAACTCTGCGGATCAATGTCGATCGCCATGCGCAGATCGCCCTTGAGCTTGAACGGTGCGACCCAATCCATCAGCGCGGGTTGCAGCGGCGTGCCCTTGGAGGCCTTGACCAGAAGCCGCACGCGGTGGCGCCCCCGGACGCGGGCGATCGGGGCCGGCGCGGGACCAAACACTTTCGCCCCGATGCGGCGCAGCGGGGCATCGTTCCGGGCAAGCGCATTCCCCAGGTCGAACACCTCTTGCACATCCGTCGACGACAGGATGATGCCCGCAAGGCGCCCGTAGGGTGGCACCCCGGCGGCACGACGTTCGCCGGCTTCCGCGTTCCAGAAGTCCTGTTCGTCGCCCGACAGGATCGCCCGGATCACCGGGTGCTCGGGCTGAAAGGTCTGCATCAGGGCCTGCCCGGCTTTCTCGGCGCGCCCTGCCCGTCCGGCCACCTGGCGCATGAGCTGAAACGTGCGTTCGGCCGCGCGCAGGTCCGATCCTTGCAGGCCCAGGTCCGCGTCGATCACGCCCACGAGTGTCAACAACGGGAAATTATGTCCCTTGGCCACAAGCTGCGTCCCGATGATGAGGTCCGCGCCCCCGGCTGCAATGGTCTCGATCTCCGCCTTCAAGGCGCGCGCAGAGCCGAACATATCCGACGACAGCACCGCCAGGCGCGCCTCGGGAAACAGGGTTTGCGCCTCTTCGGCAAGGCGTTCGACACCGGGTCCGACAGCAGCGAGACGATCTTCGGCTTCGCAAGAGGGGCAGACAGTGGGCAGCGGTTTGGTCTCCCCGCATTGATGGCAGACAAGACGCTTCAGGAACCGATGCTCCACCATGCGCGCGTCGCAGTGCTCACAGCCGATCTGGTGACCGCAGGCGCGGCAGATTGTAACCGGCGCATAGCCCCGGCGGTTGATGAAAAGCAGGGCCTGTTCCTTGTTGTCCAGCCGCCGCTGTACCGCGCGTTGCAGTGCCGGTGAAATCCAGCTTGATCCCGGAAGCTTTTCGTTGCGCATGTCGATGGCGTGCATGTCGGGCATGACCGCCGCACCAAAGCGGGAGGTCAGGGTAAGCCGCGCGTATTTGCCCGCATCCGCGTTCGCCCAGGATTCAAGGCTTGGGGTTGCAGAGGCAAGGACCACCTGCGCGTCGCAGATCGACGCACGCAGCACGGCCATGTCCCGGGCGTTGTAGAGAACCCCGTCTTCCTGCTTGTAGGAGGTGTCATGTTCCTCGTCCACGACGATCAGCCCCAGGTCGCGGAACGGCAGGAAAAGCGCCGAGCGTGCGCCAACGACAAGCTGTGCCCCGCCCTGTGCGGTCATTTTCCAGACCCGGCGGCGGTCGGTCATGGTGACGCCGGAATGCCATTCGGCCGGTTTCGCGCCGAACCGCGCATCGACGCGCATCAGGAATTCCGAGGTCAGCGCGATTTCCGGCAGCAGGACCAGTGCCTGTCGTCCCTGGGCCAGACATTCGGCGACCGCTTCGAGGTAAACTTCGGTCTTGCCCGAGCCGGTGACACCCTTGAGCAGGGTTGTGCCATAGGTGCGGCTGGCGACAGCACCGCGCAGGGTGGCGGATGCGGTGGCCTGATCCTCGGTCAGATCCTTGCCGGCATGCGCCGGGTCAAGCGTCGGGAACGGCGTGTCGCGCGGGCTATCCTCTTCGCGGACGGCTCCGAGTTTGGCGAGCCCCTTGACGACAGAGCTCGTCACCCCTGCCGTCTCGGCCAGCTCCTTGAGCGTCAGCGACAGGCCGCCCATGTCGCGCAGCACCGCGAGCACACGGCGGCGCGCGTCTGTCATGCGCTCGGGGTCGGTGTCACCCAGACGGTAAATCTTGCGCATCGAGGGTGGATCGCCCAGCCCCGGTGCGCGGGTGGCCAGGCGCAGCATCGCGGGCATCGGCGTGAGCGTGTAGTCACCCGCACGGGTGAGGAACGACATGAGCTCCTCGCGCATGGGCGCGGTGTCGAGAACGCGGATGACGGACCGAACCCTGGAGATGTCGTAGTCGCCCTTGCCCGGCCCCCAGACCACACCCAGAACTTTGCGCGGACCAAGCGGCACTTCGACAAAGGCTCCCAGGTGACAGCCACCTTCGGGCGCGCGATAATCCAGAACCCGGTCAAGCGGCTGAGTGGTGAGCACGCCGACAAGCGCACCTGCGTCAAAGTAACTGGATGTTAGCGCCATCATTTCGGGCTTTCGATCATCATTGTCATGGGGTAAATGGCCGGGTAGGAAAGGCCAACCCATCGGAGGACCCAGCCCATGAAATTCTTTGTCGATACCGCAGAAATAGATGCCATCGCCGAGTTGAACGATCTGGGCATGGTGGATGGCGTGACCACCAACCCATCGCTGATCAAGAAATCGGGCCGCGATATCCTGGAAGTGACCAAGGAAATCTGCGACATGGTGGCGGGTCCGGTCTCTGCCGAGGTGATCGCGCTCAAGTCCGACGACATGATCGCGGAGGGACGTAAGCTTGCCGGCATCGCCGAGAACATCGCGGTCAAGGTGCCGCTGACCTGGGACGGGCTGAAGGCGTGCAAGGTGCTGACCGATGAAGGCAAGATGGTGAATGTCACGCTGTGCTTCTCGGCCAACCAGGCGCTTCTGGCGGCCAAGGCGGGTGCAACGTTCATTTCGCCCTTCATCGGACGCCTGGATGATCTGAACATGGACGGGCTCGACCTGATCGCGGACATCCGCGAGATCTATGACAATTACGGGTTCGAGACGAACATTCTTGCCGCGTCGATCCGCACCGCCAATCACATGAGCGATTGCGCCAAGATCGGGGCCGATGTGGCGACTGCGCCTCCAGCGGTGATCAAGGCAATGGCGAACCACCTTCTGACCGACAAGGGTCTGGACCAGTTCGTGAAAGACGCGCAGGCGGCCAATATCAAGATCGTCTGAGTTTGGTCCAAGCCGCTTCGAAGCGGCTTGGACAAAGCGGGTTCGAAGCGGCTTTGAAAACGCGGTTCAAACCGCGTTCTGAAACGCCCTTCGAAGGGCGTTCCGGCGCGGCTGTCACAGGTCCTGCAGATGCTCCACTTTTAGCGAAAAAAGGCGGGCATCTTGGCCGGGCTCCTGTTAATGTCCAGCAAGATACAACATCACGAGGTCGGCATGAGCAGCCCCCGCATCGACGATGATTTGCGCGAAACGATCATGACGCGCCCTGATGTGATCCTCGAGGATCAGGACCTGATGCGCGCGCTGATCGCGGCGAATGAGCGTGCGATGGGCGGGAATATCGTCGATCTGCGCGGGATCGCGATGGACCGTCTCGAAGCCCGGCTGGACCGGCTTGAGGATACGCACCGGTCGGTGATCGCCGCAGCCTATGAAAACCTGGCCGGAACCAACCAGGTGCACCGGGCGATCCTGCGGATGCTGGATCCGGTAGAATTCGAATCTTTCCTGCGCGACCTCGGCGGCGAGGTGGCCGAGATCCTGCGCGTGGATGTCGTCACGCTGGTTCTGGAATCGGTGCAGAACGATGACGATCCCGCGATCAAGCGGCTGGGAACGGTCCTGTCGGTGGCCGCCCCCGGTTTCATCGACGAATACCTGAGCACGGGACGCAATGCGCCGCCCCGGCAGGTGACATTGCGCCAAGTCGAGACCGGCACAAGCGCGATCTACGGCCAAAAGGCCGACTGGATTCGCTCCGAGGCGTGCCTGAAGCTCGACTTCGGACCTGGCCGTTTGCCCGGGTTGCTGGTGATGGGCGCGGAAGACCCACATCAGTTCACACCGCAGCAAGGCACCGACCTTCTGACTTTCTTCACCGGTGTGTTCGAGCGACAGATGCGGCGTTGGCTGTCGTGACCCTGACGATCTATCCGGCGGCGCGGGACGCTCTGGAGGGGTGGCTGGCCTCGAGCCGTGCGCTCAATGGCACATCGGAAAACACGCTCACCGCTTATCGCTGCGACGTGCTCGATTTCATCGCCTTCATGACGCACTACAAGGGCGAAGCGCAGGGCCTGGCTCCGCTGGCGCGGATCACGGTGCCGGACATGCGGGCCTGGATGGCCCGGACCCGAAGCGAAGGGGCAAGCGCACGGTCGCTGGCGCGCAAGCTTTCGGCGGTCAAATCCTTCTACCGTTGGCTGGCTGAGCGTGAAAGCTTCGAGCCGACAGCGGTTCTGTCCACCCGCGCGCCGAAATTTGAAAAGAAACTGCCCCGCCCTTTGAACGAGGATGCGGCGCGGGCGATGATCGACACGGTGGGCGAGCAATCCCGCAAAGGCTGGGTCGGCGCGCGGGACATGGCAGTTGTGACGCTGCTTTACGGCTGCGGTTTGCGGATATCCGAGGCGCTTGGCCTGACAGGGCAGGACCTGCCCCTCAGCGAGGCGATACGCATCACCGGAAAGGGCGGCAAGGAACGGGTGGTCCCTGTCCTGCCCGTCGCGCGGCAGGCGCTTGCCACCTACATCGCGGCATGTCCCTTCGAGATGGAACCGGGGTCGCCAGTGTTTCGCGGCGTGCGGGGCGGGGCGCTCAGCCCGCGGATCGTACAGAAGGCGACAGAACAGGCGCGGATGCAACTGGGGCTGCCAGCCACGGCAACACCACATGCGATGCGGCACAGCTTTGCGACACATCTTCTGTCCGCGGGCGGAGACTTGCGCGCGATCCAGGAACTTCTCGGTCATTCATCCCTGTCGACGACACAGGCCTATACCTCTGTCGATACGGTACACCTGATGAAGGTCTACGAGGCCTCGCATCCCAAATCGAAGTGATTGTCCAAGATACAAGGTTTCGAGGGAAATCCGGGCATTGCGGTGCAATGGTCCGGGCAGCGCCGCAGCGCTTCGGGTCCCGACAGGCCTCCCGACCCGAGCTTTCGCAGCCAGCATCCCGCCAAGGACATCGCCGTTGTCCGCGCGTGGGAATTCGGCCCCCTGGACCACAGGCAAGATGACACCCGAGGTCTAGGAATAGATGATGCGGATGAGTGTACCGTTCCGAACGCAGCTCACGGAGATCGCGGCAGCTTGGAAGCGTGGCCAGAACAACGAGGGTCCGCGACGCGCGAGGGCGGCGGCACGATTGCCACCGACCGCCGGATGCGAGATTGACACTCTCGCGGCCGCTATGGCCGATCCGCCCCCGTTCTGATTCAGGCAACACGCCGCTTTTCAATTGCACCGCGACGCGCGTACAGTCCAGATCCCAGTGACACACCTCGAATACCAGGAGCACACAGATGCAATTACTTCGCTCGGGCCCCTCCCCGTTTGTACGCAAGGTGCTGGTGACCCTGCACGAAACCGATCAATACGACGATGTCGAGCACGTCAATGTGGCCTCCACGCCGCTGGAGCCGGATTCCAAACTGATCGCGGCGAACCCGGTCGGCAAGATTCCGGCACTGGTGCGTTCGGACGGGCCGACGATCTATGACAGCCGGGTGATCTGCCGCTTTCTGGATGCGCGCGCGAAGGGCGGGCTTTATCCCGAAAACCGCATCTGGGACACTCTGACGCTCGAGGCGACCGCCGACGGGATCCTGGATGCCGCCGTGCTTATGGTCTACGAGACCCGGTTCCGCCCCGAAGACATGGTGATGATGCCCTGGGTCGAGGGCCAATGGGGCAAGGTGTCCCGCGCCCTGGATGCGTTGAACACCCGCTGGATGAGTCATCTGAACGGACGCTTGGACATGGGCCATATCGCCGTGGGCTGCGCGCTCGGTTATCTTGACCTGCGCCACCCGGTGCGAAGCTGGCGCACCGGACGCGATGGCCTTGCTGACTGGTTCGAGTCTTTTTCCAAACGCGACAGCATGGTGGCCACGGATCCCGCATCCTTATAGCGTCCGGGCCCCAGACAACATCGCTGTGTCTTGCGCACGCGTCCTGCCGGGGGTACCGACGCAGCAACTCTTCGAAAGGATGACGCCGCGATGCGGATGATTGACACGTTTATCAAGCCGATGCACCCGGAGGGCCGCAAATTCGTCGTAACATTCGCTGCGATCACGCTTGGCCTGTTCTTTCTCGAAGACCTGCTGGGCTGGATCGGCGTCGGGTTGACGATCTGGTGCTACTACTTTTTCCGCGACCCCGATCGCGTGGTCCCGGATCGCGCGGGTCTGGTGGTCAGCCCGGCGGACGGCGTTGTGTCGCTGATCGGTCCGGCGGTGCCCCCGCGCGAGCTTGGTCTTTCCGACACCCCCCTGACGCGGGTCAGCGTGTTCATGTCGGTGTTCAATTGTCACGTGAACCGCGCACCGGTTGCGGGCAAGGTGGAAAAGATCGCCTACAGGCCGGGCAAATTCCTCAATGCCTCGATGGACAAGGCCAGCGATGACAACGAACGCAATTCACTGGTCATCCGGATGGAAGACGACCGGGTCCTGACCGTGACCCAGATCGCCGGGCTGGTCGCGCGCCGCATCGTGACCTTCACGCAGGACGGCGCGGTTCTGGACCGGGGCGAACGGTTTGGCCTGATCAGATTCGGATCGCGGCTCGACATTTATCTGCCCAATGGGGTGACGCCATCGGTCAAGATCGGCCAGACCATGATCGCCGGCGAGACGGTCATCGCGGACCTTTCGGCATGAGTGAACAGCGCAATGGCGAGAAACTGACACTGGTCCAGTTGTTGCCCAACATGCTGACCGTGACCGCCATTTGCGCCGGATTGACCGCGATCAGGTTCGGATTGCAGGGCAATTACGAATTGGCGGTTCAGCTCATATTGCTGGCCGCCATCCTGGACGGGCTTGACGGGCGACTGGCCCGCGCGCTTGGCAGTGACAGCAAGATGGGCGCGGAACTGGATTCGCTTGCCGATTTCCTGAATTTTGGCGTCGCGCCGGGGATGCTTCTTTATGTCTGGGCGCTGGAGGACACGCGGCAATTGGGCTGGATGGCCGTTCTGGTCTATGCGGTCTGCGCGGTGACCCGGCTCGCGCGGTTCAACGTCGCCCGCAAGGCCGAAACCGTAAGCGGCGAAGGCGCGTATTTCATCGGGTTCCCGTCCCCGGCCGGGGCCATCCTGGTGATGCTGCCGATGTACATGTCCTTCGCCGTCGAAAGCCCGCAGATCGTTCCTGACGTGCTTCTGGCAGGATATATCGCAGGGGTCGGGCTGTTGATGATCGGACGGTTTCCGGTCTGGTCGTTCAAGACCACGCGGATCAGCCAGCGGCGGGTCAAGATGTTCTTGGTCGGATTTGCCGCCATCGGCGCGGCGGTCGCGATCTACACCTGGATCGCTCTGGTCGTGCTGAGCCTGATATATGTCGGCGCGGTTGTCTGGATGCTGCCCGGGTCCCGCCGCGCCATAGCGCAGGCGCGTTCGGCGGACAGCAAGAAAGACTAGCGTCAGGTCCCTTGGGACGTGTCGCGTCCAGTTTCGTTCCCGCGCCCAAGTAACCTTTTGATCAGCCACGTCGGGGCATTGCACACCGACTGGCCGCTTGTGCGAGATGCGGCCTAGAACTTGAGCGTCAAGCCAAGGTTGATCGCGTTGGTCTTGATATCACTTTCCAGCTCTCCGCCTTCGGGCAGGTCCACTGTGTTGCTCGAATAGGTGAACTGGTATTCGCCGAATATCGCGAAGCGGTCGTTGAGGTCATAGCTCATCCCGGCAGTCAGGCGTGCTGCGGGACCGGTATACTGGTATTCGAAAGTTTCGACACCGGTGGTCGTGTCCACATCGACATGCGGCACTGCCACGCCGACACCACCGCCGACATAGGGCGTGATCGCGCCTTCGGCCCAGGCACCCGGCCAGCGCTGGTAGGCATTGGCGGTCAGGATGTTCAAACCGTCGGTGAATTCGAGGTCGGAAAAGCCGATCGCCGCTTTTTCATCATCCGGCGCGTATACCTTGGTGTGGGTGAATTCGAGGCCGAAGCCAAGATTTTCATTTTTCCACCACGTGCCGCGCACACCGTAGTAAGGGGGCATTTCGAAGGATTTTCCTTCCCACCCGATAAGTGCGTCGATTTCAGCACCAGTCCCCGGATAGTCGCCGTAGACACGGCTGTGTGGTGCGGTCTGCCAACCTGAATAGATCGACAGTTCCGTTTCCGCCAGCGCCGGACTGGCCGCCGCGGTGGAGATGGCTGCGAGAATACCTGACAGAATCATTATTTGCATGGGGGGCCGTCCGTTCTGCTGTTCTGGCTGGCTTAGCACGCCAATGTTGCACCGTCAGGGGCGACTGCCGCGACACTTCGGCGCTTATTGTCAACCTAGGTCGTCTGGAGGTGGACGGCTAGGGGGTGGCCCGCTAAATAGCGTGTCGGAACACCGCTCGTGAGCGGTTCAACCCGTATTGTGGCCAGTACAACGGCCGATAAATGGAGAAAACCTCGTGTCCAACGCAGAACACCACGAAGGCACCCGGAGGGACTTCCTGTATTACGCCACGGCCGGAGCAGGTGCAGTCGCCACCGGCGCCGCGGTTTGGCCTTTGGTCAACCAGATGAATCCGTCGGCAGACGTGCTGGCATTGTCCTCGATCCGAGTGGACGTGTCGGGCGTGTCGGAAGGCTCGCAGATCACTGTCAAATGGCTCGGCAAGCCGGTCTTTATCCGCCGCCGCACCGAGACGGAAGTCGAGGACGCCCGCTCTGTCGACCTGTCCGACCTGCCCGATCCGATTGCCCGCAATGCAAACATCGAAGACGGCGCAGACGCGACCGACGAAAACCGCGCCCTGGACGAAACAGGCGAATGGCTGGTTCAGATGGGCGTCTGCACGCACCTTGGCTGCGTGCCGCTTGGAAATGCCGGTGATTACGCACTCGATGGTGGTGTCGGTGGCTGGTTCTGCCCATGCCACGGGTCGCATTATGATACGTCCGGTCGAATCCGCAGGGGGCCAGCCCCTGAAAACCTGCCGGTGCCCCCGGCGGAATTCGTCGACGAAACAACCATCCTGCTGGGATAAGGAGACGCGCGAATGTCTGGAATTCCACACGACCATTACGAGCCGTCATCCGGCGGCGAAAAGTGGCTGCACAAGCGGTTGCCGATCGTCGGACTGATGTATGACACCCTGATGCTTCCCACACCCAAGAACCTGAACTGGATGTGGATCTGGGGCATCGTGCTAACTTTCTGCCTTGTCTTGCAGATCATCACGGGTGTCGTTCTTGCGATGCATTACACACCACATGTCGATGAGGCCTTTGCCAGCATCGAACACATCATGCGGAACGTGAATGGTGGCGCGATGCTGCGCTACCTGCACATGAACGGCGCGTCGCTGTTCTTTGTTGCCGTCTATGCGCATATCTTCCGCGGCCTGTACTACGGTTCGTACAAGGCCCCGCGCGAGGTCACCTGGATCATCGGCATGCTGATCTACCTGCTGATGATGGGCACCGCGTTCATGGGCTATGTTCTGCCCTGGGGTCAGATGTCCTTCTGGGGTGCCACCGTGATCACTGGCCTGTTCGGCGCGATCCCGTTCATCGGTGAATCGATCCAGACCTGGCTGCTGGGCGGACCTGCCGTGGACAACGCCACGCTGAACCGCTTCTTCTCGCTGCACTACCTGATGCCGTTCATCATTGCCGGCCTCGTGATCGTGCACATCTGGGCCTTTCACACCACGGGCAACAACAACCCGACCGGTGTCGAAGTGCGCCGCACATCGAAGGCGGATGCCGAGAAGGACACCGTTCCGTTCTGGCCGTACTTCGTGATCAAGGACCTGTTCGCGCTGGCGATCATCCTTGCCGTGTTCTTTGCCGTGGTCGGCTTCATGCCCAACTACCTCGGACACCCGGACAACTATATCGAGGCAAATCCGCTGGTCACACCGGCGCACATCGTGCCGGAATGGTACTTCCTGCCGTTCTACGCGATCCTGCGTGCTTTTGACGGCGACGTCTGGGTCGTGATCGCAGCGAGCTTCCTCACCGGGGGCATCATCGACGCGAAGTTCTTCGGGGTTCTGGCCATGTTCGGGGCGATTGCCGTGATGGCGCTTGCACCTTGGCTCGACACGTCCTCGGTGCGGTCCGGTCGCTATCGCCCGATGTTCAAATGGTGGTTCTGGCTCTTCGTCGTGAACTTCTTCGTTCTGATGTGGGTCGGAGCAATGCCGGCCGAAGGGATCTACCCTTACATCGCCCTGATCGGATCAACCTATTGGTTTGCCTACTTCCTCGTGATCCTGCCGCTGCTCGGCGTGCTTGAAAAGCCGCTGCCGCAGCCAGACACGATCGAAGACGATTTCAAAGCAAACCTTGGCAAGTCCTCGTCCAAAGATGGCGCTCCCGTAGCGACCCCGGCCGAGTAAGAAAGGACAAGCACAGATGCTTAAGAAACTTGCCCTCGCGGCCACACTGGCCATGGCTCCCGTCTCCGGCGCATTTGCCGCCGGGGCCGACGGCCATGTCGAGAATTACGAGTTCTCCTTCGAAGGTCCGTTCGGGACCTTCGATCAGGCTCAGCTTCAGCGCGGTCTTCAGGTCTATACCCAGGTCTGTTCGGCCTGCCACGGCATGGAATATGTGCCACTGCGGACCCTCTCGTCCGAAACCGGTCCCGGCATGCCCGAGAATCAGGTGCGGGCGTATGCCGAACAGAACTTCGAAATCTACGACGAAGAGATCGATGATTGGCGCCCGGCGCGGCCAACCGACAATTTCCCGGCCAACGAAGCGGCCGGTGCCCCCGACCTCAGCATGATGGCCAAGGCACGTGCTGGATTCCACGGCCCCTATGGTCTCGGCATCAACCAGTTCTTCAAAGGTATGGGCGGACCCGAGTACATGGCCTCCCTGCTGACCGGGTACACCGGGGAGGACAAGGAAGAAGCGGGAGCCATTCTTTACGAGAACACGGCGTTCCCGGGCGGATGGATTTCCATGGCGCCGCCGCTCTGGGGCGATGATGTCGACTATGCCGATGGCACGGAAGCCACCATCGAGCAGCAATCCAAAGACGTTTCCGCGTTTCTGATGTGGGCCGCCGAGCCCAAGCTTATGGCGCGCAAGCAAGCCGGGTTTGTCGGCGTGATCTTCCTGACGGTGCTGTCGGTGCTTCTCTACCTGACCAACAAGCGCCTCTGGGCGCCGGTCAAGGCCCGCGGCAAAGAGTAAGCGTCAAGCTTCGCTCTGTTTGGTATCGCGAAAAGCCCCGCCATCTTGGCGGGGCTTTTTTGTTGCAGGGCGGATACGCGTCGCGATCATCCGCCACCCAGATAGGCCCGCAGACCCGGTGGCGGATTGTCGAACAGCGCTGCCGTGTCGCGCGGCGCCGTCACCTGCCCCGCCTCGATCACGATAACCGTGCGCGCAAAGCGTTTCGCGTCATCGGGATCATGCGAGACCAGCAACACGGTCAGGCCTTCGGCCTCCGCAATCTCGGCCACGAGATCCAGCATCTGGTCCTTCAAGGCCGGTCCCAGCGCCGCGAAAGGCTCATCAAGAAGCACAACGGGACGCGCCTGGATCAACACTCGGGCCAGCGCCGCCCGGCTTTGCTGCCCGCCGGACATTTCCGCCAGGTACCGCCCGCCAAAGCCGGCGAGGCCAACCCGCTCCAGCACCGCGTCGATCCGCTCCGCGTCTCCCGGACGCCGCCGCCCCGTCGCCGGGTTCAAAGCAAGCGAAAGGTTCTGACGGATCGTGAGATGCGGAAACAGGTTGGTGTCCTGAAACAGGATACTGACCGGTCGGGTGCCGGGCGGCAATCGCGTGATATCCCGTCCCGCCCAGCGCACCGTGCCACGCTCCGGCAGGCGAAACCCGGCAATCACATCGAGCAATGTCGATTTGCCCGACCCGGACGCGCCGACCACAGCGACACGGTCCGCCTCCGGGACTGTCAGGTCTGCCGCCAGTTCGAAGTCACCCGCGCAGGCGAGGATGGAGTCAAGCTGCAGGGCCAACGCGACCTCCCCTGTCAAACAGCCAGAACATGCCAAGGCTCAGCAGCAAGAGCAAAAGCGCCGCGCCCGCCGCCTGGTCCATCCGGTACGCGCCCATCAGTTGATACACCTTCAACGGCAGGGTCGCCCTGTCGGGATCGGCAAACAGGGCTATCACACCAAGGTCCCCCATCGACAGCGCCGCGGTCAGCCCCGCACCGAACCCCAGCGGGCGTTTGAGGCGCGGCAGAAACACCCACCAAAGCCATGCCCACCCCGACAGGCCCAGCGCGCCGCGCAGGCGGCCATACTCCGCACGGATTGTCTCGGCCTCGGGGCGCAGGATGCGCAGGACAAATGGCAGACTGACAAAGGCGTTGACCGTCGCCGTCACATACAGGGCCAAGTCGAACGGATTGGCAAACGGCCGGACAATCAGGAACAATCCGATCCCCAGAACCAGCGGCGACAGGGCAATCCCCGACAGGCCGAGCCATTCGCCCCAACGCGTCGCGAGCGGGAGCGCCCACAAAAGGCACAGCGCGGTCGATCCCAGGGCCACAAGGATCGAATGACCTGCTGATTGCCAGACCGATGTTCCCAGATCGGACAGGCCCGCGACACCGTTCAACACCACCATGGCAAGCGGTGTCAGCAGGAAAAGCGCCGCGAGCACGATCCACGCCGCATCCACCAGGACCATCATGCGCCCCGCCGTGTCCCAGCGCGGGGCATGCCGGTCCAACCCCTTGGCCGCGACAGGCACAGAGGTCACGCGCAGCGCAATCAACCCGGCGGACAGCGCCAAGCCAATCTGCACCACCCCCAGAACCGCGGCCCGCGCAAGATCGAAATCAAAGCGCATGGATTGATAGATGGCCAATTCCAGTGTTGTCGCCCGCGGCCCGCCGCCCAGCGTCAGCGCCACGGCAAAGGACGACAGGCAAATGACAAAGATCACGGCAAAGGCACCTGGCACGAGCCGTCGCAGCATCGGCCATTCGATGCAGCGCCACATGGCGCGTCGGCCCATTCCCAGCGTCGCGGCAAGGCGAAACTGCTCTGCGGGGATGGCAAGCCAGCCTTGCAGGATCAGCCGGGTTGCCAGCGGCAGGTTGAAAAACACATGCGCCACCAGCACCCCCTGCAAGCCATAGATCTGCAGCTCGGGCACCCCCAGTGGCGATAGCGCACGGTTGAGAACTCCGGTTTGCCCGAACACGGCCAAAAGGCCCAGCACTGCGACGATGACCGGCAGGATAAAGGGGGCCCCCAACAGCGCAACCAACAGCCCACGTCCAATGAAGTCGCGTCGGGCCAGAGCGCGGGCCAAAGGCACCGCGAATGCGACACTCAAAAGCGCCGACAGCGTGGCCTGCACCAGCGTGAACCGAAACGCCTGCCAATCGGCGGGCCGAAAGCCGGAAAACGCCTCGGCCCGCAGGACAACCGCCGTGACCGGGCCGATCACCAGCCCGATCACGCTCAGCGCTGCGATTATCGAGACAGCGCGCGGCGCCATTCCTCAACCGTTTCGTCGCGCAGGGCGGCGGCTTCATCCTCGGTGTAGAACAGCACGGTGTCCGGCAGGTCCAGCGCCTTGAAACCGTCTGGCCACCTGGACGGGTCCAGCTTGGCCGGGAAAGACCAGTTGCCCGTGGCGATCATGGTCTGGAATGCTTCGGATAGCTGGAACTCGAGGAATTGATCGGCAAGCTGCGGCACATCCGTTCCGGCCACCTTGGCCGACAGCTCGACCATGAAGTAATGCCCTTCCGGGAAAATCGCGGCCTTCTTGGTCCGGTCATCCTCGGCAATAATGTGATAGGCCGGCGATGTGGTGTAGCTCAGCACCATGTCTGCCTCACCATCGGTGAAGAGACCATAGCTTTCCGACCAGCCCTTGGTCACGGTCAGGATTTTCGGCGCAAGCTGTTCCCAGACCGCTTCGGCCGCGTCGCCGTAGATCGCCTTCACCCACAGCACAAGCGCCAGTCCGGAAATCGATGAGCGCGGGTCCTGAATGACGATCTTCAAATCGTCTGGCGCGTTCAGCAGCGCCTCGAAGCTTTCCGGGATATCGGAAATCCGCTCTTCGTCATAGACAAATGCGGTGTGCCCGTAATTATACGGCAGGAACACGTCGTCGGTCCAATCGACCGGCAGGGTCAACGCCCCGGTATCCTGTCCATGCGGCGCAAACAGACCGCTTTCCCGCGCGCGCTTGGTCACATCGGTGTTCAGGCCGAAAACGATATCCGCGTCGGTCTGATCGCCTTCCAGCAATATGCGGGGCAACAGATCACCCGGCTTGAATTGCAGGTCGCAGTCACACTGCGCCTCGAACATCTCTTCGATCCGGGGGCCGGGACCCCATTCCGAGACGATGTAATCGCCCGCATAGACGGTCAGAACGGGTCGGTCCTGCGCGGCGACCGTCGTGGTCGTGGCAAGAAGTCCCGCAGCAAAGATCAGGGCCGGTTTCATGGCATCCTCCTGGTTTGCGACGAGCGGGCAAAGCAGGAGCATATCCAAACCTTCCCTCCGCCGGTGTTAACCGGTTCAGGTTCAACGGGTTCGCATCACGCATCTCAGCCAAGCTTCTTGACACCCCGAGGTGTCACGAAACGTAAGGCTGCCGGCGCCCGCCTTCAAGACGAAAACAGAGGTGGTCCTGGTTTTTCGACCAGCTTTCTGCCGCAATAAGCTATAGCATTGGTTTCATGTCAGGCGGCAGCTTTCAGGTTCAGGTCTTGAGTATCATAGGCCTCTGCCGGGGTCAGCAGG
>Ga0102932_1000014_pt1 | contig 71272 bp, 66 predicted proteins | sample SalPonR1_C_D2_MG_FD_78212 | JGI IMG/M metagenome (GOLD analysis project Ga0102932, IMG submission 78212) | Salt pond soil microbial communities from South San Francisco under conditions of wetland restoration - Salt Pond MetaG R1_C_D2_MG | ecosystem: Environmental > Aquatic > Marine > Intertidal...
AGGACCAGTATATTCGGGTCAAGGGCTGGGCAGCATGAGTGCAGATGATACCAGACCGCTGAGTGGTGCCTGACCTTCGTTCTATTCCCACTCCATCTCTTCGTAGGTGGCCTGCGCGTTGCGGCCGGCCAGCGCTTCGAACTGTTCCAGATGGGCCCAGGCCGACTGGTCGATCTGCGGCGCGTCCATGATGTCGCCGCCTGCCTCGATCAGCGCCCCGATCCGCCTGCGCAAGTTCACAAGATAGTCATGGGTGTCGCGTGTGGCCGTGGCCAGATCGGTCGCGCGGCCATGGCCGGGCACGATATGCGTGGGCCCAAACGCCGCCATCGCTTCGAACACCGCGATCCAGCTGTCGGTGTCGCGGGCCGGGCCGTTGCCCAGCAGGCGGTCGACATAGACGATGTCCCCGGTGAACATCACATCGCGTTCGTCCAGCCAGACGAAACTGTCGCCCGGCGTGTGAGCCGGGCCGCGATGCATGATCTCGAAGCTGAGGCCACCGAACTCGAGCGCGTAATCGGTTTCATAGGTCACATTGGCATAGGCCGGCTCGGTCCCGTCCAGCGCGTTGCCCAGGAATTGCGACAGTGCGATCATGTGATTCTGCGCGCGGGTGTTGTGATCCTCGACCGCCGCTTCCGAGGCAATCACGGTTGCCCCCTGCGCCTGCCAGTACCCGTTGCCGAGCCAACGGTGATCCTGCCCGCCGGTGTTGATGACATAGCGGACGGGTTGGTCGGTAACGGTGCGGATGGCCGCGTGCAGCATCTCCGCGCCTTGCCAAGATCCGCCCGGATCCATCAGCACCGCCCCCTCGGTCGTCACCACGAGCCCGAAGGTCGCGTTATTGGCGAGGTTCTCCGGATTGCGCTGCTCGGTGGGGCCGACGATGGCCCAGACATCCTGCGTGACAGGCTGGACATCGAGCACGTCCGCAAGGCTGGAGGTGGGAACAACAAGGACGACAACGGCAACTAGAGCGCGGATCATGCGTTGAGCCAGTCTTCGAGTTTCGCCGCGTCCGTCAGACCACCGGCGTGGACGAGCGTGCCGTCGACCGAAACGCCCGGCGTGGACATGACACCGGCCATGGCGATGGATTTGGCGTCGGTGACCTTTTCGACGTTGACCGCAAGGCCGAGCTTGGCCGCCTTCTCCTTGACCATGGTTTCGGTTGCCTCGCAGCGGTTGCAGCCGGAGCCGTAGACCTTGACGGATTTCATGTGGGGATTTCCTTCTTGCGATAGACCGAGATTTGAAATGTCTGGGTGTTGCCCTTGGGGGTGTGATGTGTGTGCTGCTCTGACCGCACGAGGGTCAGCAGGCCCGGCATCAGCTGTTCAATCCGCGCGTCAAGCGTTTCGGGTGAGTACCGTTGCACCGGGAGGTTGGAACATTGCTCGGGCCCGGTCAGGTCGAACGTGGAGATAATGGCCGTGCCGCCCGGGCGAAGGCTCGCATCCAGGGTTTCGAGATAGCGCCGCTGATCGGCAGTGTCGGTCAGGAAGTGAAACACCGCACGGTCATGCCAGAGGTCGTAGGCCCTGTCCGGCGTCCAGTTGCGGATATCGGTCACAACGAAGGAGACTTCGCCGGCGTGCTGTCCCAGCCGTTCGCGCGTGAGCGCCAGCGCCTCGGGCGACAGATCGAGAACCGTCACGCGCCCACGCCGTTCGTCCAGAACGTGATCGACCAGCCGAGACGCGCCGGCGCCGACGTCAATCATCGTCCCGCCTTGCGGCAAGTGCTGACGAACCAGCCGCAGCGAAACCTCGGGCACCGCTTCGAACCATGTCAGCGCATCTTCGTCCCGCGCGCGGTAGGCGTCATCCCAATGTTGTGGAAGGTCCATATCACTGCCCTCGCTCATAACAGGAAATTGAATAGAAAGCCGGTGGCAAGAATGCCCCACGACACGAAGCCAATGAAGAGCGGCACCGAGGAGCACGAGCAGAAGGGCGTCAGCACACCAAGAGCGGCCGCCAGCGGATAGCCCCAGATCTGGTGTTTTCCCGCGAGGATCGCGCGGGTCTTCTCCGGGCTGGACCAGCTAAGCAAGACACCGGTGACGAAGACGATGCCCGTCAGCAAGAGCAGCAACTTGGGCACATCATAGATGAAGAAGGCAATGGCCTCGCCGGTATGGCTGTAGCGCGCGACCGGAAAGAGCGACGTCGCCAACTCGGAGAACGGGATCAACGGGCCGTAGACCAGCCACCAGACGACGACCGCAAGCGGCACGCCTGCATACCATGGCCAGGCCGGGAGCTCCTGCGGGGCATGGTGATCGTCGGTCCTGGTGGTCATGCGACCTCCAATTCGCGTTTGTCTCCCACAGCCAGAACCGCGTCGACAACCGCTGCAAGCTCCGGCGCGAGGTCGGGGTTCCGGCGGTAGCGCACCCATTGCGCATCGCGCCTGTCGATCACGAGACCGGCTTCGCGCAACACCTTCATGTGCCGCGACATCCGGCTCTGGCTCGCGTCGAGCCGCGCCATCAGTTCGCAGACGCAATGCTCTCCCCCATCCCAGAGGATAGAGAGTGCCGCACGGCGTGTCGGGTCGCAAATGGCGGTCAGGACATCCTGCATGACCGAAAGTTTATGCGCCACGGCGCATATACGCTATGATCCATGTCAAATCATGGCACTTGTCAAATCAGGAACGCGTCGTAAGTTTGGCATGAGGATGAGCATCGGCTTTGGTCCGGACAAGCGCCGGACCCGATGCCGAAGAATTCAAAATCATCAGTTTTGCTTGGTTCTGGTTGCAAATCGACCGGCAAACAATGTCTCATTGGTCTTTCGGCGTAGGCGAATTCGCTTCGGGCGCAACGTCCAAGAACAGGAAAAAGGCTCTCGTGAGGTTACATGCCAGCGTGTTCAAACGACGAGGCAAATCAAAGCCGCGCCACAAAAGACACCTCTGCTGAGGCGGATGAGGACACGGCCGCCCCGAACGGAAATGATCCATCGGAGGATGACGAACAGCCTGTCCGAGGACAACGCGAACCAACGGCCCAACCCAGAGAGGAAAGCAGCCAAGCTGCCGCTGAACTGACAGACGTTTCGCGTGAGGCGGCGGAAAAAGCAGAACAACCCTATGCGCTCTGGTCCTCGGAACGCGCCTTCGTCCTCTCGACGGCAGCCGCCGGTGTCGGGCTTGGCAATCTCTGGCGCTTTCCAACCCTGGTCGGGGAAAATGGCGGCGGGGCTTTCCTGTTCGCTTACGCGATCGCTGTCGTTTTCATCGCCATTCCCTTCGCAGCCTTGGAAATCGCCATCGGACGCGAAACCCATGGCTCGGTCATTGCGAGCTTCCGCCGGCTCGGCCGTGTCTTCTTGCCGGTTGGTGTCGCCGTTGTCCTGCTCACTTTGGCGATCGACAGCTATTACTTCGTCGTGACCGGCTGGACGCTGGGCTACGCGGTGGAATCCACCATGGGCGCACCGCCTGTGTTTTCAGAGTTTTCCTCCGGCTATGCGTCGCTCGAGTGGCTGGGCGTGACCGGAGCGATGGTGGCCGCGATTCTCGCTTTCGGCCTGTCGGGCATTGAGCGTGCGGCGCAGTTGCTCATGCCGGTTCTGCTGCTCGCGTTGCTCGGCCTTGCGGTATACGCTATGCGGTACGGCGCGGCACATCAGGCGTTGGCTTTTCTCTTCTCTCCCGACATCTCGCGGATGCAGGATCCGGCTGTCTGGCGCGCGGCATTTGGACAGGCGTTTTTCTCCATGACCATCGGCCAGGGTTATCTCATCACCTATGGAAGTTATCTGCCGCTGCGCGTGAATGTCCCACGGTCTGTCGCATCCGTTGCCGCCATCAATTCCGGGGTGGCGATCCTGGCGGGTGTAGCCATCTTTCCGCTGGTCTTCGCCGCTGGGCTGGATCCGGGTGTCGGCTCTCAACTCGCCTTCGAGACACTGCCACGCGCCTTCGAGCAGATGGGCGGCGAGGCGATCCTGGCGCCGGTCTTTTTCTGGCTGCTGTTTCTGGCGGCGCTCTCTTCGTGTCTGGGCGGCGCTAAAGTGGTAACCGCGGCACTGCGCGAGCAAGGTCGCCGTATCAACTCGGTGTCTGCGGTCTTGATCGGCGTTGTCGCAATTGTGGCCTTGGGCGTTCCATCGGCGCTGTCCTATACGGCCCTGGAATGGACAATCGGCGAAAGACCGGTGCTGGATGCCATAGATCGAACCGTTGGCTCAAGCGGCACGATCCTGGCCGCCATCGCCTCATCGCTTATCTTGGGGTGGCGTTTTTCTCCTGCCCAGCTGTGCCGCCAATTTGGCCTGTACCAACGCATGGCGACCATGCTTGGCTGGCTGATACGGATCATCCCCATTCTTTTGGCAGCGCTTTTCGGCTATGGCATGGTCGCGTCACTGCAATGATTGATGGTCTTGTGACCCAAGCGCCAAGTGGTCAGCGGTGATCGACGTTTCGACAAACGGCTTCCTGGCCCATAGTCATTTTTGCGCGCCTGTCGTGAAAACGTAGCGCACCTGATGGCGGTATTCGTTTTCAGGCCGGAGAATCGCGTCGGGAAATTCCGATCTTCCGGGTGCGTCCGGCCAAACCTGGGTTTCCAGCGCAACCCCGGCAAAAGGTTTGTAAGTCCGGCAGTCCAGACCGGCGAGACCCGCCTCGGGAATATAGGCGGCGTCATAAACCTGAAGTCCCGTCTCCGTCGTTTCGACCGACATCGAAAGATCGCTTTCTGCGCTGTGCAGGCGCGCGACCGGTCGTAGGGGCTTCCGCGTGTCAGACAGGCAGAAATTGTGATCGAGGCCGCGCTTGCCGATTTCCGATCGGGTGCGAAAATCGAATTTTGTGCCCTCCACGGGTCGGATTTCGCCGGTCGGGATCAACTCGTCGTCGACAGGCAGATAGGCCTTCGCATCAATCTGCAAATCGTGGCCGGTAATGTCGGGGCCGCCATCGAGGTTGAAATACCCGTGATGCGCAAAAGAACATGGCGTCGCGGCGGTTGTCGTGGCGCGGATGTCGAAACCGAGGCTGCAATCTTCGGTTAGGGTTATCTTGGCGTGAACGGTCAGATGACCGGGGAACCCCATGTCGCCATCGGCAAGTTCGAGACCCATGGTGACGCTGCTGTCGGTCAGATCCTCGATGCTCCATATCTTCTCGCCAGCGCCAACCTCGCCACCATGCAACGTGTGTCTACTCAGCCAATTACGCGAGACGTTGTACGCGTGCCCATCGAGCAGGAACCTGCCTTGCCCAATCCGGTTCGCGAAGCGCCCGACAATGGCCCCGAAGTATTTCATCGGACCGAAATATGGCTCGATCGACGGGGCGCCGAGGACGAGCGGGTGGGCAACCCCCTCCAGGCGGAGATCCTGCACGGTTGCGCCATAGGTCAGGATATTGGCCTTCAGCCCGCCGCCTTTCAGTGTGACCCGTTGGATGGCGTCGTTGTCGGGCGTTTTCCCGAACTCAATGATGCTTTGCGACACAAGACTCTCCTCGTTGCGTAGCGATACGTTTCTTTGTGCGGCCCGCAGTATTCAGCGCGGGCCAAGTAAGCGTGCGATCCGCCTGCGCGTCCGGTTCTGCCCGCGCTGAGCGTCCGCAGAGGTGGGCAATGTTCGCGGGTCACGGCGCATTTCAACGCCACCCCGACCAGCTTTCTCAAAGGACCACGGCCGTTTTGAAGCGGCACATCTAGGCGGTTGTTTCCGGCGCGCAAACCCCCAGATGCGATTGCCGGATCATGATCGGCCCCTCAAGCCGAATGGCTTCGGGGTTCATGTCGCTGCTATCCAGAAGCTTGCGCGCGCACCACTGACCCATTTCGCGGTGTGGAAGCAACACCGTGCTGAGGCGCGGCGAGAGATGCTGTGCAACTTCCTGATCGTCATATCCCATGACGCCAATTGTTTCGCCGATGCGATGACCCCGCTCCTTGAGCGCCTCGTAACAGCCGATGGCCATAAGGTCGTTTGCGCAGAAGATGGCATTCGGGGGCTGTGCCGACTCCAGCAGGGCGACCGTCGCGGCATGACCGCCGCTCGGCAGGAAATTTCCCTCGACGATAAGGGCCGGATCGACTTCGATCTGCGCCACGCTCAGCGCGCGCTTGTAGCCTTCCTGTCTCTGGACCGATGCATCCATCCAGGGCTCGCCAGTGATGAAGGCGATGCGGCGATGGCCCACTTCGATAAGCGTCCGGGTGGCCAGTTCTGCGCCCCGCCGCTCTGCCGGAACGATCGAGGACACACGCCCGGTGGAGTCGGTGCAGTTCAACAAGACCGCCTTGTGCCGCGCCAGCGCATCGGGCGGTGTGATCTCGCGCGTCAGGATTGAGGCGTAGGCGACGCCATGCACCCGGTCCGCCGCCCATTTGTTGAGAACCGCCGTCTCGTGCGCGCGATTGCCGCCGGTCATAACCACCTCGACGATGACGCCCTGTTTCCAGGCCTCTTCCTGCAGACCCTCGATTGAAATGGAGGCGAAAGGACTGGTGGCGATCTCGTCGAACATGAGCCCGATGACCCGGTGGCCCTGGCCGCCGGTTGGTCGACCGGCGGCCCGCGAGCGATAGCCAAGCGCCTCGACTGCTTCGAGCACGCGGGCGCGGGTCTCCGCGCTGATACGCATGTTTTCTGTTCCGCTGAGTACGAAGGACACGGTCGATTGCGACACGCCCGCCGCACGCGCCACATCCTTCATCGTGACCCGGATGGTCTTGTCGTCTTTCGATGTCATTGTCTTTGGCCCTCATGCGCAGTCCGGTTCCGGGTACCTGAAGCTTTTCACAAAACGTCGATAGACAAAACTAATAATTATTGCTAATAAAAATTAACAAGCTGAGTCGCCGGGTAAAAACCCGGATCGCGGTTTGCCGGGAGGGTCAAATGTCAAATGCCAAGTCCCCGCTCCAGCGGTTGAACGAGACGCAGTCCGCTTATCTGCTGCTGCTACCGTTTCTGCTGACCTACGGGCTGTTTCTGATCTACCCGTTTTTCCGGGGTGTCTGGATCAGTCTGCATGACTGGAACCTCCTGCAAGTCGCCTTCAATCCAGACGCCAAGCAATTCGTTGGCCTCGACAATTATGTCCGCGTGATGTGGGGCCGGAATATCGAGTGGAGCCCTTGGGCGCGGCCGGTTCTTCAGGTCTTGGGCCTGCTTGGCGTCGTCGCGTCTGTCGCATTGAACCGGACCCGGCGGCTGACAAGCCTGACCTCTGTCGCGCTCGGTCTTGCCGGCGCGGCGCTGTTCCTGATCTCGGGCGTCCATGCCGGGGAGGAGGGGCGCTGGTTCGATCGTCGCTTCTGGCCGACAGTCGGAAATACTGTGCTTTTTGTCGGCCTCACAGTGCCGGGCGTGACGATCTCGGCGCTTCTCATCGCTGCCGCGCTCAACCGCGAGACCCGCGCGATGAGCCTTCTGCGCACGCTTTTCTTCCTGAGCCAGGTCCTGTCGGTCACCGTCGTCACGCTGATCTGGCAGATCATGTTCTCGCCTCGTCAGGGCCTGATAGCCAATATCACCGAGCTTGCCGGCGGCTCCCCGATCAATTGGCTGACCGATGAGCGCTTTGCCATGGCCGCCATCGTAATCGCGACGATCTGGTGGTCGCTCGGCATCGCGATGATCCTGTTCCTTGCAGGGCTTCAGGATATCTCGAAAGATCTGTTCGAGGCTGGCGCGCTCGATAATTGCACTGGCGTTCGGGCGTTCTGGCACATCACGCTGCCGAACCTGAAGCGCACCATCACGCTGGTCATTATCTTGCAGATCATCCTGCATTTTCAGGTCTTCGGACAGTCGCACCTGATGACCCAGGGCGGCCCAAATGACGAGACGCAAGTGCTGGTGCGCTACATCTATCAGACCGCGTTTCGCGACAGCGAACTTGGCCGGGCCTCGGCCATGGCGGTGTTCCTGTTTGTCATCATGGGGGCCTTTTCGGTCGTCCAGTTTCTTGTTGGACGAGAGGAGAACGACTGATGCTTTCGCGCAGTTATTACTGGCTTGTTCTGGCCCTTTCGATTCCGGCCTTCCTGTGGCTGGTGCCGACAATCTGGATGGTGTCGCTGTCTTTCCAGCCCAACGATGTGCTGGCGCGGACAACCTCATCGACCTTTCTCGGATTGGTTCCAATTCCTTTCACCGTCGAGAATTACACAGCGCTCTTTGCCTTCGGGCAGACGCCGATGTGGTTTCTGAACTCGATCATTGTCGCGCTGGGCATGACGTTTGGCGTTCTCGCCGTTTCCACCACGGCGGGCTATGCGCTGGCGCGGCTGAACTTCCCGTTCAAGGCGCCCATCGCGGTTTTGTGCCTCATCGGCCTGATGGTGCCGGAACAGGCGGTGTTCATCCCCCTGTATACGATGTTTTCCGATTTCGGCTGGCACAACAGCTATCACGCCCTGATCCTGCCGCGCATGGCCGTGCCCATCGGGGTCTTCCTGATGCTGCAATTCTTCAAGGCGATCCCAAAGGATATCGAGGAAGCTGCACGGCTCGAAGGTGTCAGCTGGATCCAGATTTTCTGGCACATCATGTTGCCGCTGGCCCGGCCTGCGATGATGACGCTGGCGATCCTGACGTTCCTTTATGCCTGGAACGATTATCTGTGGCCGCTCGTCTCCGCACAGCAGCGCGATTACTTCACGATCACGCTCGGGTTGGCCTCCATTCAATCGAATTTCGCGCAATCGGAAGGGCTGGGCCGCGTCATGGCCTCGGGCGTCATCGCCTCGCTTCCGGTCGTGATCCTGTTCCTGATCTTCCAGCGTTACGTGGTTCAGGCCATGACCGCAGGCGGAAGCAAGGGCTGAAGCGGGGCGAAGCCCCGGCACAATACCAAGGGAGAAAACCAAAATGAAACATCTGCTGACGGGAACCCTGCTGGCCTGTGCCTGCGCCTCGACGGTGACGGCTCAGGACATCACATTGGGCCGTTTTTTCGGAGCCTGCGAGGATGCGGGCACCGACACCAAGGCCAGTGTCGGTGAAGCCTGCATCATCCAGTCGATCATCAACGCCGCCGATGCCGAGATCGAGGGCGTGTCTATCGAGACGCTGCCGACAGACTGGGGCAATTACTACGACCAGATCAAGGCCGCCTATGCGGGCGGCACCCCGCCGGACGTCCATGTCATGCACCGCCACCGGGTGCCCGAATTTGCCGGATTCGGTGCGCTCGCAGCGCTGAGCGAGGATGACCTTGCCAGCGCGGGGATCGATCCGGCCGATTGGACAGACAGTGCCCGCGATGCGGTCACCTTCAACGGTGAGATCTATGGCGTGCCGATGGATCTGCATGCCAACCTCTGGCATGTGAACATGGACCTGATGGCCGAGGCTGGTCTGGTCGAAAACGGGGAACCTGTCCTGCCGTCTTCACCCGAAGAGCTGTTGGAGCATGCGCGCCAGATGAAAGAGGCGACGGGCCAGGATTATCTTGCGGCTGATTTTGCACAGTTTCCGATCGGGGTGCGCCTTGTGCTCTCGCTCATGTGGCAACAAGGAGAGAATATCTTCTCCGAGGACGGCACCGCCACGATCGACAACGATGCCGCGCAGGCGGCGGTTGAGACAATCACCCAGCTCTTTGCAGAGGATCTGTCCGACCCGCAGCTGAACTACGCCGACAGTCAGCAATCCTTCCTCAACGGTGAGGCGGCGGTTCTGGTCAACGGCACCTGGGTCGTGGACTTCCACACCGCAGAGGCCGCGAAGGAGGAGACCGGGCTCGACAATTACTACGCCGCCGAATTCCCGACGCTCTTCGAGGAAGGCGCGACATGGGCGGACAGCCATATCTGGGTCATTCCTTCGCCGGTGAAGCAGGATGCCGAGACATATGAGGCAGCTCTCAAGGTTCTTGCCTTCATCAACGAGCATAATGTCGATTGGGCCCGGACCGGCCATATGGCCGTGCGCAACTCCGTGCTCGAAAGCGACGAATATGCCTCCCTGCCGCATCGGACTGAATATGCCGGGACAGCCGACATCGCGCGCGACACCCCGCCCGCTGAGAACTACGGCGCCATTCAGGACGTGTTGAACCGTGAACTGCAGGCGATCTGGCTGACCGACAAGCCGGTCGCTGACGCCCTCGCGGATGCCAATATCGAAGTTCAGGATCTGCTTGATCGCTGATACCACACCGCCCGCCCCGAGGATTGGTTCGGGGCGGGCCATTCCTGCTGCGAAGGAGTAGAGATGTTACCTTGGTCGCGCCAGAAAGCCCGTGCCTGGCACGATACGCAGCCCTGGATCTGCGGATGCAATTTCTTGCCTTCGAGCGCTGTGAACTTTCTCGAGATGTGGCACGAAGACAGCTTCGATCGCGTCACCACTTCGCGAGAGCTTGGCTGGGCCGCCGCGGTGGGCTTCAACGCCGTGCGGGTCAATCTGCACTCGCTGATTTGGGAGCACGACCGCGCAGGCCTTCTGGCGCGGGTCGAGTGGTTTCTCGACGTGGCTTCGAAGCAGGGAATCCGGACGGTGCTTTGCCTTTTTGACGATTGCGGGTTCGGCGGCGCCGAGCCGGTTTATGGTGCGCAGGCCGACCCGGTCGCCGGCGTTCATAACAGCCGCGCGGTCGCCAGCCCGGGCCGTGCCACCGTGATGGATCGTGAGGCGTGGCCTATGCTGCAGCGATACGTCAGCGACGTGCTTATGCAGTTTGGCACGGATGAGCGCGTTCTTTTCTGGGATCTCTATAATGAACCGGGAAACAGGATGATCTTTTCGGCGGATGGGTTTGATCGCTACGACGAAGCCCTGATGCCGCATAGCCTGGCGCTGATGACGGCGGTCTTCGACTGGGCGCGCGCCACAGGACCGATGCAACCGCTGACCGTCGGCGCCTGGATGACACCGCAAGTGGGCAGCACCGAGGTGCCCTTTCAATCCGAGATCGACCGCCGTGCGGTGGAATTGTCGGACATCGTCACCTTTCACGCCTATTGCAATGCCAGCTCCGCAGGGCGCTTCATTGACCATCTCGAAGAACATGGCCGTCCGATCTTCTGCACGGAATGGATGGCGCGCCCGGTCGACAGCCGGATCGAGGATCAACTTCCGCTCTTTCGTGAACGGGGTGTCGGCTGTTTCCAATGGGGCTTTGTGAAGGGCCGGACGCAGACACATCTGCCCTGGCCCGAGGCGCTGGTCGTGCAGCATGGTGGCCATACTGACCGGGGGACCTGGTTCCACGACATCCTGTATGCCGACGGGACGCCCTATGATCCGACCGAGACCGCGTTGATCCGCAAGCTCACCGGCGCCTCGTATCCTGCAACAATAGACTGAGAGAGGACACGATATGTCCCGCGTAGAACTGTCCCGAGCCATCAAGCGCTATGGCGCAACTCAGGTGATCCACGGCATCGACCTGGAGATCGATGAGGGCGAATTCTGCGTCTTCGTCGGCCCCTCCGGCTGTGGAAAGTCGACGCTTCTGCGCATGATCGCAGGGCTCGAGGAGACGTCGGACGGCACCATCCGCATCGGTGCGCGCGATGTCACCCGCGTCGATGCCGCCGACCGCGGCGTCGCCATGGTGTTCCAGACTTACGCCCTGTATCCGCATATGACCGTTGAGGAAAACATGGGCTTTGGCCTGCGGATGAACGGCCACGCCAAGGATGAGATCCAGCAGAAGGTCGACGAGGCAGCCGGGATCCTCAAGCTCGAAGACTACCTCTCGCGCAAACCCAAAGCGCTGTCAGGGGGACAGCGGCAGCGGGTGGCCATCGGCCGCGCCATCGTGCGCGGTCCGGAGGTGTTTCTCTTCGACGAGCCTCTGTCGAACCTTGATGCCGAGCTGCGCGTCGATATGCGGGTCGAGATCGCGCGCTTGCACAAAGAGATCGGCGCGACGATGATCTATGTCACGCATGACCAGGTCGAAGCGATGACCTTGGCCGACAAGATCGTGGTGCTGCGCGCGGGTCATATCGAGCAGGTCGGCGCACCGATGGATCTGTACAACGATCCCGATAACCGCTTCGTGGCAGGCTTTATCGGCTCCCCGTCGATGAATTTTCTGCGCGGAACCGTCACGGCCGACGGCGTCGAGGTGCCGGGCCTGGGCCGGACCCTTCAGCCAAAGGTGACCTTGCCGCCGGACGGCACGGCGGTTCAGATCGGCGTTCGTCCCGAACATCTGAAACTCACCGAAGGCACAGCGCTTCGGGTCGATCTGACCGAAGCGCTGGGCGGTGTATCCTACGCGTATCTGGTGGCGGAAACGGGCGAGCGCATGATTGTGGAGGACCGTCGGAGAGAGCGCATCGGCATGGACACCCGCGCGGACATCACCTGTGATCCCGGCGATATTTTCGTGTTCGACGCGGAAACAGAGCAGCGGATCCGCTGAACCCGCCGGACTGACAGAACCGCAAAAACAGGGTCGAACATGGCTCGGACCACCCGCGTCTGCGGCGGTGCCGGGTACATCCGTGCCCAAACGGTCGGGGTGTTGCGGGGCAGCGGCCATGGTCTTCGACAACCTGTCGCAGGGGAGGGGCATCGGCTCGCGCTTCCCGATGATCTGGCGGTCATGCTCCGCACGTGCGTGATGTTGAGCGTCGCCGCGAAGGCGTTGCAGCGCGCAGCCAATCTTTGCAAGCAGTCGCGGGAGGCCTCGTCCATGCCCGGCTTTTCGGCCCTGATTTCCACGCCGGATTGCCCGCCTTGGGGTGACCGCTCGGCCGGACGTCGATTGCAGCACCGGACAATCCCGACCCAGGGTGGTTTGCGGCTGCCCAATTGGCAGGAACTTTGCCGACAACTTTTCCGTTGAGACGGTGTCGCTGAACGCGACATACTGACACCTAATCCTAGGAGGAAGCCATGACCCACAAGCGGAATTCCATCGCAGGCGCGATGACGGCCATCGCTCTTGTGGCTGGGCCGGCAGCGGCTCAAGAGCCCTATTCCAAAGCTGACGATTCCTGGATCAGCATCAGCGGGACCGTGGCCGCGCCGACCGCGGACTCGTTCATGCTCGACTACGGTGACGGCGTCATCACTGTAGAGATGGATGACTGGGATACCTACGGTGACGCCTACGGCCTTCTGGACGGAGACAAAGTGACCGTTTACGGCAAGATCGACGACGATCTCTATGATATGCGGACCATCGAGGCCGGCAGTGTCTATGTCGAAAATCTCAATACCTACTTCTACGCCAGCGCGTCTGACGAAGAGGACGCTTGGACCACGCCATGGACGCTCACAGCGCCGGTGGTCGTCGCCCAGACAACGATGCGTGGCACCGTGTCCGAAACCTCACCTGACGAGGGTGAGTTCACTCTGGAAGTCGGCAGCGTTGAGGTTGACGTTGAAACGGAGAGACTGAGCTACGACCCGCTCGATGATACGGGCTATCAACAGGTCGGCATCGGTGATCGCGTGAGTGTCACGGGACAGCTCGATAGCGACTACCTTGAAGGTCAGGTGTTCGACGCCGAGTTGATCACCACGCTTGAGGATGCCGACGACGATACCGGTTGATCTCAGTACTATCGGATGAGGCCCGGCTTTTGCCGGCCGGGCCATTCCGGTGGATGACAGGTGACGCCCAAAATGGCGGATAGCAGAGGGACGTCGAATCCTCGGGATATTGGCGCCCCGGCATGGATTGCGTCGAGGATATGACCGGGATCGATCGCCTCGCGCAATCTGCCGGGGTCGCGCCGGATACGGTGGGGGTGTCCTCGGCGCCCCACATCATGACCCGGACCGTTCCCGAAGCTATGCTGACCGCGATCGAACCCGCCGTGCCAAGGGCAAGTCAGGGGTTTGACCGTACAAGTACATCGGAGCCAACCATTTAGCAGCCACGAAACCAAATCCTTGCTAGCGCGAAGGCGCAGCGCAATTTGCCTTTTGTCCGGTCACCTAAAAGCAAACGGCTTGACCATCCTTGCGTGGATCCGACCCGGCGACGTAGCCACCACCCTCGAGTTTACCGATCAGTTGCGCCCCGCCAAACCCGAATGCGCTGTCCGGTGCCTCGACCTTGATGTCATGTCCGAGCGAGGCGAGTGCCGACAGGGTGTCCGCTGCGATGCCGTCTTCACAGGCGACGCTCCGGCCTTTCACGAAGCGCCAGCGCGGAGCATCCACTGCGGTCTGGACGTCCTGACCCCAAAGCTGCGTGCGCAGCATCATCTGCACATGGCCCTGCGCCTGCATCGGCCCGCCCATGACCCCAAAACTCATCTCTGGTGCCCCATCACGCATCGCGAATCCGGGGATGATCGTGTGGAAGGGACGCTTGCTCGGACCGACAAGGTTCGGATGGCCGGGCGCAAGGGTAAAGCCCGCGCCGCGGTTCTGCAGGCTGATCCCGGTTCCCGGAACGACGACACCGGAACCGAAACCCGCGTAATTTGACTGGATGTAGGAAACCATCATGCCAGAGGCATCGGCCACCGTGAGATAGACCGTGCCACCCGCTTTCGGGGCGCCGGCCTTGTAGCTGCCCGCGTCCTCGAGCGAGATTTCGGCGGCGCGGCGCTTGAGGTAAGCGGGATCTAGAAGATCCTCGACCGTCGGTGCCGTCATGTGGTTACTGTCAGCGACATAGGCCTCGAGGTCCGCGAAGGCGAGCTTGATGGCCTCGATTTGCAGATGGAGCGCGGCGACATCATCGCACCCGTAGTCGCGCACCGGCGTATGCTCGAGCATCCCCAGCGCCATCAGCGCGGCGATACCCTGGCCGTTCGGGGGAATTTCATGCAGGTCTGTCTGGTCGAAACCGGTCGAGATCGTTCCGCACCACTCCGGCTGATACGTCGCGAGATCCTCGAGCGAGAGAGCCGCACCATGTTCGGCTGCGAAAGCCGCGATTTTTTCGGCCAGGTCACCTTCGTAGAAGGCCCGGCCGTTGGATTCCGCAATGGCGCGGAGCGACCTGGCCTGACCCGGGTTGCGGAACCGTTCACCGGGCAGCGGTGCCCGTCCGCCGGGCAGGAAAGTATCGGCGAAGCCCGGCTGATCGCCCAGGGTCTCACCGCCCCGACGCCAGAGCTCGCCGATGACCGGTGTCACGATGAACCCGTCTTCCGCATAGCGAGCGGCGGGCTCCAGCAGCGACGTCAAATCCCGTGTTCCGAATTTCTCGCGAAGCTCGCACCAGGCGCTGACGGCGCCAGGGACGGTGACGCTTTCCCATCCACGGAACGGCATCTCGTCGGCCCCGGCAAAGCGGTCGGGCGTCCAGCCGGCGGGCGCAACGCCGGATGCATTCAGCCCGTGCAGGGTCTCACCGTCCCACAGGATGCAGAATGCGTCCGACCCGAGGCCGTTTCCGGTCGGCTCGACAACGGTCAGGACCGCCGCCGCCGCGATGGCGGCGTCCACCGCGTTCCCCCCTTCGCGCAGCACAGTGAGGCCGGCCTGCGCGGCCAACGGATGCGAGGTCGAAACGATATTGTCACCAAAGACCGGGGAGCGGCGCGATGGATAGAGCGGACCGTGGCGAAAGTTCATCGAAGAGGTTCCTTTTCGTTCGTGTTTCCGGCCTTGCGCTTCCTGTGGTTCCGAATGGCCCAAGCGACCGAGGCGATACCGGCGAGCAGGAAAACAAGGCTGACGGGGCGGGTGACGAACAGTGTCCAGTCCCCGTCTGTCATGAGCGCGCGCCTCAGGTTCGTTTCAGCGATCGGTCCGAGGATGACGCCGAGCACGAGCGGAGCAAGCGGGTAGTCAAGCGCGCGGAGCGCGTAGCCGAGAAGGCCCACGGCACCAAGGAGATAGAGATCGGTCACCCGGTTGTTGAGCGCAAAGGCCCCGACGACGCAGCATACGAGCACGATCGGGACGATAACCCATTTCGGGACCTCGGCCACGCGCAGGAAGGTGCGCATCGAGAAGATGCAGACCACCAGCATCATAAGGCTGGAGACCGCCATCGCGATGAACATGCCGTAGACCAGGTCGGCGTTGTCCATGATCAGGCGCGGGCCGACCGAAATTCCGTGCACCATCAGCGAGGCCATGAGGATCGCGTCGACGGCAGATCCGGGAATGCCAAGAGCAATCAGCGGGATCAGGCCGCCACCGGCGGTCGCGGAGTTCCCGGATTCCGAGGCGACCACGCCATCGGTGATCCCCTTGCCAAACTGATCGGGGGTTTTCGATGCGCGCTTTGCCTGGTCGTAGGCCACCAGGTTGGCGATCGATCCTCCCGCGCCGGGCAGGGCCCCGATCAGGACGCCCACGACGGATGATCTGATCAGGTTCACCGGGCGCGCGATGACCTCTCGCATGACCTGCCAGGTCTTGAAGTCGATGTCCCCGCTGGCCAGCTTTTCGCCCTTGCGGATCGCCACCGCGTCCTCGACTTCCGAGGCCAGTTGCGAGATCGCGAAAATGCCGATCAGAACGACCAGGAAAGGAAGGCCGGCGGCGAGCACTTCGAGATTGAAGTCGAACCGTGGGCGCCCGAGGATCGGGTCCGTTCCAATCGTTGAAATGGCAAGACCGATCAGGGCGGCAATCAGGCCACGCTGAAGCGAGTTGCCGACAAGGCTTGCGACGATGCTGAGGGCGAAGACAATCAGCGAGAAATATTCCCATGGTCCCAGCTTGACGGCGAAAATGGCCAGCGGCGGGGCTGCAACGACAAGGACGGCGGTCGAAATCATGGTTCCGAAAAAGGACGCCCAAACCCCTATCGACAAGGCACGGCCGGGTTCGCCGTTACGCGACATTGGGAATGCGTCGAAAGTGGTGGCCACGGATGAAGGCGTGCCCGGAATACCCAGCAGAGCCGCCGATATCAGGCCACCCGTATAGCCGCCCACATACACCGACAGCATCACTGCGATCCCCTGCAGTGGTTCCATCGTGAAAGTCAGCGGCAGCGTGAGCACAATTGCCATGGTCACGGTGAAGCCGGGAATCGCTGCCGCGATGATCCCGGCGATCGAGCCGATCAGCATGTAAACGAGCGTGGAGGCCGACAGAACTTCGGCAGCCCCCTTCAGGAACATGTCCATCTCTCAGGACCCCCGCGGCAGAAAGACGTTGAAGACTTCGTCAAAGAGCCAGTTCAGCCCGACCGAAAAGACGATCGCGAGAATGAGGACGGTCACGGCAGCCGATCTTGTCTTCGGAGCGAACCAGAACTGGAGAACGACGAGGAAGACGAAGGTGGCGATCGGGTATCCGATCACCGGCATGACCGCCAGATAGAGCCCCAGGCAGACGAACAGTACGAAAACCAGCCGGCGCGTCTTGATCCAGGTTTGGAAATCCTCCGCGAACCGGGCGTAGGCCGAGGCGGGAATGCGGCGCACAGAGGTTGCGATCGCGCTGGCGAGCAACAGGATCAGGCAGCCGTAAACCAGCGCCGGAAACGCGCCCGCGCCAAGCACCTCGAAGCGCGATGTCGGGATCGTCATGGCTTCCCAGAACAGACCGCCAGATGTCGCGATCAGAACGACATAGGAGATGAGCCGGGCGATTTCGCCCGACTCCTTTCCGGTTTCGTCACTGACGCGACTGTTCACGGCGCAAGGACCCCTGCCAGACGATCGACGGTTTCGGACAGGTTGCCAAGATATGTGGCGTAGTCTTCCTGCCCGCGGAACTGGACCTCTGCCCCGGCATTGTTGACCTGCTCGATGAAGTCGGCGTCCTGCGCAAGCTCGCCAAGCGCGGCCTCGAGCGTGTCGCGGGCTTCCTCCGGCGAACCCTTTGGCATGACGATGCCGCGGGTCACGGCCAGTTCGAGATCCGCGCCGAGTTCCTTGAAGGTCGGCACATCCGGTGCTTGCGCCAGACGTTCGGGCGCCCCGGTTGCGAGGAAGACGAGATCACCGTTCTCCACGAACTGACCGGCCGAGGACACGTCGCCGATGGCCATGTCGAGGTTGCCACCAACCAGCGCCCGGATACGTTCGCCGGTGCCTTCGTAGCCGACATATTTGAATTCGAGACCGTAGGCGTCCTCGATCATGGCAGCGTGCAGATGCGGCACCCCGCCAAGGGTCACGCCGATCGTCACTTCGCCGGGGTTTTCTTCGGCGTAGGCGACGAGTTCGTCCATCGTGCCGTATGGCTGGTCGGGATTCGTGACCAGGAACTGCGGCGAGGCCGTCATCAGCGCGATCGGGTCGAAGTCCTGCCAGGTGAGATCGGTGATGCCGGTGATCGACGCGGTCAGAAGCCCTTCGTGGACCTGGCTGATCGTGTAACCGTCGGCGTCGCGGCGCGAGGCTTCTTTCAGGCCCACGGTCCCGCCCACGCCGGGCATGTTAATGATCGGCATCTCTTCGCCGAGATAGGGGTCAACATTGTTGGACACGAGCCGCATAAGCGTGTCGCTGCCGCCGCCCGGTGACCAGGGAACGATGAATTCCACCGGCTTGGTCGGGTAATCTTGAGCCAATGCGGGCTGCGCCGCAGCCGCTGTGATCGCGAAACCGAGGCCCGCTGCTACACTCTTGAGTAACGTCATACTTGGATCCCTGTGCATGCTTGGTTGATAGATATGGCAGGGCTAAAAGACCAAGGCTTCTTCAGGAAGCGAATTTACTTTGCCATTTGATTAAGAGACTCTTAATTTAAGCACATGGATATTCGCCAGCTCCAGACCTTGGTGGCCGTTGCCGACACCCGCAGCTTTGCCGCGTCTTCGCGGATCGTGAACCTGACGCCATCAGCGATAAGCCAGCAAATCCAGTCCCTTGAGGGGGAGATCGGTGTCGAGATCTTCGACCGAACACGCCGCCCGCCGATCTTGAACGCCAAGGGCGAAGAGATCGTCCGGGCAGCACGTCAGATCGTGCAGATCATGGCCGAGGCGCGCCAGTCGATCTCCGGCGGCAGTACGGCCGGTGTGCTCAAGATCGGGTCAATCCGCACAATATCTATGCGCATCGTGCCTCAGGCCTTCGCCAGAACTGCGGAGCGTTTCCCGAACATCGCCTTTCATTTAACGGTTGGAATGTCGGAGGACCTGCTGTCCGACGTGGCGGCAGGTCGGCTGGATGCCGCCGTCGTCGCAGAGCATGTCGACATTCCTGGCGGGCTTATATGGACGCCGATCCTCGAGGAGCCTCTCCTTCTCGTGGCGCCGCCCGATCTGGAAGGTCTCTCGGGGCAGGACCTGCTGAAGCGGCTGCCCTTTATTCGATACGACACCAAGGTGCCCCTGGCGCGCCAGATCGACGTCGAGTTGTCGCGCCTTGGTGTGGAGCCGCAGGAAATCGTCGTGGCCAATACCATGCCCTCGGTTGTCGGATGCGTGCTCGCCGGGCTGGGTGTAGCTGTTGTCCCCACAAGCGCCATCCACGACAAAGCCAGCGCCGATCTCTACGTTCAGTCCTTCGGGGATACCCATGCGTATCGCCGGGTCGGGCTCGTACAGCGACAGGTTTGCGCGCGTGCGGCCGTGCTGAGTGAGATGGCGAACATTCTTTCGGAGCAAGCCATGTCGTCGGGGCTGACGACCAGCACCGCAGCCGCTACGTCGTGAGGCTTGCTGCAAGGTCCAGGAACATGCGGGCAGAGATGATGAGCAGAAAAACCACGAAGGCAAGCCTGAGGCCCCTAGCCGACCAGCCTGGCCTGATCCGCAGCGTTCCGGGCAAAGCCAGAATGGCCCCCACCATGCGTCTTCGGGGATAATCTTGTGCACGGTTGCGTGGGCCGAAGATGCCGGCAACGGTCCCGGCGCGGCGCGTTGTGTCCTCCATGATGGCGGCGTCCATCTCCTGCTTGCCGTCGTCGGTGACGACTGCGCCACGTCCGGCGTTGAACAATGGCTCTTCCTCAAGCGCGCCGACCGCCGCGGTGACGGCTTCGAGAGCCGGCCCGCCATTCCGCAGGACCGCCTCGCCGGCTTCGAGTGCGGGGCCGAGACCCGCGTGATACGCGCCTCAAGCTTCGGGTTGATCTTCGATTTCAGGATCGTTCCGGCGCCGCCGTGGATGGCAAGGGCGTAGGTCATCTGTGTCCTTCCAGTCCGGCTGCCCGCGCGCAGTGGCGGGCGATGTCGGCATGCGTGGGGACCCGGCAATCGCGCCTTTCGGCGGTGCGGTCCAGCAGTCTTTCCGGGATGAACATTCGGCTGCGATACCCCGTCACTTGCGGGGTGTAGGGCCGCTGCGTGCCAAAGCGGGGTGCACGAGTTGTCTGCAACCCAATGCCGAACTGTGGCGACATCGCCTTATCAATGACCTGTTCAATGCAACGGATCACAGGGCTTGGGACAGGTTCTTGCCTGTCCGTTTCGTGCGCAGATCGGCAGTGGAAGACGTGCTCGATAATCGCGGCTGCCCAGCCTGCGAGTGTTGAGCGCGTTCCCGAGACGGTCCGACATTTCCAGAAGATCCGGTATCGCAGAGACCGAAATCAATGTCGCTCTCCAGTCCTGCAAGAAGGCGCATCCGCAATCCCTGGAGACATTGCCGATGGGCCGCCCGCCTGTTTGTCACCGACCACCCTGCTGCCGCGCCAATTATCCCGCGCCCCGTGGAAGCATTGTGACCGCACGACGGGGCAAGGTGCTGTCGATTTTTGCATGATCCTGCGCATGGCGCTGGCAGGGCAGGGGGCTTCAAGTGGCGGAAATGTCGAAAGAAGACGCAAACGAGCGTGTTTTCCGCCGGGTCGGGAAAGCTTGCGCGTCGCAACAAATGCGTCACGCCCAGTCTTGAAGACCCCTTGGCGCGGGGTTCGTTCGCGTGCCTCAGCCGATAATACCATCCTTGCGCAGGGTCTGGATTTCATTGCGCGAATAGCCGAACTCGCCCAACACTTCTTCGCTTTGCGCGCCCAGGTCGGGTGTGACGTGGCGCACCTGAAGGGGCGTTTTCGACATCTTGACAGGAAAACCGGTGGTCTTGACAGTACCATGACCGGGGTGCGGGATATCCAGCACCATGTCCTGGGCGGCGACCTGGCCGTCGGCCAGTGCCTCGATCAGGCTTTGCACCTTGCCGCAGGGCACGCCTGCACGGTTCAAGCGTGCGATCCAATGGGCCTGCGTTTCGGCCACCAACGCGTCGTCGATCAAGCGGTTGAGGGTGGCACGGTTTTCAACCCGGCGTGTATTGTCTGAAAAGCGTGGGTCATCCAGCAGATCGGCCAACCCGATTTCGCCCAGAAACCGCGCCACGAAGATATCCGTGGAAGGGGCGATGGCAATATCGCCGTCGCTGGCGCGAAAAAGGCCATAGGGCGCAACGATCGGATGGTCGTTGCCGGTTCTGACCGGGTCCTCCCCAGTGGCCAGCGCGCTGGAGGACAGATAGGCCATCATCGACAGGATCGACATCATCATCGACGCTTCAACCCGCTGCGCCGGGCCGCCTTGGTCGCGTCCGCGCAGGGCCGCGACCGCGCCGAGTGCTGCGTAAAGCCCAGCGATCAGGTCGGTCAGCGGTGGAGCGGTGCGAAGCGGTCCCGTCTCATTGGTCCCGTTCGTGGACATATAGCCCGACATCGCCTGCGCGATGAAATCAAACGCGGGCCGATCGGCGTAGGGGCCGGTACTGCCGTAACCGTTCACGCTGGTCACGATCAGGTCCGGGTTGATTTCGCCAAGCCGGTCTTCGGTCAGGCCCATTTCGTCCAGAACGCCGGGGCGGAAATTCTCTGTCAGGATATCGGCCTCGGCCAGCAAACGCTCCAGCACCGCCAACCCCTCCGGCGTCCGCAAGTCGAGCGCGAGGGAGCGCTTGTTGCGATTGAACCCCGCGAAATACCACGACAGGCCGTCGCGGATATGCCCTTGGCCCCGTACCGGATCGCCGCGCCCGGGGCTTTCGACCTTGATCACATCCGCGCCGAGATCGCCGAGGATCATGGAGCAAAACGGCCCCGACAAGATACGAGTCAGGTCGATGACCCGTACGCCGGACAGCGGCAGCGCGCTCATCCCGTAGCCCCTTCTGTCAGGCCGGGGTCGAAGCGGCGCAGGCGCGGGCCGGATTTCATGACTTGCCCGGGCAAGTCGCGCCCGAGGACCTCCTGCGTGAGCATGGCCGCCGCGATCAGCGCGTCGAGGTCGACGCCGGTGTCGTAGCCGCTTTCGTTCAGAAGATAGACGAGGTCCTCCGTGCAGATGTTGCCGGTTGCGCCGGCAGCAAATGGACAGCCGCCAAGCCCGCCGACCGAAGCATCGTAATGCGTCACGCCCTCCGCCAACCCGGTCATGACACAGGCCAGGCCGACGCCCCGCGTGTTGTGGAAATGCAGGCCGATCCCGAGGCCGGGCGCCTCAGCCCTGATTGCTTGCACCGCTGCGCGCACCGTGGCGGGCGTCGCCATGCCTGTTGTGTCGCCCAGACCGACCGACGCTGCGCCGAGGTCCTGGTAGCGCCTGGCAATTCGCGCCACCTGTTCGGGGGGCACGACCCCTTCAAAGGGGCAGCCGAACGCGGTCGCAATGCCACCCTCTACGGCCACGCCCGCCCGGTCGAGAAGAGCAAAGGTTGCCTCGAAGTCCATCAATGAGGTGTCAATGCTGCGATTGACGTTCTTGAGGTTATGGGTCTCCGAGGCGGACACGACGGTATGCACAGCATCCACTCCGGCCCCAACCGCCCTTTCGGCCCCGCGCAGGTTCGGAATCAGGGCCGTGATCATCGATCCTTCGGGACGGTCGATGCCCGCGAGCACCGTCTCTGCATCAGCCAGCTGCGGCACTGCTCGCGGGCTGACGAAGGAGGTTGCCTGCAGGTGGCGCAAACCGGACGCGAAGAGCGCGTTGATTATCTCGATTTTCTTTTTGGTGGGGATGAAACTTGCCTCGATCTGGAAGCCATCACGTGGTCCCACTTCGCAAATGGTGATCCGCGCCCCTTCGGGCACGGGGTGTTTGTTGATCGCTGTGGCGGCCATACCTTGGCATCCTTCCAAAGGGGGAACGTTCTAACATCATCCTGCCTCGGCGCAATTCGATGGTGCAAGAGGTCGCGCCATAGACATCATTTCTCACGATCCAGGAGGCGCTTTTCATGTTGTCTATACGACTCATGTCGCATGACCCCTTGAAAAATCCCCCAAGATCGCCTCCCCTCTGAGTCAGGTTTTATTTGGGAGGAGAAAATCAATGATCTTACGTACATTAACAACTGCCAAGCTTGCGGCCGCCATGGCCACGGCCGTGACGGTTACAGCGGCCCCGGTCAGCGCGAACGAGTGCATCGCACCATCCAACCCGGGCGGCGGCTGGGATTTCACCTGCCGCACGATCGGCCGCATCCTGACAGACCTCGATCTTGTGGACGGCAATGTGCAAGTCACGAACATGCCCGGTGGTGTTGGCGCTGTGACCTTCGCCATGGTTGCTTCCGAACGGCCTGACGACGCCGAGTTGATCGTCGCGACGTCGACAGTGGGCATCACGCAGATTGCGCAGGGACGTTACCCGGCGCCGCTGGGATCAATGCGCTATCTTGCGATGCTTGGGGCCGATGTCGGCGTGATCGCCGTGGACGACGACAGCCCGATCCAAAGCCTTGAAGAACTGAACGCGGCAATGATGGAAGACCCCACCGCGCTCGTGACCGCGGGCTCGTCCGGTGCCGGCGGGTGGGATCACATCCGCCTGTTGATGGTTGCGGACGAAGCGGGCGTCGACGATCTGAGCGCGGTCCGCTGGGTTCAGTTCGATGGCGGCACCGACGCCGTGACGCAAATGATGGGAGGCCAGATCGACGTGGTGTCGACCGACTTGGGCGAAATCGCGGGCTTTGTCGAATCTGGCGACATCCGGGTGCTCGCGGCGCTGAGCGACGACCCGATCCCGGCCTTCCCCGAAATCCCGACCGCGGCAAGTCAGGGTATCGATGTGACCGGCTACAACTGGCGCGGCCTCTACACGGGTGGCGATGTTTCCGAAGAGGAATACGCATCCTGGGTCGAGCGGCTGGAAACCCTCTATAACTCGGACGCTTGGCAGACTGCGGCAACCGAATCCGGTCTTGTCCCGATCTGGCGTGGCGGTGACGAGTTCGAAGCCTTCGTCCGCGAACAGGCCGATGTGATGGAACAGATCTCGCGAGATATCGGCGTCATCGAATGAGCATAAGGATCCTGGGCGTCGCGCTCTTCGTGATTGCGGCGCTCTACACCAGGCAGGCAGGCACCTACGCCGTCACCTTTGGTGACGTGCTCGGGCCGACAGTGTTCCCGATCATCCTGGGCATTCCCATGATGCTCCTTTCCGCCTCGTTGGTTGTGTTTCCTTCGGGGCAGGTCGACTGGCCTGCCCCGCAACGGATCGGGCGGCAGTTGGCTGCGCTCGCCGTGCTCGTCGGCTATACCATAACGCTGGAACCGCTGGGCTTTCCGCTGGCCACCTTCTTGTTGATTGCCCTGATCGGGATCATCCTTGGAGGTGCACCTTGGCGCTCGCTTTTGCTGGGTGTGATCATGGCACCGGCGCTTTGGGCGTTGTTCGATCAGGTTCTGGGCTTGCCACTCGATTTTCTGGGAGATCTCTTCGTCGCCCACTAGGCGGCGCGAAGAGAAAGGGGACGTATCATGGAAATCCTGTCGCTGCTGGGCCAAGGCTTTGTGGTCGCGTTATCGCCGCTCAATATCGCCCTTCTGCTGATGGGCTGCTTCGTCGGCACGTTGTTGGGTGCGCTGCCGGGGCTGGGCCCGGTGAACGGTGTCGCGGTGCTGATCCCCTTGACGTTCGCCTTCGGCTTTAATCCCACATCATCGATGATCCTGCTTTCGGCGGTCTATTTCGGGTGCATGTATGGTGGTCGGATCAGTTCGATCCTGCTCAACATTCCCGGCGACGAACCGGCAATCATGACCACGCTCGACGGCTACCCGATGGCTGTGCAGGGGCAGGCCGCGAACGCGCTGGCCATCTCGGGTGTTGCCTCTTTCATTGGGGCCACGACCGCGGTGATCGGTTTGTCCTTGTTCGCTCCCATACTTGCACGCGCAGCGATCCATTTCGGTCCGGCGGATTATTTTGCGCTCTACATTCTCGCCTTTGCAACCATCGGCGGCATCGCGGGGGTCGACCCGCGCAAGACATTGCTGTCTGCGTTGATCGGTCTGCTGCTGGCCACCGTGGGCCTCGACCCGATATCGGGCGTGCCGCGCTATACCTTCGACAGCTTTCATCTCTATGACGGCATCGAACCGATCGTGGCCCTTGTCGGCCTGTTCGCGATCTCTGAAATCCTGATGCTCTTGGAGAAAAGCCTCAAAAACCGGCCCAAGGCCATTCCGGTGAGCAGTTGGCTACCGCAGTGGGGCACGATCTGGCGGACCCGCTGGGCGATGCTCCGCGGGTCGGGTGTCGGATTCGTCGCGGGGGTTCTGCCCGGCGCGGGGGCCTCGCTCGGCTCGTTCATGTCCTATGTCGCGGAAAAGCAGACATCGAACAAGAAAGGTACATTCGGCAAGGGCGATCCGCGTGGTGTGGCGGCTCCCGAAGCCGGCAACAACGCCGCTTCTGGCGGCGCGCTTATCCCGATGCTGAGTCTCGGTGTTCCGGGGTCCGGCACCACGGCTGTGCTTTTGGCCATGCTTATCTCGCTCAACGTGCAACCCGGGCCGTTATTGTTCGAACGTCAGCCCGACCTGGTCTGGGGCCTCGTGGCGTCGCTCTACATGGCGAATATCACGCTGTTGTTTCTCAACCTTCCGATGATCGGTATCTTTACCCGCTTGATGATGACGCCGACTTGGGCGCTGATGCCCATTGTCGCCGCCGTCACATTCGTCGGGGTCTACGGGATCTCCAACTCGGTCTTCGATCTCAAGATGATGGTTTTCTTCGGGTTGGTCGGCTATCTGCTGCGCAAGATGGACGTAAGCCTTGTGCCACTGGTGCTGGGCCTGCTCTTGGGTGGTGACATGGAACGCAATCTGCGCCGCGCGATGTCGATCTCGGATGGCGACTGGTCGATCCTGATTGCAAGCCCGATTTCCGTCGGCCTCTACATCGTGACAGTCGCCTTCCTGATGCTGTCAGTCTGGCTTGCCGTGCGCGACCATCGTCAGGCGAAGTCCGCCCCCCTGACAGAAGAGTGAGCGCAGGTTATGACCTGACGTCGCTCGCCCTGTTCCGGGCCGTGGCGGAGACCGGCAGCATCGCCCACGCTGCCGCGCGGCACAGCCTTGCGCCCTCGGCGGTGTCGAAACGCATCGCAGACCTTGAGGCGCATGTCGGTGCCCCGCTACTGTGCCGACATCGTCGAGGGGTGGACCTGACGTCGGCAGGTGCCGACCTTCTGCGCCATGACGAAGCGGTGCAGGAGGCTCTGGCGCGCATGGCCGCAAGCATGTCCGCCCATGCATCGGGGCTTCACGGCGCGATCCGCGTGGCGGCCAATAGCAGCGCGATTTCTCAGTTTCTTCCCGAGGATTTGGCCGAGTTCGTCACCAGCCGGCCTGACCTTCGACTCCAGCTTTCTGAAATGACCAGCCCTGAAGTCCTTGACTGGATCCGCACTGACCGCGCCGATATCGGCGTTTTCAGTGGACTCACCCCGGCCAAGGACCTCGTCAAACTGCCATATCGGCGCGACACGCTGGTTGTCGTCATACCTGCCGATCATCACCTTGCCGTGCGATCGAAAATCACGCTTGGAGAGATCGCCTCCGAACCTTTCGTTGCCCTTCAGACGGGCAGTTCCATTCAATCCTTCCTTGATCGCAAGGCAAGCGAGCTCGGCACCCGGATCCACACGCAGGTTGCCGTGCAAAGCTTCGATGGTGTTCGTCGCATGGTGCAGGCGCGCCTCGGCATCGCTGTACTGCCCTTCGGTGCGGTCGAGCCATATTTGGATGCAACACGATTGGCTATGGTCGCACTGGATGAGACATGGGCCACCCGTGACCTGTTTATCGCAATTCGTGATCGCGCGGCGCTCAGCCCGCAAACGAGCGCGTTGATCACAAGCTTGACCGGGCAACCGGTTTGATCCAGCAGAGGAGTGGACAAGATGAGCACCTTCGATAGAGACCTGTTCGAAATGGGACTGGCCCGCCGCAAGGCGACGTTGGGCGAGGCGTATGTGCAGCGCAGCCTCGACGGCGCAGACGACCTCACCCGACCTTTCCAGGAAGCGATGACTGCATGGTGCTGGGGGTTCGGCTGGGGCGATGACGCGATCGATCCGAAGACGCGCAGCATGATGAACCTCGCCATGCTGGGTGGCATGGGCAAGATGCATGAGTGGGAACTGCATTGCCGCGGTGCGATCGACAATGGTGTCAGCGTCGAGGAAATCCGCGCGATCTGCCATGTTGTGGCGATCTACTGCGGCGTTCCCCAAGCGCATGAGTGCTTGCGCAGCGCGCGAACGGTTCTTGAAGAGCGCAGCCTGATCTAGCGGCAGGCTATCGTTCGAAACAGCGTAAGCCGTAAAGCGATCCTCGAGCGCGCTTGCCGGGCACACCGCATTGGTCGTGCCGGGGCGCGGTCCCGAAACGGTGCGTTGCGCAGTTCAGGCCGAGAATTCAACCAGCCTGGGCGTTTTGGCGTGGGGAGATGATGATCGTCTGGCCGCCGCCACGGAAAAGGTCCCCGAAAGAGAAACCGTCTCGCGACGTGGCTGACGACGAAAGGCCCTGCCGCAGCGATCTTGGCAAGCCTTCACGACGCTACGAAACCTGAGAATGCCACGCGTTGGCGCTCTGCAATTAAAGCCGTCGCACCGCCCACACGCGCGCCCCGAGGCCGATCGCGGGCAGATGCTCGCCGTCTTCGGCCATGAGCTTCTCAAACCGGCTGTCGGAGATCGCTTGCGTCAACCGCGTTTCGAATTGCGGATCCTCGCGCGTGTGATCGTTCAGCGAGACGACAAAAATGCCGCCGGGTTCAAGATGCGCCAAGGCCTCGTCGAGATATTCGACCGGTGCCGCGCCGGCGCCGATCGCGCCCACCGCCACGATGGCCTTGTATTGCCGTCCGCCGGCGTCGAGAACGCCATCGGGTTCCGCGCGGAAAAGGTCGCGATACGCTCCTTTGGCGCGGGCTTTTTCCAGCATGCCGTCGGAGATGTCGTTGCCGTCGATCGTTGTGAAGCCCGCCTCTTTCAGTGCCATGCCAGAGATGCCGGTGCCGCAGGCGAAATCCAGGATCGGCGCGGTCTTGTCATCGAGATGCCGCGCAAGCGCCGCGGCGCATCGACCGGGCGTCCGGTAATCGTTCTCGCGCAGGTCCGCGTCATAACTGTTCGCCCAGTCGTCATAATAACGGCGCATACTTTCGCCGCCATCGGTGTTGTAGACGTTGTCCAGAAACGAGTTCGCGAGCGCCATCTTTATCTCCTTGTCCGTTATTGCGGCTGTCTGCGGATACCACCAATGGACCAATCATTCAATAAACGACGGTTCATGGTGAAAAAGCGACGCGCCCTGAGCCGGCAAAGGAAATTTGCTGATCGAGGATCAGGCGGGCGGACGAACTCTGCCGTGATCATTTTCATAAAACCGCGCGAAACGGCTGGCCCTGTGGCCTTTTCCAGCCTGCCTGAGCCGCGCTTGCCAGGCTCTGCGTAGAGAAAGGCCGTTTCAGGGCCGCGCCATTGCTGTCTCGAAGCCTGCCAAGAAATTCTGGCTGATGGCCAGTCAGGCCAATCGCTGAGCAAGGGTTGCGTGCGCCGCTTCCGCAGCAGCAAGGGCGCCTTCCAGGAAGCCACCATCAATTGATGAGGTTTCTGATCCAGCAAAGATCAGACGCGCTGTGGGTGGGATCGCGCTATAAGCCGGATGGCCTGGTGGTGGTGTGAGATCGGCCTGCGTCGCCGTGGCGACATCATCGCTCCAGTCTTTGACAAAAACGTCATTTGGTGTCGCCGCATCTGGCCCAAAAAGACGCGTCAATTGCGCGACAGCCGAGTCGCGGACCCCCGAGTCGCGCGCGGCCCCGGGACGGGTAAAGCCAAAGAGCGCGCCGACACCTTTGTCGACCGGTGACGCGTCGTGGATTTCGGCCAGGGGCCCGTGATGCGATATCGCATCGCCGTTCAGCCCGCTGTCCCGCCAGAACGGGGTATCATAGGTGGCGATGAGCTTGGCGTGACCGGCCATCCAAGTCGGCACATCGGGGACGGCAACACCGAAACCCGCCGTTAGCCGCGGCGGCAGTGCAAAAACGACACGCGCTGCGCGCATCTCGAAGGTGTCACCCACAACCGTCACGCCCGAGGCGTCCTCGGTCACGCGGCACACCGGGTGATTGATGCGCAGGCTGTCTCCAAGTTGGACGGCCAAAGCGTCGGTCACGCGCGCCAGCCCGCCTTCAATGCGAAGCGCGCCTCCCATGGTGGCGAAGTCGAGGTCACGGCGAATTGTGCCATTGGCATCCTCAAAGACAAGACGCCCAGACGCGTATTGTGGAAAGCTGCGCAGACCGAGACGGCTGGCAAGTGCGAGCATACGGTGGTTGTGCGGCCAGATCCAGGAAGGCCCGAGATCATACCCCTGGTGCGAAAGCACCCGCCCACCAGCGCGGTCGCGCGCTTCGAGAAGTGTCACGTCATGGCCCTCGGACCGCAGTGCAGTCCCCAGCGCGAGGCCGGACAGCCCAGCGCCGATGATACAGATCTCAGTTTGGTCCATCACGCAGGGTAGTCCGGCACGTGGCGCAGGTGCCCGGTCTTGAGCCAGACCCGCGCACCGGCGTCTCCGGCCGTCGCGTCGAAGGTGCTACCCACGGGTAGGCGCAGCCAGTCCCAGGGTCCCAGGGTGTCAACGCCATCAGAAAGCGATCCCGCGATCACGAAAACCTCAAGGCCACCCGACGCGTCCAAGGACCGCGTTGTTCCCGGCGCCCAGCGTTCGAGGGACACATGTTCGCGATCATCTTCGTGCAGGTCCAGCGTTTCGACCCCAAGGGCTGTCTCCGACCAATCGGTCTTGCGGCTGTCGATCTGGACCTGCGTGCGATCGGCCGCGTCGAACTGGTGCAACTTGACCAGAATGGTCGCCCCATCCTGTGCTGCCGGGGTATGCGACGACGTGGGCGGGTTGCGCACATAAGAGCCGGTGGCAAAGTCCCCATCCTCGTCCTGGAATGTACCATCAAGAACCAGGTATTCTTCTCCGCCATCGTGGGTGTGCGGGGAAAAGCTGCTGCCGGGCGCGAAACGCACGATCGTGGTGGCCCGGGCGACTTCGCCGCCGATCCGGTCCAGCATCCTGCGCTGCACCCCGGGCATAGGTGAATCGACCCATTCATCTTCCGCAAAACGAGCAATAGCCCGTTGGCTGAAATCTGCATTCAGATACATTGTCCGCAGCTCCTTTGAATTTCTCATACCAATCATGTAGCGAAACAAGCCTGTTTCAAGCCTGCCCGAGATCCGCATCTGATGCCTGCCAGATCGGCGGCACCTCCCACGAATTGGTCGCGTCTTCAAGGTTCTGCGCCGGGCTTGTCTTGGCGCCGAAGTGGACCCACGGCCTTTGGCTCTGACTGCGTTGGCCGAGCTTTGCCGCACCAGTCGCAGACTGGTAGGGGACGTGTCGATCCGCCGCCCGCTGCGCAGATATATGTCCGGGTCTGCGTAAAACATGCAGATGATCCCGCGCACTGGATGACCTGCAACCAAGTCGATTTTCGAAGCACGCCTGAGTCTGCACATGCTGGAGGACCAGGAACACCCGGGAACCTGCGCAGTTCGAGATATCAATCGTCACAAACACACTGCACAGGGCCAAAAGGCGCAGAACGTGGTGACGGCCTTTATCCAGCTTTTTGGAAATCGCGCAGCACGACACCTGTATTGTTGGCAGTGCGTTTCCCATTGCGCATGGACAGGCTGCCATTCACCAAAACATGCGCAATGCCCGAGGCATATCTGCGGGGGTGACGCGCCGTGGCATTGCTGCAAATCGCGGCCGGGTCAAAAACGCAGATATCGGCATGGTATCCTTTTTGCAGCTTGCCTCTCCCCTTCAATCCCAACCGGTCCGCAGGGATTCCGGTGATCTTGGCAATGCCTTGCGACAGGCTCAGAAGGCTTCGGTCCCGGACATAGTGTTGCAGGAACCGGGCCGCCCAGCCATAGCCACTGAGAGAGCCGATGTGGTCGCTCAGAATGCCGTCATTGGCGATAGCGACCGTATCCGAGATCACAGCGCATTCCGGTTGCTGAAGACAAAGATCGATATCCAGATTCAGGAAACTCTTGGAGGACCACATGGTGGCCATCATGTTCTCGCCTTCCTCAAGTAGGATATCAAGAACCGCGTCGTAGGGATCAACGCCGCGTATCCGACCTATTTCGTCAAAGCTTGCGCCCACAAGGTCCTTGTTTTCAGTGGCATTCAGCAGAATGATGTCCTGCCACTGCTGCGCTTTGACGATCAGCCACATGGGCTTGGGGTTGGCCTTGATCCGGTCGCGCGCCTCGGGGTCGGCAAGCCGTTTCAGGACATCGTCGATCCCGCCTGCCTGCGCCCATTTTGGCAGGATCGCGGCCATTAAAGTGTGGTTCCAGTCATGCGGGATCACGTCAAACGCAATGTTGCCATCATAGGTGCGTGCGATGTCGATCATCTCGAGCGTGTGTTCCATTGCGTGACTCGGCGCGCCGTACTTCGGCTGAATGTGGCTGATCTGCAGCCTTGCTCCTGCCTGGCGCGCGGTGCTCATGGCTTCGGTGAAACCCAGATCGTACTCGGTGTCGCGGTTGCGCACATGGGTTGCATAAAGCCGTCCGTGTTTCGCGGCAATCTCAACCATCGGGACAAGGTGATCGGGGGCGGCAAGGCTCCCCGGAAAGTATTCGAGGCCGGAGGAAAAGCCTCCGGCCCCTTCTTCCATGCATTGATCGACAAGCGTGGCCATTTTTGCCACGTCACCGGGGTCGCCTGCGTGCAACTCGCCGCCCAGAACCGCGCGGTGGATCGTGCCGTGACCAACGAAGGCTACGACGTTCACACCAAGGTCGGTGTCGTCTAAAACATCGAGGTATTCGCCGAATCCCAACCATTTTCGGTGCTTGGCTTTCTCGGTAAACCATGGCGCGACCTGCCTGATCGCAGCGTGTGAACAGACCGGTGCGCAAGAGATGCCGCATTGACCGATGACTTCGGTTGTTACCCCCTGATGCACCTGGCTTTCGGCACGGCCATCGGCAATGAGCGTGAAATCGGAATGCGTGTGCATGTCGATGAACCCCGGGGCCACGGTCAGGCCGGAGACATCAATCACCTCGGCGCCGGTGTCGTTGTGTATCGCTCCGACTTCAGTGATGATGCCGTCCTTGATGCCGACATCAACAATTTTGCCGTCCGCTCCGGTGCCATCAAACACCTCTCCACCTTTCAGGATCAGATCGAACATCAGGTTACCTCACGGATGCGGGTCCATAGACCCAGTTGGGCAGGAACAGGGTTAATTCGGGGAAAAGGATCAGAATGATCATGCCGACGATATAAGCCCCGATGAATGGCAGAACTGCCACCGAGATCCGTTCGAGTGAAATTTTCGAGATGCGCGAGGCAATGGTCAGATTTGCGCCCAGAGGTGGCGTCAAAAACCCGATTTCGCAGGTGATGACGGTAAATATGCCGAACAGCACCGGATCGATGCCGAGCGACACCACGAGCGGCAGGAACACTGCGGTGAACAGCACGATCTGCGCGAGGCTTTCCATGAAGGTCCCAATGAAGATGTAGAAAATGCCGATCAGCAACAGCACCAGGAACGGGCTTGTTGTAAGCGACATGATCCCGGCCTGCACCGCGGCCGGCACATCGTAAAAAGCGGTCAACTGGCCGAATGCGAGCGTCGGAGTGAGCAGGATGAGGATACCTGTCAGAAGCGCCGTGAAGCGCAGCGCTTCGAGCACTTTGCGTACCGTGAGTTCCCGATAGATAAAAAGACCAACAAACAGCGCATAGAACACAGCCACACCCGCAGCTTCTGTTGGCGTGAAAATGCCACCGTAAATGCCGCCAAGGATGAGCACTGGTGCGCCGATGGACCATTTTCCCTCCCAGGCCGCAGTGAGGAATGGACCCCAGCTAAACGGGGCGCCACCGCCGCCGTATCCGCTTCGGCGGGAGATGATGTAGGTTGTCATCATCAAAAGCGTGGTCACGATGAAACCGGGGATGATGCCAGCCAGAAAAAGGCGTGGGATCGAGGTTTCCGAGACAAGCCCGTAAATGATCATGAGGTTCGATGGTGGGATCAGACTGCCCAACGCGCCGGCGCTGGCAGTAATGGCGGCTGCGAAGGGAACATCGTAGCCCTCTTTTTTCATCGCAGGGACTGTGGCCGATCCGATCGCAGCGGTCGTCGCCGGTCCGGATCCGGACAACGCGCCAAAGAGCATGCAGGCAAACACCGTCACCAGCCCCATCGAGCCGCGATAGGCGCCAACCAGCTTGGTCGCGATGCCGATCATGCGGTTCGCCATGCCGCCGGTTTCCATCAACCGTCCGGCCAACACGAACAAGGGAATGGTCAGCAGTGGAAATGGCGTGAGGCTGTTGTACCCCGTCTGCGCCAGAAGCGTGTACGGGATTTCGATCAGGAACAGCGCCAAAGCGGTTGTCAAACCTACGGCGGCAAACAACGGCACACCGATCAGCGTCAGTACGACAAAGCAGATCGCGAGGATTGAGAGCTCGTTCAAAACAAATGCTCCTCTTCCGGAACATCGCCATCTTCAACCAGCATGCCGGGCAAACCATGCGCTCCGTCGCGATACCAGATCACGTAGGTCTGGATCAGCCGGGCCAGCATCAGGCTGTAGCCGATCACCAGGATGGTCTGCGGGTAGAACTCGTTGATTCCAAGACTCGGGCTGCGAGACGGGAACTTCCAAAGAACGGTGAGGTATTCCCAACTGACCCTGATCATGATGATGCTGAATGCGGCCCAAGCGAGATCGGCCAAGAAGACCGTATAGCGCCCGATCGCAGTCGGCAGGGCCTGAACCGCGACCAGAATACGGATGTGGAACCGTTCGCGCACGCACAACGAGGCGCCCATGTAGACGGCCCATACCATACAGATCGCGGCAGTTTCCTCCGTCCAGTGAAGGGCCACTTGGAACACGTAGCGCGCCAGAACTTGCGAGATCACCGCCACAGCGATGATCGACAACGCAATGCAGCACAGCGCCTCTTCGAAATGTTTCTCGAGCCATCTCAGAACGGCCATGACCTGCCCCTAGTCTGTATTGGGCGAGAGCCTGTTTCGGCTCCCGCCAGTCTTGTTTATTCGGCCGCGGCGTTGATCATGTTGACCAAGTTAACAAACTCTTCTCCACGCTCTGCCGCAACGGCCTGCTGAACCTCTTGAGCGGCTGTGATAAAATCCGCACGATCCGGGTCTGTCCGGGTCATGCCGCCTTCGGTCGTAAGCCACTCGCGGATTTCCTCGGTCTCGGTCCGGATCTCTTCACTGAACTGATTTCCCGCATCGACGGCGGCGCGCATGATCTGTTCACGCTGTTCTTCGCTCAGACGGTCCATGAAGGTCGAGGATGCAAAGAGCGGGGCCATCGACACGAAGTGTTCCAGGATCACCAGGTTCGGCATGAACTCGTAAAAGCTCATGTCGCGAATGAAGGACGTGCCGTTGTCGCCGCCATCCACGGTGCCCGTCTGCAATGCGGTCGGGGTTTCGGACCACGCGAGCGGCACGGGGTTCGCGCCGAAAGCCTCGAAGGTCTGCAGCATCACCGCGTTGTTCGGCGTGCGGATCTTGAGCCCATCCATGTCGGCCATCGTCTCGACCGGGCGGACCGAGTTGTAGAAATCACGATAAAGCGCGGGACCATAGCTCAGCAGATGTACGCCGGTATCGGCCAAAAGCTTCGACCGGATGAAATCGCCAACCTCGCCGTCCACGACGCGGGCTAGGTGATCTGTGTTCTGGAAGATGTACGGCAGCACGGTCACATCCATCAGCGGCCAATGTGGCGAGACGTTGTTGGCGGTGATGAAAAAGCCGTCCACCGTGCCCAACTGCATCGCGCGAAAGCCTTCGTCTTCGGTCGCCACCTGGTTGCAGCAGCGCAGGCGGACATCGACTGCACCGTCCGTATAGTCTTCGGCAAGTTCCTCGAAAATCGCGCCAAAGCGGCCATAGATTGAATCCTCGGGGGCGCCGAAGCCTACATTCATCGTGATGTCTTGCGCCGAAACCGCAGTGGTTGACATCGTCAGGGCCATCAGCGTGCCAAGCGTTTTGGTGTGAAATCGCATGTTCAGTCTCCTTGTTGTATATCTGGTTTTTCTTTCAGTTTTGCATGTGACGTGTTTAGGGCATAATATCAAATATGTCTTTTTTGATACTCTTGAGGCATCATGCGCTCTGACCTTCGTCTCGTGCGGTACTTTGTGGCTGTCGCGGAAGAACTGCATTTCCGGCGTGCAGCAGACCGGCTTGGTATCGCGCAACCCGCGCTCAGCCGAGCAATCCAGACTTTGGAAATGGAACTGGGCGTGCCCCTTTTTGTCCGGTCAAATCGAAACGTTCAGATCACCCCGGCGGGTCAGGTGTTTCTGGAACGGTGCATCGAAATGCTGAGCCTGATGCGCCGTGCCACCGAAGACGTGCGCAATGCAAATGATGGGCGGGTCGGAGCCTTGCGCATCGGGTATACCGATTTTGCGATTGCGGGCCCTTTGCCGACCCTGCTCAAGGGGTTTCAGGAACGCCAGTGCCAGATCACGCTCGACCCCCAGCACGGCGTGACGCTGACCCAATTGAGCCGGCTGGCAGAGGGTCAACTCGACATCGGATTCGTCACCGGGCCAGTGAACAAAAAAGGCTACGAAGAACTTCCTGTCCAATCAGAAGCCTTTGTCTGCGTTTGTGCCGACATCCATCCGTTCGCGCCGCGCCCGTCGATCCGTCTTGCGGATCTTGCGACCGAGGATTTCGTGCATGGGAGTTCAACCGATTGGCAGCATTTTTACGACTACCTTATCCCGCTGTGCCGTAGGGCCGGGTTCACGCCGCGCATCGTGCAAGAGGCATTCAATACGGCCGGTATCTTTGGCCTCGTATCCTGCGGGATGGGAGTGACTGTGCTGACCGAAAAGGTCTGTGGCGGGTTGCCCCCCGGTCTGGTCATGATCCCCATCGAGGACGTGAGCGAGCGCCTGTTGACCACGGCGATCTGGCGGCGCGATCACATGGGCGGCCCGACACGCCACTTTGTCGAATACCTGCGCAGTCTGCCTGTGCCGGGCTCGTTCGTTTGAGGCGGAATGATCCTCGAAACTCGTTGTCTTGGTGTCATTCTGCTGTAGGCTTGAGGGAGGGCAGCTTTGGGGTATCCATGTCAGAAATCAGGCTTTTTCAAGCAAAAGAAATCGTTACCATGGATCCGAACGTGCCGACCGCCACCCATGTCGCCGTGCGCGATGGGCGCATCCTCGCCATTGGGGATGCAACCTGCGCGGACCAATGGGGGGAGGTTACGCAGGATGCTTCACTTGCCGACGCGGTGTTGATGCCCGGGTTTGTCGAGGGTCACGCACATATGATGGCGGGCGCGATTTGGGATTTCGCGTATACTGGGTACCACGACCGGATCGACCCCGAAGGCCGCCTTTGGACCGGGCTGTCATCGCTCGAGGATGTCGTCACGCGTCTGTCCGAGATCGAGGCGACGCTGCCCGCCGATGCACCGCTGATCGGGTGGGGCTTCGATCCGATCTTTCTGTCGGATGACCGCCTCAGCCGCGCGCATCTCGACAAGGTGTCGACCACCCGGCCCATTGCGATCCTGTTTTCGAACTTCCACCTGATGTGCGTGAATTCCGCCGCGCTCGACATGGTGGGATATTCTGACGCGACCAACGCGGAAGGTGTTGTCAAAGGCCCCGATGGCGCACCGACTGGTGAGCTGCACGAAATGGCGGCGATGTTCCCGATCATGCGGCGGTTGGGGATCGACTTTCGCGCCTTGTCACAGAAGCAAAGTGCGATCAGGTCTTACGCTCAGGTCGCCACCCGGGCGGGTGTCACGACGGTAACGGACCTGTTTTCCCAGCTTGAGGACGAAGACCTTGACGTGATGATGTCAGTCACGGGCGAGACGGATTTTCCGCTGCGCATCGTGCCCGCTCTGGCGGCGAGCGGTGACCCTGCAACGCTTGCCACGCGCGCTTTGGACCTCAAAGCGAAGTCCACCGACAAGGTCCGCCTTGGCGCGGTGAAACTGATGACCGATGGGTCGATCCAGGGGTGGACCGCGCGGGTCAAATGGCCCGGTTATGTCGGTGGGCAGCCAAATGGCATCTGGAACATGGCGCCAGACCAGATTTATGCGACCTGTGCCGCGCTCCATGACGTTGGCGTTCAGATGCACGTCCATGTCAATGGAGACGAGGCCTCGGAAATCGTGATCGACGCATTGGCCAACGCCATGCGCCTTCGCGCCTGGCCCGACCACGGGCATGTACTGCAACACGGGCAGATGATGGATGACGCCCAATTCCAGCGCTGTGCCGACCTCGGCATCTCGGTGAACCTCTTTGCCAATCATCTCTGGTACTTTGGTGATCAGCACATCGCGTTGACCATTGGCGCAGATCGCGCGAACCGCATGGACGCTGTGCGATCCGCCTTGGACGCAAGCCTGACGGTCGGCATCCACTCAGATGCGCCGGTCACCCCGATGGGGCCGCTTTTTACGGCGTGGTGCGCGGTCAACCGACAAACCATGACCGGCAATTTGCTGGGTGCGGCGCAGCGTATATCGGTTTCAGAGGCGCTCTATGCAATCACGATGGGCGCGGCAAAAACCCTGAAGCTGGATAACGAGATTGGCTCGATTTCGGTCGGGAAACGTGCGGATTTTGCTATTCTTGAGGCAAACCCGCTAGAGGAAGACCCGGCAACGCTTAAAGACATCCGCGTTCTTGGAACGGTCTTTGGCGGAAACGCGACAGTGCTATGACACCCTTGCCGATGAGTGTGATTTCTGGCTACCTCGGTGCCGGGAAAACCACATTCATTAATCAGTTGCTGGCCGGAGATCACGGTTTGAGCCTGATGGTCCTTGTCAATGATTTCGGCGCTGTCAACATCGACGCGGCACTGCTTGCGTCGAAAGATGACGACACCATTGCCCTGACCAATGGGTGCGTATGTTGCACCATGGGATCGGACTTGTACCTTGCTCTCGGAGACGCGCTGGATCGCCGCCCGCGCCCCGATCACTTGATCGTCGAGGCCAGCGGCGTCGCAGATCCGTCGCGCATCGCCAACGCCGCCCGGGCCGAACCCGACATGCGTTATGCAGGAATTGTGACGCTGGTCGATGGTCAGGAATTTGATGGATTGGCCCACGACCCTCTGATCGGTCCGCAGGTCCGCGACCAAGTTGCAAGGGCGGACCTTGTCGTCATGACCAAACAGGTGTCAGACAAGTTGGAAACGCGTCTAAACGAACTCACCAATGCGCCAATTCTGCGAAACCCCGATAGCGCGGCGGTTTTGGAACTCGTGTTATCCGATCCGGTCCCGGCAACAGCGCTGGACCGCGTCGGCACGCATCCTGACTACACATCTTGGATCAGCGAAAAGGTCACCAACATTGACAAGGCAGCCCTGCATCAGGCGCTGACCCGTCGCCCGCCCGGGCTTTTTCGCGTGAAAGGCTGTGTTGTCGACAGCGCGGGAGCGACGTGGGGTGTGCAAGTCGTGGGTCAGAATATCGAGATCACACCAGCCAACGATGCCGGCGCGCTAGCGCTTGTCGGGATCGGCCTCCGCGGGCGTGTCGACTTGGCCGAGGTTGAGGCCTGGTGGGCGTCGGTGATCAAACCTGATCACTGAGACGCCGAGCCAGCCATGGTCGGACAATTTTCCGGCAGACACGTGCATGGACGCAACCATGTCCCGCTGCGGTTTGCAAATTCTGCTCCCTGCGCATTGCCGCTGGTCGTCTGCCACTCACAAGACGCCGAAAATCCGGGTCCGGTGGGCGCAGCATCCGCACTGGCCCATCCACTTCACCCCGACCTCCACCAGTTGGATCAACCAGGTCGAACCTTGGGTCGCGGAACTCCGGAAACAAGTACAACGCGGGGTGCATCGCTCCTCCGCCGAACTGGAGGCCGACATCTTGGTCATGGCCCGACAAAGCCGATCATTCGACAGTATGTCTATGCTTCGAGAGGCCGTTCGAAAGACGAGCCGACTGTTTTACCCGGCAACTACCGTTACAATTCCCGGAGCCATCCAGTTACACTGCTTCTGAACAAACAGGAGGGATTCTCATGCCGGTTACCGCTTTGGCCGCACACGACGATATCCAGGACAAGGGCCTTGTTCGGTCGCTTTCTCATGTAAACGGGGAGTGGTGCGCCGCCGAAGACGGCGACACCATCCCCGTTACCGACCCCGCGACGGGAGCCTGCGTGGGAGATGTGGCATCGCTGTCAGCAGAGGAATCGGCCGCCGCCGTGGATGCCGCGCACAGGGCATTCCCAGCCTGGTCGGCGCGGTTGCCGCAGGACCGTTCGGTCCTCTTGCGCCGCTGGTTCGACCTGATGATTGCTCACAAGGAGGACTTGGCGCGCATCATGGTCCTGGAACAGGGCAAACCGATCTCCGAGGCACGCGGCGAAATCGACTACGCCGCAAGCTTTCTGGAATATTACGCGGAAGAGGCCAAGCGCCCCGATATCGAAGGTGTGACCAGCCACCTGCCCGATGCCGAGGTCGAACTGTGGCTGGAGCCGGTTGGCGTCGCCGCGCTGATCACCCCATGGAACTTTCCGTCGGCGATGCTGACGCGCAAGGCCGGCGCGGCACTGGCGGCGGGCTGCACGGTTGTTGCGCACCCTTCGGGTGAAACCCCGTTTTCGGCCCTCGCCCTGGCAGAGCTCGCGGCCCGCGCGGGTCTGCCGCTGGGCGTTTTCAATGTTGTGACCGGGCGCGCCGCGACCGTTGTGCCGCCCTGGACCTCGGATGCCCGCGTGCGGGCGCTGTCCTTTACCGGATCGACGCGGGTCGGCCAGCTGCTCTATCGCAATTCGGCCGATACGGTGAAGCGTCTGGTGATGGAGCTGGGGGGCCATGCGCCGGTGATCGTGTTCAAGGATGCCGATCTCGATACGGCGGTCGAAGAGGCGATCAAGGCCAAGTTCGCCACGTCCGGCCAGGACTGCCTCGGTGCCAACCGCATCTACGTCGAACGCCCGGTCTATGACGATTTCTGCGCCCGCTTCATCGCCGCGACCTCGGATCTGAGCATTGGACAGGGCATGGATGATCCCGACATCGGCCCGTTGATGAACGAAGCGGCCGTCACCAAGCAGGAGGAGCATGTGGCCGACGCGCTGGCCAAGGGCGCGACGCTCGCCTGTGGCGGCAAGCGGCACGCGTTGGGCCCACTTTTCTACGAGCCGACCGCGCTTGTCGATGTGCCCGACAGCGCGGCGATCATGCAGGAGGAAACCTTTGGCCCGGTGGCGCCGATCACCCCCTTCGACAGCGAGGACGAAGTGATTGCCCGCGCCAATGCCACCGAATACGGGTTGATCGCTTATCTCCACAGCCTTGATCCGCGCCGCATCTACCGCATGACCCGCGCGCTTCAATTCGGGATGGTCGCGGTCAATCGCACCAAGGTCACAGGCGCGCCGATCCCGTTTGGTGGCGTCAAGCAATCCGGCCTTGGACGTGAAGGTGCCCGGCGCGGCATGGAGGAGTTCATGGAAATCAAATATGTCTGCCGCGACTGGGCCTGAGCAGCAGAAGATGGTTCAGTTTGTCCGGAAAGGTTCCGCCGACAGTCCCCAAGTGGTCTGGGCCCGACGTCAACCTTGCCTTGTCAGGATGGTTTCTCAAGTCTTTGGCCCTTCAAAAGGGTCTGTCTTTCGTGAACGGCGCCAATGCGACCAGATCGGTCTGCATTGGCGCCCACAGGTGGCGTTATACAGCCCCCGGATAAAAACCTGCAAAGCCGGGTTCGTGCGGTTTGGGTCCGCCCCCGGATCGCGCACAGCTCTGAAGGATGCGTGGATGGCCTCCGGCGCGCCACGAACATGTGAACCGGGCAATTGAAGACGCACTTTTGTCAAAAGTGAAGGAAGGTTCTCCCGGCAACTCAACCGATATGGCACATTCGATGCCGTTGGGCGGGGGGCCACCGCACCGGTTCAGTGTGACACAGGTTCACTTGCTGAAGAGGTCTGAATAGGTGGAAACAGGGCCCGAGGTTTCGAGATAGGCCCTTGCGATGTGTCTTGCGTTTTCGGTCAGGCAACGCCGCCGTTCCTCATCGGCAAGGATCTCGCTCAGCTTGTCTGCCAAGTCGGAGAAATCCCAGCGACAGGCGATGTAGGTTTCCCCGTCGCGATAAAGATCGGGCTCGGTGCGCAGATGCGACATGTCCGGTTTGATCAGCACCGCGCCAGCAGCGATTGCCTCGATGTCGCGCCAACACAGCTCGCCATAGCCGAAGGGGCTGAAACACGCCTTCGAGCGTTGGAGTTCATCGGCAAACACACGGCGCGACACGCCGGTCCCTTTCGCCACACGCAGACCGCTCAAGCCATCCACCGTGCGCGCGGCGTGTCGGCGCATTTCTCCGTACCAGCCTTCGGCACCGATTCCGCCGAGGCGCGCATGCAAGTCGATTTCTTTCTCGGGGGACTCTTTTGCAGGTTCGGCCATCAGCGCGGCGCTCAGGTCCGGGTCGGTCAAAAAATTGGGCGCAAGACGCAGCTTGGAAAGTACCGAGGGTGGGACGCCCCAATCCGTTGTTTCGTCCTCCAGGCCGTAGAGGCGTCCGTAATACTCGGTGAGGTTCGTATGGCCATAGGTCGGGCGGGTAAACTGTGACAGGTCCGTAAAGACCGATTTCTTGTAATAGAGCGCGGTGCTTTCAAAAATCCCGCCCCAACGCAGATCGTTATTGGCGAAGCTGTCCAGATAGGCCTTGGTGACGCTGTCGGGCAGTTCGGCCAAAAGCCGCTCGAGCTTTTCATGGCGGTTTTTCGGATCGGTCAACCAGGTCTGCGCCAAGACATGTGTTGCGGTTGAAAGCCCATCGGGAATCCCGCGTTGCAACGCGTCTTCGACGGGCATGCAGCGGATGTCGACATCGTACCGTGCGCGGAACTCTTGGGCATAGTCCAGGAAGGGAAAAACCGATGCGTAGGAAATGCGGTTCGGCTCGAACAGGATCAGCAGGCGGCACGCGGTATCCCCGAAAAAGCGGCGACCGAATAACAGGCGGTGCAGCGCCCGGTGGCGGCGTTTTTCAGGTGCAGCGGCGACCGGTCTGATAAATCGATTCATTTTTGCGCATTCATGGCTTCAGCCGGCAGGTTGTCTTGAATTTTGGGAGCCTCGCTTGTGCAGCCAGACGTGGGAAACCCGCGTGAATTTTCAGTTGCCGGTGCACAGCAAAGCCCTTTGAATACCCCCGGGCGTCTCCTCGGTAGGTCCAGGATTTAGAGGACAATTTGTTTCAAGGCGTCCATCTCTTGCTCGAGCATCAAATCGCAAATCTGCCTCTGAAAATTTCACGTGTTCACCACTCAGGTGGCCGCGGCACGGTCCTCAAGCGGACCTCGCGGCGCCCGTTGTCATGAGGACCCATTCCAGCCTTGTTGTCAACGTTCAACCAACGTGACCCGTCAAGTGGCACTCCGCTTCCACACTTTTCGAGTTGTCGCGTCATGGGTTTTCAACGCGGCAATCGTCCAGACGCCCGGTCTTCCGGAGCCACTTGGCACGCATGACGGAAGCGGTGCAGATCAGATCGCTGGTCGGTCCGGCTCAATCCCGTGCAGTCGGAAATTTGAAAAAAGCTACGAGGGGCGCCGGCTGCCCGCTGCTGGAGATTTTCACCGGGCCGGGCGCGATCCGCCTGCGACGGGTTTGAGTACTTGTTCGGTCGCGGTCAGAATTCGGCGTTCCTCGTCGGCGGGGCAGACCAGGACATCGACGCCGCGCCCGTCGTGGCCCGGCAGAAAAGCGAGCCCTTCGGCGATCGCTTGCCGGATATCGGCCGCGTTTTCGCCAATGCCGCCGCTGAACACCACGGTGTCGAGCCCGCCCATGGCGCCGGCCAAGCGGCAGATCTCCTCGACAGCACGGGCGATGAAATGCGCGATCGCGCCGCGCGCGGCATCGCTGTCGCAGGCGGCAATGTCGCGCATGTCGCCCGACGATATCCCCGACAGACCACGCAGACCTGAATCGTGATAGAGCAGCCGCTCGAGGCTGGCCGCGTTGTACCCCTCGCGCAGCAGGTGCAGCAGCACGCCGGGGTCGATATGCCCACAGCGTGTGCCCATTGTCAGCCCGTCAAGCGCAGAGAACCCCATGCTGGTCGCCACCGACCGTCCTCCCCGGACCGCCGTTACCGAACACCCATTGCCCAGATGTGCGATGGCGATGCGACGCTCGGACAGCGGGTAGTCCCGTACCGTCAGGCTGTCGCAGACCGATTCGCAGGCCAACCCGTGGAAGCCGTAGCGGCGCAGCCCGTCCGCGTAATACTGAGCCGGCAACGCGTAAGCGTCGTGCACCCAGGGTTTGCCGGCATGGAAGGCCGTGTCGAGACAGGCAACCTGGCCCGCATCGGGAAAGAGCGCGCGCGTCGCGCGGATGCCTGCGATCCCGTTCGGCTGGTGCAACGGTGCGAGCGGCACCAGTGCCTCGAGCCGGGCGAGAACGTCATCTGTGACGGCCACCGGCGCGGCAAAGTCCGGTCCGCCATGCACGATGCGGTGGCCAATGCCCGTCATCGGTAAATCGGGATGACGGTCGTGGATCACATCGCACAGCGCGGCCAGCGCGGTGTGGTGATCGCACGCGCCGAGCGCGCGGGTCTCTGGATCGCCCGCACGCGGGTTGAGCCGCAGGGTACCTTCGCCCGTGCCAAGACGTTCGGCGAGGCCTGACAGCAGCGGTTTGTCGGCCTGCCCGGAGGCGGCGAGCGCGAACTTGATCGAGGAACTGCCCGCGTTCAGCGCGAGGATCGCATCGGTCATGGTCCCAGCTCCAGAAAGCTGATGCCGGCCAGCACGAGCCCGGCGAGAAATAGCGTTTCGGCAACTATGAGCGTGATCGCCCCGCCGCCCACCTGCACGATATTGCGCAGGTCGGTCTTCATGCCGACGGCCGCGATGGCCGCCAAGAGCGCCCAGGAGGACAGGTTCGCCAAAAAGGCACTGGCGACCTCGGGGATCAACCCGAAGGAGTTGAGCGTCGCAAGGCCAAGGAAACCAGCCACGAAGCCGGGGATCAAGGGTGGGCGTGCCTCGTCCGCTTCCGGCGCCGCTTGCCGCCAGACCATGGCAATCACGATCACCACGGGGGCAAGGAATGACACCCGGATCAGCTTGACAAGTGTCGAGGTCTCGCCTGCGGTCTCGGAAATCGAGAAGCCCGCGCCGACGACCTGCGCCACGTCGTGCACAGTGGCGCCTATGAAGGCCCCGGCGGTCACCTCGTCGAAGCCAAGGGCCGTGGTCAGGATCGGGTAGAGGATCATCGCCACTGTCGAGAGCACCGTGACCCCGAGCACCGTGAACAGCAGGTTGCGCTCCGATTTCTGGTCGCTGGGCAGGACGGCGGCGATGGCCATGGCCGCCGAGGCGCCGCAGATCGCCACCGACCCGGCGGTCAGTATGGCAAAGCGCGGGCCTTGCCCGATCACCCGGGCCAATCCCACGCCGAAGAGAATCGTGGCAACTACCCCCAGCACGAGCAGCCCGATCATTCCCCAACCGAGCGAGGTCAGCATCTCGGCGCTGATCCGCGCCCCGAGGATGGCCACGCCGAAGCGCAGGACAGATCGCGCGGTAAAGCCGATCCCGGCCGCCGCCGAGGTCTCTTCGCTCAGGAAATTGAGCGCGATCCCGAACAGAAGCGCCATCAGCATCGCCGGTGCGCCGTAATGTTCGGCCACGAACTGCGCGGCCAGCGCCACCAGAACGGCGACCATGACGCCGGGAAAATACGCCTTGGCCCGCCCGGCCACCTGTTGGCCGGACGCGAGGGTGAGGGGTGGCAGGTTCACGCCCGGATCAGGCCGGCTGGTCGATCATGTCGGCGGGGTCGATCCCGGCGACCTCGACGGGATTCTTCATCGCGTCTCGGCGGAATGGGTCGCCCAGTTCCTGGTTGAGCATCGTCTCGATCAGTGTGGTGGTATTGTTTTCCATCTGATCGATGATCGCTTGGTGCAGCGCGGCCGTCAACTCTTCCATGGTGCGCGCCACCACGCCCTTGAGACCGCAGGATTCAGCCATGCGGGCAAAGCTGACCTGGGTGTCGAGTTCGGTGCCGACGAAATTGTCGTCGAACCACAGCGTCGAGTTGCGCTTTTCCGCGCCCCACTGGTAGTTGCGGAAGACGATCTGCGTGATCGCTGGCCATTCCGGTCGGCCGATCGCCGTAAGTTCGTTGACCGCGATGCCGAAAGCACCGTCGCCGGCAAAGCCCACCACCGGCACGTCCGGCTGGCCGATCTTTGCGCCCATGATCGAGGGCAACCCGTAGCCGCAGGGCCCGAACAGGCCGGGTGCGAGGTATTTGCGCCCCGCGTCGAAGGCCGGGTATGTGTTGCCGATGGCGCAGTTGTTCCCGATATCGGACGAGATGATCGCCTCGCGCGGCAATGCCGACTGGATCGCGCGCCAGGCCATGCGCGGACTCATCCAGTCGGGCTTGGCGGCGCGGGCGCGTTCGTTCCAGGTGGTGCCGGGATCGTCCTCCTCGTGGTCCATGGACGACAGCTGCTGCGCCCATTTCGACTTGGTCTCGGCAATCCTGCCGCGCCGCGCCTCCCGGCCCTCGTCACCCGCGCTATCCGAGAGTTGTGCCAGGATACCGCGCGCCACCTTGGCCGCATCGCCGACGATGCCGACCGAGACTGTCTTGGTCAGCCCGATGCGGTCGGGGTTGATGTCGACCTGGATGACCTTCGCGTCCTTCGGCCAGTAGTCGATGCCGTAGCCGGGCAGCGTCGAAAACGGGTTGAGCCGTGTGCCAAGGCACAGCACCACGTCGGCGTCGCGGATCAGCTCCATCGCCGCCTTCGAGCCGTTGTAGCCCAAGGGTCCGGCAAAGAGCGGGTGCGACCCGGGGAAGGCATCGTTGTGCTGGTAGCCCACGCAGACCGGCGCTTCGAGCCGTTCGGCCAGCGCCTTGCTTGTCGCGATGCCGCCCTCGGAGAGGACCACGCCGGCACCATTGAGGATCACCGGGTTCTTCGCAGCCGACAGCATCTCTGCGGCGTGCGCCACGGAGTTTTCGCCGCCCGGCGAGCGCTCGAATTCCAGCGCCGTGGGCAACTCGATATCGATCACATGCGTCCAGTAATCGCGGGGGATGTTGATCTGCGCCGGCGCCGAAAGCTGCTTGGCCTTTGAAATCACCCGTGCCAGCACCTCGGCCATGCGCGATGGGTCGCGCACTTCCTCTTGATAGGCGACCATGTCCTCGAACAGCTTCATCTGTTCGACCTCCTGGAAACCGCCCTGGCCGATGGTCTTGTTGGCCGCCTGCGGCGTGACCAGCAGCAGCGGCGTGTGATTCCAGTAGGCCGTTTTCACAGCCGTGACGAAGTTGGTGATGCCAGGTCCGTTTTGCGCGATCATCATCGACATGCGTCCGGTTGCGCGGGTGTAGCCATCCGCCATCATCCCCGCGCTGCCCTCGTGCGCGCAGTCCCAGAAGGTGATCCCCGCCTTCGGGAACAGATCCGAGATCGGCATCATCGCAGACCCGATGATCCCGAAGGCGTGCTTGATCCCATGCCGTTGAAGGGTTTTGACAAAGGCTTCTTCCGTGGTCATCTTCATGGGTTTCAATCCTTTCGAGATTGCATGTCGGGGTTAAGTGGCGCGGGCGCGCGCGCCGTGATCCTCGCGGATCATGTCGGCGGCTTTCTCGCCAATCATGATTGCCGGGGCATTGGTGTTGCCCGAGACGATCTCGGGCATGATCGAGCAATCGGCGACGCGCAGGCCATTGATCCCATGCACGCGCAGGCGGGCATCCACAACCGCATCCCGGCCTTGACCCATCTTGCAGGTTCCGGTGGGGTGGTAAATCGTGGTGGAATGGTTGCGCGCCCAATCAAGCGTGCCCTCGTAGTCGTCGAAATCAAGCGACGCGTCGGGGCGGAACTCTTCAGAGATCTTGCTGTCGAGAGGGGCGTGGCGTGCGATGCGCCGGGCAATCCTGACCCCTTCGACGATTGTTCGGCAGTCTGTCTCGGTCGAGAGGTAGTTGGGATGGATTTTCGGATATCCGGCCGGATTGCCCGGTGCGAGACGGATCTGCCCGCGGCTTTCGGGACGCAACTGGCAGACCGACATCGTGAAGGCCGAAAAGGGATGCACGCCTTCGCCGGGGCTGTCAGCCGACCAAGGTTGCACGTGGAACTGGATATCCGGGGTCTCGACATGATCTCCGGTGCGCATGAAACCTGTCGCGAGGCTCGCTGCCATGGCCATCGGCCCGGAGCGGAACATCGCGTATTTCACCGCGATGCGTGCTTGGTCGAACACGCTGCGCACCTCATCGTTCAGCGTGGGTTCATTACACTTGAACACCAGCCGGGCCTGAAGGTGGTCCTGCATGTTGTGGCCGACGCCGCGCAGGTCGCAAAGCGGCGCGATCCCGTGCTCCTTCAGGTGCGCGGCCTCGCCCAGCCCCGAGAGCATCATCAGGTGCGGCGACCCGATGGCCCCGGAGGAAAGGATCACCTCCCGCCCGGCGCTGACCACGTGCTCAACACCCGCGCGGTCGCGGTAAACCACTCCGGTGGCGCGGCTGCCGTCGAAGGTGATGCGGCTGGCCTGTGCATGTGTGAGGATGGTCAGGTTCTCACGGTTGCGAACGGGGTTGAGAAAGGCCACCGCGGCCGAACAGCGCCGCCCCTTGCGCGCGGTGAGCTGGAAATAGCCCACACCCTCCTGCGTCGCGCCGTTGTAATCGGGATTGAATGGATAGCCCGCCTCTTGCGCGGCCGCGACCCAGGCGTCGCAGATCGGCCGTTGCAGTCGCATGTTCGACACCGAGAGCGGCCCGTCGTCGCCATGGAAGTCGTCCGCGCCACGCTCCTGTTGTTCGGAGCGCTTGAACAGCGGCAGCACGTCGTCCCAGCTCCAGCCCGGATTGTCCATCTGCGCCCAGCGGTCGTAATCCTGTGGCTGACCGCGGACATAGAGCAGCCCGTTGAGAGAAGAAGAGCCCCCCAGCACCTTACCACGTGGCCAATCGAGGGCGCGGCCGTTCAGCCCCGGGTCCGGCTCGGTGCGGTAGCACCAATCGACGGACGGGTTGTGCATCGTCTTGAAGTAGCCGACCGGGATATGGATCCACGGGTTCAAGTCCCGCCCGCCCGCCTCCAGCAGGATGACGCGCGTTTTCGGATCGGCGGAGAGGCGATTCGCCAGGACGCAGCCCGCTGAGCCGGCACCGACGATCACGTAATCCGCTGACAGGTCGGGCATTTTTGGTCGATCCTTGTGCAATATTGGGCCGGCAAAGAATTTTCTTGCCAGGTTCAAGCTATTTCAGCATTATTGAGACTGCAAGTATCATTCTTGCAAATCAGGGAGGATGTCATGAAAGTATCTAAAGCGCTTGCCGGGATTTCCCGGCGGGACCTGTTTCGTCTGTCAGGCCAGTTCGGCCTGTCATCCGTGGTACTGGGCGCTGGCGCGCTGACCGGTGCAGTATCGGTGCCATCGCTCGCGAAGGCCGCCGAGAGCACCTACACCAAACGTTTCAGCAAGGAACCCAAGCACACGCTCAAGCTTGGCGCGTCGGGCTTCAACGCGCAGAACCTGCTGATCGAGCGGGCCGGCGTTCTTGCCTTCGCGCGCGACCTTGAGGAACGTACCGAGGGCGAGATCCGCGTCGAGTTCATCGGCGACAACCAAATCTGTGGTCAGCTCAACTGTGTCGAGAAGACTCAGACCGGCGTGATCGACATGTACGCCGCCTCGACCCAGAACTCGGCCGGTGGCGCGCCGTACCTTAACGTGCTTGACTATGCCTACATGTTCCCGAGCCGGGCCTCGCAGTATCATTTCCTGTATTCGCCGGAATCCCAGCGAATCCTGCGCGATCCGCTGGAAAGGCGGCACGGGCTCAAGTTCCTGTTCAGCCATTGCGAGCTGCGCGGCATTCAACTCGGCAGCAGCTTTGCCGACAAACCGACCGTCACCAAGCTCGAAGAGCTATTCGGAACCAAGAACCGTGTCACCGGCACGCAACTCGGCCGCATCGCCATGCAGCAGCTCAATCTCAACCCGGTGCCAGTGGCCTGGGAAGAGACGCTCGATGGTCTCAAGCAGGGTCTCATCGACGGGGCCGAAACATGGGCCTCGGCGGTGGCCTATGCCAACATGTCGCCGGTGGTGAGCCAGTCGGTCGACCTCAAGTTCTTCTGCGGAACCGAACACACCTCGATGTCCGCCCGCGTGTTCGACGAGATGGAGCCGCACCTGCAGGACGCGATCATGGAATCGGCGTATCTTGCGCAGGTCTACGCGCAGCACGCCAACGAGGCGGCGCTGGTCAACACCGTCGGCTTTTCGGATCCGCAATTGCCGGGCACGATCTTCGACCAGCACAATGTGCGACCGGCCTTCCTCGCCGACGATCAGATCAGGATGGCCGAGGAGATGTGCTCGCCCGAGTTCAACCCGGAACCCTGGGTGCAGTGGCGCGAGCGGCTCGACAACTGGGCCGGCGGTATCGACACGTATACGTCGATCTACAACGTCGCCCGCGAAGTGCCGGCCGACATGCCGGCCGAGAACGTCGAACCGCGCCGCTGGTGGCGCGCGGCCTGATCCGTTTGGCTCTGGTCGGGTCGCCGCGCGTGGGCGGCCCGGCCCCGACGGCCGCCGGCAGGTGCGGCCGAAACATACGACAATTCAAGGGGAGGCGTGCATGACCGGCTGGTTTCAGGGCACCGGAGAGATTTTCGCGGCCGTCGCGGCGGGCGATTCCTGGATGCTGAGCGAGGCGATGCGCGCACCGGGGGTCTGGCCACTGGGGCTTCTGGCGATGCTGGCGCTGTCGCTGGTGATCCTCGTCCTCTACCGCATCGTGCCATGGGCCGAGCGTAATTTCGAGCAGACGCTTATGGTGATCTCCTATCTTGCCATTGGCGGAATCATCTTCGTGGAGGTGATCCGTCGCTTCGTCTTCGAGCTGCAAGCGCCGTGGTCCACGACCTTGCCGCCTTTCCTGTTCCTCATCATGACGTGGTTCGGCTGCAGCCTGAACGTCAAGCTGCGCACGCATCTGGCCTTTGCCGAGTTTCGCAGCAACATGCCGCGCGGAGGGCAGATGGCCTGTCTCCTGCTCGATGCGCTGCTCTGGATCGGCTTTTCCTGGGTGGTCGTCGTAACCGCCGGCAAGGTGGCCGCGAATTCGGCGGCGAATTTCCAGATCATGCTGGGCACGAACAATGTCATGCAATGGTGGTTCCTGTTGTCGGTGCCGCTGGCCTTTACCACTCTGGTGGCGCGGGTGATCGAGAACCTCGTTACCGACATCAAAAATTTTCGCCGGGGCAAGACGCTTATCACCCAGGCCGTGATCGGAGGCGACTGACATGGATCTCTCAACACTGGTCACGCTCATCTCGGTCGGCGTCACCGTCCTGTTCTTGCTGGGCGTCCCTGTTTTCCTGGTGATCGGCTACTGGGTGATCGGGGTCTCACTGGCTCTCGACATGCCGCTTCAGAACATCGGCGGGGCGCTGGCCGACGTCTTCACCGACGGCTTTGCACTGTTGGCGATGCCGCTCTTCATCCTGACCGGCGACCTGATCAACCGCTCCGGGATCGCGCGGCGGCTGTCGGATTTCGCGTATGCCTGCCTTGGCTGGATCCGTGGCGGGCTGTCGATGGCGACGCTGGGGGCCTGCGGGCTCTTTGCCGCGATTTCCGGCTCCAACTCGGCGACCACGGCGACCATCGGCTCGATGCTGCACCCCGAAATGGTCAAGGGCGGCTATGATGAACGGTTCTCGGCCGCGACGGCCGCGGCAGGCGGCACGGTCGGGATCATCATCCCACCCTCGATCATTTTCATCGTCTACGGGTTCCTTCTCAACCTGCCCATCTCCGAGCTGTTCGTCGCCGGGATCGTGCCCGGCGCGCTGATGGTGGTCGCGATGATGACCGCAGCCTTTCTGCTCAGCTGGAAACACGGCTGGGGTCACGTGATCCCCCTCATCCCGTCGCGGGTCATCAAGACCGCGATCGGCGCGTGGCTTGGATTCTTCGCCATCGGGTTGGTGCTCTGGGGGATCTACACGGGCAAGTTCTCGCCCACCGAAGCGGCGGGCGTGACGGTCGGGTTCTGCGTGATCGTGGGCTTTGTGAGCCTGCCGCTGCACAAGCTCATGGGCGGCGACAAGACCCGCGACGTGAGCGAAAAGAGCGTTTCCGAGATGCTCGTGGTCGAGGGGTTCAGCCCGCTGGAACTGCCCTCGATCACCATGCGCTCGGCGCAGATCACCGGAATCCTTGCGCCGCTCATCGCCGTTTCTGTCGTCATGCAACAAATCCTGTCGGTCCTCGGTGCCCAGGCGGTGATCGGCGATTTCGTCACCTCGATGGGCGGGTATTACGCGGTGCTTTTCACTGCAATGGCCATTGTCTTTGTCGGCGGTATGGTCCTCGAGAGCCTTCCGGTGACGATCATCCTCGCGCCGATCCTCGCGCCGATTGCCCATTCGGTCGGGATCGACCCGATGCAGTTCGCGGTGGTGTTCCTGGTCGGGGCGTCGATCGGCTTCATCACACCGCCTTACGGGCTCAACCTTTATGTCGCGTCCGGGGTGACGGGCGTTCCCTATTTCAAGCTTCTGCGGTACACGATGGCGTATATCGTGGCGCTGCTGCTGGTCTGGGTGCTGATCGCGCTTGTACCCCAGCTTTCGACAGCGCTGCTGCCACAACGATGAGGACGCTTCGCACATGGACAACGAGGCCGGCAAGACGGGCGCGATCCCCAGCAACTTGCGGCTCCTGCTGGTGATCGAACAGGTCGCGCGCGCCGGCGCACCGATCACCCCGACCGCCGCAAACGCGGTGCTGGGCCTGCCCAAGCCCACCATTCACCGGTTGTTCCAGACACTCGAGCAGGAAGGCTTTCTTCAGCGCGACATCGACGGACGCAGCTACGCTCCGGGCCCGCGCCTGCGTGAACTTGCCGGCGGGGTTCTGTCATCCCCGCGGATCCGTGCCGCACGTCAGGTCGTGCTGCGCAAGCTCAGCCGCGAGATCGGTGAAACCTGCAATATCGCGCTTCCTGACCGGGACGTCATGGTCTACGTCGAAAGGGTGGAAACCGAATGGCCGCTGCGCATTCAGCTCCCCATCGGGACCCGTGTGCCCTTTTACTGCACGGCCAGCGGCAAGATGTACCTGAGCACACTTGCGCCCAATCATCTCGACAAGTTCCTGGCGGCATCGCGGCTGGACGCGCATACGCCGAACACTTTGACCGAACCGGCCGCCTTGAAACAGGAAATGGCCGATGTCCGCGCACAGGGCTATGCGCTGGACAACGAGGAATTCATGCTGGACATGATCGCCATCGCGGTCCCGATCGCCGACAGCAATGGTCGGCTGATGGCAACGCTGTCCTTCCATGCGCCCACGCAGCGCTTCGACGCCGACAGGGCGCTGAGCTACCTCAGCGCGTTGCGCGATGCGGCGGTGGCATTGTCCGAGTTGACAATGACAGGAAATACCGATCCCGATCCGGCCTGAAAGACAGCTGGCAGCATTGGTCCGCGACGACGCCCCTCCGCGTTGAACTGGAACAACTCGACGGCCTTTGTGCGGAACCTGACTTGAACGCGCATTCGGGTCAGCACAAACAGGTGACCGGTCCATTGACAGGAGCGGCTTTGGCGGCTCGTTCAGGCGATCGCCGGTGCCGTTGCCGCGGTCAGGTCGAGCGTGCCGTTGTGATGGACGATTTCTCCGGCGCAAAGCGTCAGGATCACGCGGTCATTGGCATCGGTCACGAAGAGGTCGGCGCGCTTGCCCGGTCTGAGCTCCCCCCGGTCGGTCAGCCCCAGTGCCCTGGCCGGGTTGCAGGAGGCCAGCCGGACGGCCCCGGCCAGACCGGCGCGGTCATTGTTTGCCAGCGCCCGAACCGCGGCGAGGATGGCGCCGGGGTGATAATCAGAGGCGAGTATGTGCAACAGCCCGGCGGCGTGCAGGTCCCGCGCCGAAAGGTTGCCGGAGTAGCTCTGTCCGCGCATCGCATTGGGCGCACCCATGGCGGTCATGAGCCCGCGTTCGGCCGCGATCTGGGCGGCCTGCATTGTGACAGGGAACTCGGCGATCCGCGCCCCCAGATCGGCCATCATGCGGGCCTTCTCGACGGTATCGTCGTCATGACTGGCGAGGCTGACCCCATGGTCGGCACACATGCGCGACACAGCGGTCATGTTGCGCATCAGGACCTCTTGCGGGCGCGACCGGGTGGCGATCGTGGTGGTGACCTTCTGCCGGGCTTCGGTCTCTGATATTCCGTATTCGGCGGCCTTTGCCTTGATATGCGCTTCGATATTGCGGTACTGCCCCTGGCCCGGCGTGTGATCCATCAGCGATACTAGGTCCACATGCCCGTCATCGAGAAGCTTGCCCAGTACAGCGACGGCATTGTCGAAGGTGATGTCGAAGCGAGCGTGGATGCGGTGATCGACCCGGCAAGTGCGCCGCAGATCGTGCAACTCGCGGATAACCTTGTTGGTGTGTTCGCAGGAGCGGCGCTCGCCATCTACCGCCCCGTGCGAAAACGACACGGCGGCATAGGCCGTGGTGACGCCGGCGGCTGCAAGCCGCGCATCCAGCGAGGCGAGTGCCACCTCCATGGGAAAGTCCACGCGCGCTCGCGGTTCCAGCTCCAGCTCGATCATGTCGCCATGCATGTCGATGAAGCCGGGAAAGACGGTCAGACCCGGTCCGGTGACGCCACCGGGCATCGGGCGATCCACGATCTCCGCGATCCTGCCGGCCTCGATCCGCAACGATCCGCGCCGTAGAACGCGGTCGGCCAGGACCAAGGTTATATCAGAAAGCCACATCCGTCCGTTCTTTGTCATGGGGTGCCCCTCGGGTCTGGTTGACGACACGGTCGATTGGCTGGTCGACATCATCCGGGATGATGGAATACGCCAAGCATCGCGGTTCCGGCGTGTTTGAGTTTCTGGGCCGTGACCCCAGCGCCAACCGGACGCTTGCATCCAGCGAAGCGGTGGGATTGTCCTGCATCCTGAACGCCTGCGGCAGGATCAGCGCCGGCGCGGGGGTCATCTTTTGCTGTCTTGAGCAATGCTGTTGCGGTGCGTGGTTCACGTCTGGGTTGCCATCCGTATAAACATCCGAATGAATTTTGATTAGACCGCCGAGATGACAGTTGGGTGACAGTGCAGCAGGATTCTTCAGCGGGAGGCCACTTTTTTGGTAACGCCTGCGTTGGGTGGCGCGTGCCGTTCGGTGGGTCGCATGTATATCGGGTTCGGGCGGACAGGGCGCGGGCTGTACGAAACACTCAGCGCGGTCCAGCAGCCACGTCGCTGTTCCCGACACAAACCGACACAATACTTTCATGGCAATGTCATCGCGCCGTAGCGCGCCCGTCAGCAAAGCTTGGAATAGGGGCACGACAGTTCGCCAAAGGAGACCTGATATGGCTGCCCCCGTCATCGGCGCCGCGCTGCGCGTCGATCAACTCGCTGATTACCGTGATTGGTTGCTTGAAAAGCAGCGCGATCTGGAACTGCAAAGCTTTCATTCCGCCGAGGTGCTGACCGGTGACTGGCAGCCACTTGTCGAAGAGGCAAAACGCCTGCTGGACGGATATTCCGGCCGGCTGGGCATACACGGCCCGTTCATTGGGTTGAGCATCGCCTCGCCCGATCCGGATATCCGGGAGATCGTGGTGCGCCGCATGGATCATGGGCTGGATGTCTGTGCTGCCCTGGGCGCCACTCAAATGGTGATTCATTCGCCCTATACGACCTGGGGTCATAACAACTTCGACGACAAGCCCGGTGCCCGTGAGACGATCATCGCCAACGCGCAGGAGACCCTTGGCGGTACGGTGAGACGCGCCGAGGCGCTGGGCGTCACGCTCGTGATCGAGAACATCGAGGACAAGGACCCGGTCGACCGGCTGCGCCTGGCGCAGAGTTTCGACAGCACCGCGGTGCGCCTGTCCGTCGACACAGGCCATGCGCACTATGCGCACGGCTCAACGGGCGCGCCGCCGGTGGACTACTATGTGCACTCGGCAGGTGAAATGCTCGAACATATCCATCTGCAGGACGCCGACGGTTTTGCCGACCGGCACTGGGCGCTCGGTGAGGGCACGATCCGCTGGCATGCGGTGTTCCGTGCCATCGCGGCGTTGCAGGTCAAACCGCGCCTGATCCTGGAATTGCGCGACAAGGTCGGCATTCCGCCGTCCATGGCGTTGCTGGAATCGCTCGGACTTGGACAATAAGGATTCAGACAATGCTGAAATTCATCGTGCTCAGCGACCTTCACCTCGTGGACGAAGGCGAAACCTCGCAAGGGATGGACACGTATCGCCGCCTCGAAGAGGCGGTGGCATGGATCAACACCCGTCACGCAGACGCGGATTTCTGCGTCTTTGCCGGCGATCTGGCAGACATCGGCTTCAAGGGGGCCGTGCGCCCGTATGAACGCCTGAAGTCGGCCATTGGCCAGCTGGCCGTGCCGGCACATGTCACAATCGGCAACCATGACAGTCGGGCGACCTTTGCCGATGTCTTCGGCGCCGAAACCCAGGCTGAAACGGGGTGCATCGACAAGGTCGTCGATGCAGGTGGCTACCGCGTGATCCTGCTCGACAGCGTTGGGGAGGCGGAGGAGCACAGCCATGGCGGACAGCTCTCGCAGGCACAGCTGGACTGGCTTCGCAGACGGCTGGATGAGCATGCCGGCCCTGTCGTCGTGGTGCTGCACCACCATGCCAACCCGCTGCATGTGAAGGTCGACCGGATCATCCTGGAAAACGGCGAAGCCTTCGCGCAGGTCCTGAAAACCCATGATGACGTGCGCCAGATCATCGCCGGTCATGTGCATTTCACATCCTGCGGCCTTTGGCACGGGCTGCCCTTCACGACGTTGGCCGGCAATCACTACAGCGTTACCGTGCCGCTGGATGCCGAGGCCAGACCAGACCGGCTCTGGGGGCCGGGCCAGATGGCGATCGTGCTTGGCAACGAAGACCAGACGCTGGTCCATTTCGACAACTTCCTGGACGGGAACACAGTCCTGGCGTGACGCCTCCATGCCGCAGATGTGCGGGCCAGGCCGGGTGCCATGGCCCGCACACCTGGGAGTGTCATCTTCGCGATACAAAACTGATTCTTGGCGTCAAAAAAACTTGTCTCTTTCGTTGCAAAGCTGTGGCCGCGCTGTCGCCATTCCCGCCTAGCCTGACCGAGCCGCAGGTGCGGCACAGCATAATGACATCGGGGAAGTCTCAATGAAATCCACCTACATCAGCGCGTTTGCCGTGGCTGCCGTTCTTGGCGGTGCCGCGCAGGCGCAGGACAAGATCCAATTCGAATACTGGTATGGCCTCGGCGGCTATCTCGGGGACGTGGTGCAGTCCACCTGCGACCGGTTCAACGAAAGCCAGGACACCTACGAGATCACTTGCGTGGGCCAGGAAGGCTACGCAAACGCCGTGCAGAACACCATCGCCGCTTTCCGCGCCGATGAGCATCCGACACTCGTGCAGGCCTATGACGCCGGCACGGCCGACCTGATGATGTCAGGCGAATTCTACTCGGTCACCAAGATGATGGACGACTTCGACATCGAGATCGATTGGGACGATTACTTTCCGGGGATCGCCAACTACTACGCCGCCTCGACGGGGGAGCTGTTCGCGATGCCGTTCAACTCCTCCACGCCGATGATGTATTACAACATCGACGACCTTGAAGCGGCGGGCTTCGACGCGCCGCCGGCCACCTGGGAAGCGTTCGAGCAACTGCTCGTCGCGCTCGAAGAGGCACAGCCGGAAAAGTGCAACTACGCCTATGCCCCGTCGACATGGATCGATCTCGAGCAGCTCTCGATGGCTCACAACATTCCCGTCGCGACCAAAAACAACGGCTATGACGGGCTGGACGCGGAATACGTCTACAACACCACCCAGCATGTCACTCACATGGAGAACATCAAGCGCTGGCACGACGAGGGGTTGCTGGAATTGCGCACCTCTCAGGGTGGCCTGAATGCGCGCGACAGCTTTGCCCAGAATGAATGCTCGTTGTATTTCGGCTCCATCGCCGGGCACCAGACCGTGCACAACACCGCATCCGACGACATGAACTGGGATGTCGAAATGCTGCCCATCTACGAGGGCTTCGAGCGTCACAACACGGTCGTTGGTGGCGCCGCGCTCTGGGTGCTGTCGGGCAAGACGGAGAATGAGTATCGCGGAGCGGCCGAATACCTCAAGTTCCTCGCCACGCCGGAATCGTCGATCTACTGGTCGACCAATACCGGCTACATCCCGGTCAATGACACCGCCTACCAGGCGATGCTGGAGCAGGATTTCTGGGCCGAAGAGCCGTATGCCGGCCGCGAAAAGGCGATCGAGTCGCTCACCTACACCGAACCGACAGAGCTGACCGGCGGCATCCGGCTGGGCGGATTCATCCAGGCGCGCAGTGAATGGGTGAACGAGGTCCAGGCGGCGCTGGGCGGCGACAAGACGATGCAAGAGGCCCTCGATACCGCGGTCGAGCGGTCCAACGCGGTCCTGCGTCGCTTCGAGCGCACCTATCGCGGCAAGGAACTGCCCTGATCCGAAGGGTCCGTCGGCCGCCGCCTTCAGGGCCCGAGTTACACTCATCCCGTCCCGGGTTTTCCGGGGCGGGCCGTCATCCAAAACAGAGGGTCCGCGATGCGACGCGCCTATTTCAGGAACAACTGGATCGCCGCACTGGTGGTGGCTCCGCAGCTTCTGATCATCTTCGTCTTCTTTTACTGGCCGACCAGCCAGGCGCTTTACTGGGCGTTCACCTTCGAACAGCCCTGGGGTGGCGGCAACGAATGGGCGGGGTTCGAGAATTTTCGCAACCTGCTGACCGATGACCGCTATTGGCATTCGATCCGCGTTTCGATTGTCTACGCTGCTGGCGCCACGGTGCTGTCGATGTCGGCGGCCCTGATCCTTGCGGTTTTCGCCGACCGCCAGCTGCGCGGCTATCGCGCCTACCGAATCGGGGCGATCTGGCCCTATGCCGTCGCCGCGCCCGCCGTCGGGCTGGCGTTCCGTTTCATTTTCAACCCCAGCGCCGGGGTGATGTCCTATGTCAACGAGGCCTTTCCCGGCTTCTGGGATCCTATCCTGAACGGCGATCACGCGCTGATCATGGTGATGATTGCCGGGGCGTGGAAACAGGTCGCTTACAATTTCATCTTCTTTCTGGCCGGTCTGCAGGCCATTCCCCGCTCGCTGATCGAAGCCGGCGCCATGGACGGGGCGTCGATCCTGCGCCGGATGCGCGATATCCAGCTGCCGCTGCTGGCGCCGACCTTCTTCTTCGTGCTGGTGATCAACATCAATGACAGCTTCACCGACAGTTTCGGCATCGTCGACACCATGACCGCCGGAGGGCCGGCGCGGGCCACGAACCTGATGGTCTACAAGATTTACGTCGACGGGTTCCGGGGGCTCGATTATTCGGGCGCCGCCGCGCAATCGATCATCCTGATGCTTCTGGTGATCGCCCTGACCGTCGTCCAATTCCGCTACATCGAACGCCGGGTGCATTACACATGACGCAAACCGATCTTCCCCTCGTCGCCGCCGAGACGCCCCGCAACCTGTCCGCCCGCAAGCCTCGCCGCCCGGGACTGGTGGAGAACACGCCCGGCCTCGACATCGCCACGCATGTGATCCTGCTGCTGGGCATGTTCATGCTGCTGTTCCCAATGTATCTGGTGTTCAACGCCGCAACCCAGACACTGCAGGAGGTCAACGCGATCCCGTCACGGCTGACGCCCGGCGACCAGCTCTGGACAAATATCCAAGAGGCGTGGGTGACGCGCGACTTCGGACAGAAATTCCTGAATTCGCTCATCGTGGCAGTCGGCGTGGTCACGGGCAAGGTGGTGATCGCCTGCATCACCGCCTTCGGCATCGTGTTCTTCGACCACCGGTTGCGCATGCCGATCTTCTGGGCGGTGTTCATCACGCTGATGCTGCCGCTGGAAGTTCGGATCGTTCCCACCTACGCGGTCGCGGCCAATGCGCTGATGCCGTTTCAGGCGATCCTGGACTCGACCGGGCTCAGCTGGCTGATCAACACGGTTTCGGGCATCGAGGTCAATCTCGAATGGCGTATGCTCAACAGCTACACGGGTCTGATCCTGCCGCTCATCGCCACCGCCACCGGCACGTTTCTTTACCGCCAGTTCTTCCTGACCATCCCCGACGAACTGGTCGAGGCCGCCAAGATGGATGGCGCCGGTCCGCTACGCTTCCTGTGGGAGATCCTGGTGCCCTTGTCGCGCACCAACATCGCGGCGCTGGCCACCATCATGTTTGTCTTCAGCTGGAACCAGTATCTCTGGCCGCTGCTCATCATCACCGACCCGAGTTACGGCGTGGTGGCGGTCGAACTGGGCAAGCTGGTGCCGGACGCCAATACGACGGGCGGCGATATTCCGAAATGGAACATCGCGATGGCCGGCACGCTGATCGTGACGATCCCGCCGATCATCGTCGTCGTCTTCATGCAGCGCTGGTTTGTGCGCGGCCTTATCAACACCGACAAGTAGGAGCCAAGACATGGCCGATATCGACATCCGCGAAGTCCGCAAGTCCTATGGCAAGGACGAAGTGATCCACGGCGTCAACCTGCACATCGCCAATGGCGAATTCGTGGTCATCCTCGGCCCCTCGGGCTGCGGCAAGTCCACGCTGCTGCGCATGATCGCGGGGCTGGAAGACATAACCGACGGGGAGGTCGTGATCGGCGGATCCGTCGTCAACGACCTGGAGCCGCGGTACCGAGGCTGTGCGATGGTGTTCCAGAACTACGCGCTCTACCCGCATTTCAACGTGGCCGACAATATCGGCTACGCGCTCAAGGTCGCCGGCGTGAAAAAGGCCGAACGCATGGAGAAGGTCGCCGCCGTCGCGCGCTCTGTCGGGCTTGAGGACTTTCTGGACCGCAAGCCCGGGCAGTTGTCGGGCGGCCAGCGGCAGCGCGTGGCGATGGCCCGCGCGATCATCCGCGAACCCGGCGTTTTCCTGTTCGATGAGCCCCTGTCGAACCTTGACGCAAAGCTTCGGGTCCAGATGCGTCATGAAATCCGGCGCATCCACAGCCGCATCAAGGCGACCAGCGTCTTCGTCACCCACGACCAGCACGAGGGAATGACGCTGGCCGACCGGATGGTAATCATGAACAAGGGCACCATCGACCAGGTGGGCACACCGGCCGAAGTCTACCGGTATCCCGCGACGATCTATGTCGCGGGGTTCATCGGCTCCCCGGCGATGAACTTTCTGCCGGGCGAGATCGCTGCGGATCGCGCGGCGGTGATGCTCGGCGATGGCACCGCCATCCCGATCCCCGCGCAGGTCGCCCGTAACCGGGACCGGCAGATGGTCACGCTGGGCCTGCGGCCCGAGGATTTGACGCTTGGCGATGCGGGGGCCGGGACCGTCACCGCGCAGTTCGAATTCTATGAGGAAACCGGCGCCGCCGGCCTGTACCATCTGCTGATCGAGGATCTGCCGTTCCAGGTTCTGACCAAAGAGGCGCGACCGGTGCAAGAGGGCGCGCCGGTCGGTGTTGCCTTCGATTTCGACAAGCTGCACCTGTTCGACTCCGACAGCGGACAGCGGATCGACCTGCGGACCGAAACACGCGTTATGGAGGCGGCACAATGAAGCTCGCCAGCTACAACATCCAGTACGGCAAGGGCAAGGATGACCGCTATGATCTCAACCGCATCGTGGCAGAGCTTGGTGAGCCCGATCTGATCGCGCTGCAGGAAGTGGAGACGTTCACCCGGCGTTCCGGAATGGTGCACCAGGCCGAAGAGATCGCTGCGCGGCTGCCTCACATGCACTGGGTCTATGGGCCCGGTATCGACCTCGATGCCTCCGAAGTGGTTGACGGTCATCCGGTGCACCGCCGCCGCCAGTTCGGCAACATGGTGCTGTCGCGCTGGCCTATCCTGTCCTCGATCAACCACACCCTTCCCAAGATCGCGCTGCATTCGGTCTTTCATCTGCAGCGCACGCTGATCGAAACGGTGATCGACGCGCCCTCCGGCCCGCTGCGCTTCTGCTCGATCCATCTCGACCACGTCTCGCCGGACACGCGGCATGACCAGGTCACCTACATGATGGATATCCTGCTGCGCGGGCATGAACGCGGCGCATCGGCGGGCGGAATGGCCAATGCGGACTGGGCCGATGCCACCATGCCGCCGCAGCCGATGACGGCTATCGTCATGGGCGACATGAACTTCGAACCCGACGGCCCGGAATACACCCGGCTCGTAGGCGACCTATCGCAGAACCACGGCCGCACGGTCCGCGCCCACGGGCTCGCCGATGCCTGGGTGCTGGCGGGCCATGACGAAGCGGCCGGCGACACCATTCCCCGCGACGGCCGCGCGGCGCGGCGGATCGATCATTGCTTCCTCACCACCGACCTGGCCGAAACCGTGAAAGAGGCGCGGATCGGCGAGGCGGCGCAGGGCTCCGACCACCAGCCGATCTTCGTCACGCTCGACCGCGCCTGATGCGCGCCCCGACGCTGTCCTCGGCCCGCGCGCGGATGGGCGATCTGCGCGCGGTGCTCGCGATCCCGGCGTTTCGCGACTACCAGATCGGCAATCAGGCCCACACCGTGGGTTTTTGGATGCAGCGCATCGCCGTGGGCTGGACGACATGGCAGCTCACGGGGTCCGAGGCCTGGCTGGGCGCGGTCGCCTTTGCCGAGCTGTTCCCGTCGATCTTTACCGCGCTCTGGGGCGGGCGGCTGGCGGATCGGCACCCGTCGATGGCGGTGCTCATGTGGGTCGAGATCGCGACCGCCGGGGTATCGCTCGCGCTCGCCGCGTTGTGGGCGCTGGGTTTGCTGACCCCTTGGCTGATCGTGCTGCTTATGGCGGCGCTCGGGGCGCTGTCCGGGCTGGCCCTGCCGGCGCGCTTGTCGATGGCCTCTTGGCTGGCGCCGCCCGCGCTGCTGCCGTCGGCGCTGGCGATCAACTCGACCGGATTCAACCTTGCTCGGTTCCTTGGGCCGGCAGTGGCGGCGGCGATGATCGCCGTGGGCTGGCTTGGGGCGGTCTATCTCGTGACCACGTTGACGACCCTGGCCTTCGCTCTTGCGCTGTGGCGTTTGCGGGCTGTGCCTCGGCAATCGCCGGCGCGCGCGCCGCTGCCGCCGGCGACGACATGGGAGGTGTTCCGCGCCGTCGCCTTGACCCCCGTGGTGGCCGGGGTCATCGCGTTGCAGTTCGCCCAAGGCTTGCTGATCCGCCCGGCCTCGGAACTGTTCCCTGCCTTCGCCGAAGAAGTGTTCGCGCGCGGGGCGCAGGGCCTCGGGGCGCTGAACGCCAGCCTCGGCGTCGGCGCCATCGTCGGTGCGTTGGTCCTGTCCGGGGCGCGGGCGCCACGGGCGGCCCTGCGCCAAATCCTTAAACACAGCCTGATTTTCGCGGTGTCGCTTCTGGCCTTTGTCGCCACGCAGACCTACTGGCTGGCGCTGGCGATCCTGGTGCTGCACGGCATGGCCATGTCGGCCTCCAACATCGCTGCGCTAGCCTTCGTGCAGCTCAATACGCCGCAGGAACGGCTTGGACGGGTGCTCAGCTTGTACACCATCGTGTTCCGCGTGAGCCCCGCGCTGGGTGCGCTCGCCTTCGGGGTGCTGGCCGAAGCGGCGGGGCTGATGGCCTCCGGGCTTCTGCTTGGTGGACTGGGATTGATGATGACAATTGCGCTGGGGGTCTATGTCAGCCGGCCTGCAGCGCTCGAACGGGTGATGCAATGAACCAGATGGATATCCTGACCGGCGCGTGTGCCGCCGATACACCGCGCCCGCCCGGCGGGCTTGCGAAATTCGACGCGGATGGCGCGGTGCGCCGCACACCGGGCCTGACAACGCTGTGCCATATTGATCGAAGGTCCGAGGCCTTCGCCGCGCTGGTCAAGGCGCAGAATCTGCTGAAGGCCGGACCGCATGCGGACGGATTTGCCTGGTTGCCGCCCGACAGTTTTCACATGACGGTCTGGGACGGCGTGATCGACCATCGCCGGGGCCCTGGCGACTGGCCTTGCCACCTGCCCACAAACGCGCCCATTGACACGGTCGCAGCCGATTTTGCCCGCAGGCTCGACGGGTTCGCCGCGCCGCCGCGCTTTGTCATTCGCGCAACAGAGATCCGTGCCGGTTTTTCGGTCCGGGTCATCGGCGCCGACCCGGAACAGGAAGCCGCGCTTCGCGGAACGCGCGACGCGCTGTCCGAAAGGCTCGGCCTGCGCCGTACCGATCATGGGAGCTATCGCTTTCACATCACGCTGGGCTACCCGCTCCGCTGGCTGGAGTGGGATGCGGCGGCCTAGGTGGTGGCGCGCTCGGCCGATGCCTTCGCGCTGGCAGCCGACCGGCTGGAACGGATAGAGATCAGTCCTGTCGAATTCTGCCGGTTCGAGACCATGTATCGCTTCGACCCGCTTCGCATGCTGTGATCCCTTGCACCGGCAATGGCGGTCCGGGCGCTCTCCGTGTTGTGCCGGACCCTGTGCCGGCTCGTTCCGCCAATGGCAATCGCTGCGGCTGAGCGCCAACTGATCGGTTGTCCAGCGCCCGCGTGTCATACCCGCCAGGCCAAAAGCCGGCGTTCCGCCCAGGCGATGCCCGAACTGGTCACGACTCCCAGGGCCGACAGGATCACCACCCCGGCAAACAGCCGTTCCAGATCGTAGAGGGAACCGGCCTGCAAGATGTAGGCACCGATACCGTACTGGGCGCCCAGCATCTCGGCCGCGACGAGCAGAATGATGCCGATGGCCAAGCTGACGCGCAGGCCCGACAGGATGCCGGGCAGCACGATCTTGCGCAGGATCGAGCCCCACGCCAGGCCAAAGCTCTGACCCATGCGGATAAGCGTGCGGTCGACGTTGTCCACGGCGCCATAGGTGGACACCACCGTGGGCGTGAAGATGCCAAGCGCAATGAGCGCGTATTTGCTGCCCTCCTCGATGCCGAACCGGATCACGAACAGCGGCAACAGCGCAATCTTCGGGATCGGGAAAAGCGCCGCCACCAGCGGCACCAGCCCGGCACGCAGGATGCTGAACAACCCGATCAGCACCCCGACCACGATACCGGTGCTCACCCCCATCGCCGCGCCAAGGACCAGTCGGGTCAGCGACGGTGCCATGTGGGTCCAAAGCATGCCGCTGGTCCACAAGTCGCTGAATGTCGCCAGCACGTCGGACGGGCGCGGCAGCGTCAGGTTGGAAATCCACCCGGCGCGCGTGCCCCATTACACCAAGGCGATCAGGACCACGAAGGTGGCGATGCCGACACCGCGCACCCGCACGGGGCGGAATCCGCCGCCGCGATAGGGCACCGAACGCGCGCCGTTGTCGGTCGTGTCGCCCTGTGGAGCGGTGCGCTCAGGCATCGGCAAGCTCCGCGTCGGCGGCGGCCGCCTCGTCGCGCATCAACTGCCAAAGGCGCGCCTGTTGTTGGTCCAGCGCCGGGTCGCCCAAGCGGCGCCGGCCAAGCGGTGTGTCGATCTCGACGATCTCGCGGATCACGCCGGGCCGGCGCGACAGCACCATGATCCGGTGGCCCAGGCGCACTGCCTCGGCCAGGTTGTGGGTGACATAGACGGCGGTGAACGGCTCTCTTGTCTATAACGAGACAAGATCATCCATCAGAAGCTCGCGGGTCTGGCTGTCGAGCGCCGAAAGCGGCTCATCCATCAGCATGACGGCCGGAGAAACGGCCATCGCGCGGGCGATGGCGACACGCTGCTTCATGCCGCCCGAAAGCTGCTTGGGCAGGGCGTCGCGGAACTCGGTCAGGCGCGTGCGCGCCAGCACGTCGTCGATGATGCGGGTCATCTCGGACCGCGTCAGGTGTTTGTCTTCCAGCACCAGCCGGATGTTGCCTGCCACGCTGCGCCGGGGCAGCAGCACGAAGTCCTGGAAGATGTAGGTCAATGGGTTCAGGCAGCCCACGGGCTGCGCCCCTTGTTGCAGAACCGCGCCGCGCTCGGGCACCTCGAGCCCGCCGAGAAAGCATGAAGATTTGATGACCGGCGTTGTCGACCTGGCGCGGATAGGGCACAAGCGATCAGGTTAACAGCGTGACCATAGCGGGGGCTGCGTGAGTATCGTCATTTCCGGCCTGTGCAAGGCGTTCGGCGGCCAGGCCGCTGTCGATGGGGTTTCAATAGACCTTGCGGCAGGCGAATTCCTGGTGGTTCTGGGTCCGTCGGGCTGTGGCAAGTCGACATTGCTTCGCCTGATCGCCGGCCTCGACCGTCCCGATACCGGGGAGATCCACATCGACGGGCAGTGCATCGCCGGGCCGGGAATCCAGATGCCTCCAGAGGACCGGGCCGTGGGCGTCGTCTTCCAGTCCTACGCGCTCTGGCCGCACATGAGCGTGCGCGACAACGTGGCATTCCCGGCCGAGGCGCGCGGGCTGTCGCGGGCCAAGGCGCGATCCGAAGCCGACAACCATCTAGCGACGGTAGACCTCACTGGATTCGCGGACAGGGTGCCGGCGGCCCTGTCGGGTGGACAAAGACAACGGACCGCCCTGGCGCGCTGCCTTGCCGGGGGCGCCCGCACAATCCTGATGGACGAGCCGCTGGCAAATCTCGACCCGCATCTGCGGGCACGGATGGAGGCCGAGATTGCCGGGTTTCACCGCGAAACCGGGGTGACGACGTTGTATATCACCCATGACCAGCGCGAAGCGATGGCGCTGGCCGACCGCATCGCCGTCATGGACCGTGGCCGGTTCCTGCAGGTCGCGCCACCCCAAGAGATCCACGACCGCCCGGTCAGCGAAAGCGTGGCGCGGTTCATCGGGCGTGCGGCGGTGCTTGACGCGGCGATAGACTGGTCCAGTGCGGCTTTGACGGCGCAGGTGGGTCCCTTTTGCGCTATCGCGGAAGGCGCAACACAGACAGGGCCGGCACGCATCGTTATCCGGCCCGGCGATGTCACACTGACTGATCCGGGTGGCGCGGACGCCCCCGCCTGCCTGCGCGATGTCTTCTATCGCGGCGGCACATGGGAAGCCCTGGCCGAGGTGGAGGGACTCTCCGAGCCGGTGCCCGTATCGGCCGCCAGCCCGCTGCGCAATGGTGACAGGCCGGGCCTGTATTTGCGTTCGGCCTGGGTTCTGCCGGGCTGAGCGCTAGTTCAGAGCCGCCAAGGCACCACGCCGGATGGCAGGTGCCGGCCAGCCCGGTCAAGCGCCAGCATCAGACCCACCGTCGCCAGGACCGTGATGCAGGACATCGCCGCCGCGAGCGTGGTATAGCCGCCATCCTCGTAGTTGAAGATCGTCGTTCCGATTGTCTCGTTGCCGGTCGACCACAGCAGCGCCGACACCGTGACTTCGTTATAAGCGGTAAGGAACATCAGGATTGCGCCAGACGCCGCCGCAGGCGCAAGAAGCGGGCCGAAGATCCGCCGGATCCGCTGTCCGAAGCGGGCCCCCGACACCCGGGCCGCATCGTCGAGCGCCGGGTCGAGCTGCCCGAAGGCGGCCGTTACAGGTTTGAGCGCGATCGACAGGAAGGCCGTCAGGTAGGCAAGAAAGATGATGCCGAGCGTGTTGTAAAGCGACAGGCCGATCACTGGCAGCGGCCGGATGAAGGCCAGGATGAACGCCACCGAGATCACCAGCCCCGGGATGGCGTAGCCCAGATCGGCCAAGGTCGCGAAAGCCGTGCCGACGCGCCGGGGCAGCCAGGCCGCGCGGCCCAGGAAATACGCGATCAGCACCGACACGCCCGCCAGTACCGCCGCTGCGGCACCCGCCGTCAGCGTCGAGTTCAAGAAAGCGCGCAAGGTCGAGGCTTGCCGGAACAGGATTTCTGCAAAGTTCGACAGGGTCATGGTGTCGGGTGTCAGCGGCAATCCGTATGTGCGCACCAAAGCCGTCGCCGTGAGCGCCGCCAGAGGCAGCAGCAGCGTGGCCGCCACGTAGACGAACAGTGCGCCCGCAACCAGCGGCCGTCCCCGGCCCAACATGATCTGAAGGGGGGGCTGTGGCGGGCCGGTCACCTGCGCGCGCATCCGACGCGCCAGCCACATCTGCACCGCGATGGCGAGGCAGGCCACGGCAGCAAGAATGATGGCGATGACCGCCATGTCGGTCAGCACGCTTGGCCCGAAGCTGGACAGGCGGCGCCAGATCAGCACGGGCAGGGTGGTGTAGCGCGCCGGAATGCCAAGGATCGCCTGTATTCCGAAATTTCCCAGCGCCGAGACAAAGGCCAGCATGAAACCCGCGACAAGCGTCGGCGCCAGAAGCGGCAGCAGGATACGCCGCAGCAGCCGGACGGGCCTTGCGCCGGCGATGCGCGCGGCCTCGACCATCTCGCGCGGCAGGCTCTTGAGCGCGGCGAGGACAACGAGGAAAACCAGCGGCATGTGCTGGACCGTCAGCAGGAGCATCACGCCGAACGGGGTATGGAGCGGATGTGGGCTGCCCGCCGGCGGGGCGATCCCCAGCGTGGTGAGCACCGGGCTGCCGGGGCCGAGCGCCTGAACCCAGGCGATTGCGGTGACCTGCGGCGGGATCATCATCGGCAACAACAGCAGGAACACCCACACGCCCTTGCGCCGCACATCCGTCAGGCCCATCACCAATGCCAGCACGGTGCCGATCAGCGTTGCCACAAGCGCGGAGACGGCCGAGGATTCAAGGCTGTTCCAGGCTGCACGCTGCACCGACCGGCTGCCAAGCGCGTCCACCAGGGGTCCGAGACCGGGAACGCCCCCCTCGCTCAGCCCGACCCGCAGCAGCAGTCCCAGCGGGAAGACGAAGAGCGCCAGCCCGAAAAGCACCAGCGCGGCGAGGGTCACCCCTTCGCCGCGCCGCATGTCAAAAAGCGCGCGTGGCCGCGCCATGTCAGCCTCCGAAGATGTCAATGAAGCGCTGCTTGTTCTCCATGTCGTTTGCCAGTGCCTGCGCCGGGTCGAAGTCGATCAGCTTGATCTCGTTGCGCGGCGGAAAGCCTTCGGGCGGCGTGATCGCCGGATGCGCCGGCAAGTAGCCCTGATCGGCCGCCAGTTGCTGGCCCTCGGGCGACAGCAGAAAGTCGATGAAGGCTTTCGCCGCGTCGGGATTGCGGGCGGTGGACAGGATCGCCGCAGGCTCAGTCACCGCTGACACGCCTTCCTCGGGGAAGACGAATTCGACTGGTGCACCGTCCAGCTTGTTGCGGATCGGCAGGAAGTCCACGACGAAGCCGTAGAGCTTTTCACCGCCCGCCACGGCCCTGTAGGTGCCGCCGTTGCCACCCTCGGGGATGGCGCCCTGATCGGCGAGGCCTTCATAGAGGTCCCACCCCAGATCGGGATGCGCCGTCAGCGCGGCCATGTGGATGGTCGCGGCCCCCGAAGTGAGCGGCGAGGGCATGGCGATCTGGCCCTGCGCTTCGGGCTTGAGCAGGTCGAGATAGCTCGACGGGATCATCTCGGCGGCGGTGTTGTAGACGATGCCGGTGGTGATCAGCTTGGTCGAGAAGTAGTGCCCCTCATCATCCATGATCGCCGGGTCGTAGGCGGAAATGTCGGCCTCGGGATAGGCCATCAGGCGGCCCTCAGCCTCGAGCCCCTCCATCGTGACCATGTCGGCGATCAGAAGAACGTCGGGCTGCGCGTTGCCCGCTTCGAATTCAGCGCGCAGCTTGGCCATCACGCGGGTGGTGCCGTCGCGGAACCACTCGACCTCGACGTCGGGATGGGCGGCCTGGAAGGCATCGACCGTCGCTTGCGCGTCAGCATTGGGCTGCGAGGTATAGAGCGTCAGTGTGCCGGAGACGTCCTGTGCCGCCAGCGGCGCGCCGACGACGGCTGCAAGGGCAGCGACGGAAAACATACGGGTCATGATGGTGGCTTCCTCTTTTCATGGGTCTCAGTGGCGCCTGTTTAGATCCTGCATGTGTCGTTTTCTTGAATGTCGGCGCAAGCCCGTTCAATGCCAAACCTGTCGATTGAGTTGGAAAAGGCGTCCCCAACCCTTGGGGCAACCGGACAGCGGAAATTGGTCGGTCCAGACCCCGATCCCGGTTCAATGGCGGGTCGTGGCAATCGGTGGGAAAATCTGGCTTGCCGTCGCTCGACCACTCCACATGCCGCAAGATGCACGAATGGCAGAAATGCGAAAATCGAGGCGAGATGCGCGTGGCATGATCGTCGGAACGCTTTACAGGAAACTGGATCATGCGATCACGTCGCGGAAAGCGGTGATCAAAGGGACTGTCTAAGGTATTGCCGCCTGCTTGAACTCAGACATCGTCGAGATCGATCCGATCTGCGATCTCCGGCGCGATCAGCCCGGCGTGCAGTGCCAAAAGGATCAGCTTTGCGTCCAGCGTGTCACCGTCATCTAGTGCGGCTTCCACGCGGGTGTCGATGCGATCGGCATCCTGCGAGCTGTTGCTGGTCGCAAACTGTTCATGCCCGAGCATGCAATAGGCCAGCAACTGTGAGGCCTCGGCGAAAGCCACGTCCTGATTCCTGGGGCCGTCCTCCCGCGTGTTGAGCCTTATCACGGTCAGCTTGACGGGCTCCGGCACAAGTAGCGGATGCACGCCGGATCCTCGGAGCGCGTCATCAAGGGCGCGGATGGCGGCAGAGGGACCCAGCATGTCGAAAAGGCGAAACATGGGGGCGGTCCTATCAGGTTTTCGGCGCGCCGACATCTCTATTTCGGCATGCCGGTGGATGATGCGCGCGGTGATCCGCGCCAGCAGATATGTCTCTTGGGTCTTGACGTTGCGCGCCGAGGAACCGAGCCGTGCCATTGGCCAGAACGCGATCGGTCTTGTCCGCACTCTGGCAGGCATGCCCTGCGTTGCAGCGGTTTTTCTTCATCCGGGCTGTCGCCTTCGTGCTCAGGTTCCAGACCCTAGGACGCCTGTCTTGCCTCGCGCCGTATTATGATGATCCCGCTGGCAGCGATGATGGCCGCCCCCGATATTGTCCAGGCCATTGGAATGTCGCCCCAGATCAGCCAACCCAATCCGGTGGCCCATATCAGCGCCGTGTAGTCGAACGGGGCAACGATAGCGGCGGGCGCCATGCGAAAGGCTTGTCCGATCAGCGCGAGGCCAAGGCTTCCCGAGACGGCGATCCCGACGAACAGCCCGAGATCGCCCTGCTGAACCGGGCTCCAGTTCATGACGGCAAAGGGCGCTGCGTAAATCATTGGAAACAGCATGGCGAAGAGCATCATGGTCCAAAGCCTTTCGGCGCGGTCGATCCAACGCGCACTGATCATGAAGACGGCATAGCACAGTGCCGTTCCGACTGGCAGAATGGCGGACAACTGGAACGCAGCGCTGCCGGGGCGCACAACCACGAGAACACCGACGAACCCCAGAAGCACGGCGCCCCAGCGCCGCCAACCGACATGCTCGCCCAGAAGTGGCACCGAAAGCGCGGTTATGAAGATCGGGGCCGAAAAGACCAGTGCCGTTGCCTCGGCCAGGGGCATATAGATCAACGCCGTGAAATACAGCGCAGCGCCCGCGACCATCAGCGCCCCGCGCAGGGCATGCAATCGAAGGTGCCTTGTGCGCAGGCTGGCTGTGCCGAAGGCGGTCAGTATCACGGCACCGATAATCGGGACCGCGATCAGATTGCGCAAGAACACGATCTGAATCGGCGTGTAGCGATCGGTCAGAAGCTTGGCGATCGCATCGTTGATCACCAGAAACGCCACGCCGGCGCAGATGGTCAGGATTGCCAGCGGTGTTTCGCGGGCGTTCAAGGCAGCGAGAGTGCGCATTCCGGTTCCATATCAGATAATTGGCCTGACCGGGCTATCAGATACACCGGATGGATACGAGCCTGTCGTGTTCCATGCCCCGCGTCTCCGGGCCTTGAGAGCCAACGGGTAGAGCATGGGGCTGGTCTTCATCACCAACGATTTGCGGTTGATCTTTTCCACTTGTGACCGGCTTCTCGTGCGCTGTGCCGGGCGTTGCTGGATGCGGGCGCCCCGAGGAGATCGCAGCGCAGCCGCGCGCGCCCTGAAAAG
>Ga0102932_1000018_pt1 | contig 65716 bp, 54 predicted proteins | sample SalPonR1_C_D2_MG_FD_78212 | JGI IMG/M metagenome (GOLD analysis project Ga0102932, IMG submission 78212) | Salt pond soil microbial communities from South San Francisco under conditions of wetland restoration - Salt Pond MetaG R1_C_D2_MG | ecosystem: Environmental > Aquatic > Marine > Intertidal...
ACGGAAAAATAGGCGTCTTCCGTGGCATAGCGCATGTCACAGCAGCACACGAGGTCAATTCCGCCGCCAATGCAGGTGTGGTGGATGGCCGCGAGTACCGGCTTGCGGCACTTCTCCAGGGCACTCAGATTGTCCTGCATGGCAAGTACATTCTGGCGGAACTGCTCTGCGCGGCGCGCCGGGTCATCGCTCGCAGCATGCAGCTCGCCGAACATGCCAAGGTCTATCCCGGCGCAAAAGTGCCGTCCGTTCCCGGTCAGGATAATCGCTCGAACCTCTTCGCATCGGTCCAGCCATTCGAAACAGGCCTGAAACTCGCGCCACATAGCGCTGTTCATGCTGTTCGCCTTGTCCGGACGGTTCAGCGCCACTTCCGCCACGTGATCTTCAATACTGACTGCAAGCGTCGTCAGCTCAGGTTGCATTGGCGTCACCTCCGCTAGACCCGCTACCAGCGGGCAACAAAATCATCTGTGCTCATCGCCGGCAACGTTTTCGCTGTACCGGCGCGCGTCCCCACATACAGGAAGGCAATAATCTCCTCGTCACGCGAACCACCCAGAGCAGCCACCACCTCCGGGTCATAGGCCGGATTTCCTGTGCGCCAGACGCCGGAGTACCCCAGCGCTTCTGCAGCGAGCAGTATCGAATGCGCCGCGCAGCCCGCCGAGAGTCGCTGCTCTGCCGCCGGCACTTTGGGATGTTCCGTGATGGCGGCGAGAACCACGATAATCAATGGCGCACGCAACGGTGCATTCAGCGCCTTGGCGCGGACGGCTTCATCCGCATCAGGGTCGTGTCGCAGCAGGCACTCCAGCAAAACATGGCCCAGTGCTTCGCGTCGCTCACCCTCAACCACCAGGAAACGCCAGGGCCGCAGCCAGAGATGGTCCGGCGCACGCAATGCCGCCTGAAACATCAGCGTCTGCTCCTGCGGATCGGGCGACGGCAGAGTGAGCCGGGGCGCTGAATTTCGCTGCAGTAAAAGATCAATCGGTTCAGACATTCCGTTCACGCATCACCCATGAGGTCGGAAATGATAACAGTCCTCGCCCGATGGCGCAGGAGAGCAATCAGGATTCGCGCCAGGAATGCATATCCGCAAAAGGCGACGCCAGCTGCAGATCAATAGCCGCCTTGCCAACCCTCAACGCGGTGCCGTCGTAGCTGACATCGCGGTCGCCCAGGACATCGTGATCGAAACGATAGATAACGTCGCGGCGGCCATCAACAGCCGCTTGGTCGTAGGCGTCACGTGCGGCACAGACTGCTTCGTTGGCCGCCTGCCAGCGCCTGACACTGCTGTCGCCGTGGCGGCTGCGAAGCATACGTGAGGTCAGTGTCGGGCTGAGCAGCATGGCGCTGGCGTTGTTTCCGCCGAAGCCTTTCGAGTTGATCAGTGCCCAGGCCTGGGCCTCGGTGTCTATCTCGGTATGCTGCAGACAGAAGGCCAGATTATCCCGCTTCACGTCATCCGCGAGTTTCGTCGTCGTGGTAATGCCTGGAATCATCCCGTGCGCCCAGACACCGAGCGTCATCGCTATCTGATCCCCCGCCGCGGCGCCCAGAGAGTGGCCGAAGTAGCACTTGAGCGCCGCCACGGGCAGGCGATCAATACCGAAGGCTGCGGCACTGCGACTGAGAATTTCCGACTCCGTCGTGCGATTCTGGGGCGTGCCCGTGCCGTGCGCCTGGACGAAGCCCCCATGACGCAGGTGGTGCTCACCGACGATCGCCCTGGCCGCGGACAGCGCCTTGGCCACCGTGATGTAATTGCCGACACCCGGACCCGATATGGACTTCTTGTAGCCATCCGCGTTCACGAAGACATCGGTGACAGCACCATAGACCGATGCACCCAGCTCCATCGCCAGCGCGTCGTCGAAGAGCACCAGCGCCTGCGCCGATTCGCCCATAGTGAAACCACAGTTGTCCCCGAACGGACGACAGGCACGGCGGTGGTCCGGCGTGTCATCATCGGCCAGGCCATCGAGCTGGCGCAAACCCTTGTCAGTAGCCAGAGCACCCATCGCGGCATAACCCTCCATAACCTCGGGCGTCACGGGCGCCTCCGCGCCGCCGACCACCGCAACCCTGGCGCGTCCGCTGCGGATATCGTTTACCGCGTTGCGCAGGTTGTAGAGAAATGAAGCACAGGCGCCGAGAGTTGCGCCGGTGGCGCCCATTGCGCCCAGCACATACGCATTAATGAAGTCCGCCGGCATTTCCGCCAGTCCCAGCGGGCAGTATTTGGACGTGGCGCGCTGGCCGTTGGAGCGCGCCTTCAGCATGCCGCCCGTGCCAGGATCGTCGAGCTGGCCCATGGCACTGCCGGCGTACACGCTCACGGCATCAGCGCTGACATGGCGCATGACGGTCGACCAGTCGATACCCAGCTGGCCGAGCGCATCGGAGGCCGCGTAAATGGCCATCTGCAGCCCGCGCGGGTGATTACGCGAGGCGTACAGTGCTCCCGGGTCAAAGCCCGTCGGCAGCTGGCTGGCCACTTTTACCTCGAAATCCCGGATCGAGGGCAGCAGGATATCCTGTGCACCCGTCGCCGTAACCGCCACGCGCTGGCTGTCGATCTCTGTCACGGACCACCCCGAAGGCAGAGGCTGCGGCAGACCCCTGCGCGCCATCTCAAACGTGGTCGGCGTATCATCACTGCCAGTGGTCACGCGGCGATTCCAGGGCACGGCGTCGGGATCGTAATGTGAGGCCTCGATGCGCCGTATCAGCGTGCCGGCCAGCACATCCGCGTCGCTGGCAGACGGCCGCCCCTGCACCTGTCGCAGCGATGCCAGCATTTTTTCCCGCGCCGCCCCAGTCAGGCGCGACTCCACGAGCCGGGCAAAGGCATGGTGGGCAGACACCCGACCCGCACTGTTGATTCCTCCAAAACCGACGATGACCGGCAACGCTTGCTGCGACACTGACTGTACCTCGCGACTTCATTTCAATGCGTCAGTGTACGGGGACACGAGTCGCTTTATTATCAATTTCCGGACACTTTCATTACACTTTTTTCACTGCCACGGATGAGACCTGAACATGCGCACTGCTGCCGCCCTGCTGTATCCCGACGCCCTGGCTACCAGCATCACGCTGCCCATGGAGATTCTGCACGCCGCGAGCCAACTCGCCAGCGTGGCCCATCGCGGCGCAGCCCAGGGCCAGTTCCGGCTGCTGTCGACGTCGGCAGAGCGCGCGATCACCCTGAGTTCAGGTCTCGCAATCCGCGCCGGCGAGCCGCTGCATGATGCCCCGGCCATGGAGATGCTTATCCTCCCCGCGATATGGCGCAGTCCGGACCGCACCCTGAGGCTGTGTTCGGAGCTGCTGCCCGAACTGCGACGTCGCCACGAACAGGGCACCCTGCTGTGCAGCGTGGGTACGGGCAGCTGCCTGCTTGCCGAGGCCGGCCTGCTCTCGGGCCGCTCGGCCACCACCCACTGGAATTACTTTGACCGCTTCGAGAAGCGCTACCCGGACGTGCATCTGAAACGACGCCACCTCATTACGCAGAGCGGCAATATCTTCTGCGTGGGCAGCGTCAACTCAATCGCCGACCTGATGGTTCATATCGTGGAGCTGTGGTACGGGAAGCGCGTGTCGCGGGCAGTAGAAAACCAGTTTTCTCCCGAGATCCGGCGTACCTTTCAGACCGCTGCATTTCTTGAGGGAACGTACACGGCACACCACGACGAGATCATACTCGAGGCGCAGATGCGCATGCAGGAGCAGCTGGCAAATCCGCAATCCGTCGCGGATTTGGCGCGGGATGCGGGCTTTGGCGCGCGCGCCTTTACCCGGCGTTTTCGACGCGCCACCGGCATGTCGCCGCTGCAGTACGTCATGCAGCTTCGGGTTGGCGAGGCCAGGTCACTCCTACTGCACAGTAATCTCGATATCAACGAGATTGCCTGGCGCTGCGGCTGGCAGTCCGCCAGCCTGTTCAGCCGCCAGTTCCGGCTGCGGATGGGCATGCCGCCCCGCGACTACCGCGCGGCGGTGCGTGGCAAGCGCTTCATCGCCAGCGCCAGCCCGTCATCCGCCCCGGCGGACACGGCTTGAGTCTGATTAAGGGCTATGGCTAAATGCACAGCCTCGCAAAAAGCGCCCGGCCGTATTGCGTCACACAGACGAACGGTCCAGCAGGCGCGTCTTTCCTGTAGCAACACGGAAGCACCGGTCTATGAGCAACGAAACGGTCTTTATTCTGGACGGCGCACGCACGCCGATGGGCGGACTGATGGGCGCACTCAGCAGCGTCCCGGCACCGGAACTCGCCAGTACAGCCATACGCGCCGCGCTGTCGCGAGCGTCGGTCACGGGCAGCGACATCGACGAAGTCTTTATGGGCTGCGTGCTGCCCGCGGGGCTCAAGCAATGCCCCGCGCGACAGTCGGCGATCGGCGCCGGCATCCCTAACGCTACCGGCGCAGTAACGGTGAACAAGGCCTGCGGCAGTGGTATGCAGGCCACCATTTTCGGCATCGACAGCATTCGGGCCGGGACCAATCGCGCCGTGGTCGCAGGGGGCATGGAAAGCATGAGCCGCGCGCCTCATCTCATGCCAGCCGCACGCGGTGGCGTTCGCCTGGGACCGGCAACGCTCTACGACCACATGTTCCTCGACGGCCTGGAAGACGCCTACACGGGACGCGCCATGGGCTCATTCGCTCAGGAAACCGCCAACGCCCGCGGCCTGTCGCGCGAGGCCATGGATGCCTTTGCCATTGAATCCCTCAGCCGCGCAAAGCGCGCCATCGAGGATGGCTCGCTCGCTGGCGAGATAGCGCCGGTCACGGTGACCAGCCGCAAGGGTGAAACCGTGGTCAGTGACGACGAGCAGCCACACAAGGCAGTGGTGGATAAAATTTCCGGACTGCGCCCCGTATTCGACAAAGACGGCACCATTACCGCCGCCAACTCAAGCTCCATCTCCGACGGCGCGAGTGCCCTGGTACTCATGTCGGGGAGTGAAGTGGAGCAACGCGGCCTCAAGGCCCGGGCGCGGATTGTCTCGCACGCGCGGCACAGCCAGGCGCCCGCGGAGTTCACCATTGCGCCGGTCGGCGCTATTCGCAAAGTGCTGGAGCGCACGGGCTGGGACGCCGGCGACGTCGATCTGTACGAGATCAACGAGGCTTTCGCCATGGTCACCATGATGGCCATGGACGACCTCGGCCTCGACCACGCGCGTGTCAACATTCACGGCGGCGCCTGTGCCCAGGGTCATCCCATCGGCTCGACCGGATCACGCATCATCGTGAGCCTGATGTACGCACTGGAAAAAAGCGGCGGCCGACGCGGTATTGCCGCGCTGTGCATCGGCGGCGGTGAAGCCACCGCTATTGCCATTGAACGCTGCTGATAGCGAGAGATCTGACCATGTCCCTGACCCGCATTCCCGAAATTATCGATGACATCCGTGCCGGGCGCATGGTCATCCTCATGGACGATGAGGACCGCGAGAACGAGGGCGATCTGATTGTCGCGGCGGAAGCGGTAACTCCCGACATCATCAATTTCTTCGCGACCGAAGCCTGCGGGCTGATCTGCATGCCGATCACCGAGAATCGCGCACGCCAACTGCAGCTGCCATTGATGGTCAGGGACAATCGCTCCCAGCACGAAACCAATTTCACTGTATCAATCGACGCCGCGGAGAAGCGTGGCCCTGGCATCAGCGCGGCACAGCGCGCTCACACGGTGCGCTCTGCAGTTGCCAGCGACGCGGGCCCGCACTCCATCCGCCAGCCCGGTCATATCTTCCCGCTGGTGGCAAAACCCGGCGGTGTCCTGCGCCGCGCGGGGCACACCGAGGCCGGCGTCGATCTTGCGCGCATGGCGGGCTTCGAGCCGGCGGCATTGATCGTCGAAATTATGAATGAAGACGGCACTATGGCACGGCGACCCGAACTCGAGGTCTTTGCCGAGCGTCATGGCCTCGCCATGGGCACCATTGCCGACCTGATCCAGTACCGGTCATTGCATGAGCACTCTGTGGAACTGCACAGCAGCAAGCCGGTGCTCACCGAGTTCGGCACCTTCCAGCTGCATACCTTCACCGATCAGGTGGACCACACGCTGCATTACGCTCTCAGTCTTGGCGAACTGGAAGAGACCACCGACACCCTGGTGCGCGTACAGACCATTAACAACCTGCGCGACATCATGGGCACACGCATCGAGGGCAGCCCGCCGGGCTGGTCCTATCGGCGCGCCATGAGTGAAGTGGCACGCGCGGGCCATGGCGTAGTGGTGCTTATCGGACAGGAGCAGAGCCTCGAGGCTCAGCTGGAGGAAATCGATGCTTTCCCGAAACCGGTCCGCATTGCGGGCGGCGAGGGTCGGCAGAACTATCGCGTGATAGGCACCGGGTCACAGATTCTCAAGAGACTTGGCGTGGGCCGCATGCGCCTGATGTCTTCACCGATCCATTTCAATGCCCTGTCCGGCTTTAACCTCGAAATCACGGAGTTCGTTCAGCCCGACAGCGCGTGAAGAGTTTCGTCCCACTGGTCCGACGGGAGTGGCGCCTGCTTCTGTTCGGCTTTCTGATGACCTTTGGTTCGTCCTATGGACAGACCTTTTTCATTGCCCTGTTCAGCGGCGACATCCGCGAAGAACTGCATCTGGACCACAGCGAGTTTGGCCTTCTTTACTCCAGTGCGACGCTGACCAGTGCGTTCCTGTTGCTCTGGACCGGCAGCCTGATTGATCGCTGGGACCTGCGCCGCGTCAGCTATCTCATTGTGCTGGGGCTGGGGGCAGGCTGTTTTCTTGCCGGGCTCGCCGCTGGTCCAATGCTGCTGTTTTTTGCTTTCCTGCTCCTGCGTCACGCCGGCCAGGCACTGATGTCCATGGTCGGCCTGACCAGCATCGTTCGCTACATTCCCGACGGTCGGGGCAAGGCTAGCGCCATTGCCACTAGCGGTTTCGCCGTGGCAGAGGCCCTGCTCCCACTATTGGCGGTGGCGCTGCTTGCCGCCTGGGGCTGGCGACAGTCGTTTTTCGCCTGGGGGATCGCCCTGCTGCTGGTCATGCCGCCGCTGGTCTGGCTGCTGCTGAGGGACCACGGGCATCGCCATGCCCGGTACCTCGACACCCTGCAACCCGATTACCGGCCCGAAAACCAGCAGAACCCAGCGACCAGACGGCAGTGGACCCGCGCCGAAATGCTGCGCGATCCCCTGCTCTACCTGTTTCTGCCCTCGCTGATGGCGCAGCCGCTACTGTTCACCGGCTTCATGTTTCACCAGGTGCAGCTGGTCGATGAAAAAGGCTGGACACTGTCGTTCTGGGCGGGATTGTATGTGCTCTATGCGGTGGTCAGTTCGGCGGTCAAGTTTGCCGCCGGCCTGATGATTGACCGTTTCAGCGCTCAACCGCTGCTGCCGTTCATGATCCTGCCGCTGGGCGCATCCCTGCTTCTTCTGGGCCTGGTCAACGCGGCCTGGGCCGCCGTCGGCTTTATGCTGCTGATCGGCGTATCCACCGGGCTCTACACAACGATGGCCTCGCCCTTTTATGCAGAGCGCTACGGCACGTTGCACCTCGGTGCCATTAAATCGGTCACAACCGCACTGATGGTCTGCGCAACGGCCATCACGCCGGTCGTTATGGGCTGGGGACTGGACGCAGGCGTCACTCTCAGCACCATGGCCCTGGCTGCCGCCGCTTACGTCGCCCTGGCCAGCGCACTGGCCGGGGTTGGCTGCCGACGCGACACCAGAATCGGCGCTTGATGATAAACTCCACACCGGTATAGTTCGCGACTTCGGAAAGACGGGGCAGATGATGGCAACACGAATCGGCATTGTGGGTGATGGGCAACTGGGCATGCTCCTGTGCGAGGCCGCCGCTGGGCTCGACATAACCACCACCATACTCACTAACAGCGCAGACAGTGCAGCGGCGCGGCGCGCGGATACCGCCGTCGTCGGGGGCATGGACGATCCGGCGGCCGTCGCGAAGCTGGTGACGCATAGCGACATCATTACCTATGAGCGCGAGGATGTCTCAAAAGTTGCCCTGGAGATACTGAAGACTGCAGAGGCTGCCGGACAGGTAACTTGCTACCCGCGTCTCGCCACCATCGAGACCATTCAGGACAAGGCTCTGCAGAAAACCTGGCTGGCAGAAGCAGCGCTGCCAACATTGCCCTTTCTTCTCAGCGGCTCTGTAAGCGGCGTGAGTGAGGCGGCCGCAACACTGGGGTACCCGCTGGTCCAGAAAAGCCTGCGCGGCGGCTTCGACGGTCGCGGAGTGCAGATCATCAGCGGCCCCGACCACCTGGACGCCGCATGGCCCGGCGAAACGCTCTACGAGGCCTATGCGGGGCGGTTCACGGAAATTGCCGTCATGGTGATACGAAAAGCCGACGGCGAAATGCGCACCTTTCCCCCGGTGGACATGACCTTTAATACCGACCACTCGGTACTCGACTGGGTATTTGCCCCCAGCGCGTTCGACGATAGCGTGCTTGCGCAGGCCGAGCAGGTTGCCACGCGCGCGATCGAGGCCCTCGACGGCATCGGCGTCTTTGGCGTTGAGCTGTTCCGTCTCGAGAACGGCGACATCCTGATCAACGAGATTTCCCCGCGGGTACACAATGCGGGACACTTCACCCTGGACGCGACAGAGAGCTCTCAGTTCGAGCAGCATCTGCGAGCGATAACCGGGATGCCGCTGGCCGGCACGGCTCTGCGCCGACCGGCCGCCATGCGCAACCTGCTTTGCAACGACAGCCTGAAAGCGGCCGCCGAAGATCGCGCTGCCGGCTGTGATCGCGATGGCGACACTGCGGTGTACTGGTACGGAAAATCGCCCTCGCGCGCGATGCGCAAACTGGGCCATATCACGGCCACCGGCGACACCGCGGAAGCTGCGGCGGACAGGGTAGCCGCGGCCTACAGCCGCCTGACCAGCGGGCAAACGGGAGCCATCGCGTGAGCGCCCAGGTCGGCATTATCATGGGTAGCGACTCAGACCTTCCGGTCATGCGCGCCGCTGCCAGCATTCTCGAGGAGCTGGGCGTGACCACGGAAGTGGACATCGTCAGCGCCCATCGCACACCGGAAAAGCTCTATACCTACGCCCGCGAGGCCGAGGGGCGCGGACTACGGGTAATCATCGCGGGCGCCGGTGGCGCGGCGCACCTGCCCGGAATGGTGGCATCACTGTGTGTCCTGCCAGTTATCGGTGTACCAGTCAGTGCGACAAAACTGGCGGGTGAAGACGCACTGCTTTCCATTGTGCAGATGCCCGCCGGCGTTCCGGTCGCCACCGTGGCCATCGACAACGCAGCGAACGCCGGCATTCTCGCCGCCCAGATTCTCGGCACATCGGATGCAGCCCTGCGACAGCGGCTCCACGACTACAAGCAGAGCCTGAGGGACCGCGTGATGGCGAAGTCGGAGACATTGCGCGCGGAATAACACCGCGCGCTCCCGTCTCTGGGCGGACTACGGCGAGTCGGGCAGATCCAGCACCGCTCCAAGGCTGGCACTGGAGGCATTGCGCGCGAACTTTGCCAGCACGCCACGCTTGTAGCGAGGTTCGGGCGCGCGCCAGGCGTGTCGTCGCCGATCAAGCTCCGCGTCATCCACGTGCACCTGCAACAGCAGCTGATGGGCATCCATGGTAATGCTGTCGCCCTCCTCCACCAGCGCGATAACGCCACCGGCGTAGGCTTCCGGGGCCACGTGCCCCACCACCATGCCCCAGGTACCACCGGAGAAGCGACCGTCGGTAACCAGGCCCACGGATTCGCCAAGACCCTGCCCGATCAGCGCACTCGTCGGCGCGAGCATTTCCGGCATGCCCGGTGCGCCGCGAGGGCCGAGGTAGCGCAGCACCATGACATCGCCGGCCTGAATCCTGCCCGCAAGAATGGCATCCAGCGCCGATTTCTCATCGTCGAACACACGCGCCGGGCCGGTAATCACGGGGTTTTTCAGTCCGGTGATCTTGGCAACGGCGCCCTCCGCAGCAAGGTTGCCGCGCAGAATCGCCAGGTGGCCCTCGCGGTACATCGGCTTGTCGATCGGCCGGATAACGTCCTGGCCTTGCGGACAGCCAGCGGGAATCTCCGCGAGTGACTCGGCAACCGTTTGTCCGGTGATGGTCATGCAGTCGCCGTGCAGCAAGCCCGCGTCGAGCAGTATTTTCATCACCCGGGGAATGCCGCCGGCACGGTGCAGATCGATCGCCAGGTAGCGCCCACTGGGTTTCAGGTCGCACAGTACAGGCACGCGGCGGCGAACTCGCTCAAAATCGTCAATGCTCCAGTCGACTTCGGCGACATGGGCGATGGCAAGAAAGTGCAGCACGGCGTTGGTCGAACCGCCGATGGCCATGATGACCGCCACCGCATTCTCGATGGATTCCCGGGTCACGATATCGCGAGGCTTGAGATCCGCTGCCACTGCTTTCACCAGAACACGGGCACTCTCTCGCGCGCTATCGAGTTTCTCGCCCTCCACGCTCGCCATGGTGCTCGAGTATGGCAGGCTGAGGCCCAGTGCCTCGAACGACGAGCTCATGGTATTGGCCGTGTACATGCCACCACAGGAGCCATTCCCTGGGATAGCGTTGCGCTCGATAGCGAGCAGATCTTCATCGCTGATACGTCCCGCGCTGTGTTCACCCACGGCTTCAAACACGCTCACAATGTTCAGGTCCTGGCCCTTATAGCGCCCGGGCAGAATCGTACCGCCGTACACAAAAATGGCCGGCACGTTCGCGCGCAGCATGCCCATCATGGCCCCGGGCATGTTCTTGTCACAGCCGCCAATGGTCAGCACGCCATCCATCCATTGACCGCCGACGCACGTTTCAATGCAGTCTGCAATCACTTCCCGGGAAATCAGGCTGTACTTCATGCCCTCCGTTCCCATCGACATGCCATCACTGATGGTGGGCGTGCCAAACAGCTGTGCGTTTGCCCCGGAATCACGCAGCGCATCCGCTGCCGCATCGGCCAGGGGCTGCAGCCCTGCATTGCAGGGCGTGATGGTGGAGTGCCCATTGGCGATGCCGATCATGGGCTTGCTGAAATCGTCTCCGCTGTAACCCATGGCGTAATACATGGAGCGGTTGGGCGCGCGCTCCACACCCTGGGTGATATTTCTTGACCTGCGATTACTCGCCACGGGGCATCTCCTGAATGCGTTAGAGCGTATTCTAGGCCACTTGCAGTGAGCGCCTCAAATACTTATCTTGCAGCCTTTGTTGCGGCGTTGGGCCGGCAATGCGGAGTCATCCATGTCAACTATCCTGATCACGGGCGCCACCGCGGGCATCGGCAAGTCAGCCGCCATTCTGCTCGCCAATAAGGGTCACACGGTCATTGCGGCGGGCCGCAACCGGCAGGTCCTCGACGCGCTCGACGGACAGTTCAGCAATATTCACCCTCTGGAAATGGATGTCACTGACGCGGACAGCGTGCGCCAGGCTGTCACCACCGTGGAATCACTCCTGAACGGGGCGGCACTGGATGTTCTGGTCAATAACGCGGGCTTTGGCTGTGCCGGCCCTCTCGAGCATGTGAGCGACGCCGATCTCGAGGCGCAGTACCAAACCAATGTCTTTGGTCTGGTGCGGGTGACGCGCGCCTTTCTCCCCGGCATGCGAGAACGCGGCCGCGGCCGTATAATCAATGTATCCTCGGTTGCGGGCCACGTAACCATGCCCTTCTTCGCGCCCTATGCCTCCACCAAGCACGCGGTGGAATCCATCAGCGACGCACTCCGTCTCGAACTGCAGCCCCACGGTGTGCGAGTGATTCTGGTAGAGCCCGGCGCCGTGAAAACCGGCTTTGGCGCGCATGAACGCCAACAGCTGCAGACGCACGCCGATAATGCCGGCGCCTACCGCGATCAGCTCGAGGTCTTCATCCGCTTCCATCGGCGCCTGCACGCTGGCGGTGCCGATCCGGTCACTGTGGCGGGAACCTTGGTGAAGGCCTGCGAGGCGGCACAACCCCGGCCGCGCTATGTGACGCCCCGTGGCCGCAACAACCTCTTCATTGTGCTGCAGAAGTGCCTGCCCACCGTGATCTCCGACTGGATCCTGCGGCGCGTTACCGGGCTGGACCGTATCTGAGAGCGGATAGCAACGGCGTGACGCTTAAGAGTCTCATCGTCTCGCCTGCACTTGCGCACCTGCTATCGCCGCAGCGCCGCTTGCAACAACACGAGCATTACGAGAAAAGACGCCGCAAGCGTGGACGCCCTGCGGTCATCGAGTACTTCCATCAGGGCGACGATCCCTATAGTCACCTGATGCTGCAGCTGCTGCCGCGACTGCACGAACAGTACGCCGTCGAGATCAAACCCTGGCTGGTGGGGCCACCGCCGGACTGGGCCGCGCCCGAGCGCGCCATGCTGGAGGACTGGTCACGCCGCGATGCGGCAAGTCTTGCGAATCACCTTGGTCTTGTTTTTGCTCCACACCATGAGCAGCCGCGGGCCGCTGCCATAACGCTTGCCGATGCTGCGCTGGCAGATGCCATCGATCGGGGCCGGTTTTTCGAGGAGAGTCCGGGCATCAGCGATGCACTCTGGCGCGGAGGCCCGCTGCCTTCATGCCCCGCGAACGGGGCGCAGGCCGCAATCCGTGCCGGAAACGCACGACGGCAGGCAGCCGGCCACTACCTTGGCGCCACGCTGTTCTACGGCGGCGAGTGGTACTGGGGCCCCGACCGACTGCACTATCTCGCGCGCCGCCTGCAGCAAGCGGGACTCACGCGCGAGGGCGCAACAGATAACCCTCTGATACCACCGCAATCATCACCCGCCCCGGCCGGCAACGCTCATGACAGGGAGCTGGAGCTCCACTTCTTCCTGTCATTCCGAAGTCCGTATACCTACCTTGCTGCCGCGAGGGTTTTCGCGCTCGCCCGCAAGCGCAATGCATCGCTGAAGCTGCGTTTCGTCCTGCCGATGGTCATGCGCGGTCTTCCCGTGCCCCGGGCAAAGAAAATGTACATCATGACGGACGTTGCGCGTGAAGCCTCGCGCCTCGGCATACCCTTTGGCCGCATCGCCGATCCGCTTGGCAGGCCGGTGGAGCGCGGTTATTCGTTGCTGCCGTGGGCGCGCAGTGAGGGGCGTGGCGAGGAGTACTGCCTGGCCTTTCTGCGCGGGGTCTGGGCGCAGGGGATCGATGCAGGCAGCGACAGGGGTATGCGGCGCATCGTTGAATCCGCGGGACTGTCGTGGACAGGTGCCCGCGACCACCTCGACACCGACACCTGGCGAGCCGAAGCGGAAGCGAATCGCAGCGAAATGATTTCACTTGGACTGTGGGGCGTCCCCAGCTTCCGCGTCGGCAACACGGCGGTCTGGGGACAGGACCGCCTTTGGCAGGTGGACGCCGCGCTGCGCGACCCTCAATAGGCGCTGTCAGTTTTTGTCGGCAGCGCCTCGGCGATCGCATCGGGCACGAAAAAGTCGCGGAAAAGACTGCCTCCAGCCTCAACCGCATAGACATCAAAGTCAGAAACACCTTCCTGGCGCAGCAGCAGTTCATCGATAAAGAAGTTACCCGTGCAGGCGTCGCCGCGACGGTTCATTACCACATAGGCGGCGTCAGCCATGATATCCACCGTGCGACTGCCTTTTGCAACAGCCTCGCCACCGAGCACATTGCGGATCGCCGCCGTATCAATCGCCGTCAGTGGCCACAGGGCATTGACGCCGATGCCGTCGGCCGCAAATTCACGCGCCAGTCCCAGCGTGCACAGACTCATGCCCATCTTGGCAATGGTGTAGGCAAGATGCGGCGCAAACCACTTGGCGTCCATATCAAGCGGCGGAGCTAGCGTGAGGATATGCGGATTCTCCGACTGCTTCAGGTAAGGAATACACAGCTTCGAGACCATAAAGGTGCCGCGCGTGTTGACGTCCTGCATCAGATCGTAGCGCTTCATATCAGTTTCCAGCGTCGGCGTGGGGCTGACCGCGCTGGCGTTGTTGACGCAGATGTCGATACCGCCAAAGCGCTCGACGGTCTGTTCCACCGCGGCCTTGACCTGGTCCTCATGACGAATATCACAGAGCACGGGCAGCGCATGACCGCCCGCCTCTTCAATGGCCTTTGCCGCCGTGTATATCGTGCCGGGTAATTTTGGGTGGGGCTCGGCAGTCTTCGCCGCGATCGCCACATTGGCGCCATCTGCTGCTGCCTTGAGAGCAATGGCCAGGCCGATGCCGCGACTGCCGCCGGTGATAAAAAGCGTTTTGTTCTTCAAGCTCATGGCTGTACCTGCTGCTGTTCGGGGGGTATCAGGGCTGACGATACGCGGTGCGTAATCGGTCGCTCATAGAGCAAGAACTCTACGCTATCGCGATGGAGCGGGGAAGTTGTGTCGCGCTTTAGCCCGCATGCTCTGCAACGATACGCCCGGACGGCCGGGCACCGGCTGCTCTGCGGCCAAAGCCGTACCACACTATTACGGCGGTCACGCACATCAGCAGCGTCACGGGCACCACGACCGCCACGGGAAGATGTCCGCGCTCATGCAACAGGGCAAACGGGATGGCCGCTGCGTTCAGGGCGGCGTGCGTGACAATGGCCAGGACCACACTGCCGCGGGCGCGAAGACAGATAGCAGTGATGATCACCGACATGGCCATCAGCGACAGGGTATACAAAGGCACAAACAACAGCGGCGAGACGCCCATGCGAAACTCGGGACGCCACCACAACGGCGCTTGCCAGAGTGCCCAGACCAGACCGAGCAGCAGGCTGGCCGGCAGCGGCTGCCAGCGCAGCAGCAACCAGGGAAACAGGGCCCCACGCCAGCCAATCTCTTCGCCAACAGGGCCGGGCAACAGCGAAAATGCCGCGAGGAACGGCATAAACACCAGGATGGCCGCTGTGCCGCCAGTTTCGCGCAGATTGGCAGCACCAAACAGCAGCAGGCCAACAATGGCCAGCGGCACCACCGCATAGACCGCCAACAGCCAGGTACTCCATCCCACGTCCAGGGGTCCCAGGTGCTGCCAGAGTCGCGCGGGGCCAGTCCTGCCGTGCTCCAGCAGTGCGGCTGCCAGGGCACCCAGCGAGGGACCAAAGGCAGCCGCAAACAGCCAGGGATCATCGGGCAGCAACAGGGCGCACCAGGACCAGGCGAAGCTGACCAGGAGAAAGCACAGCAAAGCCCGCGGGCTTCGCAACAGCGGTCCCGGCATTGACTTCACAGACGGGAGGGTTTCCTCCGAGTTCATTCAGGCACCTCTCACATTATCCCTGCAGCGTCGGTTGACCCGAGACAGTATACAGGCTACGGGGCATTGCTATTGACCGCAGCCCTGAACCTAACCCGTCCCGACCTCCTGTTACCGGCATCGGCGCGCAGCGGAGCCTGCTCAACCCGCGCTGCAAAACTTCAAGTTGTTTCGAGAAAGTTTCCGCGGAGACGCCGAGGCGGACACCGTCTGCACTAGCGCAAACCTGTGTAAGCCGGTAAGTGCCGTCTACGCCATCGGGGTCCTAAAACCTGCCGCTGGTGGCATTGCGCCTAAAGACTATAGGGGATGCGGACGCCAGGGTCCTCCGGGGGATAATCTTTGACGTTTTTTCGGGTTACCAGCAACGCGCTTTCATACTGGGCGCTGGCCCAGACGATCGCGTCGAGCAGGCGCATTTTGTGTAGGCGACGGAGAGCAAATGCCCTTTCGGCAACGTCCGGGTTGATTACTACCTGCCTGAATCCTGCGAGGAATTGACGCACCGCCGGTTCCTCGTCAGTGATCACGCCCAGCATGACCTCCATCCAGGAGATCGGACTGATCAATGGTTCCGTGAAGCGACGAAGCTCCGTACGTGCCGAGTCAATTCCATTGAGGTAATCAAAGCCACTTCGCCCTGGCCCGGTGGGCGCCCAGCAGTTTCGAGGCGTCTGATGTTATTGGTGGAGCCAAGCGGGATCTGTGTCCCCGTCTCGCCGCAATTCCTTGGGCATACTCAGGCACTGACTGATCCCCGGATCCAGTGGGTGACCCCGCGCAGGTATCTACCCGCGCCGTTGGCATTAAAACACCTTGCCTTCTGTCTGCCGATAGCGTGTGACGTTGGCGGGTGGATTGATCAGCCCGCCAGAACACTACCTAAGGCAGAAAGATCTCCTTGGGCACAAACCCCGTGACGACCTGGGTCAGGTCGACGACTTCGCTTACACGAAAGTCGACGGCGATACTGGCGATCGAGAGCGCTTCGGCCGCCGTGAGTCCCTTCTCTTCGACCAGGAAGTTCACGACCTCCCGGGTAGCATTGCGCATCGCCCGGTCGAGATCGAGATCGATGCCCGTGATCATGTAGTGCGTGTCGTTCTCGGCACGCGGCGTGGCGGGGGCGCGGCCGGGATGCACGGCAAACCGGAAAACGCCGCTGAGCGATTGCTCAATGGCCGTCCCGCTGACTTCGCCGTCACCTTGCGCGCCGTGTCCGTCGCCGACATAGAAGAGTGCGCCCTCTTGGAAGACCGGGAGGTAGAGTGTCGTCCCGGCCTTGAAGTCTTTTACATCGAGGTTCCCACCGAACGTACCCGGCGGCCGCGAGCTCTGCACCCCGGGCACGGTTACCCCCGGCTCGCCCACCACCGGATCGGGCGCCACGCCCATGATCCCCATGAAGGGTGCGAGGGGTACCTCGATCGTGTTCGAGAAAAGCGCCACTTCACGCCCACCCGACATCCCCGTGCGAATCAGGTGGCGGGTGCCGGGAGCCATATCCAGCTCCGGATCCCCTTCCCTGAAACCCGGATAGGCTGTCGAGAACACGCCGCCGCGGGCGCTGGTGTTGTTGATCCCCCACGGAACCCGGGTGCTGACGTCGAGGATCTCGATCTCGAGCATATCGCCCGGGCTGGCGCCTTCGATGTAGAGGGGGCCGGTGATGACGTGCCCGCTCGCGCCTTCGCGGAGCCGCCCATCCCGGTCCGCCCAGAACGCCAGCACATCGTCGAGAATTTCCTCTCGCGGCACGCCCATCCCGGTGAGGTAGGAAATCGGCTCCTGGTCCTGCGTCGCGCCGGCATGGGTGAGTGTTTGAACGAGCACAGTCTCACCGGGTGCGACCCGAAGCACCGGTTCCTTATCGATCGGGAACCAGCCCCAGACGAGGTTCTCGGGTGTGGACGGCACCTCGTGGTCGATGGTGTAGCCAGTCGCCACGGCGGCAGCAGCCAGGGGTCCGCCTTCGTCACCCTCGCCGCACCCCGCCAGCCCGACGATGAGGGCGCAGGCCAGCGTGGTCCACCGGTTCCAGAGGTCAGTCGCTCTTGCATCCGGGATCGGGATTTGTCGCGTGTTTTTAAAAACCTTCCTCATGTCGGACTCCTGATCAGGGTTTCCACGGATTCTACCCCGTACTCCTCTACCCAAGCGCTACATCAGTACGGGACAGCAGCCCCAGGCCATGATTCACCTAATGCAGCAACAGGCCGCCGCCATCTGAGGTGATGCGACCGCCGTCAAAGCGGGCCACCACATCGTGGTCAAGGCCATCCGGCGCTCAATGTGAGGGGTAGAGCAGGTCCGCCAGCGAGTAGTAACGCCCGTTCTTGACAGTGCCACGGATGTTGGTGACCTCGCTGATATCCGCGAGGGGATCTCCGTTGATGATCACCATATCGGCCAGCTTGCCGGCTTCGATGGACCCCAGATCTCTGTCAGCACCGGCGATGCGGGCGGACTGCAAGGTGGCCGCCTGCAAAATCTGGTAGCCCTTTAATCCCTCGCGCTGGTAGAGCCGCAGTTCGGCGTGAAGGCCAGTGCCGAACGGGGTGAAGGGCGAGTCGGTGCCCGTACCCACCAGTGCACCGCGCGCCACAAGCTCGCTGAGTAGCTCGCCGTAGGCATCGACATACCCTCCACTGCCAGGACCGAAGAAAGCCATGAAGTCCTGGTAATTCTTTTTGGCCGCCTCGCCGTACAGCGCATTGAATTGCTCTGTGCTGTAGAGGTCATTCTGTTCGGTAAAGGTCAGCACCACCCCGGGCACTACCATAGTAGGTACGATGCCCATACCGGTTTCCGAAAGGACTGCCGCGACATCCTGGTAACTACGCCCCAGCTCGCTGATCTTGGTGGTGAAACCCCGGCGGCTGGTGCCGGTGAAATGCTCGACGTAATCAACGCCGTAAGCAGCGGCAGGCAGCAACTCGTGAGAGGTCACTGGCACGCCCATGCGGTGGGCAAAGTCGACGATTCGCCGTTGTCGCCGGTCAGAAAGACGCACATAGGTCTTGATGAAGTCGACATCCAGCGCACGGCTTCGCTGCAGGGCTTTTTCCAGATGAGCGTCTGATGCAATGCCCTCGGCGACGGCGTAGTACACGCGATTGCCCTCGATATTGTGCCCGGTGATGAAAGTGCGGGGGCCTGTTCGGCGGCCCGAGGCCCAGGCCTCCCGGCGCTCGTTGGCCAGGTAGGGATTGGAGCCCGGATCACGCACGGAGGTAATGCCGTAAGCGAGCCAGGCCCGCCCCTGTTGTTCACTGTGATTGTGATCACCAATATGGGCGTGGGATTCAAACAGGCCTGGAATGACCGTACTGTCACTGGCATCCAGCACGGGCAGGTCCGTGGCGGTATCGATAGGGCCGATGGATTGAATACGATGACCATTGACCGTGATGTCGACATCCTCTGTGTAGGACTCTGACATCCCGTCAAAAACACGCCCCGCGCGCAGCACCCAGCGCCGGTCTGGTACGTCCCTTCGCCACGTCATGCGCGGCGAGATTTCTTCCCGCTCGCCCGTCAGCAGATGCAGGCGAAAAAGCTGGTCCCCCGCCAGGTAGGCCAGATACTCACCGGAGTGGCTAAAACTCGGCATATCCGCCAGTGCATCGACCAGTACCTGCGGCGCACCCACAGGCCGCATATCCTCATCCAGCACCTGCACATTCAATACGCCATTCTGGCTGTAGGCCACCTGGTGTGATCCGTCGCCGCGAGGCGCGAGGGTCGTGTGAGTGAGACTGCGGTGCGGGGTGGGCACAATGTCGTGGGCTTCGCCGGTGTCGACATTGGCGGCGACGATGGCGTAGATTCCTTCGCGGAAGCGCTGACTGTAAGGCTTCAATCGGGTCGTGACCAGGTACCTGCCATCAGAAGACCAGTTGATCGGCTGTGGTGGCATGGGCGCCAATACAGCCGACAACTCGCCGGTCTCTATATCGTAGATGCTGAGCTGTCCCACCACATGCAGCAGGGGATTGGCCGGTACATCGGAAAAAAATGCGAGTTTGCTTCCGCACGGTGACCATGCCGGGAAGCTGATGAATTTCGTCTCGAAGACAAGCGAGTCTATGGCCCCGGTAGCCAGATCCAGAGTCCAGATGGCATACCGGTCGTGCTTGTCGCTGATCCAGCTCAGGCGTTTGCCGTCCCGCGACCAGACAGGTGTCTGATCGGCAGCCGGGTCGTCAGTAATCTGAGACAGTTTCTGTTGTTCGATATCCCAGAGATAGAGGTCGCCCAGCGCGGTGAACGCCAGAGCACCGCCGCCCGGTGACAGGGTCGGGTAAGAGATGCCCAGCACCGGGCGCGGCGCGGCGCTGTCATAATCCCGCTGCTTGCGCGCGTAGGCTGGCCGCTCTATCGCGATATCAACGGTAAACGGTTCCGACTGAATCGGGGCGTCTGAAGACCAGCGCTGGATTTGACCATCGGCGGTAAAGACCGCGCTCCCATCAGGCTGCCACTGGGCGCCAAAGGGAAACACATCGGCCCCACTGGGCGTCAGGGGTGTGAGGGTTTTTGTTGCAAGGTCGAACAGTGAAAGACTGCTGAGCGCGTTGCCCGCGGAGTCGCGATCCAGCGTGCGCAGACTGAGTGCCGTGCCCGCCGGGAGAAACCGCAGGCCGGAAAAGCGCGAGCGGCTCTGCAGTAACAACTCAGCGTCAGCATCAGGCCGCTGCCAGTAGATGGCTGACCCACCGCGGTCAGTCACCAGATAGGCGAAGCCGTTTCCGTCCGGGTGCCAGGTCGGCGAGTGGGCGTCTGTATCAAGGGATGTCAGCGGCTCAGGTTCCGCTGGCGGTGTATCGCCCTCACCCGAATGCAGTTGCCAGAGGTCGTAGCTGCCGGAGCGGTCAGAGGAAAAGATAATGCGCTGCCCGTCTGCCGAGTACTGAGGCTCGCGATCATCGAAGGCACCGCGGGTGAGTGGCACGGGCTTCGATCCGTCATAGAGATTCAGCTTCCAGAGGTCGAAAGTGCCTTCGCGATAGCCTGCATAGACAATATGGCCACCGCCGGGATGAAAACTTGGTTCCCAGGCATCGTCGTCCCAGCCGGTGAGCGCTCGTGTCGATTTTTCCCCGGCCTTTTGCAGATAGAGTGCGGCCTGCAGAGCAATCACCTTGTCCCCGTTGACCGGACTGACTGCCACCGCGAGGTTGGTTCCCTCTGTCAGCAAAACAGAGGTAGTCGCTGCCTCGGTGTTTTCTGAAGCGCCCCAAGCGGGCTCAGCGATGTTGCTGCAGGCGGCCAGCAGGCAGGCAGCGACGGCAGCATAGCGGCGGCCCAATAGCACGGCGGTGTGGACTCGCATCGGCTAAAACGGAATATCGTCGTCGTAGACCTCTGCGGGCGGGCCGTCCTGAACAGGTGGTGCGTCGGTCGTTGGCGACTCATTTTCCATGCTGATGCGCCAGCCCTGCAGGTTGTTGAAGTAACGACCGTTGTACTCTCGCCCGCGAATATCAAACGTCACTGTCACAGTCTGCCCCGGTTCCAGATTGTCCAGGAGTGATATCTTGTCCTGCACGAATTCCAGGTTGATTTCCTGTGGGTACTTGCCCCCTTCGACAACTACCACCATCTCGCGTTTCGTAAAGCCGCTATTGAAGGTTTGCGGTTCCTGAATAAGTTTTATTTTTCCCGTGAGATCGTAGGCCACAGTCTTATGTCCGATTGGTGTGTGCGAAGTACAAGACTAATGCAAAGGCACCGGAAAGTGCAGGGCAAATCTGGTTGGTCTAACCGAGGGGAAATGGTGGATTGGTGGAGCCAGGCGGGATCGAACGGGCAGGCCACCCTGCGTCGACCGCAGGTCGGCGGTTCGACCGGGCGTTGCCGACAAAGGTTGCCTCGAAATCTCGAAAATCGAGAAGTTGGTGGAGCCAGGCGGGATCGAACGGGCAGGCCACCCTGCGTCGACCGCAGGTCGGCGTTTCGACCGGGCGTTGCCGACAAAGGTTGCCTCGAAATCTTGAAAATCGAGAAGTTGGTGGAGCCAGGCGGGATCGAACCGCCGACCTCAACACTGCCAGTGTTGCGCTCTCCCAGCTGAGCTATGGCCCCAGATGACGTGTTCAGATGCGTTCCGAACCGTCTGTAGAGGCGCGAATTCTAGGCACGGCCCGCACCCCTGTCAAGCAAATGCCCCGAGGAAACCGCTTCCGCATCGCCACATCGGAAGATCGGGCCATTTCCTGCCGGCAGATACTCGGATTGATACTTGCATCCCTGCGGGGAACCGAGAAAAATGCGCCATGTCCTCATTCAAGCCATCCGTCGCCGCCGCTATCGTCGTTGCCAACATGATTGGAACCGGCGTTTTCACCAGCCTCGGGTTTCAACTGATTGAAATCCAGTCAGCGCCGGTGCTGCTGGCGCTCTGGGCCGTGGGCGGCCTGTCTGCACTGTGTGGGGCGATGTGCTACGCGGAGCTCGGCGCAGCACTGCCACGATCAGGCGGGGAGTACAACTTTCTCGGACAGATCTACCACCCGATGGCGGGCTTCATCTCAGGCTGGGTATCCGCTACCGTCGGTTTTGCCGCGCCGACGGCACTGGCGGCCATGACCTTCGGCAGTTATCTCTCGGCAGTCTTCCCCGCCCTTTCGGCGGTCTGGCTGGCCACCGGCCTCATCCTTGTGCTGACCCTGGCACACTGCACCAGCCACAAGGGTAGCGGCGGAACGCAGCGCTGGCTGACGCTCCTGAAAATCGTTCTGATACTCGGTTTTGCGGGCGCGGCGCTACTGTCCAATAACAGCGGGCAGATGACCACGTTCACACCCGTCGACGGCGATGGCGCCCTCCTCTTCAGCGGCGCCTTTGCAGTTTCGCTGATCTACGTGAACTACGCGTACTCTGGCTGGAACGCCGCCACCTACATTACCGGTGAACTGGAGAACCCGGAGCGCAATCTGCCCCGGGTACTGATCGCCAGCACTGCACTCGTCTGTGTGTCGTATCTGCTGCTGAACTATGTGTTCCTCTCAGTCGCCCCGATGGATGCCATGATCGGTAAAGTGGAGGTAGGCTACGTAGCGGCGACCTACGCCTTTGGTGATGTCGGCGCGACCGTTATGGGAATTCTCCTCGCGCTGCTCCTCGTCTCTACCGTAAGCGCCATGATACTCGCGGGGCCCCGGGTACTGCAGTCCATCGGCGAGGATTTCCCGGTTTTTCGCCATCTGTCGGGCGTCAACCGGGACGGCATTCCCGCCCTGGCAGTCTGCGTGCAGGCGGGCGTCGCCCTGGTCTTCCTGTGGAGCGCGTCATTCGACCGTATTCTCGTGTTCTCAGGTGCAACCATGGCCCTCAATACATTCTTCACGGTGGCCGGTGTTTTTGTGCTTCGCGCACGGCGCCGGGATATTCCGCGGCCATTTCGCATTCGCCTTTACCCGCTACCGCCGCTCATTTTCCTTGCAATAACGGGCTGGACCCTTGTCTATATCGTACTGCAGCGGCCCGTCGAAGCCATGATCAGTCTGGGCATTATAGCCAGCGGCGCGCTGTTTTACGCAGCAAGCCGGCGCGCCGGAAAATATGCGGCAAAACCTGGACATCCCGCTGTACCCACCGCACCGAACGACGCTAGACTGGGCAATTGACCAACTCAGAGTGCGCATGCCTATGCAGTACCCTCATTGCAGATCGCCAGGCGGCAGGATTCGCCTAGAGCTGGAGTCTACGGGGTGACAGCAAACGGTGCGGCAGCCGAAACGCGGACCCGCCTTCTGATTCTCGATGACGACCCGATGATCGGCGCCACGATCAAGCGCATCGCAGAGTTCGACGGCCATGCAGTGGTGTATACAGAGCGCGCCAGCGATTTCTTTCAACAGGTAGATCACTGGAACCCGCACATCATCGCCCTGGACCTCATTATGCCGGAGATGAACGGCGTGGAAGTCATGGAGCATCTGGTGGGTCGCGGATGTCGCGCCGCCCTGATCGTCAGCAGTGGCGTAGGCGACCGGGTTCTTGACGCCGCGCGGCGCTCGGCACGGGAAAACGGCCTGAATGTTGTCGGAGTTCTGCCCAAACCCTTCTCTGCCAAGACATTGCGCTGCATGCTGCAGGAGGCACTTACCGCAACACCGGAAACTCGAGCCACCAGCTCAGACCCGGTTAAGAGACTCAAGCCGACGCCAACAGAAGCGGACCTGCGCGATGCCGTCAATGCCGGCCATATCCGGGTCGCCTACCAGCCAAAGGCACGCTGTCGCAGCGGCACACTGGCGGGCTTCGAGGCACTCGCCCGTTGGGACCATCCCGATTACGGCAACGTTCCGCCGGACGTTTTTATCCCCATCGCCGAGGCATCGGGCCTGATCGATCGCCTTACGCTGCAGGTTGCATCACAGGCATTGCGCTGGCTCGCTGAGCTGCCCCGCGCGGTCTACAGTGGCGAGCAGAGCGATCCCGTGCTCAATCGGGTGCAGCTATCTCTTAATATATCGGCACGTACACTCAACAACCGCGCGCTGTTCGATGAACTTGCCGTTATCTGTCGACAGAACCGGGTGCCTCTGGATCGCGTCATTCTCGAGCTTACCGAAACCAGCGCCATGGAAGATGCGGCTGTCTCCCTGAACACTCTGACGCATCTTCGTCTGCAGGGCTTTTCGCTCTCGATCGACGACTTCGGCACCGGTTATTCCTCAATGATTCAGCTCGTGCGCATGCCGTTTTCGGAAATCAAAATCGACAAGAGCTTTGTTACTACGGCGATGAACTCCTCCGAATCCCGCGCGGTTGTGCGATCGGTGGTCGATCTGGGCCGTAGCCTGGGTCTTGAGACAACCGCAGAGGGTGTTGAGGACGAAGAAACCATGCGCTATCTGAAATCTCTGAACTGCGATATCGTCCAGGGCTATCTTATCTCCCGTCCACTGTTTGCCGAAGATATACCCGGATGGTATGTCGAGCGTCGTGCAAAGCTTGAAGCGCGCAGGATCGACGCGCTGCATCGTCTGAACCTTCTCGACACGCCGCCGGAGGCGCGTTTTGATCGGATTACACGCCTGGCGGCAGACGCGTTCGGCGTAGACAGCGCTCTGATCTCACTGGTTGAAAAGGAGCGTCAGTGGTTCAAGTCGCGCGCGAACTTCAGCGCGGAAAGCACGCCACGCAAGGTGGCGTTCTGCAACCGCACAATCGAAGGCGACGGCATCCTGGTGGTTGAAGACGCCACCGTTGATCCGTTCTTCCGCCTTAACCCGCTGGTCAATGGCGACCCGCAACTGCGATTCTACGCAGGCCGGCCGCTGTTCATGGACGACGGCAGCAAGGTTGGTACGTTATGCCTGATTGATGGTAAACGTCGCGCCTTCAGTGATGTAGACGCTTCGATGCTCGATGCTCTTGGAGAAATGGTCGAAGAAGAACTCCGCGGCGGCCTGCAGACCCACCTAAACCACGTCACCGGTCTGTCAGATTCCGCCGCATTCCGCTACTACACAGAGCGGGCACTGGAGATCGGCGAACGTTTTAAACTGCCGATCGCCATGCTCGGCATGGAACTCAATCTGAAAACGAGTGAGATAGAAAACGACGAGCTTGGCAGCGTCAGGCGTCGCTACAAGAGGCTCGCACGATTCGCAGAGCAGCATGGTCATCGCGCGTTTATGGTGGGCCACTATCAGGCTTACAAGGTCGGACTGCTATATATCAGCAGCAGCCTGCCGACGGCACAGACATTATGCCAGACGCTACGGGACGATCTCGCAGCGCACAACAGTCGGCTGCCCCCCGCCGAAGAGCCTATCAACGCCGCGGTCACTGTATGTGATCTTGCGGATTATCTGGGGGCATTCACTGACCCGATGGCGAAGGCACAGAAGGGAAATACAATATAGCACGCGTGCCCCTCCCGAGCTCCGAGTGCAACGTTAAATGGCCACCGCTCTGGGAGACAAAGCCGAATATCATGCTCAGTCCCAGACCGCTGCCCTTGCCGACATCCTTGGTAGAGAAGAACGGCTCAAAGGCTCGCGACAGGGTCGTGGCATCCATACCGCAGCCCGTGTCCGCGACGGCAAGCGTGATGTAGCGCCCTGGAGAAAGCTCACCCACCGCGTCACCCTCATCCATATACGCAACGCCGGTCTCCAGCGTCAGATTGCCACCGTCGGGCATCGCATCTCGCGCGTTGATTGACAGGTTGAGAATGGCGTCCTCAAGCTGACCGGGGTCGATCAGTGCGAGCGGGATCTCTCCGTCACAGGTCACGCCAACCTGAATAGACTCTCCGAGTACTCTCGCCAATATGTCGCGCATGCCGCAGATGAACGCGTTTACCGGCACTGGCTGGGGCCGCAATGGCTGCTGACAGGAAAATGATAGCAGACGACTGGTGAGCTCCGCGCCACGGTCTGCCGACTTCGCGATCAGCTCGGCGAGCCCGACAAGCTCCGGCGCATCTCTCAGTGCCTCGGCAAGTAGTTCCGCATTGCCAAGGATAACAGTCAGTAAATTGTTGAAATCGTGAGCTACACCGCCCGTCAATTGCCCGAGCGCCTCCATTTTCTGGCTCTGACGAAGTCGTGCCTCTACTGCGCGCTGCTGAGTGACGTCGGTCAGCATCTCGACCTGCGCCACGGCAGCGTCCCAGGGAATACTGAAGGTTCGCCGCTCCACCAGACGTTCGCTGTTGCGGCCTGGCTCCTCTCGTAGCGTTATCAGCTCTACCGATTCATCATCTACAGGTCGCGAAGATTCCTCGACAGTGCTGTCTGCAGAAAACAGCGCAGAACAGTCGCCAAGCGCCATGATGTCATTGGTGGATGCGTAGCCAAACAGCCTGGCGAGCTCTCGGTTTGCCAGAAGAGGCTGATATTGCCGGTGTACCAGAATGCCCACCCGCGCGCCGTCGATCACACTGCCAAGGCGCATCCGCCACTGCTCTGCGCCTTCCTGCGCGAGCACGCGCGCGGAAATATCAAAATGCATCACGACGGCGCCTGAGGCCGTATCCGGCTCTAGCGTTGTTATGGTTACCAGGAACCAGCGTCTCGCATCGGGCGCATGGCAGGGGTATTCGAAGGTGAATCTGGACAAGCGGCCGGACAGCACTTCGCGCAAACCCGCTGCCACTTCCCGGGCACCCTCAGCACCATCGCCAGTCGCATTGTCACAAACGGCCAGATAATTGTCGCCGAGGTAAGACGGACTGTCATCACCAAGCAGCGAGCGCGATGAATCTCGCCAGTCATGATTGACCGCGAGGATGTCACCATTGGCGTCGAGCAACGCAATCTGAGCAGGCAGCGCGTCGAGAATCGCTGCGCGCTCGCTGGCAAAGTGCCGCGCCTGCCGCTCCAGCTCGCGCAGCGCGCCCTGAGCTTCCGGCAAAACATAGTGAGTGCCGGAATCACGGTGAAATACTGTATCGGTATCGCTGCCGACCAGTTCGCGGATGTCGGCGTAGGTGTCGTGCAGCGTGTCAATCAGCGCACGCAGGCGCTCCCTGTCGGCGCGCCGATTGTCAGACTCTGTCATGGCTGTCGCTGGTGGCTACCTGCAGATCGCCCAGGTACTCTCCATCGGATAGATCGCCGACAAAGACCTGCCTGCCACTGTCGCCGCTGAAGATCAGCGCCGGGGTCATAAAAATATCTTCTTCAGCCGCGCGCTCCGGGTGGGTCAGCACGTCCACAATCTCAACGTCATCGCTGGCGACAGCCGCACGCTCCAGCCAGGCCTCGAGGTGGGCCCGTGCCCGCCTCGAGTTGGGCAGATCGCCCGCGATATAGAGCGTCAGCCGGGACGCGTGTGCGCGACTATTCATGGGACTTGTTGTTGTCTCCATCGCTACCCCTCACATTGAGTCTCAGGTCGCGTGTGCCGCGCTGGCGACGCTGTTCCTCTTTTGCACTCGCCGCGACGTTGTCACGTACGCTCTCCAGCTCCTGCCGCTTGGCGTCGAGTCGACTCTCCATTAAGGCCATCTGCGCCTCGAGCTCCGCCGCCTCACCGGTCAGGCGGAGTCGATCTCGCTCTGCACGCACCTCACTGTCTCGCGCAGCCATGGCCTCTTTTCGCTGGCGCTCCCAGCGCAGGGTCCCCATCAAAACCTCGCCGGCCGCAGAGTAGACTTCCTCCAGCGCCACGCCCTCTTCCGAGAGGCGTAGTTCACGCACCTGATTGGAGTGGGCGGTACCCCGGGACTTGATGATGGACAGGCCCCTGTTGCGCTCGCCGGCAGAGACAACATAGGTCAGGTGGAGCCAGCTGTCTGCAATGGTGGAAATCTTCAGAGGCGTTGCTTCGACAATATCGTCGCTGTCCTCCAGCAGGCTGGTGCACATCACCGTGACATCCCGGGACTTGGCCCAGTCTATGAGACGCTCTGCCACACTGGGAGCAAGGCTGGTATTGCCGACTTTCGACAGGGCGGACAGTGGATCCGCCACGAGAATGCGCGCCTCGTGCTGTTCAACCAGCCGGCGAATGGCGATGAGCTGGGACTCCGCGCTTCCCTGCATCGCCCGCATGGACACCATGGCAAGAACACCACTGTCGATGTGCGGCTGCAGAACGATTCCCACAGATGCCAGATTGCGCACAATTTCTTCGCACTCGGAGTCGTAGCTGATAAACACTGTTTTATCGCCACGCTCGCAGGCCGCGCTGGCAAATGCGCCACACAGGGTAGTCTTTGCCGTACCGGGTGCGCCGGTGAGCAGCACACTGGAAGCGCGGAAATAACCGCCCTGAAGCATGATATCCAGATCGGGAACACCACTCGAAATGCGCTCCGACATGGCCGTTTCACCATCGCGTTCAGACCGCACCACGCTGGCCACTTCCAGCCCATCAGTGTCAATGATGAAAGGAATGAGGTTTTCCTCGAATCCCGATCCACGATACTTGCGAATGCGCAGTGACCGATGCGACACGCCCTCGTGAACACGGTGGTTCAGTGTGACGACGCAGTCCAGCATGAACTGCAGCTGCTCCGTGCCCAGACCGGGCGTTATCGGATCGCCGGCCTCGCGGCATTTCGAGGAAATGAGCGCGGTCAGCTCGTGCTTGCACAGCCACTGCTGCAGTCGCGAAATCTCGCGAATACAGACCTGCTGGTCGCCTGCCAGCTGCAGCAGCCTGTCCAGCGCATCAAAAACAATGGTGGTTGCGCCGCGTCCGACTGCCTTGTGCTCAAGGACAGCCAACAGGCCGGCAATGTCGAATTCACCTGACCGGATGAGATCAAGATCGGGCTGCGCATCAATGAAAATCAGGCCCTCGGGATCCAGCGCCGCAGGATCCCAACTGAACGACTGCGCGTTATCCCGTATCTGCTCGGGCGTCTCCTCAAAGGCAACGAAAACGCAGACCTCGTCCCGCGCGCGAGGACCCTGCAATAGCGACTGCAGCATGAAAACCGTCTTTCCGCAGCCGGTTCCGCCCTCAATCAGCGACGTTTTCCCTGCGGGAAATCCACCGCGCGAGGCTTCGTCGAAGCCTGTAATTCCTGTGGTAATTTTCCGCAAGAATGCCGCTGCCTGAGTCATAACGCTGAAAGTCTAATATAAAACATAAGGCGCGTATTCTCCATGCCCCTTCGGCCACCGGAAGAAGGCCGTGATGTGGATCAAGCGTTTTCACGCCGAAGCTGATAACCTCATTTTGCAGGTGATTTGGCAATCGGGAGAGCGCAATGTGGGGATGGCCAACCGCAATGGGTTTAAAGGCACCGATACGGTCCTGGGTTGCCTCGCCGCCAGTTGTCGAGGTGTCGCCTTGTTCCGCCGATCCTATACTGCTCAACGCTGAGTACGACACACGATGAAGCTGGAACGCACGTCCCTGCTGGCGGTCATCTTCTGCTCGGCAGGCCTCGTCATTCTGCTGCTCTACGGTGTGTGGTCCAGCCGGCAACACCTGGCTGAGCACGACGAACTGCAGTCACTGCAGAACCTGAAGGGTCGCCTTGACCGACTTGCCGTCGCGGCAGACGAACTGGCGCTTTCTGCAGCTCAGCCCGACCTGCTGCAGGCATTTCATCGCGAGGCGCAGGCACTGCAGGACGAACTGACAGAGCAGCCTGACTCCTTTGGAAACGCAGCCGAGGTTGCTCGTCGTATCGGGGAAATGCGTCGATCACTCTCAACGCTTGCACGCACACCGCTGCAGAATACGGAGGACGGCGCCTTGCCGACAACGCCGCGTGACGCGCCAGGATCGATCGAGCGCCTGACGCTTCAGGCTAGCGTCAACAATGCCGGCGTGGCGATTGACCGCTCGTTCATCCCTCTATTTCAGGAGCGTGAAGAGGCAGCCTATGCCTATACGCGGACACTGGTCGGCACGTTCATGCTGGCCACCGCGTTTTTTGGCCTTGTCTGCATCGGCGCATTTGCCTACATTCATCGACGTATCGCCACGTCAATCAGCCTGCTGGCCGATACCGTCGAGCAGATCCGCAGCGGCAAAACCTATCTCAGGGTCCCCATGTGGCGGGACGATGAAGTCGGCGCATTGGGAACAGCGATCAACCGGCTCCTCGACGCACAGGCAGAGGCACTGAAGCAAATTGACCAGCAACGTCAGCAGATACGCCAGCAAGCAGAGATCATGCTGGTCGCCGGTGATATTGCGAAAGTTGGCGGCTGGTCCGTCAGCCTTGGCGACGACAGGGTAATCTGGTCAGATGTCGTCAAGAACATCCATGGCGTTTCCGAGGGCTATAGCCCCACGCCGGAAGACGCGATCGGCTTTTATGCACGGGAGGATCAACCGCGCATCCGTGAAGCGTTCATGGCATGTGTCAATGACAGTATTCCCTACGATCTGCGTCTGCAGATCATCGACAGCAATGGCAGAAGTCGCTGGGTGCGCACAGTCGGTATCCCTGTACACAATGTCCGGGGACAGGTAACAGGTATTCAGGGCGCATTTCAGGACATCTCCGAACAGGTGGAGACGGAACAACAGCTGGGCCGTGTGCAGCGGCTCGAGTCCATCGGCCAGCTCACCGGCGGAATCGCCCACGATTTCAACAATATTCTGACCGTTATACTCGGCAATGCCGAACTGCTGGTCGAAGAGCTTGAAGACGATAATCTCAGTGCTTTCGCGGGCATGATTCGCGACAGCGCCGAGCGCGGCGCGCGACTCACGCACCAGCTGCTGGCCTTTGCCCGGCGTCAGACCCTGGACCCGCAGACAGTCCGCCTCAGTTCTCTGCTGGATGGCATCCACGACATGCTCGATCGATCCGTCGGTGAGGATGTGACCCTGATGCGCAGTACCGGGGAGTCTCTCTGGGCGTGCAGGCTGGACGCTGCCCAGCTCGAAAACGCTGTGCTCAACCTGGTCATCAACGCCCGCGATGCCATGCCCCGGGGAGGCACGCTGGAAATAAGTGTGGAAAACCGACGCTATGAGCGCGATGCGCCACCGCCAATGCCGGGGATGCCCTGCGGTGACTACGTGTGTCTGTCGGTAAGGGATACGGGTGAAGGCATACCTCGGGAGAATATGGAGCGGCTGTTTGAGCCGTTTTTTACCACCAAGCCCAAGGGTCGCGGCACAGGTCTCGGCCTGCCCATGATCTATGGCTTCGTCAAGCAGTCTTCGGGCTTTATTTCCATCGACTCACAGCCCGAAACAGGAACGCAGGTTAGGCTGTACTTCCCGCGCTCGGAGGAAGAGCCGGACAGCGCTGCACCGCAAGCCATACCGACGGGGCCGCTACAGCGCGCCCGTCGCGATTATCGTATCCTGCTGGTCGAGGATGATGATCTCGTCAGACGCTATGTTGAACAGCAGCTGCAGTCACTCGGCTATCTGGTGGTAAGCGCCGCCGCAGGGAGAGAGGCCCTCGGAATCATTCGAAAACGAAAGGATATCGACCTCTTGTTCACCGATGTCGTCATGCCCGGTGGTATGAGCGGTCGGGATCTGGCGGAGGCCGCCATGCACGAACACCCGGGCCTGAGGGTACTTTTTACATCGGGCTATTCACAGGATGTGATCGCTCATGACTGGCAGCTCGACGACGGCATCGATCTGCTACGCAAACCCTACCGGAGAGAGGACCTGATCCAGAAGCTCGCCTCTGCCCTCGGCGAGAAACCGGCATGAGACAGTTCACTGGGGCGCCGTTTCGGAATCAGCTAACGTATCGACGTATGCCGCGATACGACGAATGGCAGCGTCGATGCGAACGGCATCCAGCGCTCCCAGCTCTGCAAAGCCCAGCGCGATACTCAGCGGATTGTTGATCGCCGCCTGCACTTCGCCGTGTCGCAGCCGCTTGAGCTCGGGCACAGGGTCCACAACGCCGCGAATCTGTCGCTGTATGCCAATGTAGTACAGGTGATCGCCGTCCGAGAGATACTCAAGGGGCAGCAGCAGAAGTCGGTTGACAAACGGCGTGCCGTCCTTGCGGAAATTGAGGACGTCCGTGAACGATGACCGTCGAGCTGCGATATCGGCTGCCATGCTGGCACGCGCCGGCTGGTCCGTCATTGAACCCTGTAAAAAACGGCAGTTACGGCCAAGACACTCTTCCGCCGCGTAGCCTGTTGTCCGTTCGAACTGTCGGTTGATGAATACCAGCGGTTGCCCGGGCAAATGTATCGCAGCAACGGTGATACTGTGATCAAAGCGTTCTCCGACCTCACGCAGCGCAGAAAAATATGCTGGCGACTGCAGACTGACTTCTGCCACTCATTATCCTCCCGTCGCGCGGCTGGCAGGTATGACGCCAGTCATGAACACGATACACTCGTGACTATACGCCGACAGCCCAGCATGTCCCTGCGGCCTGATAGCCGTCAGCATCCGAAGATTGCCGGGCTCAGCCGCAAACATCAAACCTCGGGAGCAAGACGGAGTGGCAGAAACGAAACTGCTGTTTGTGGACGACGAACCGGATCTGCTGGCGTTCTACCGTCAGGTCTTCGAACGCGACTTTACCGTAACAGTATTCAGTAGAGCGCAGGCGGCGCTCGAGCATTTGGTCGAAGACCCCGGATACGCCGTCATCGTATCGGACTTCAGCATGCCAGGCATGGACGGCATCGAATTTCTGTCTGCCGCGCGCGAGTTAGCACCACACGCGGTAAGAATAATGCTCACCGGTTTCGCCAGTGAAGAAACCGCCATCAGCGCGGTGAACCGCGGCGATATTTTTAAATTCCTGCGCAAGCCCACGCGCATTGCCGAATTCTCCTCGGCCATGCGCGCTGCCGTGCAGCGCCATGAAGTGGAGGCCACAGAACGCGACCTCCTCGAAAAAACCCTGCGCGGCAGCATTGAAATGCTGACACAGGCACTGTCTCTGGCGAGCCCGCTGATTTTCGGGCGCAGCGCCGGGCTAAAAAACGACATGGCACAGCTCGCGCGCCATCTGCGAGTGGGGCCCATCTGGGAACTGGAGGCTGCTGCGATGCTCTGCGAACTCGGCCTGCTGACGCAACCGAACACGATTATGGATGGCATCGTCGAGCATCAGCCAATGACCACCGCTGAAGACCCCTCGTGGCACCGCCAGGCGGGCATTGCCGCCGATCTCGTGCGCAGGGTGCCAAGGCTTGAGCGCGTAGCCGACAGTATTCAGTTCCAGTACCGGAATTACGACGGCACTGGCTACCCCGATGACATACCACTCGCCGGTGACGATATTCCGATCGGCGCCCGGATGCTGCGTATTCTCAAGGATCTTCGCAGCTCAATGGATCCAGGGGTCGATCGGAACCGCGTTATCGCCAGCATGCGCGGTCAAGCAGGCAGATATGACCCGCAGATCCTCGACCTGCTGGCGACGACAGAGCCCCCGCTGCAGGCCCCGGACATTCGCACGGCATCCGTGTTCTCAATTGAGGCCGGCGTTATTCTGGCAAAGGATATTAAAAGTCGCGCCGGCAATCTCATCATGCGCCGGGGTCAGGAAATCAGCCCCTATCTGGCGCAGAAGCTACACCACTTCGCCGATGCGGGTGACATCGATCTCGATGTGAGTTTCTACGACAGTCGGCAAAGGGGCACTCTACAAACCGTGCCGACGGCTGACGATCCACTGCCACAAACGGAGACGCGTCATGGCTAAGTTTGTTCTCTACCTCGCCGGCGGAATCTTCACGGCCTATGGTCTCGCCTGTCTGCTCAGCCCCGACATTGCGGCTGATGCAGCGAATCTGTCGATGCAGAATGCCGACGCTGTCGCTGAAATCGGCGCCATGTATGGCGGCTTTCAAACGGGTTTTGGGCTATTCTGCCTGCTGGCTGCGAGGCAGCCGGCCTACCGTCGAGCCGGTCTGTGGGCACTGTTCCTTGGCATTGGCCTGCTCGCAGTAGGGCGCAGCTTTAACGCGGCCATGACTGATGGCGAGCTCTCCGCCTATACCTATGGTGCCATTGCCTTTGAATCGCTGATTACGCTGCTGGCCGCGCTTGGCTTGCGTACCCGCGGGGCTGAGACTGCCTCGTAGCCGGAAAACGCCTTGCTAGCAGTCGACGATATTGACCGGCACCTCCAGAACGTTAACCGCCAGACCACCGCGGGCAGTCTCCTTGTATTTGTCCTGCATGTCGCGGCCGGTATCGCGCATGGTCTTTATCACCTGATCGAGCGACACGTAGTGCTCGCCACTGCCGCGCAGCGCCATCCGCGCAGCGCTTATGGCCTTTATCGCGCCCATGGCATTGCGCTCAATACAGGGAACCTGCACCAGCCCGCCAACTGGGTCACAGGTCAGGCCCAGGTTGTGCTCCATAGCGATTTCCGCGGCGTTCTCCACCTGTTCCGGTGTGCCGCCCAGGGCATCCGCGAGCGCACCAGCGGCCATGGAACAGGCGGAACCGACCTCCCCCTGGCAGCCGACTTCAGCCCCGGAAATTGACGCATTGATTTTGTACAGGATGCCGATGGCGCCCGCTGTGAGCAGAAAACGACAGACATCCTCCTGCTTGCTGCCGCAGCAATGGCTGAGATAGTACTTGAGCACCGCGGGAATAATGCCCGCAGCGCCGTTGGTGGGAGCGGTGACAATCCGGCCACCGGCCGCGTTTTCTTCATTCACCGCCAGCGCGTACAACGTCACCCAGTCCATCGTGGTCATCGAGCCGTCGCCCAGCGTCTCGGTCTGGCGCAACAGCTGGCGGTGCAGCTGCGCAGCGCGGCGCCTCACCTTTAGGCCGCCCGGCATGATGCCTTCGGTGTCGCAGCCGCGGCTAATGCAGGCATCCATCACCTCCCACAGCTTCGCGGTACGCGCCCGGATTTCCGCCTCGGTGCGCCACGCTTTTTCATTCTGCAGCATGAGTGCGCTGATGGACAGACCACTCACTTTGCACTGCGCAAGGAGTTCCGCCCCGGTCGTGAAGGGAAAAGGCAGTACCGTGGGATCATCGACGATATAGCCGGAATCTGCCGCCTCCTCGTCGACCACGAAGCCACCGCCCACCGAATAGTAAAGCCGCTCAAGCAGCATTTCACCGGCGGCATCGCGAGCAATGAAGCGCATGCCGTTGGCGTGAAATGCCAGATTTTCCGTGCGATGCATCTGCATATCGTCGCGGTAATTGAACGCAATCTGCTTGCGTCCCAGCAGTGACAGACTGCCATCATCGCGCACCGCCTGCACACGACCGGCGATAGTTTCCACGTCAACGGTTTCCGGCGTTTCGCCCTCGAGTCCGAGGATAATGGCCTTTGGCGACCCGTGGCCGGCACCGGTAGCTGCCAGGGAGCCGTAAAGATGCGCCTGCAGAGACGTGCAGGCATCGAGCTGCCCATCATCTTCCAATGCGACCACGAATTGCCGTGCCGCGTTCATGGGGCCAACCGTGTGCGAACTGGACGGGCCAATTCCGATCTTGAACAGGTCAAATATACTGATAGACATAGCGCACCTCACACCTCCAGCGCAGCGTACTCCTTTTCCAACCGTTTTGCGGCCTTTTTGGACACGCCGCCGAGGACCTCAATCGCATGGCGGACGCGCGCCCGACTCATGTCCGGCCCCAGGATTGCCATGGCATCAACAACCGAGAACGAGGCACTGGAGCCGGAGATGGCAATGAACAACGGCGCCAGAAAATCCTTCACCTTCAGATCCATGGCCTTCGCCAGTCCCTGCATGGACTGCCACACCGCATCGCGATCCCAGTGCCGCAGCGCCTCGAGATGCCACAGCGCAAACTGCAGCTGTCTGAGCAGCCGTTCCGGTTCCTCGCCCGGGGCCTCGAAGTCTTCCGCCCGCAGCGGCAGCGTTCCCGACACAAGGAAGCCGCACAGCGGCGCGAAGTCGCTGAAGACCTCCATGCGCTTCTGTGCATGTGGCAACACCTGTTGCAGTCTGTCCGCATTGAAGGCCCAGTCCACCAGACGCCGCGCCAGCTCGTCCTGGTCGAGATCTTCACGCAGCCACAGCCCGTTCAGCCAGCGCAACTTTTCAACGTCAAAGATTGGCCCGCCCAGGGAGACGCGCTGTATATCGAAATGCTCGAGCATGTCCGCGAGGGCGAACTTTTCCCGCTCGTCAGGCATTGACCAGCCCATGCGACCAAGATAGTTGAGCAAGGCCTCGGGCAGGAAACCCATACGTTCGTAGTACTGGATGCTGGTGGGATTTTTGCGCTTGGACAGCTTGGATTTGTCAGGATTGCGCAGCAGCGGCAGATGGCACAGCACCGGCATTTCCCAGCCGAAGTAATGGTAGAGCAGCTGGTGCTTGGGCGCCGAGTTGATCCACTCCTCGCCGCGGATCACGTGGGTGATACCCATGAGGTGATCGTCGACGACGTTTGCCAGGTGGTACGTCGGCATGCCATCGGATTTCAGCAGGATCTGCGCATCCACCATAGACCAGTCCAGGTCAATGCTGCCGCGCAGCAGATCATTCACCCGACAGCTGCCAGTCTCATCGGGCACGTACATGCGAATGACGTAGGGCATGCCCGACGCCTCGCGCCGCGCCACCTCCTCCGCCGGCAGCGCCAGGTCGGCCGGTTTCAGCGCCGTGGCAAGGCCAGCCTCGCGGCGGGATTCGCGCAGCGTCTCCAGCTCTTCCGGCGTGCGGTAACAGACGAATGCGTTGCCCGCCTCGACCAGTTCCCAGGCGTACTGGCCGTAAAGCTCCATGCGCTCGCTCTGCCGATAAGGTCCGTATTCACCGCCGACATCAGGGCCCTCATCCCAATCGAGGCCGAGCCAGCGCAGTGAGTCGAGGATCGCCTGCTCGGATTCCGGCGTGCTGCGCGCTCGGTCAGTATCCTCAATACGCAGGATGAACTGGCCGCCGTGAGCCCGTGCGAAACAGAGGTTGAACAGGGCAATGTAGGCAGTCCCGACGTGGGGGTCGCCGGTGGGTGAAGGCGCGATGCGCGTGCGAACAGTCATGAATCACCTGTGGCTGAAAAGAGGCCGGATTATATAAGGCTGGCGCCCGGGACGCACTCCGGGATGTCGCTGAACCACAGTGAAATCCACCGGCTGGCGCGGCAACGGCGCTGCGCGGCTGTGTAACTCAATCGCGCGGCGGCAGATTCTCTGGCAATACCGTCCACTCCGGCGCGTCGAACTCGCCGATCAACTCGATATCCACGAACGGGGATTGCCCGGCAATGATGGCCGTCACTTCAGCAGGCGGATCGGCTTCCATGGCGTCCCTGGCGGCCTTGGATTCCCAGGTGGCAATGGCCAGCAAGACGTTCGGGTCATCCAGGCTGCGGTGCAGACGGGTGCCCAGCGCTCCCGGCGCCCGCTGAATGAACGCGCTGGCGCGCATCCAGGCCTCGGCATACTGTTCGGCCGTGTACCCCCGCCCAATGGTGACCTTGAAAATATAGTGCATGCGTTCACCTCCTGGCATCCGGTTCGCCAGCCGGCGAGGAGCCCCGCTCAGGTCACCTGCGCCCGCTGGCGATAACGCTCATCCGCGTAAGCGCGCGTTGATAGCACCCTTGACAGGCAGTGCAGCGCGATTGCCGCATCCGTAAAGCTATTGTAGAGCGGCGCAAAACCGAAGCGTACGATATCCGGATCGCGGAAATCCACGATAATACCCTCGGCAATCAGGCACTGGGCAATTGCGTGGGCCTCCGGGTGGCGCAAAGACACCTGGCTACCACGCCGGGCGTCCTCGGCCGGTGTCAGCACCTGCATCGACGCAAGCGCCGGCTCCGCCGCAACACCCTCCATGAAAAAACCGGTCAGCGCCAGGGACTTCCGGCGCAGATCCGCAGGTTCCAACCCGGCGAACAGGTCAAGGGCCGCATCCAGCGCCTGCATGCCGATCACCCCGGGGGTGCCTGCCTGGTAGGCACTTATTCCCGGTGCCGCCCGATACGCGGAATCAAAGGCGAACGGCGCCGCGTGCCCGAACCAGCCGCTGAGTGGCTGCGCCACCTGATTGTGGTGCCGCGTTGCCAGGTACACGAACGCGGGTGCGCCGGGGCCGCCGTTGAGGAACTTGTAGCCACAGCCCACAGCCATGTCTACATTGCACGCATCGAGCTTCACGGGAATCGCCCCGGCGCTGTGCGCCAGGTCCCAGAGAACCAGCGCGCCGCAAGCATGCGCGGCAGCCGTAAGCGCCTGCATGTCATGGCGCCGGCCGCTGCGAAAGTCGACTTCGGTCATCATCAGAACGGCCACCGTCTCATCCAGCGTATCGACCAACTCGCCAACGTCGACGGCACGCATCTCGCAGCGCTGGGCTCCGAGCAGAGCCTGCAGGCCCTGCGCCATGTAGCCATCGGTCGGAAAGTCTCCGGCACAGGTGAGCACAACCCGCCGCGACGGGCGCAACCCCAGCGCCGTCGCCAGCAGCTTGAACAGGTTGACGGATATGCTGTCGCAGCAGACCACCTGCCCCGGCGCTGCGCCAATCAGCGGCGCTATTTTCTCACCCACGCTGAGCGGCAGATTGACCCACCCATGCACGTTCCAGCTGGTAATGAGGTCACGCCCCCACTGCTGCTCCACCACCTCGTGGACACGTTTAGCTGCGCGGCGCGGCAGAGCCCCCAGCGAATTGCCATCCAGATAAACCCGATCACTCGGCAGCGCAAAGGCATCGCGCATGGCGCGGAGAGGATCGTGGTTGTCGAGCAGAGCGGCCTCATCCTGTCGGTTCATAGTGACAGCCCTTTCCCTCGGCCCTTACGGCAGACCATACGGGGTGGATTCGCGGCCGCCCGGGGCGCGCAGTCGGTGAGTGCGATTAGCACACGGCGAGCAAATAATTTCAGGCGCATGAAAAGAATATCCCTCAGAATGGCGGCCATCCTAGCCTCCGCAGCGCGCATTGCCAATGTCAGCCCAACCTGTACGCCAGATTGTCCCGGTACATGCTGCGGCCATGGGGTAAACTTCCCGCCACTGGCCTGGCGTAATAACAGCCCTCGCTCGTGTTCCTCTGACAAGCTGTTGCAATCGCGCAGCTTAATGAGAATAATTAGCGTTATCACTCTTTTAATCGCAAGAGGTTCGTATGTTGACCACGCACCACCCACGACGCTCCTGCAGCCGACTGGCTGTCATGTTTGTCGTCGCTGTCTCCGCGGCAGTCATGTCGGCCGGCACTGTCGCAGACACGCTGAACATCTATTCAGCCCGTCAGGAAGCGCTGATCAAGCCTTTACTGGACCGTTTCAGCAACGAAACCGGCGTTGAGGTCAACCTGGTTACCGGAAGCGGCGATGCCCTCATTACCCGTCTGACAAGGGAAGGCCGCAATTCCCCCGCTGACGTCCTGCTGACCAGCGACGCGGGTCGCCTGTACCGTGCCAGGCAGGCAGGCGTGCTGCAGCCAGTCTCGTCTGACGCGCTGACAGCAGCAGTGCCTGAAAACCTGCGCAGCCCGGACAACCTCTGGTACGGATTATCGGTCCGTGCCCGGGTGCTGATCATCGCACCGGAGCGCGTGAATACCGATGAGCTCCAGGATTACGAAGACCTCGCTGACCCGCAGTGGAAGGGCCGCATCTGTGTCCGCTCATCGGGCAACATCTACAACCAGTCGCTGGTGGCGGGCATGCTCGCCCAGAAAGACCGTGCACAGACCCAGGCCTGGCTGGACGGCTTCGTGCGCAACTTCGCGCGCCCGCCGCAGGGTGGCGACCGCGATCAGATAAAGGCAGTCGCCGCTGGACAGTGCGATGTTGCGCTGGTTAACAGCTACTACTTCGGTGCAATGCTGCAGTCGGACAACGAAGAGGAACGCCGGGCCGCTGAGCAGGTTGAACTGCTCTGGCCCAATCAATCCAATCGCGGCGTCCATATCAACATCAGCGGAGCCGGCGTCATCCGGGCGAGCGAGCAACCCGATCTGGCGCGCGAGCTGATCGAATTTCTGGTTCGCGAGGACAGTCAGCAATGGTATGCCGAAACCAATAATGAATATCCGGTGCGCGACAGCGTCTCGCCCAGCCGGCTGCTGCAGTCCTGGGGTGATTTCAAGGCAGATGACCTGGACGTCAGCGAACTGGGCAGGCTGAACGCGCAGGCAGTAATGGCAATGGACCGTGCGAATTGGAAATAGCCGCAGGCGCTGAGCTGACTGCCAAGAAACCGCGCCGTATTTCCCTGTGGCGCGGCGGCATGCTGGTGACTTCGCTGGTCATTGCGCTGCCGGTGCTGGTCATTATTGGCAGCCTTTTTGGCGATTACAGTCCCGCATGGGAGCACCTGATAGAGACGGTGCTCGGCGACTACGTCGTCAACTCGCTTCTGCTGATGCTCGGTGTCGGGGCCGGCACACTGCTGTTGGGCGTCAGTGCAGCCTGGCTAACAGCCATGTGCGATTTTCCCGGCCGCCGCTTCTTCAGCTGGGCACTGCTGCTGCCCATGGCAATGCCCGCCTACATCATTGCCTATACCTACACGGGAATGCTGGACTACGCGGGGCCGGTGCAAAGCCTGCTTCGCGACACCTTCGGCTGGCGCTACGGCGATTACTGGTTTCCTGAGATCCGCTCGCTGGGCGGCGCTGTCTGCATGCTGTCGCTGGTGCTCTACCCATACACTTACCTGCTGGTCCGCGTCGCTTTCCAGGAACAGTCCACAGCGGTGCTTGAGGCCAGCCGGAGCCTCGGGAAAACCCTGCCGGCAACCTTTTTCCGGGTCGCTCTGCCGCTGGCACGACCGGCAATTGCCGCAGGCGTCAGTCTGGCGCTGATGGAGACTCTGGCCGACTACGGGACCGTTTCCTACTTTGGCGTCAGCGCCTTCACCACGGGCATATTCCGCACATGGTACGGCCTCGGCGAACTCCAGACCGCAGCACAGCTCGCCGCATTCCTGATGCTGTTCGTATTCATACTCTTCATTCTGGAGCGCCAGTCGCGGCGCCGCCTGCGCTTCTACCGGACCGGGACGCGCCAGCCACCTCGGCGAATCGTATTGCGCGGCTGGCGCGCAATCACAGCGGCCGGCCTGGCGTCTGCGATTCTTATTGCCGGATTCCTGCTGCCCGCCTCCCAGCTGACCGTCTGGGTCCTCCAGGATCCATTGCGAGCAGCTGAGCCGGCGTTTCTCCAGCTTGCGGGCAACAGCTTTCTGCTCGCCGCCATTGCCGCCGCCTGCTGCCTGCTGCTTGCTCTTTTCCTCGGCTACGGTAAACGCCTTTTCCCGGGCTTCGCCCAGACCACGGCGAATGGCGTGGTCAGCATGGGTTACGCTGTGCCAGGCACCGTGATCGCGGTCGGCGTGCTGATACCCTTTACCTGGTTTGACAATGTCGTTGACGGCTGGCTTCGGCAGACCATGGGAGTATCTTCCGGCCTGCTTCTCAGCGGCACACTCGGCGCGCTGGTGTTCGCCTATGTGGTGCGCTTTCTGTCTGTTTCGCTGCAAACCGTAGAATCAGGCCTCGCGCGCATCCGTCCCAGCATCGACGAGTCAGCGCGGTCACTGGGTTATGCTCCGCTATCGTTGCTGCAACGTATTCATATTCCTATGCTGCGCGGCAGTCTGTTAACCGCTCTGCTGCTGGTCTTTGTCGACGTGCTGAAAGAATTGCCGACGACCCTGATACTGCGGCCTTTTAACTTCAACACGCTGGCGGTGCGCGCTCACGAGCTGGCGTCGGACGAACGTCTGGCGGATGCGGCGCTGCCGGCGCTGGCAATCGTGCTGATCGGTCTGCTGCCTGTTATCCTTCTCACCCGGAATCTGGCCAGTGATAACGCCGCTTCATGACCCCACAGCTCGATGTAAACCATGTCAGCGTACGCTTCGGTGATGTCACCGCCGTCGATAGCGCCAGCATCACCCTGAACAAAGGCGAGATCGGCTGCCTTCTCGGGCCCTCGGGCTGCGGAAAGACCACGCTGCTGCGCGCCATTGCCGGTTTCGAGGCGATCAGCGAAGGCCGCATCAGCGTTCGCGGACGCGTCCTCAGCACGCCCGGCATGCAGGTCAGTCCGGAACAGCGCCGGGTCGGCATGGTTTTCCAGGACTTTGCGCTGTTTCCACATCTGGATGTCAGTGCAAATGTTGGTTTCGGTCTGCGCCACCTGAAGCGACGCGAGCGCGAGACCCGGGTCAGACGCCTGCTGACGATGGTATCCTTGGAGGATTGCGCGGGAGCCTGGCCGCATGAACTCTCCGGCGGACAGCAGCAGCGCGTGGCACTGGCCAGGGCACTGGCACCGGGACCGGAAATCCTTCTGCTGGACGAGCCCTTCTCCAGCCTGGACAGCGAGTTGCGCACCCAGCTGGCATCAGAGGTCCGCGACCTGCTCAAGGCCGACAGCGTAACGGCCATACTGGTCACGCACGACCAGCACGAGGCCTTCGCCATGGCGGATCAGGTCAGCCTGCTGCACAACGGCCATATCGATCAGACAGATGCGCCCTACAACCTCTATCACAGACCGGCAAATGCCTTTGTCGCCGAGTTCATTGGCGGTGGCAGTCTGATTGATGTCACGGTAAACGCTGACGGGGAACTGAACGATAGCCTCGGCGTGCTCGACATGGAATCCCGCTCCTTCGCCCCCGAGCAGCGGCTGCGATTGCTGATCCGCCCGGATGACATCGAATATGACGAAAGCAGCACGATTGAACTGCGCGTAGTAGACCGCGCTTTCCGCGGCGCCAATTTCCTGTACGAATTGCTGCTGCCCGACGGGCAGCACGTGCCCTGCCTGGCACCCAGCCACATCGCGGCCAACAGGGGCAGCCTCTTGCCTGTGCGTTTCAATCTGCAGCACGTGGTAATTTTCAACGGTGAGCACCAGGTATTCACCTGAACCGGTATACTGATGCCATGCGCACCATCGATCGCACATTCACCATTGCCCCGATGATGGACTGGTCTGACCGGCATTGTCGCTACTTCTGGCGACAGCTTACGCGCCGGGCGCCTCTATACACGGAAATGGTCACGACCGGCGCATTGATCCACGGTGACCGCGAGCGCTTCCTGTTCTTCCGCGCCGAGGAGCATCCTGTGGCACTGCAGCTCGGTGGCAGCGACCCCGCCGATCTCGCGCGCTGCGCTCGCTGGGCGCAGGACGCGGGCTACGACGAGGTCAACCTGAACTGCGGGTGTCCGTCAGACCGGGTGCAGTCCGGCGCGTTCGGCGCCTGCCTGATGGCACAGCCGGCGCGCGTCGCCGACGGCGTTGCCGCGATGCGCAACGCCTGCGATCTTCCTATCACGGTGAAGCACCGCATCGGCATTGATGACATGCAGCACTACGAGGACATGCTGGCTTTTATCGAACCCGTTGCCAGGGCCGGCTGCCGAACCTTCATCGTGCACGCCCGCAAAGCCTGGCTACAGGGCCTGTCTCCCAAGGAAAATCGCGACATTCCACCGCTTAATTACGACTGGGTGTACCGGCTGAAGCGCGACTTCCCCGCGCTGGAAATCATCATCAACGGTGGTATTCGCGATTTTGAGGCCTGCAGCACCCACCTCGCCCATGTCGACGGCGTCATGCTTGGCCGCGAGGCCTACCAGAATCCCTGGCTGCTGTCTCAGGTGGATTCATATTTCTACGGCGACAGCAACCCGGTAACCAGCCCGCTCGCGGCAGTGGATCGAATGCTGCCCTATATTGACAATGAACTCGCCTCAGGCACTGCGCTCAAACACATCACGCGGCACATGATGGGTCTTTTCGCCGGCCGTCCCGGCGCCCGGCGCTTCCGCCGCCATCTCAGCGAGAACGCGCACAGACCCGGCGCGGAAGGCCAGGTGTTGCAGGACGCGGTACAGGCGATGCATGGCGTAGCGGCCTGAGTGCCGCACTTCCTGCCCCTAAGGTAACCACGGGAGACAGAACATGACATGCAAACTCGACCAACTGCGGACCATGACGGAAGTTGTCGCCGATACCGGTGACATCGAAGCCATTCGTCGTTTCAAGCCGATTGATGCAACCACCAACCCCTCCCTGCTGCTGAAGTCCTCCGCCCTGCCCCACTACGCCGAACTCATGCAGCGCGCGCGGGAGTGGGCGGCCGACCAGGGCGGCGATTCGGCGCAGCAGCTGGCCAACTGCTGCGACCGCTTCGCGGTGGACGTGGGTCGGGAGATTCTGGCACTCATACCGGGACGGATTTCTACGGAGGTAGATGCCCGCCTGTCCTTTGACCGCGAGGCCACGCTGGAGCGCGCACGACGACTCATCGGACTGTACGAAGCCTCGGACATTTCCCGCGACCGTGTGCTGATAAAGATCGCCTCTACCTGGGAAGGCATACGCGCCGCAGCCGAACTTGAGCGCGAGGGCATTAACTGCAACCTGACGCTGCTGTTCGGTTTCGACCAGGCGGTCGCTTGTGCCGATGCCGGCGTCTATCTGATATCGCCATTTGTCGGGCGCATACTGGACTGGCACAAAGCCCACTCCAACCTGACCCTGGAAAGTGCCGACGACGACCCCGGCGTGCAATCGGTGCGCCGGATCTATGCGTATTACAAGCATTACGGGTACGACACAGTGATCATGGGTGCCAGTTTCCGCAATACCGGGCAGATCGAGGCGCTGGCCGGCTGTGACAGGCTTACCATCAGCCCGGCGCTGCTTGAGGAAATGGCGCAGGATTCGGGCGAACTACGGCGACAGCTGAGCCCGGAGAGCGCAAGCACAGAAGAACCACGCGTTGTGCCGACAGCGCCGAGCTTCCGCCTGGGGCTGAATGCCGACGCCATGGCCACGGAAAAACTCGCCGAGGGTATCCGCAAATTCATCGCCGATCAGCTTAAACTGGAAAGGGTCATCAGCCAGACATGATAAAAGCACTGTCTTCACTGTTTGAAATCAACACGCCGGCCAACGACGACACCAGTCCTGAACACCGCCGTCATCTTGCCGCCGCTGCACTGTTGATCGAGACTGCCCGGGCAGACTTCACGCAGGACGGCGTCGAAGAAGCCTCAATGACGGCAATGCTGGAAAGCGGCCTGGGTCTCTCAGGCGATGAGGTTCAGGAATTGCTGCGCCTGGCAAATGAGGAGGTAGATGCCGCGACCTCCCTTTACCAGTTCACGCGAATCGTCAATGATCACTTCACGCCCACACAGAAAACCCAGCTGGTCGGCGACATGTGGCGTGTCGCTTACGCCGATGGCAATGTCGACAAGTACGAGGAGCACCTGATCCGTCGCGTAGCCGATCTGGTGTATGTCGCCCATGAAGATTACATCAGGGCCAAACTCTCCGCTGCCAACGCCTCCGGCTGATCAGGAGGCCTCCAGCACGGCCATCAGGTCGCGAAAACGCTCGGCATTCTCGTCACTGACACCCATCAACGCACGATGAGCCTCTATCACGCGCTCTTTTACCGCATCCTCGCTGCCCGGAACCAGGGGAATATCCTGAACCGCGACAGCGCTGTCATCGCAGGCGTTCTCGTGCAGTTCGAACAGACGCTGGAAGCCCATGCTCTGCAGCAGCCGATTGATGCCAGCATCGCAGCTGTAGATAGCCGGCCGGAATCCGTGCTGGGAATAGACGCGCTGGGCCAGGCGCGCAAGCTGCCCGAGGGTCGTGCTGTCGAGCCCTTCTACATCACACAGGTCTATCCATACACTGGCGAACGCGGGATCGTCGAGCATCTGCGCAATGTACTCATCAATGGACGTGCACAGCGTCATGCGCACGTCCCCGCTGAGACGCAGGACATAGGCGCCCCCCTGCGTGGCCGCCATCACCCGACCCTGGGTCACCTTACAGTCTCTTGCTCAGGAACAGCGCCGCGATGTCGTCTGGCGCGGTGTCCACGGAATCCAGGCCCAGGCGCGTGACCAGGGTCGCGGGTGACTCGTCCTCGCGGCGAAAAACGTCCAGAAAGAACTGCTCCTTCTCTATCAGATTCTTGGGTGGCAGTATTTCCAGAATGCCATCTGAAAACAGCGCCAGCATAAAGGTGTCCGGGAGATCAATCGACTGCTGGCTGAAGTCGGACTCCGACATCATGCCAACCGCCGTGCCCCCGCCACTGAGGTACTCCGCGCCACGCCCCGACACCAGGACGGGCAGCGGTAGATGTCCGGCGATGCTGTAAGTCAACCGGTTTGCGACCATATCGAGCACGGCAACGATCATCGTAGCGAATTTGTCAGCCCCGAGGTCGAGAAGTTCCTTGTTTGCCAATTCCAGCATTTTTACCGGCGACAGCACCGTGGGGTCGCTGCGCCGGAGAAAGTCTGAACGCTTTCGCGCAAACAGATTTTTCAGCAGAACTGTCGCGAACGCGGATGAGCTGCCATGGCCAGAGACATCGGCCATGAAGAACACAACGCAGTCAGAGCCCACCGTAAAATAATCTGTGAAATCACCGCTCAGATACAGCGAGGGAATCACAGTATGACTGAATACATAGTCCCCCAGAACCAGCGGCGTAGCCGGGAGCATTCTCATCTGGACCTGCCGACCGGCCTGCTGATCCTGCTCGAGCACCCGCACAGTGCTGTTGAGCTCTCGATTGGCGCGCTCCAGCCTGCGGCGCGACTGCCGGAGTTCCCGGCTCATCTGGCGCTGCCGCACGCAGCGATCCATCGACTGAAACAGAGCCTCGGGGTCTTCCACGGGACGATGGAAAAAGTCACTGGCGCCCAGCCTGAGCGCCGCCATCATGTTTTGCGCAGAGGCTTCGTCACTGAACATGATCACGGGCACAACGACGTTCATTTCGCTGAGTGTACGTGACGTATCTCCCCAGCTCGCATCTTCGAGATCAAGATCGCTGAGAATCACGTCGATCTCGCTCGCTGCGCTGAGTGTTGGGGACGCATTGGCAACGTTATTCGCCGATTCGACCGTAAACCCCGCACCCTCTACCAGCTGCACCAGGCGGCATGCGCGCTCCGGATCATTGTCGATGACCAGCACTTTGCCGCTGTGTGTCATCCTGGGGCTCTTTGCTGGAAAACGTACGCGGACACTACGCCGCCAGTTTCGTGCAGACAAGTAGAAGGAGCGGCTTTGGGCAACAATTCACACTTTTCCGGGACACGACCACAAGCCTCAGAACTCTTCCGCCCAATCGTCCTCATAATCCGAAAAATCGTCCTGAATCTCGCCGCCGCTGATAAAAGAACGACGCTGCTGTAAGTAGGCATCACGCACAAAAATATAGCGATCTCCCGAGATCAACTGATCCGACTCGAGCAATCGTGCGCGAAAGCTGATCAACTCCAGAAAAAACATGCTGTTGCGCACCGCCACCTGGTCGACCTGTGCCGTAGGCGAGGCCAGTGTGTCGAACACCGTGCCCGTCCCGCTGCGCAGCGTGCGCGGGCCGATAAGTGGCACCATGATGTAGGGCCCTTCTGGCACTCCCCACACAGCCAGGGTCTGGCCGAAATCAGTGCGCTCGCGCTCAATGCCCATATCCGAGGCAACGTCGAACAGGCCAAACATGCCAAGTGTGGAATTCAGCGCCACGCGACTGACGTTCGTACCCGCCTCTCCCAGGCGCCACTGCAGCAGGGAATTCAGGCTTCTGGTCACATCCATCAGATTGGCAAAAAAATTCGAGACACCGGATTTTGCAGGCTGGGGGACCACACGCTCATAACTACGGGCTACCGGTTTGAGAACAGTCCGGTCAATAACATCATTTACCACAAACAGGGGCCGATTGATTGGCTCCAGGGGATCATCGTTGCGGGCGTCTACGTTGCTGCCGGCGCCCGCCAGAAACAACGTTACTATAAAAGCTCTAAACAGCATTTTTTCTGCGTCTGTCCCTTTGCTAATCGCACAAGAATAACATGAGAGGCCGGCAGGTGCGCATGTGGCCTGTGAACAGGTAGACGTCTGCAGCGATCATTAATTCCATCCCTTGAGTGCTCCCTCAACGACCTGCCACTGTCGCCGTAGTCGCTTTTCCGACACCGGCTGTGACGTGCCCAAGTGCTGCGCAAACAGCGAAACACGGAACTCCTGCAGCATCAGCCAGTAGCGGGCCGCTTCGCCGCTACACAGAAGCAGCCCCGAACGCCGCTTGCGCGCCTCGTCGAGCGGCTCGCGCAGGCCCTCGAGCAGCGCCCGGCACTGTGCGTCCTTCTGCGGCTGTGCGGGCATCCGCTCGACGCGAACCTCAAGCGCTTTCAGGTAGCGGGGAAATTGTGCAAGAGAGGCCGGCGCTGTCTCCACAAGAAACCCGGGCCGCAGCAGGTCCGAGAGCTGCTGCTCCACATCGCTCGCCGCCTGCGGCCAGGTGCGGGCGTCGCGGGTCAGGCGCGGTCGCAGCGCCGCCAGCGGTCTCAGGGTGTTGATGATGATCTGCTCGACCTCCTGGGCGACAGTCACGAGAAGCCTGTTGCCTTCACTGAGGGCGTTACGGAAAGCGCTCTCACTGCGACATTCCCCATCCCAGAGACCACTGGCGTTCAGCACGATGGCGGACAACAGCTCATCCACCAGAACATCGCGCTCCAGGCCGGCAGCTGCCAGCATCAGCTGATTCTCATTCCCGCGCAGGAGCTGCTTACGCAACTGCTTCACCGGTCGTGAAAGACCCAACAGCAGTAATCGTGCCAGCCCCAGACGGTGCGCCAGCCAGGCTTCATTCGCGTAATCGAACAGCTCGATGGAGACACTATCGCCGCAGTCGACCAGCCCTGGGTAGGCAACGATCTCCATGCCTGACTGCATAAACTGCCACTGCGCGGGAAGATCGCCAAAATCCCACCGCAGCAGCCCGCTCCTCCGCGGTCCCGCGTCACCGGTGGCGCTGACCTCAAGTGCCGTCTGATCCCGGAAACGGTCGACAAGGGCCGCGAGATTCCGTCCCTCGCCGAGCACCGCGCCCTGCTCGTCCACCACCTTGATATTGGCGGAGTAAAAAGGCTCGAGACAGTCTGCCGGCCAGTCCGCCGCAGACACCCGGGCGCCGCCGCGGCGGCTGAGCGCCTGCGCCAGCGCCTCCCGCAGCGGCACATCCTCCGGCGTGAGCCCCGGGAGAACGGCGTCGACCACGTCCGGCGCAGGCACGAAATGCTTGCGTGTTGACTTGGGCAACGCACGCAGCAGCGCAATGCACTTTTCTCTCAGAAGCCCGGGGACCAGCCAGTCGAAGCGATGGCGCGGCACGCGGTTCATCAACGCTACGGGCACCGTTACTGAAACACCGTCGCGCTCGCCGCCGGGATCGAACTCGTAACTCAACGGATAGGCCACCCCCTCCCAGTCGATATGATCGGGAAACAGCTCGCCCACCGCGCCGCCGGGATCATTTGCCAGCAGTAGGTCGCGGGGTGCCCGCAGCTGGGCGTCGGCGTCGAGGTTTCGCTTCACCCAGCGCGCCAGTGCCGCCGCGGTGAAGATATCCGCCGGCACCCGCTCATCGTAGAAACGGAAGAGGGCCTCCTCGTCGACCAGAATATCGCGCCGTCGTGTGCGCGCCTCAAGGTCCGCAATCTCTTGCATCAGCGTCTGGTTGTGACGCAGGAAACCCGGCGGTGAGCGCCAGCGTCCCGATACCAGGCCTTCACGCAGCATCAGCTCTCGGGAGACCGCGGGATCAATGGGACCATAATGCACCGGCTTGCCGTCGCTGACGGTGAGCCCGAAGAGGGTCACCCGCTCTGTCGCCACAGCACGGCCCTGGGCTTTCTGCCAGCGCGGCTCGTAATAATGCCGCTTGAGCAGATGGGGGTTGATATGCAACAGCCAGGACGGCTCGATAGCCGCGGCGGTGCGCGCATACACCTTGCTGGTCTCAACGATTTCTGCCGCCACCAGCCAGGGGGCAGGCTTCGCATGCAGTACAGAGCCCGGGAATACCTGCACCTTGCGATTGCGGGCAGCGAGATACTCGCGGCCCTCATCACGCTGGGCGATATTCGCCAACAGCCCCGCGAGCAGGGCCTTGTGCACGCCGGCGTAATCCACGGCAGCATTTGCGGCACGACAGGCCCGCGTCACGGCGTCCAGGGGGTCATTGCCGGATTTGTCGGTGGCAGCGCCGGCGTCGGCCGACACGGACTCAAGCGCTGGCACGGCTATTCCCTGCTGACGACAGGCAATACTCAGCTGACGGTGGATATCGCGCCATTCGCGCATGCGCATGAATGACAGAAACTCACGCTGGCAGAGCTTGCGCAGCTGGTTCTGGCTGAGACGCTGACGCTGCTCCTCGTAGTAGCGCCACAGGTTCAGCCAGGCGAGAAAGTCAGAGCGCGGATGACGGAAACGCGCGTGCGCCTGATCGGCCTGCTGCTGCTTGTCAGCAGGCCGCTCCCGCGGGTCCTGCACCGCCAGAGCGCTGGCAATCACCAGCACCTCGGCGACGACGCCATGACTCTGTGCGGCCAGAATCATGCGGCCGAGAAGCGGGTCCACCGGCAGTCGGGCGAGCTGCTTGCCGAGCGCCGTCAGACGGTGGCGCCGGTCTACCGCACCCAGTTCGTTGAGCAGCCGGTAGCCCTCGCGCACCATCCGCGGATCCGGCGGTTCTATGAAGGGGAAGTCCTGAACATCACCCAGCCGCAGGTAAAGCATCTGCAGGATGACGGCAGCCAGGTTCGTTCGCAGGATTTCAGGGTCGGTGTAGGCCGGACGCTGCAGATAGTCCTGCTCGCTGTAAAGACGCAGGCACACACCTGCCGCCACCCGGCCACAGCGACCCTGACGCTGATCTGCGCTGGCACGGGACACAGGTTCCACCGGCAGACGCTGGATGCGTGACCGCGCACTGTAGCGACTGATGCGGGCCTCACCGGGATCAATGACATAGCGGATACCCGGTACCGTAAGCGAGGTCTCAGCCACGTTTGTCGCCAGCACCACGCGCAGGCCAGTCTGTTTCCCGGGATTGAACACCCGCGCCTGCTCGGCCTGGCTCAGCCGCGCGTACAGGGGCAGCGTTTCAAGGCCCGGCTCACCGCGCAATGCCCGGGCCAGCTCGCGGATTTCCCGCTCCCCCGGAAGAAAAACCAGAATGTCACCACGAACGCCGTAATAGCCATCGCGTATCAGGCGCAGCTGTTCGAGAACGTCATCCTGCTGATCGCGCTCATTGAGCTGGTCGGCGGGCCGCTCGATATAGTGGGTTTCTACCGGGAAGGAGCGCCCGGGGACCTGAATGATCGGCGCGCCCTCGAAGTGTTCGGCGAAGCGCTCCACATCAATGGTTGCCGAGGTAATGACCAGCTTCAGATCGGGCCGACGGGGCAGCAGCTGACGCAGGTAGCCGAGGATGAAGTCAATATTCAGGCTGCGCTCATGGGCTTCATCGATAATCAGCGTGTCGTACTGCGACAGCTGGCGATCGCGCTGCAGCTCGGCCAGCAGGATGCCGTCGGTCATGAGCTTGACGGCGGTCGAGTCGCCAATCGTGTCCTGGAAACGCACCTGGTAGCCGACCAGCCCCCCCGGGGGGGCGCCCAGTTCCTCGCCGATCCGCTGCGCCACATTGCGGGCGGCGAGCCGGCGCGGCTGGGTGTGACCGATCCGCCGGACTCGACCGCGTCCAAGCGCCAGGCAGATTTTCGGTAACTGCGTCGTCTTGCCCGAACCGGTTTCCCCAGCCACCACGACCACCTGGTGTGCCGCAATGGCGCGGGCAATCTCATCCCGCAGCTGCGCAACCGGCAGCGCTTCCGGGTAGGTGATAGCCGGAATGTCGCGTGGGGCTTTTTCGGGTTCTTGCATGGGGTGTCGAGCGCCTGTCCGGGTGGCTTGCGCCGCCCGGGCCGGAGATCTAGGGCGTCGCGTTATCGTCGCGAGGGATAAATTGGTCGGGATTCAGGTACATCAGCTGCAGCATCACGGCGGGTTGGCCATCACTGGCATCGGCACCCAGTACCATGACATTGGTCCTGCCATCTTCAATCGTGGCCGCCGTGACCCCGAAGATCATGACCTTCCTGTCATGCTCTGCGTGGAAGACCTTGACCTTCTTCTTCTCCTTGAGAACCTCGACAAGATTGGCAATCAGGGTCGTCAGGCTGGCGCGAAAACTGCCATAATTCAGTCGACCCTGAAACTCCGAACTGTCGAGACGAACATCAAAACGCACCTGTGACTTGTCTTCCATCTCGATCCGGGTCAGCGCGACGCGCGCACCCTCATTGAGTTGCCGATACAGGTTTTTTGCATCGGTACGGCTGGCTTCCAGGAATGCCCTGCTCAGCAGATTAACCGACAGTGTCAGAAACTTGTCCTGTGGGATAGAGCGGGTGTAAGTCGCTTCCATCGCTACCTCTCTCCGGGGTCGAGGCGGCAGTCTAAACGCTGACTGATACGAAAACCAGCGGCCTTGTGCCCTGTGGACAGAGGAATTGTATGATCAACCGGGACAACAGACTCTGGACACCCTGTGAAGAGGCCGACGTCGACTGGACTGAGGGGGGCGCTCCCCGCTCGCGGAAGTATGGTGACATCTATTACTCGACCGACGATGGACTGGCGGAGAGCCGCTACGTTTTTCTCGAGGGGAACCGGATAGCCGAGCGTCTTGATATGCAGCGCAATGCCGTATTCCGCATCGGCGAGCTGGGCTTCGGCAGCGGACTGAATTTTTTGTTGACGTGGCTGCTGTTTCGCGAGCGCACCGCAGGCACCGGAACGCGCCTGCACTACTGGAGCTGCGAGCGCCACCCAATGAGCTCCGCTGACCTGCGCAGGGCGCTGACAGCCTGGCCGTCACTTGCTGAACTGGCTGCACAGCTGCTGGAGCTCTATCCACTGCCTGTTCCGGGCCAGCATCGCTGCCTTCTGGATGGCGGCCGGGTGACGCTGGACCTGTGCTGGGAAGATGCCGGGGACGCGCTGGCCGATCTCGCCGAGAGCGGCCTCGGCGCCATGGACGCCTGGTACCTTGATGGCTTCGCGCCCTCGGGCAATGCCGGCATGTGGCACGCCGATCTGTGGCAGTCGCTCAGTTGTGCCAGCCGCGCGGGCGCCACGTTGTCGACATTTACTGCCGCCGGCGACGTTCGCCGCGGCCTTGAAGCCGCCGGGTTCACCCTGCACAAGCGCCGCGGATTCGGGCGCAAACGCGAAAGCCTGCAGGGCACACTGGCCTGCGCCGCGACACCACCAGCGGATGCGGTGACCCCCTGGGACAGATGCCATCAGCGCGGGCCCGAGGCAGCATCGGTCATCGTAATTGGCGGCGGGCTGGCTGGCTGCATGACCGCCGCCGCCTTTGCCCGCCGTGGTATTCCGGTGACGCTGATGGAGCGTGACAGGCTCGCCTGTCGCGGCTCCGGGAATACCCAGGGCGTGATCTACACTCGCCTGTCTCATCGGCATTCACCGCTCACAGACCTATCAGTGATGGGCTACTTATATGCACTGCGCCTGTACGCCGCGATGTTCAACAACGGATCGCTGATCCAGGGCATTGATGGCGACTTATGCGGCTGTTTCCAGATGGGGACTGAGCACGGGCATTTCAACCGCATCGGCACAGCGTTGCGTCAGATACCCGGGCTGGCGGAGATCATCAGCGCTGAGAGCGCGGCCGAACGCTGTGGTTTCTCCCCCGCCCGCGGCGGACTTTGGCTGCCTGGCTCGGGGTGGCTTGATCCTCGCGCGGTCTGCTCGGCGGCGAGTCAGCACCAGGAAATCTCACTGGTCGATGCCTGCGGTGGCATCTCCCTCGAACGCAGGGACGGACACTGGGTTGCCTCACCGGCACACGGCGCCAGCCGTCGTGCTGGTATTGTCGTTATCGCCGCGGGAGTCCAGAGCACTGCGTTCCCGTCGCTGGACTGGCTTCCCCTGCGCAGCGTTCGCGGGCAGACAAGCACACTGCCCGCCGCATGCCTGCCAGAGGCACCGCGGGCCGCCTTCTGCCACTCAGGCTACCTCGCCCCGGCGCGCAAGGGCGAACACTGCCTGGGCGCGACCTTCGATCCTGGCGACACCGACATGGGCCTGCGCGAGAATGATCATCACTACAACATCAACCGGCTTGCCGAGGCCGTACCAGGCTGGAGCCAGGCACTGGCTGCTGTCGATACGGCAACCCTCGAAGGCCGCGCGGAGCTACGCTGTGCATCGCCGGACTACCTGCCCATGGTTGGACCCGTGCCTGACGCGCAGGACTGGTATCAGCGTTACGCTGCCCTCGCCGACAATGCGCGTCGCGTGATTCCGCAAGCCGGTATCTATCGACCGGGGCTCTTCGTGAATACAGCGCACGGATCCCGCGGCCTGACCACAACGCCTCTGGCAGCGGAACTGATCGCCAGTCAGGCCTGCCAGGAACCCGCCCCGGTCAACCGTCAGCTGTTGCGCGCTATGGCACCGGCACGGTTTATCATCCGCGACATCATCAAACAGGGACGCCAGTCATGAGACATTTTCTTGCGGGCCTGGTTTTTCTCGCGGCACCGGTGCTGGCGGTCGAAGAACTCGGTTTCTGCGTTGTAGAACAGCGCCAGCATCCACGGGAAAACTTTGTCCAGGGCCTGGAAATTGTCGATGATGTTCTGCTGGTCGGCACCGGCAATTACGGCAGGTCCCGCCTACGGCGCTACGCGTTTGACAACATGACACTGATTGATGAGCAGGCGCTTCACCCGCGCCTGTTCGGCGAGGGCGTAACCCAGCTCGATGACCGGATCTACCAGCTTACCTGGCGCTCCCGGCTTGGCCTGGTGTATCGCGTCGATGATCTGCGGCTTCTCGGGCGCTTCGGTCTGGCGGGGGAAGGCTGGGGCTTGACCAACAACGGTGATCAGCTCATTTACAGCGATGGAACGGCTACGCTGCGATTTCTCGATGCGCAAACCCTCGACGTCAAAAAAACCGTGACCGTGACCCGAAACGGCAGACCGCAAACACGGCTCAATGAACTCGAGTGGATACACGGTCGTATCTGGGCCAATGTCTGGCAGACCGACGACATCGTCATCATCGATCCGCAGTCGGGCGCGGTAGAGAGCCGCCTCGACCTTGCGGGGCTTCTGCCAGCCAGCGCACGGCGACCGGATACGGATGTTCTCAATGGCATCGCCTACGACCGCGACAACGACGCAGTCTGGGTAACCGGCAAGCACTGGCCCTTCCTGTACCGCATCAGAACAGTATCCCCGGGCAGCACCCGCGCCTGTGATGATGCCCGGAAGGGCGCAACTGTGCGCGAGTCGCGTTAGAATACCTTTTTTTCCGTTGACAGGACTGCCATGACTATCGCCCAGACGAATCCGCCCGCCGTTCACGCCAGTTTCCGGCAACTGCAGGATGTGGCTATCGACGCCCTGAACCTGCGCGTGCAGCACTTTGAACACCGTGAAACCGGTGCTCAGCACTACCACCTCGCCAGCGACCATAACGAGAACGTCTTTCTCGTCGCCCTGCGCACAGTCCCGGACGATTCCACCGGGGTCGCACATATTCTCGAGCACACTGCGCTATGCGGCAGCCAGCGCTACCCCGTCCGCGATCCGTTTTTCATGATGCTGCGGCGCTCTCTGAACACCTTCATGAACGCCTTCACCAGCGCCGACTGGACGGCCTATCCCTTCGCGAGCCAGAACCGCAGGGACTTCGACAACCTCCTGGATGTTTACCTCGACGCTGTCTTCTTTTCAACGCTCGACCCACTGGACTTTGCACAGGAGGGGCACCGGGTAGAGTTCGCCGAGCCGGACAATACCGAGAGCGAGCTGGTCTTCAAGGGCGTGGTGTTCAACGAAATGAAAGGCGCAATGAGTTCCGTCAGCGCCACCCTCTGGCAAACCCTGTGTGAACATCTGTTTCCCACAAGCACCTACCACTACAACTCCGGCGGCGACCCGGCGTGTATACCGGACCTCACTTATGAGCAGCTGAAGGCCTTCTACCGCAGCCACTATCATCCCTCGAACGCCATTTTCATGACCTTCGGCGACATTCCTGCGGTTGAGCATCAGGCGGTATTCGAGGAACGGGCGCTGCAGCATTTTAAGCGCAGTGACGCGCATATTGCGGTAAGCCCGGAGCAGCGCCTGAGCGCACCGCAGCGCATCCACAGCAGCTACGCCTTCGATGAGGACAGTCCATGCAGCGGGAAAACCCACATTGTTGTGGGCTGGATGCTCGGCGAGAGCACCGACCTGGAGCAGCTGCTGGAAGCCCAGCTGTTGACCTCCGTGCTGCTGGAAAACAGCGCCTCACCGCTGCAGCATGCACTGGAAACAACCACGCTCGGCGCTGCGCCCTCACCGCTTTGCGGCCTGGAAGACTCCATGCGGGAAATGGTGTTCTCCTGCGGCATCGAGGGCAGTGAGGCCGACAGGGCCGAGCCACTGGAGTCTCTGGTTCTCGACGTGATCGGCGGGGTCGCCCGTGATGGTGTGTCCGAAGCGCACCTGCAGGCCGTTCTGCACCAGCTGGAGCTGCACCAGCGTGAAGTGGGCGGGGATGGCTTTCCTTATGGGCTCAGCCTGATTCTACAGGCGCTCGGCTGCGCCACCCACTACGCCGACCCGATTCCGGTGCTCGATCTGGAGCCCGTGATCCTGTCCCTGCGCGAGAAGATTCGGGATCCGAATTATATCCGCGGACTCGCCCAGCGTCTGCTTCTCGATAATCCGCACCGGATCACGCTGGTGATGTCGCCCGATCCCGCCCTCTCGGCGCAGCGGGCTGCGAGCGAGCGGCAGCGGCTGGCGGCCATCAAGGGCAGTCTCGATGAGGACGGCAGGCAGGCCGTTGTGGCGCGCGCAGCCGCATTACAGGCGCGTCAGCAGGACAGCGTGGACGCCAGCCTGTTACCGAAGGTCACGCTCGCCGACGTGCCCGATGAGCTGCCTCGAATCACCTATCGCGAACACAGCGATGACGTACTCAATATCACTACATACGAACAGGGAACCAACGGTCTGGTCTACCAGCAGCTGGTGGCGCCACTGCCAGCATTAGATGACGCGGAACTCCAGCTTCTGGGACACTACACCGGCATGGCGACAGAGCTCGGTGTCGGCGGCGACAGCTATCTGGACACCCAGCATCGACAGTCGGCCTGTGTCGGCAGCATACGCCTGTCAGCGACGCTGCGCGGCAGCGTTGACAACGAGCAGGACATTGCGGCAACGATGGTGCTGTCGAGCAAGGCGCTGCGGCGCCAGAGCGGCGAGCAACTGTCGCTTATGCGTGACACGCGCGAGACACTGGCCTTCGACGAACTGCCCCGCCTGCGCGAACTCGTCTCGCAGCAACGTGCGAGACGCGAGCAGTCCATCACCGGTAGTGGCCACAGCCTGGCAATGGCTGCCGCCTGCGCCGGCATGAGCCCACTGGCCCGACAGCAGCACCGCGCCTCGGGTCTGGAAGGGATTCGTGAACTGCGCGCTCTGGATGAGCGACTGCGCAGCGACAGTGAACTTGAGGCCTTCGCCGGACAACTGGCTGCACTGCACACGAAGCTGAACAGAAACCGTCCGGAACTGCTGAGCATCGGTGAGCCGGGATCGTCCGAAGACATGGTTGCCGAAGCGCGCCGCGTTCTCAGCAGTATCGGACAGGAAGGTCCGGAAACGACACTGGCCATGCCTCCCCTGCGCGCTCGACGTGGCGAATGCTGGATAACCAATACCCAGGTCAATTTCTGCGCGAAAGCCTATCCGACCGTGCCCGTAGGGCATTCCGATGCAGCAGCCCTCACCGTCCTCGGTGCCTTCCTGCGCAACGGTTTCCTGCACCGTGCCATACGTGAACAGGGCGGCGCTTATGGCGGTGGTGCCAGCCAGGACTCCACCGTCGCGGCCTTCCGCTTTTTCTCATATCGGGACCCGCGCCTGGCGGAAACTCTTAAGGACTTTGACGAGTCAGTGGCCTGGCTGATCAAGGAGCAACACGACGCCTCTGCGGTTGAAGAGGCCATACTCGGTGTGATTTCCGGTCTGGACAAACCCGCCTCGCCTGCCGGAGAAGCCAGACAGGACTTCCATAATCGACGTTTCGGGCGGGACCATGCCCAGCGAATGCTGTTCCGTCAGCGTGTTCTTGCCGTCACGCTGGAAGATCTGCGTCAGGTGGCTGAGACTTACCTGGCACCCGAGCGCGCGAGCATTGCCGTGATCACCGGCGCTGCGCAGCGGGATGCCAGTGCCGCACTACGCCAGGAGCTGGACCTGACGCTCTGCGAGCTGTAGTTCCGCCACCGCCATGAGCTGCACAGCAGCTTGGCCGGGCGTATGGAGACATGCGTCTTGGGCGGCGAATTAGGGGACCCGATACGGGCCTTGAATAAGTGGATGCGCGCGGTCTATGGCGAACCTCTCATTGAGGCCCGACGTCTCTCCTGCGGGCAGCACCAGGAGCAGGCGTCCAGACGCGCTCCCGTTAACTGAAAATACCCGGGCGAAGTCGGCAGCGGAAAACAACCGGTTACCCCATGATGGGTCGGCCACCTGAATATTGCCGTAACTGTCAACGCCCCGAATCAGCGTGAAATGCGGCTCTCCATCGGGCTCGATATAGGCAATGGCGGGAACGCTCAGGCGTGACAGCGCCTCCGGACGAATGCTCACTCCCTGTGCGCGCAAGCCGTACTGGCGCGCAAGGTCTGCGAGCAGTGCCAGGGAAACGCCCTGCTCCTGGAGTTGCTGTCGCCGTTCATGCTCGGCTGGCGCGATATTACCCGCCGCGCGGGTATTCGTTAACGCCTCAAGATCGGGCAATCCCAGCCTGGCAAGCAGATCCGCCTCACTGGCAGGCTGATCGAAATAATACGTAAGCAGTGTCGCCAGCGCAGCCAGACCGCAGCTGAAATCCCTCTCCTGTCGCACCACACCCGCATCCCGCAAGGCTTTCCAGTTACGGAAGCCTTCCGTCGCGGTGGCAGTCGCGTCGGGTACCTGCAGAATACCGAGAGCTGACATAACGCCCGTCAGCAACGCCAGCGCCCGCAGAGCTCGCCGACCTGTCATTGTCAGCAGACAGCGCAACAAGACGTGTTCGCCATTTCAGTCAGCCTGCGAGCTGGCACTGACGGCATCGGTCGCACTTTCCATCTCCTCGAGTGCTCGCTGTCGTGCGAACCACCCCGTCAGCGCCAGGCCGACAACGAACAGGCTTGCAACCACGCTTACCATGGCACCGGCAGAATTGCTCTGGCCGGCGTAAATCAGAACCAGCACCGCGAACAGCGCCAAGGTATACAGGCCCATCCAGCGGTACCAGTACCGGTCCCTCGTCTTGCTGAAGGTGGCCTCCCACTGTCTTTTCTGCAGCTCAGGATGCTTCATGCGCGCTTCTCTCGTTTTGCAGGAACCTCGTTTTTCAGGAACCTCGTTTTCAGTTGATATTGTCTGACGTCTTGCTGTTGAAATCTGAACGGGTACGTATTGACGAAATGGCATGCCCGCGACCTCAAGCGTAGAAGTTCCACCGTCCTGAGGCAACGGGCATTATCGTTCAACAAGCGCGCATTCAGGGGACCTGATAGCAACCGGTACAGCTGCCCGTTCCACCGTAGGTGGGAACATAGATCCCCCAATACAGGCCCATCAGACCGATATCCACACCGGCGATTGCCAGCGGAATGGCCAGGAAGGACAAACGACCGCGAGTATCTTCCATGGCCGGCGTGTCGAGTCGTTCAAGAACCGGTGCATCGCCACCAAAGGCGCGGTTGAGATCAACTGGCTCTTCGGCGTTGCCGCTGGCAAACGCGGGCACCGAAACGAGGGCTGCAAGGGCTGCAGCCTGTGAGGCTTTTGCAAGTTTTTTCATGATGACGCTCCTTGTCATTGTTGAAAGATGCAGACGCGACAGCTGTCGCGCTGACGTACGCCCTGTGGTTATCGAGCAGCACAGAACGTCGATCCCACTCACGGAAAACGGTGTAGCCACTCCAGATCAAATCCAGCACCGCCATCTGAGCCCGACGTGGCGATATGGGTGTTGAGAAAAAACGTGGAACGACGGCCAGCCGCGTAACCCAGGCCAAGGCGTAACGCTGTGGCGACGCGGGACTCGGCGGCGACTATGGAATCTTCGCTGACGTCGCGGAACTGCATGGAAAGGCCGCCCACCAGCGTAACGTTGGCGTTGACGGCGAAGTTTACCTGCGGCGAAAGCACCACACTGTGCGCTGCAGGCGCTGCGAACGCTGCACGCTCGGGGAAACGCTGATATCGATAGCGGCCGGAAACAGACAGCACAACCGGATCCAACGACCGATAGCTCGTCACGCCGAGCTCGACGCCATCAAGCCACTGCGACGCCAGACCCGGCAAGGCAGGACGGGACACCAGATCGGCTCGCGCATCTAACAGCACGGCCGGGGCACCCTGTTCCGGCAGGGCGAGCCAGCTTACGCCAACATCGGCCGCATAACCCTCGGCGCGCTGTGCTGGGGCGCCCGGGGCGCGCCAGCGCGTCTGTCGGTGTGTCAGTCGGGCATTCAGCTCCATGCGAGGCGCCAGGCCATAGCGGGCTCCGACAGCGGTAACACCCTGACCTACCTGGCTGTACCCAACGGAGAGCAGCGCGGCTCCCGATCTTGTTTCGCGTCTGGCCAACACCGGCTGTCGGCGCTGCTGCCAATGGCTCTGCACTGAGACGGTGAAGGTCGACGCCGGCATCAGCAAGGCATCGATAGACAGCGGTAGCTGCGCCTGTGCCGCAACCGGGCACAAGCTGATATACAGGGGCAGCAAACGCTCCCGGTGCAGCGCATACCGCAGACAAGCTGTCGGCTGGCTGCGATAGTATTCAGACCTGGGGGCGACGCGCATCGGCTGGCTCCTGTGCTAAGACATCTCCAGCATCGGCAAAAATACCGGCAAACGGTAGCTCGAAAACGCTCTCTGATACGGCAAATGCGTGCGCTATACTGCGCGCCGGACACCATTTCCCGGGCAACGGCGGACACCAACATGCGACCCCTGACAATACTCTACGTTCTCGCTCTTCTTGGCGGCTGCAGCAATCTGCAGCAGCAGGCGCAGGACTCCCTCCTCAGCACGCTCCCGGACAAGCGCGGTGTTACCTACGACAATGTGCGCACTTACCCCGGCGATGTGGTGTGCGGCGAATACACGGCGAGCAGCGTTATGGGCTACACCCAGCGTACGCGCCCCTTTATTTATCATGACGGTCGCGTGTTCAATCAGCCAGGAAAAGACGAGGTTGCCATCTACTGCACGAAAGAACCGGTGAAAGCGCTGCATGAGCGCCTCGGCGTGGGTCCGATGACGGCGGAAAACGCGACGCTACAGCAGATCTACCGGGACATGAGCGCGCTGCATGACGCCCTCGAAGCACACATCACTGCGCACGGCGACCTGCCCGCAGACGCCGCTGGCCTCAACGCACTGACACCGCCCCAGGGAGAGTATCTCGACCATATACCGCTTGATCCCTGGGGTCGTCCGTACCACTACGAGCGCAGCCTCGGCGGTCGCGTTCGCGCTACCTATGAACTCTATACGCTGGGCGCTGACAACCAGCCAGGGGGCAGTGGTCCCGATACCGATATCCGGCGCGAGCACCTCGGATTCCTGAAGCGCATTGCCAGCATTCAGACATCCGATTAGCGCCACCATCGGCGCGAGGCCTCAAGCAGCCGGAAAGAAGGGAAAGACCCGCGGCAGCAGAAAAAGCACCGTCAGACTGTAGGCGACAGACAGTGGAAACCCGTAGCGAAAATAGTGCGCCAGCGTATACCCGCCGAGGTTCTGCACCATCAGGTTAGTCGTGTAGCCATAGGGCGTGAGAAAACTGGCGCTCGCACCGAATGCAACTGCCATGGCAAAAGGCATCGGGTCGACCCCGTAGCTCTGCGCCAGCCCGTAGGCTATGGGGAAAACCAGGGCAGCGGCAGCGTTGTTGGTCATCAACTCAGTCATGAGCAAGGTACCCAGGTAGACCCCGATCAGCGCCATATACGCCCCCTGCCCATCAAGGGCGCTGTGTAACAGTGCTGCCAGTACGTTGACCAGACCGGTGTTGGACAGCGCCTGGGACAGCGTCAAGGCCGAGGCGATGATCAGCCACATGCCGAACGGAAAGCGCCGCGACAGTTCACTGCTGCGCACGATTCCAAGGGCCAGCATGACGACCAGCAGAATGGCTACGCCCTTGATCAGCGGCACAATCTCCAGCGCACCGAGCGCCACCACCAGCAGCAGGCCGGCGCTGAGCACGATATCGTGCGCGGTGCTGGTACGACTGCGAATGCCGCTCTGGTCAACGACCAGAAAGTTTTTGTCGACATTGCGCCGCGTTGCGAAGTCAGCGCCGACCGCCAGCATCAGGCTGTCGCCGGCCTGCAGGGTTATCCCACCGAGTTTCCCCGATAAGCGCTTACCGCCACGACGCATACCGACAACAGCGGCGTCGAACAGAGAACGGAATCCGCTCTCCTTGATGGTCCGGCCCTCCACCGTTGCGCCGGGCAGAAGAATTACCTCGGTAAGGTTACCGCGCAGCAGACCCTCCTGTGTCGCAAACAGCCTGAGACCGGCAAAACGCTCCAGGAGACTGACCTGGCTGATGTCGCCGGAGAAGATCAACTTGTCGCCTGCTTCAATCACTTCCTGGGGCGCTACCGGTGAGACAAGGTGCTCATCGCGGACAATCTCCACCAGGAACAGCGCCTCCAGATCTCTCAGCCCATTGTCGGCGATACTGTGCCCCACCAGCGGTGAGTCCTCGCTGACCTCGGCTTCTACCAGGTATTCATTGACGTTGACCTCCTCAGTGGGGTTTTCCGGCAACAGCCGTGAAAAGACGAGGATCACAAGCAGCCCGACCAGCGTCGCGGCGCCACCGACCGGCAGGAAGGCAAAGAAAGACAGCCCCGCTCCCGTTGCATCTTCGTAGAAACTGCTGACGATGAGGTTGGTCGAGGTGCCGATCAGCGTCATTGTGCCGCCAAGAATAGCGGCGAATGACAGCGGCATAAGCAGCCTGGAGGGCAAATGGTGACGACTGGTGCGCACGCTGTTGGCCAGCGTCGCAACCACTGCCGTATTATTGACAAAGGCCGAGAAGATTGCGGTCACAATGCCAAGCCGGAGCAGGCTGCGACGATACCAGGCGTTTACAAGACGGGTGGAAAGCCGCTCCAGCCAGCTGAGTTTTTCGAGTCCCACCGATACCAGCAGCAGGAGAATCAGTGTGACCAGCCCGGTATTGGACGCCTTGCCAAGGAGCTCTTCCGTGCTGACAAGCCCGGCAAGGTAACACACGCTCATCGCCAGCGTGAACAGCCAGGCCGGAGAAACGCTGCTGAAAATAAGCCCGGAGAAAAGGCAGAGGAAAACCCCTGCAATCAGCAACTGCTCCAGCATAGTGCGGGCTACCCGATGAAAGAGCGCAAAGCATACGCGGTGCCCGACCCCGGACTCAAGCCAGACTCGTAATTGCCACTGCAAGGCCGGAGAGCGCACTGGCAACAAGTACGCTGGCGACGCGAACCCCGACCGCTTTGCCGCCTATCATGGCGGCCATTACCGCCTTGGCAAGCGTGTTCGCCGCGGCGGCCGTCACGATACCGAGAGCCGCAACAGATACCGCGACATCCGTCAGGGACAAGCGTGACAGCGACAGGGTTATGGCATCGACATCGGTGATACCCGACGCAGCGGCCAGCGCGAGCAGACCGGCATCACCATATAGATGTCGAAGCGCTTCACTCAGCAACATGACCAGCGCCAGCAGTGCACCGAACGCCAGCGCGGGACCGAGTTCGAAGGGATTCTTCAGGGGCGATGCCACCGCCACGGCCTCACGACGAGTTTCCCGCCAGAACCAGAGGGCCGGCAGATAGACCACCATCGCCATCGCTAGCGCGGGAAGCAGTAGCGGCTGCAGTAGCGCAGGATTCAGCACCGATGCCACCACGAACATGCGCGGGAACATGGTGCCACAGGCGAGCAGAATCGCCGTTGCCAGAAGCTTTGCCGACCCGGGTTCCCGCCGTGCCGCGCGCGCAAACTGCAGAGTGACTGCGGTCGATGATGCGAGACCGCCAAACATGCCGGTAAACAGCGTGCCATGCCGGGGACCGCCAATCTGTACCGCAAAGTAGCCTGCCGAGGAAATCAGGGCGATAAGAACCACCATCCACCAGATGGCGTAGGGATTCAGGGCCTGCCACGGACCGTAACCGCGATCGGGCAACAGCGGCAGCACCACTACTGAGATCAGCAGCAGCTTGAAAACGGCGCGCAGCTCAATCCGCTGCAGGCGATCCAGCCACGCATGCAGGAGCGTCTTGTAGCTGAGGAGCAGCGCAGCCACAACGGCCGCCGCAGCCGCAAGCGCGGGATCGCCAGCCGCCGACAGGCCACCGAGTGCGAACGCCAGTAATGCCGCCGCAACGCTGGTCACGCTGTGATCGCTATCCTCACGACTTTGCAGAACATGCGCTGCGAGCAACACTATCGCCAGCGCGAGAAACGCCAGGCCGAAGACAGCAGCGCCGAAGCGATCGGACAGGAGTCCACAAACGCCGCCCAGGAGACCCATAACACCGAATGTTCGCAGGCCGGCCATCCGGCCGCCTTCCCGGATGTCCCGGTAAGTCCAGCCGCGTTCAGCGCCGAGCAGCAGGCCGATTACCAGGGCAATGGCCAGCCTCATACTCTCTGTTTCAAGAAATTCCATAGCCATCATCATCGCCGCCAGGGGCAGCCTTGTCCACGGAGTTACAGACCGGCACGCTCGTTTACGCTAGAATGCAGCGGCAGCGCAACGAGCCGGTTCAGGTCGTTGAACATAACCCGCACAGCAGATATCAGGAGAGACAGCAGATGATCGGATACGTCACCGTTGGCGTTACAGACATGGACAAAGCCAAGGCATTCTATAGCGGTGTACTCGCCAGCCTCGGTGCGAAGGTCCTGATGGAAATGGACCGCATCGCCTTTATTGGCAAAAGCATGAGCGAGCCAATGCTGTCGATCTGCATACCCTATAACGAAGAGGCGCCCCATCCGGGCAATGGCAATATGCTGGCGATTACTGCCGGGTCAAAGGAAAACGTCGACGCTCTCTACCACAATGCCCTTGAACTGGGAGCCAGTGATGACGGCGCGCCTGGCCAGCGTATTCCCGACGTATTCTACGGTGCCTACGTACGCGACCCGGATGGCAACAAGATCGCGTTTTTCCACTTCGGTTGATCGCCTACCACCGGCGGCAGAGCGACACTGCCTGCGGCCGGTGCCAGCCAATATTGACGGTTCTGCGACCCTTGCGTACCGTATGGTCGGATAACAACGGAGAGCCTTCGTGAGCAGACGCATTCCGAGATCACCCGATAACGACTACAGTCCCGACATCATTGCGGAACGCCAGGCCTTTATCGAGGAACACACGCCAGCCAGACTTCATCATACCCGCCAGTTCTCCTTTGAAGGTGATGCCATGGCCGGCAACATCGAGAACATGTTCGGTGTCGCACAGATCCCCATCGGTCTTGCCGGACCCCTGCTGATCGACGGCGAGCACGCCAGGGGAGAGTTCTACGTACCGATGGCAACCGTCGAGGGAACCATGCTGGCCAGCTATAACCGCGGCATGAAGGTCATTCGGGAAAGTGGCGGCGTCATGACAACCGTGGCCGGCGAAGCCATGCAGCGCGCGCCCTGCTTTGTCTTCCGCAATGCCCGCGACGCAAGGGACTTCGAGCACTGGCTGGCGGACAACTTCCAGCAAATAAAGGCCGTTGCGGAAACCACGACATCGGTCGGCAAGCTGATCGAGATAGAGCACTACAACGCCCATAATTTCATTTATACGCGGTTTGACTACACGACCGGCGACGCGGCAGGCCAGAACATGACCAGTCGCGCCACATTCGTCGCCTGCGAATGGATTCGGGAAAACTATCCCGCGCTGAAGAACTACCTGCTTTCGGGTAACTTTGACACCGAGAAACGCACCTCTGCGGTCAACTCTCTGAAGGGTCGTGGTCGCCGCGTGACGGCGGAGATAACCGTCCCCCGGGACGTACTCGAACGTAATCTGCGGATCACCCCGGAGGCCATGCATTACGGCCAGGGCATTACCACGCTCGCATCATTTCTCAGCCACTCGTCGAATAATGCAGCACACCCGGCTAACGGACTGGC
>Ga0102932_1000029_pt1 | contig 56223 bp, 46 predicted proteins | sample SalPonR1_C_D2_MG_FD_78212 | JGI IMG/M metagenome (GOLD analysis project Ga0102932, IMG submission 78212) | Salt pond soil microbial communities from South San Francisco under conditions of wetland restoration - Salt Pond MetaG R1_C_D2_MG | ecosystem: Environmental > Aquatic > Marine > Intertidal...
ATCGTGACTGGCATCATAGTGCGCGGGTCGCCGGGACAGGACCTGCGTGGGCATGGCCAGCGGCGATGCCGGTGGCGTTGGGGATAACGTGGACGTCATGATGGCTGCATTCTGTCCCTGTTTTGTCCAAAAATAGCGCGAGTGAATGTTGGCGTGACTGATTGACCCTACGTATACAGGGGTAACACAGATCAGCATTACGGTCGGGTGATGGTCTCGCCAGAGACGTGGCCCGTATAGTCACGATGGACGCTACTTGGCTTACTGCATGATACAAGAAAGACGAAAGCTCTCTACCATTCGGGGCGCACATGCCGGGCTTGTCTGATGCGCTGCATGAACTGCCGCGCGTAGACGTGGAGCGCGCACTGCAGGGCGAACTGTTGCGCGTGGCCATTCTCGGCGTCAGCCTGCTGCTGGTGAGCGCAACGTTACTTTCAGGCCTTGAGGATGCGCAGATATCCCTGAGCTGGTTGCTGATGGGCCTCGCCTGCTGGAGTTTCGTACTCTGGCAGTGCCGCAAGCGGCTGCATCTTAACTGCAGCTCCCCAGACGCGCTCCAAGGGCACAGGCGCTATGCCACGCTGGGTCATGGCAACCGAATCACGCTGTTTCGCGGCCTGCTGATTTCCGCGCTTGCCGGTTTTTTGCTTGTTCCGCCTGCGGACATGAGGCCATGGCTTCTTTATGTCCCTGCATGCCTGTATACGGCGGCAGCCCTTGGGGATCTCCTCGATGGCCGCATGGCACGGTATCAGCAGCATACGACCCGGCTGGGTGCGGAGCTCGACACAGCGCTTGATGCACTCGGCCTGGTGATAGCACCGCTGCTTGCGATAGTTGCCTACGGCAAGCTTCACGTCAGCTATTTACTCGTGAGCATCGCTTTTTACCTGTTTCAATGGGGCATAACGTGGCGGCGGCGGCGCGCGCTGCCTGTCTATCCGCTGCCGCCCAGTCGACTGCGACGGTATCTTGCCGGCCTGCAGATGGGCCTGGTGGCCGTTGCGCTCTGGCCGCCGGTGCCGCAGGGTATCACCCAGGTTCTCGGTGGCGTTCTGATGCTCCCACTGCTGATTGGCTTCTGCCGCGACTGGTGGCACGTCAGCGGCAGGCGAAATGTTAACCGGGGTCCGTGTTCTTGACTCCGGGAGCCGGCCTTCGTGACACAGACAGCATTGCCCGCAAAAGCACCCTCGCTCTGGTGCTTTGGTTGCTCGCACTGGGGCTGGTTGCCTGGACCCTCAGGCAGTTACCGCTCAGTGACAGTGTCTCCCAGCTGGCCTTACTGTCTCTGCCTCACTGGTTGCTCTGGATTCTGATCAACGTCGCCATTCTGTACCTTGCAGTAAAGCGCTGGCAGCTGCTTGGACAGGCCTTGCAGGCGTCGCTGTCCCTCACGAGCCTGTTCCGTCTGCGCCAGGCCGGCAGTACCGTGAGTTTTCTGACCCCAGGACCGCATTTTGGCGGTGAGCCACTGCAGCTGTACTGGATGCACCGCCATTACGGCACGCCAATGCACCGCGCCGTGGCCGCACTGGGTCTGGACCGCTTTGTGGAAACCGGCACCAATCTCGCTGTCCTGCTTGCTGGCGTGATGCTGCTGCTGGGCGCCACCCTGTTGCCTGTTCAGGAGTGGCTACTGGTCACAGCGATACTGGGCGGGGTTCTCTGCGCGATGCTGCTAGCTGCGGCGCTGGTGCTGCGACACCCCGACTGGCTGGCACGACGCTGCAGGCCGCTTGTCGACCGCCTCCGGGCTGCGGTTGTCAACAGGCGAGGCGACGCGAGTGTCGACCGCAGTAGTGCATCCGTCCGGCAGGGAGTCAGGGGGGGATGGCAGGCGCTGGTCACTCTGCTGCGAGATGCCCTGGTGGGCCAGCAGCCAAAGCTATGGCTGGCGCTGTTGCTGTCTCTGGCGGGCTGGAGCGCGCTGCTGATCGAGCTGGCGATGCTGCTGGGCTTTCTCGGCCTGTCAGTACCACCCACAGGCATTGTGCTGATCATGCTGGGAATGAGACTGGCGATGTTGCTGCCGGTGCCCGGCGGCATCGGCACGATCGAGGCCTCGCTGCTATGGTCATTCCAGTATCTGGGACTTCCCGCGAGCGCTGCCGTTGGGCTGATTGCTCTGATCCGCTTGCGTGACGCACTGGTGCTGTTGATTGGCGCGGGCTGCCTGTTCAGCTTCTATCGCGCCGCGAGTCATCATGGCGAGCCGGCTGTTTTAGCTGAATGATTGTCGGTAAGCGGCCCAGCAGGTCGCGTTTTCCCACAGCTTGACGATCAGGGTACCGCTGCCGGGTGGCGTGATGCCAGCCATCAGTTTTTCGTTCAGAATACGGCTGAAGTGTTCGATGCTCGGATTGAGGCCGGCAAATTCCGGCTTATCATTCAGCATGCTGTCTCGGAAATATGCCACTGTCGAGGTCAGTGCCGCCTCGATCTCGACAATGTCGACCAGATAGCCGTGCTGATCGAGCGTGTCGCTTTCAATGCTGACCTCGAGCACGTAGTGGTGTGCATGGGGACTGTTTTCGTCACCCCAGTCACCGCCTATGAGGTAGTGGTTGGCAATAAAATCCTGTGTAACGGCAACGGTATACATAAGCGTCCTGTCAGTCTGGGTAATGGAACATGGTCTGCACGATATCGGGCTGCTGCTCATGCAGTTGCTGATACAGCGCCGGGGCTTCCCGCAGCGGTAGGGTGTGTGTCACCAGTTGACTCGGGTCGATACGACGGATCATGTCCCAGGCAAGGTCGAAACGGCGTTGTTTGTCCCAGCGTCCGCTCAATGCCGGTGCCAGCGTGCTGACCTGACTGGTCATCAGCTGCAGGCGGTTGCGATGGGCTTCGCCGCCGAGGTCAACCGCCACTGGCTTGTTGCCGTACCAGCTTCCGATAACGATGCGACTGGCATAGCCGCTCAGACCGATGGCCAGGTTGAGCGCCTGTGGATGGCCACTCACCTCATAAATCAGATCGGCGTCGCAAAGATCTGGCTCTTTCTGCGCGGGCCGCTCTGCCTCCGCCGGGCTGCACACGGTCTGTACACCAACCCTGCGGGCAAGTTGCTGTCGCGACCGCTGTCCTTCCACCGCAGTCAGCGAGGCCAGCGGATAGTGGGCGAGCAGGGCCGACAACAGCAGACCCACTACGCCCTGGCCCAGCACTACGACGCGTTCGCCCATCATGGGCTGGCCATCCTGTATGAGATTGATGGCCGTTTCCATATTGGGCAGGAATACCGCCGACTGTGCCGCAATATCGTCTGGCACTGCGATGAGCTGTTGTGGCAACGCGAGGAAATGACTGGCGTGGGGCTGAAAGGAAAATACCCGTCGTCCCGCCCAGGTGGCATCGACTCCACTGCCGATAGCCTGTACGTCGCCGATACAGGCGTAGCCGAATTGCACCGGGTACCCGGGTGACTGCTGCAGATGATCGAGCGTGCTGTCCAGTGCCATCGATTGCGGAATCTGGCCCCGATACAGCAACAGCTCAGTACCAGCGCTCACCGCCGAATAACAGGTTTTTACCCGGACTTCACCCGGCCCCGGCGCGGCGATCGGAACATCCCGCACCTCGACCTCGAGCGGCGCTGTGAACCACAGCTGCGACGCGGCTTGTGTGTCAGTCAGGTCACTCATGCGGTGGTATCCGGCGATACTGCATTAGTATAGCAAAGCCTGCCCCAGGCGATGAGTTCGTTGCCAAGCTGGCGGCTGTGCAGTGTCGCGATGCGCGGGCAGGAGACGGTGTCCGCATTGTCCAGCTGGCCAATGGCGTTGTATCCCCCGATAAACACGGGTGCCACGGTCAGCACGGCAGCATCCGCCAGGCCCGCGCGCAGAAAGGCGGTGATGACCGCGGCGCCCCCTTCAATCATCAGATGGCGAATACCGCGCCGGTACAGGACGTCGAGGGCCTTGTGCAGGTTAACCTGGCCGCTGTCATCGCCGGATACCACGATCAGTTCGCATCCGCTCTGCGTGGCGGCAGTGGCTTGTGTTGTGAGAACCCAGCAGGTCTGGTGTTGATTCTGGCAAAGCCGGCTGGACGCGGGGATGCGCAGCTGGCTATCCAGCACAATGGGCTGTGGATCCCTGCCTGTCCATTCGCGCACGGTGAGCTGTGGGTCGTCTGCCAGCACGGTACCGATACCGACGAGGATGCCGTCATGCAGGCTGCGCAGCTGATGCGTCATCTGCATGCCCTCGTCACTGCTGAGAACGACGGTCCTTCCGGGAGCAGTGGTGATGCTGCCATCCCAGCTCTGGGCATAGCTCAGGGTGACATGGGGGCGTGCGTCAGCATGGCCGATGCGGGTGCTATGGAAGTCCGCCTGCTCACGCATCAACCATCGTTCAATATCATCATTAAGACTCATGAGCTGACTGTATTTTCCTGACCGGCTTGAGCGGCAGAAAATGATCCATGCGCTGTGCTTTGGTCAGCAGATAGTTCGCGTTATCGAAATTGGCGTTGACGGCGAGCGACACCCTCTCCGAGACAGCGATTCCCGCCGCTTCCAGCGCCAGGATCTTCGCTGGATTGTTGGTCATCAGCCGCACGGAGCGAACGCCCAGGTCTTCCAGGATCAGCGCCGCCAGGGAGTAATCGCGCTCATCGGCGCCATGCCCCAGCATCAGGTTGGCGTCGACCGTGTCATAGCCCTGATCCTGGAGATTGTAGGCCCGCAGCTTTTCGAGCAGGCCGATGCCGCGGCCTTCCTGCCGCAGATAGATGACCACGCCGACGCCGGCCGCAGCGACCATCGCGAGGGAGCGATCGAGTTGTTCCCCGCAGTCGCAGCGCCGTGAACCTAGCACATCACCGGTAAAACATTCAGAATGCAACCGTACCAGAACGGACTCGACACTGCTCAGGTCGCCCATGCAAAGAGCGAGGTGCTCTTTGTTGTCCAGGTTATTGCTGTAGAAACATAGCTGAAAATCGCCGTGCTCCGTCGGAATCCTTGTGCTGGTCATGCGGGTTGCTTCAGGCTTCGCCATAGGACACTCTGACTGATGTTGTGATGATTTCATCATACGTCCGCGTGACCCCGGTTGTATGCCCCGACAAAACCTTAAACTACGACACCTTGACGACAACGGATCAAACCGCCTGTGAGCATTGCATCACTGTATTTTGCGTTCCCCGGACGCCTCGAGACGCTGACAGGCGGGTATCTATACGATCGGCAACTGATACAGGAGCTGCGCCAACTGGGGCTGGAGGTGACAACACTCTCGCTGTCAGGACGTTTTCCCTTTCCCGACCAGCAGGCACTGCAGGAGGCGCGCGAAGCGCTGACTGCCCTGCCTGACGATGCTCTGGTTATCATCGATGGGCTGGCTCTAGGCGCCTTTGATGAGGCGGCTCTGGCGCCGTTAGACACAAAGCGGCTGCGCGTTATTGCACTGTGCCATCATCCGCTGGCGCTGGAATCCGGGCTCGATCACGTGCAGCAGCGGTGTTTTCAGCGGTCGGAACAGCGGGCATTGCAGGCGGCCCGCGCCGTGCTGGTAACCAGTGATCATACCCGGCGAATACTGATCACGCAGTTTGCAGTGCCGCCTGAAAAGGTCACTGTGGCGCGGCCCGGCACCGCCCGGGTACCGTTCGCGCGCTGCGAGGGGCAGCCGCCCAGACTGCTGGCGCTGGCGTCACTGACGCGGCGCAAGGGACACGATGTCCTGATCGATGCGCTCGCTCCCCTGAGACACCTTCCCTGGCAGGCGCGGTTTGTCGGCGGTCGCGGCTTCGACCCGGCATGGAGCGATGAATTACAGCGGCAGGTGAATCGTCTGGCGCTCCACTCGCGTATCGACTTTGTCGGTGCCGTAGAGAATGCGCAGGCGGAGTTCCAGCATGCCGATCTGTTTGTGTTGCCCTCTCGCTACGAGGGCTACGGCATGGTTTTCGCCGAGGCACTGGCGGCCGGCCTGCCCATCGTGGCGGCACGGGCCGGCGCCGTACCGGACGTGGTGCCCGAATCGGCTGGACTGCTGGTGCCGCCCGATAATGTGGAGGCGTTGACGGCGGCGCTGCACAGCCTGCTGACCAGCGAGGACCTGCGTCGACAGCTGCGGGCCGGCGCCCGCGAGGTCGCCGGTAGCTTGCCGACCTGGGCCGACACGGCCGCGTGTGCGGCCGACGTTTTCGAGGAGATAGCATTGTCATGAGTGGTTTCAGTATCGACTGGCTGGATCTTCGCGAGGCTGCCGACCGGCGTGCCCGGGACAGTGACCTCTGTGCGCGGGCCATACACTGGCTGCAGACGGCTCCCTCGCCAGATCGTGAGGCAGTCGTGGTCGATCTGGGCGCGGGTACGGGTTCGACGCTGCGGGCTCTGGACGGCGCAGGTCACCGGCCGCTGCTCTGGCGCCTGTTGGACCATGATCCGTCGCTGCTTGCCGAAGCACAGCGACGCCACGGCGGGCAGACGAGTATCGAAACGTTTGCGGCGGATCTGTCCGACATTGGCATCCTGCCGCTGGACGATGCGCGGCTAGTGACGGCTTCTGCGCTTTTTGACCTGGTGTCTGCTGAGTTTCTGCAGACGCTGGCGCAGGCGCTGCAGAGGCCGTCGGGTCAGGATCCAGTCGGCGTGTATTCCGCGCTTAACTACGATGGACTGACGCGATGGACCCCGTCCCATCCGCTGGATGATGCCGTGCTCGAAGCCTTCAATCGTGACCAGCGTCGCGATAAGGGTTTTGGTCCGGCGCTGGGACCGGCGGCGGCAGATGCCATGCATGATGCGTTCTCGCGGGCGGGCTTCCAGGTCTTCTCCGCCAGCAGCCCCTGGGTGCTTGACGGCGCCGATGCACCGCTTCTATCGGCGCTGATAACGGGTATCGCCGCTGCGGTGGCGGGCAATTCCGGTGTTGAGACGAGCGCACTGGAGGACTGGGTCAGGTTCCGTCAGTCGCAGGTAGTTTTCGGTTCCTGCATGGTAGGGCATACAGATCTGCTGGCTGTGCCGGTCCGTGCGTCAGCGCAAGCAACGGAGTAGGTCCGGGCTCAGGCTTCAGTGGCGAAGCCGGGCGTAAACATCGCCGCTTCCTTCTCGCAAGGCCGTGAGCACACTGCGCATGTCGTCGGGCGTGCGCCAGCGATCAAACCGCAGGCGATGCGTTTCGCCGGGAGCCAGGTTGTACTCGTAGCGACCCAGCATTTCCAGACGGTCGATGCAGGACAGCGTCATCGCGATCGTTGCCGTAATGTATTCGAAGGATAGGGCGGCGAGCGGTCGGGACAGTCCCTGCAATACCTGCAGCTCAAAACCCTCGACATCGATTTTGCAGAAACTCGGCTCACCGTGTTTCTCGATCAGCGCATCCAGAGTTGTCACCGGCACGCTGACTTCCCGGTCCCATCGCACGGCATGAAACGAAGGGTCCTGCTGCACGCGTGCTATCCATTCTGCTGACATCGAGGTAACGGTTGGCGTGCGTGTACTGATAAACAGCGTCGCCTCACCCGGCTCGGCGGCAATGGCTTTCTCTACCAGTATGATCGCCGGATCCGCGCCGTAGCGGCGCTGCAGGGTCCTCATCAGCAGGGGCTGGGGCTCCACCGCCACGACCCGCGCGCCGAGGGTCCGCCACGCCCGCAGCCGATTGCCAACGTGGGCGCCGATCTCAAAACACAGGTCGCCGCGCCGGATAAACTGCCCATAGCACCGCTGCATACGCGACTGTCGCCCCGGAATGCCGTAGTACATCAGCAGTGAGCGCCACAGTCCAATGCGTGCCCGCCATTCTGTCAAGGCCATCAGGGTGTATCCTTGTGTCGCTTGGAAAAAGCCTCGATAAAACGATTGCGCAACCGATCCATTCGCCACACGGGAGCGTCCGCAGTGGGCAACATGCCCGGCTGCCAATGCCAGTCGGCAATGGCGTCGATAACGGCCGGGTCATAAGCGATCAGGTGTACAGGTACATCGCGATCCTCCGCGTCTCCCGAAATTCTCGGCGCGGTTGGATGATCCCCCAGCACCAGCAGCACCAGGCTCTCATCGCCGAAGGTCGTCACGTAGGACACCAGGGTCTCCAGCATGTATTCAATGGACTGTCGGTAGTGATCGCGCACCGTCTCCACATTGCTCCACACCTGCTCGGGGCTGGGGCCGGCCAGCGCCTGATCATTGAATACACGGCCGTCCTTCACCTGATCCCAGGGCACCAGTTCGGCAATTGGCGTCCACGGCGCATGCGACGAGATCAGGGCGAGCTCGGCCATCAGCGGCGGCCGCGTTGCGTCGCCACTGTCTCGTTCCCGGGCATGCAGGGCTGACCAGACGTACTGGTCAGGCATGGTGACCCAGTTGAAGGGCTCGCCCTCGTAGCCAAAATTATGGGCATGATAGATGCGGTCATAGCCGTAATAGGCGCCTTCAGGCCAGGCCATGCTGATAGCAGGCAGGGCAGCGACGGTTCGCCAGCCGGCGTCACGAAAGAGACGGTTGAGTGGGACCCGATCACTGACAACCAGGCTTCTGAAACGCGTTTCACTGTCAATCCAGGCACCTGACAGCAAGGTGGCATGGTTGAGCCAGCTCTGCCCGCCCACTGTGGCGGCGGTCAGAAAGGCGCTGCGCATCTGCGCGCCATCTGCCTCGAGCGTGTCCTGGGCCCAGCTCAGCCTGGCGTTTACCGATTCGGCGAAAGGATCGCGCTCCAGTAACGCCCGCCCGTAGGATTCGGCAAAGACGATGAACACGTCCTTGCCCTCAAGTTTTGAGAGCAGCGAGACGTCTGCTTTCCCGGCCATGGGGTCATTACCCACCGTCTCGTTGAACACCCGGATATCCCGGATGCTGCTGATCGTATCCTGCCCGTGCTCCACCAGCTGCCGGAATGCAAAGGCATCCGCCCGGGGTACCCCGCCCAGCTGTTTCAGCAGGCCCCAGGCGATCAGCAGCGCCACAAGCGTCAGCAGAGAGACGCGTGGCCTTCGCTGCAGAACGCGCTGAAGACGTCCGAGCGTGACAAAGGCCAGCCAGCACAGCAGCCCCGCCAGCAGTACCATCAACAGGCCTGCCAGCAACCACGCCAGACTGCCCAGTGCACCGCTCAGCAGGCGACCGGCATCGGCCAGTAAATGGGTGTCGAAGATTAGGTTGAAGCGTCGGGCAAAGATCTCATGGGTGATGAGATCCGCGGTTCGCAGCAGTATCGAGAGGCCCAGTAACAGCGCCAGGACGATACGGGCGCCATCCCCTGCGCGTGCGGGCAGTAGCAGCAACAGGCCGATCACCACCAGCTCGAGCGGAAAAACATTGAAGGCGACGCCCCTTATCCAGTCCAGCCGGTTTGGCAACACCAGAGCGACAAACACGAGGAGGAGTGCCGCAGTGGTGATCAGGACGTTGCTGGTCTGTCGGTAGTGCACCTTACGTCGCTGCCTCTGAACAGGCCCTGCTGGCGGTGTGATGTATCTTGTCGACGATGACGTCCAGCAGCGGGGCCGGGAAGTCGTGGCCCATGCCCGGCAATATCTCGAGATCCGCGTTCTGCAGGTGCCGTGCCGTGTCGAGACCGCACTTGAGCTTGACCAGCGGATCGGCGTCTCCGTGGATGACCAGGGCCGGTACCGAAATCCGGCTAAGCAGTGGCCGACGGTCCGCGGCGACGATGGTGGCGGCAAGCTGTCGCGCAACGCCCGCCGGGTCGTAGCCGCCGCGATGGAACGCCAGGGCTGCGGCATCATAAAGTTCGGCATCGCTTTTCGGGTAGACGGGGCTCTGCACCGCCTTGCGCACGTGCACGTTGCGGGCGATCACCGCTTCCGGGTCGAGCGGGTCCCTGGGTTTCATGAGCAGGGCGCGGGTGGCGCGCCGGTCGGCGCGCGGCAGGGCCCGGTTGCCCGTGGTCGACATGATGGATGTCAGGCTCAGTGTGCGCTGTGGAAAGCCTGCGGCCACAAGTTGTGCGATCATGCCACCCATGGAAGCGCCCACCAGGTGGGCGCGCCCGATGCCCAGTGCGTCAAGCAGGCCGACAGTGTCCTCGGCCATGTCCTCAAGGGTGTATGGCACGGTGGGCGGGAACCGCAGCAGATGCCGACCCACCACCAGCGGAATACTCGGTACGGCGGCGTCCGCGAGATGATCTGACAGTCCAATATCTCGATTATCGAAGCGAATCACCCGGTAACCCCGGGCTGCCAGGCCCTCACAAAGTGTCTCTGGCCAGCCGGTAAGCTGCGTCCCCAGCCCCATGATGAGCAGAATCGCTTCTGTGTTTTCATCGCCGAAAGATTCGTACTCCAGGCCAATCCCGTTGGCCGTTGTGCGCGCCATGTGCTGCTTTCCGTTGCGGGTGTCGAGGGCAGTATAACCGAGCCGGTGATGCTCCTTGCCATCGCAGCCGCTGCATGCCCACAGATGCAGGTCTGATGCTCCGGGGCGCATGCGCTGGTATTCTTGCACGATGCGCTGCCCGCGACTTCGGGCCGCTCTGTGGCAATAAGGAGATGCTATGCCCTCATTTGAAACCATCACGCTCGTCGTCGAGGACGGTATTGCCACGATCACGCTCAATCGCCCCGATCGCATGAACGCGTTTACGGTAACCATGATGGAGGAGCTGATAGCGGCCTTTGATCGGACCGATGCCGACGACGCGGTGAGGGCAGTGATCGTCACCGGTGCCGGACGGGCCTTCTGCGCGGGTGCGGACCTGTCGGCCGGTGCCGAGACATTCGATTACGCAAAGCACAAGGGCAATGCGCCAGACCCGCTGGCAAGCGGGGTCAATCGCGATGGTGGTGGCATGGTGGCCCTGCGCATATTCCGCAGCCTTAAGCCGGTCATCGCTGCCATCAACGGTGCCGCCGTCGGCGTGGGGGCCACCCTGTCTCTCGCCATGGACATCCGCCTGGCCTCGGAAACCGCGCGCTACGGTTTTGTGTTTGCGCGCCGCGGCATTGTCCCCGAGGCCGCCTCATCCTGGTTCATTTCCCGTGCAGTGGGTCTTTCCACGGCCCTGGAGTGGTGCATGAGTGGCCGTCTGGTGAACGCCGATGAGCTGGAGAAGCGCGGGCTGGTGCGGTCTGTCCATGCGCCGGAGGCGCTCTATCTTGCAGCGCTGGCGCTGGCCCGGGACATTGCTGACAACACGGCGCCGGTGTCTGTTGCCATGACGCGCCAGATGCTGTGGCGCATGGCCGGCGCGGCACATCCCATGGAGGCACACCAGATCGATAGCCGTGCGGTGCAGGCCCGCGGTGCATCGGCGGATGCGAAGGAGGGCGTGGCGTCGTTCCTCGAAAAGCGCCCGGCGGCCTACGGCGATCGGGTATCCGTCGATATGCCGGATTTCTTTGACTGGCAAGGTGAGCCGGACTTCAGGTGATCTGCGGGATAAGTCCGAGGCTTTTGCCGGTTGTTCTGCTGATCGATCACGAACGGTGCAAATTCTGTGAGGGGCAGCGTGTGCTTTGCCGTGGCGCGGCTTTATGGCAACATCCGGATCTGAGCGAGACGGCCCCTAAGCAGGAATCGCGAGCAGACATCGCGCCCATCGGGACTCACCATTCTTATGCGAGATTATTTTTTACGGCGTTTGCTGCTTGTCCCGCCGACGCTTATCGGCGTCACCATCATCGTTTTCGCCATTACCCGCCTGGTGCCGGGCGGGCCGTTGGAACGGGCGATCATGGAAACCCAGCAGATGAGCATGGCCGGCGGTGGCGCGCAGATGGCGGGGCAGGGCATGGCGATTTCCGAGGATCAGCTGCAGCGGCTGCGCGAGTACTACGGTTTTGACAAACCGCTGCTGCAAAGCTATCTGCAATGGCTGGGCAAGGTTCTGCGCGGTGATCTGGGCGCGTCCTATCGCTATAACGAACCTGTCTGGGATGTCATCAAGGAGCGCTTTCCGGTTTCCCTGTACTACGGGCTGGTCACTCTGGTGGTGACCTACGTGGTGTGTATTCCCTTGGGGGTTCTCAAGGCCATCCGGCACCGCACCTTTGTCGACAATATCAGCTCCATCCTGATTTTCATCGGTTACGCAATTCCGGGTTACGCGCTGGGTTCGCTGCTCATTCTATTTTTCTCCGTGCGCCTGGAGTGGTTTCCCATGGGTGGCTTCGTCAGCTACGACTTCCGGGATATGAGCGCCGGGGAACAGGCACTGGATCTGCTGAACCATTCGGTGCTGCCGCTCATTTGTTATCTGGTGGGCAGTTTTGCCCTCGTGACGCTGCTCCTGAAAAATCACCTCATGGATAATCTCGCCGCGGATTACATACGCACAGCCGTTGCCAAGGGCGTCTCCTTTCGCCAGTCGGTCACGCGGCATGCGGTACGGAATTCGCTGATCCCCATAGCGACCACCTTTGGCCAGAACATCACACTGCTTGTGTCAGGCTCGTTTCTGATTGAGACGATTTTTGATATCGACGGCTTTGGCCTGCTTGGTCTCACGGCGATTCTCGACCGCGATTATCCCGTGGTAATGGGGGTTGTGCTGCTCGCCAGCCTGCTGCTGCTGGTCGGGAATATCCTGTCGGACATCCTGGTCGCCCTGGTTGATCCGCGAATCAGGTTCCAGTAGCCAGTGCTGCGCCTCAATCCCCAGACTCGCAAGAAGCTCCGGCGCTTCCGTAGCATCAGGCGTGGTTACTACAGCTTTCTGCTGCTGGCGGGCCTTGGCGTCCTGCTGGTTATCGGTGAACTGCTGATCAACAGCCGTGCCCTTATCGTGAGCTACGAGGGGCAGCTCTATTTTCCCACCTACACCACCTTCTATCCGGGCACGGACTTCGGCCTCGACTATGATTACGAGACCAACTACCGCGAACTGAAGGCCCGATTTGCGCAGTCGGGCGGGGACAACTGGGTGCTGTTGCCGTTGGTTCCGTACAATCCTTACGAGAATCACGCGCCGGGCGGCATTTTCCGCCCGCTGCCGCCCGACGCATCGCAACAGCATTACCTGGGCACCGATACCACAAGCCGCGATATCCTTGCGCGCCTGTTCTACGGCACTCGCATCGCGCTGGTCTTTGCCCTGGTTTTCACCGCCTGCGTGTACCTCATCGGGATTACCATTGGCTGTGCCATGGGTTATTTTGGTGGCGTGTTTGACCTGATTTTCCAGCGCATTATTGAAATCTGGTCCAACGTGCCTTTTCTGTACATGGTGATCATCATCTTCTCGGTGATTCCGTCCACCGTCTCCGTATCCACCCGCATAGGTATTCTGCTGCTGGTAATGGTGCTGTTTTCCTGGACAGGTATGACCTATTACATGCGCACTGAGACCTATAAGGAAAAATCCCGTGATTACATTGCCTCGGCGCGGATCATCGGCGCCACCAATTCACGCATTATTTTCCGTCACATCATGCCCAATGTACTTTCGACCCTGGTGACGTTCATGCCCTTTACTATTGTCGCGGCAATCTCTGCCATTACCGCGCTGGATTTCCTGGGGTTTGGATTGCCAGCACCGACGCCCAGCCTGGGCGAGTTGTTGAAGCAGGGCACCGCCAACCTGCGCACGGCGCCATGGATCGTGATCTCTGCCTTCGGCACACTGGTTGCGCTGCTGACGCTGGTCACGTTTATCGGTGAGGCGATCCGGGAATCATTCGACCCCAAAACCTTTTCCGTTTACCGTTAACGCTTCCGCTATCGAGGTCATTGCCATGAGAGAAACACTGTCCGCGCTACTCCTAGCCGGTTTCCTGCTTGTGCTCGGTGGCTGCGGTGACGCCGGCGTTGACGGCGCCGGGTCGGGCGCGTCGACGGAGGCGAGCGGTGCGGGGATCACGGCGGAAGTGAATGCCTTTTATGCGGCGAATCCGGATTTCTTTGGCTTCAAAACGCCCGACCAGCTGCCGCCGGATCTGCAGTGGACCAGCAATGACCATCTTCCGGAGATCGGCTCGCCACAGGCAAAAAAAGGCGGTACCCAGTACGCCGCCCTGCAGGATTTTCCGCGCACGCTGCGCACGGTGGGGCCAGACTCCAACGGCAGTTTCCGGCCCTATCTGCAGGACAACGTGGGCATGAGCCTGGCCCAACAGCACCCGGACACATTGGAGCTTTTCCCGGGTCTGGCAGAGGCCTGGGCGGTGGACTGGGACAACAACACCGTCTACGCGAAACTGGATCCGGCGGCAACCTGGTCGGATGGTGAGCCGATCACCGCAGACGATTACCTGTTCATGTTCTGGTTTCACCGTTCGCCGTACATCATGGCGCCCTGGTACAACAATTTTTACAGCACGACCTACACCAATATCTCACGCTATGATGACCACACGATTTCCATCACCATGGCGGAACGCAAGCCCGACATGGATGAGCGCGGGCTGTTGCTGTCGCCCATCCCGCAGCACTTTTACCGGGAGATGGGGGACGATTTCACCGAGCGCTACCAGTGGCGGTTCGAGCCGACCTCGGGGGCCTATGTCGTGCGGGAGCAGGATGTCCGCAAAGGTCGCTCTATTGCGCTGACCCGTCTGGAAAACTGGTGGGCCAGGGACAAGAAGCACTTCCGCTATCGGTTCAACCCCGATCGCATTCAGTTCAGCGTTGTCCGTGACACGGCGAAAATGTTCGAGGCCTTCAAGCGCGGGGACATCGACCAGTTCGGCCTGAATCTGGCGGAGTACTGGTACGAGAAACTGCCGGATTCCGATCCCGACGTCCAGGCGGGCTACATTCACAAGAGCACGTTCCATAACCAGCGACCACGCCCGCCTTTCGGTCTCTGGATCAATACCGCGCAGCCCCTCCTGCAGGATCGCGATATCCGCGTGGGTATTGCCCACGCTACCAACTGGGGTATGGTGCTGGAGAACTTTTTCCGCGGCGACAATGACAGGCTGAACACCGGCAATGACGGTTTTGGGGACTTTTCTCATCCGACGCTGACTGCGCGTGAGTTTGATATCGACAAAGCGCAGGCCGCGTTTGCGCGCGCCGGTTTCACTCGCCGCGGCGCCGATGGCATATTGGTGAATGATGCCGGAGAGAAACTCTCTTTTATGCTGTCCACCGGCTATGAAAACCTGCGCGATGTTCTGACGATCCTGCGCCAGGAAGCCGCCAAGGCGGGGCTGGATCTGCGGCTGGAAATTCTCGATGGCACCGTTGGCTGGAAGAAGGTGCAGGAGAAGCAGCACGAGATTTTCTTCACGGCGTTCGGGCGCTTCATGGAGGCTTATCCCCGTTTCTGGGAGCACTACCACTCGGATAATGCCTGGGATCGGGCCTTCCTTGAGGACGGTCGCGTGAATCCTGACCGTCAGCTCAAAACCCAGACCAATAATCTGGAAGTGTTCGCCCTGCAGGAGATGGACGAGCTGATCGAGCGTTATCGCGCATCTACCGACAGGGATGAAATGATCGAACTATCCCATCGCATGATCGAGCTGCACCACGAACACGCCTCGTTTGTTCCGGGCTTTTACCAGGGTTTTTTCCGCACAGGGCACTGGCGCTGGATACGCTACCCCGAGGGCTTCTCCCACCGGCATGCGGCGAGCGCGGGAGACCTGTTCGTGCACTGGATTGACACTGATCTGAAGAAGGAAACCGAGGCGGCGCGGCAGTCGGGAGAGACCTTCGAGCCTGCCATTACGGTTTATGACCGGTGGGCAGAGTAATCCGGCGGTGGCCTTGCTGGCGGTCGACACGCTGATTACGGAATTCGCCACCGACGAGGGCCTGGTGCGCGCTGTCGACGGCGTGAGCTTCAGCGTTGACGCCGGAGCCACCCTCGGTATTGTTGGTGAGTCCGGCTGTGGCAAGAGCGTGACAGCCCTGTCCATTATGCGCTTGCTGCCCCAGCCCATGGGTCGCATTGCCGGCGGTGCAATGCGCTTCCAGAATCGCGACCTCGCGCAGCTATCCATTCCGGCTATGCAAAAAGTGCGCGGACGGCAGATCGGTATGGTTTTTCAGGAACCCATGACAGCTCTTAATCCGGTCCATACCATCGGCCGTCAGCTGACCGAGGGCATGCTTCTGCACCGGGTCTGCAAGCCCGAAAACGCCCTGCGCGAGGCGGCAGAACTACTGGACCGCGTCGGGATTCCCTCGCCGGATGTGCGTCTCGGTGAGTACCCCCACCAGTTGTCTGGTGGCATGCGCCAGCGGGTTGTCATAGCCATGGCGCTCGCCTGTCGTCCGGCGCTGTTGATTGCGGATGAGCCGACCACGGCGCTGGACGTCACCATCCAGGCGCAGATTCTGGCGCTGATCAAGGATCTGCAGGCAGAAATGGGTATGGCGGTGATCATGATCACCCATGATCTGGGCGTGATTGCGGAGACCTGCAGCCAGGTTGTTGTGATGTATGCGGGCAAGGTTGTGGAAAGTGGTTCCGTGTTCGATATCTTCGATCGTGCGGCCCACCCCTATAGCCGCGGGCTGCTGCAAGCCATTCCTCGCCTGGACAGCGCACCGAAATCCCGTCTCGGCGTTATCGAGGGCATGGTGCCGGGCCTGCATGATCTGCCAGCGGGCTGTCGCTTCGAGAATCGCTGTCGGCATGCCGTTGCCGCGTGTCGGGCCGCGCCACCGCCGTCAGAACAGGTTGCCGCCGGACACCGGGTCAGCTGCGGCCGCTGGCGGGACCTGTGAGCGCCGCACTGCTTGAGGTCGATAATCTCTCCATGCACTTCCCTGTGCGGGAGGGGTTGATGCTGCGCGCCAGGGCCTATAACCGCGCCGTCGATGGCGTGTCGTTCAGCATCGGTGCCGGTGAGACCCTGGGCCTGGTTGGCGAATCCGGCTGCGGGAAATCGACGCTGGGACGCTGCATTACGCGGCTGTACCAGCCAACCGGGGGCAGTATCCGCTTCAACGGCCAGGACATCACGCGTCTGCCGAATCGCGCGCTGCGGCCGCTGCGTCGGGACATCCAGATGATTTTTCAGGACCCCATGGAGTCGCTGAATTCGCGGCATACGGTGGGCGACATCCTCGAAGAGCCTTTTATTGTTCAAAAGCTGGGTGGCCGGCCATGGCGGCAGAAGCGGGTGGCAGAGCTGCTGAATACCGTCGGATTGCCGGCGCGTTCTGCAAGTCGTTACCCCTTCGAATTTTCCGGCGGGCAGCGCCAGCGGATCGGTATAGCGCGGGCCCTTGCGTTGAATCCGAAGCTGGTGATCTGCGATGAGCCGGTATCGGCGCTGGATGTGTCGATCCAGAGCCAGATTCTCAATTTGCTCGTGGATCTGCAGCGGGAATTCAACCTGTCCTATCTTTTCATTGCGCATGACCTGGCAGTGGTGAAGCATGTGTCTGACCGGGTGGCCATTATGTATCTCGGCAAGATTGTCGAAACCGCTGCCAGCGAGACTGTCTATCACCAGGCGCGACACCCTTACAGCCAGAGTCTGATCGCCGCCATTCCCGTGCCCGACCCGCACCGCCGTGTGCAGCGCCAGGTTCTGGATGGCGACGTGCCGTCGCCGATCAATCCCCCCTCCGGCTGCAGTTTTCATCCGCGCTGCCCCGTTGCCGAAGAGCGTTGCTCGCAGCAGGCGCCGGCGCTGCTCGATATCGGCAGCCAGCAGCTGGCGGCCTGCCATCTGGTTCCGGGACAACCCCGAGCAGCACTGTAGCGGCCTACCCGGCGGCCAGTGAGGCGCCTGTGGAGCGGCGGGGTTTCCGATATAATGCTCCGCCAGAAATCTATCAGCGACAGGAGCCACCATGAGTGAAGCGCCCTTGATCCCGGTTGTGAATGTCACGAGCGGCGAGAAATTTGTCAATCCACGGGGCATGCGCGTGATCAAGGATGGCATCAAGGCCTCGCCTTCCCAGTCGCCGCGGCTAGCCAAGCCGAAGTGGCTTCGTACCCGCCTATACGGCGGCCCTGTCTATGACAAGGTCAAGGACATTGTTCACCAGCACGGACTGGCAACAGTCTGTGAGGAAGCCAAGTGTCCCAACATGAGCGAATGCTGGAGTGCCGGCACCGCAACGATCATGCTGATGGGCGATGTCTGCACCCGCGCCTGTCGCTTCTGCGCGGTGAATACCGGAAATCCCCGCGGCTGGCTGGATGAACAGGAGCCATCGCAAACGGCGCGGTCGGTGCAGCTGATGGGCCTGAAATACGTGGTGCTGACCTCGGTCAATCGCGATGACCTCGAAGATGGCGGTGCCGCACACTATGCCGCCTGTGTACGCGAGGTGAAGGCGCTCAATCCCGACACAGCGGTCGAGGCTCTCACGCCGGATTTTCTGGGCGTTCTGCAGGATGTCGAAACCGTCGTCAATTCCGGTGTCGAGGTCTTTGCTCAGAACGTGGAAACCGTGCGTCGTCTGACGCATCCGGTGCGGGACCCGCGCGCCAGCTACGAGCAGACGCTTGAGGTATTGGCGCATGCCAAGGCCTCTCGCCCGGATGTGCTCACCAAGACAAGCCTGATGCTGGGACTCGGTGAAAGTGACGCTGAGATCTGCGAAACGCTGGATGATCTGCGCGCGGCCAATGTCGATATTGTTACGTTCGGCCAATACCTGCAGCCGACCTCACACCACTACCCCATCGACCGCTACGTCACGCCGGAGGAATTCGTGACTTACCGCGAATGGGGGCTTGAGCGAGGCTTTCTCGAGGTGGTGTCCGGCGTCATGGTCCGCTCGAGCTATCGGGCGGAGCAGGTATTGAAGAAGAACAATGTCGGCCTGTCCTGACGCCAGCTGATGGGCGCGTCAGCGGCTCGCAGCCGCTGACCATCCTGCCGGGGCGACGAAGAAACGCTGACGTTCCCGGTACTCATTGTCCAGTGAGGCCACCAGGACAGGACGGCACTCGTTCGCCAGCTGCCTCTGCAGTGCGACGCCACGGTCCGGGCAGAGGGGCAGCAGGTCGGGGATCGGCGCTTCGGACAGGTGCAGTGGCGATAGCCAGCACCGGCGGGGCAGGATGAGTGCATAGGCTGCGTGTTTGTCGGTAAGCAGCTCGTTCAGCGTGTCAGGGGTAACCCAGTTCAGCAAGCTCTGTGCGGGATTGAATCCCGGTGGTGGCAGGCAGGCCTGGTCAGTCCGGCGGAACAGACGTCCTTTGACGGCGACTTCCCGGCGCCCGGGCACCAGTCCGCGGGCCTCCAGCAGGCGGCGCGCGCCGCTGTCATCGGCGAGGCGCGTCTGGCGTGTGGCCAGATGATCCAGTTTCCTGTCCAGCCGGTCGCGACGTCCGGGACCGAGCCAGTCCGCGCGCCCGTCGCCGGTTCCACCGCTGCCGGCGCCCGTGTAAAGATAAAACTTGACCGCCAGCTCCAGGTGAACGACCTGATCGCGCTTGCGACAGCGGTAGAGACAGTCGAATTCTCCCACGGTCCGCCCGCCCTCGCGAACCGGCAGATTGTGCGCCAGCAGGTCCGACTCTGGGTCACTGTCCAGGAAAAAATGCCAGAGTGATTCGAAGTAGAGCCCGAGACGCTGTTCCCGAACGGCGCTGACATGCGCGAGTAGCGCGTCTGGCGATCGGTCGAGCTGCCGCAGCCAGGCTTCCCGTGCCGGTGTCAATTGCGACAAACCACAGCGCTCCAGTGAATGTGACGCTGAGCCGACGGACTCGGCGAGAATAAGATCCTCGGAGAACACGGCCCACGCAAGATCGCGAACCGCGGGGTGTACCAGCTGCTCAAGGACCTGCAATTCCGTCTCCTTCCCATTCCATATCGTCAGCGTATCACGCCCAGGCGTGCCTCATGGGTTCAGGGCCTCATGGCAGGTATACTCCGCGTCGATAACGGGAGAGCAGTGCATGACAGAAACATTTCAGCGTGTCGGTCTTGTCGGGCGCAGTCGCCAGGAGGGTCTGCAGACGGTCGTGGATGAACTGATTACGCTGCTTCGAGCACGCAGTATCACGGTTATGCTCGAGGATCGACTGGGTGCGGTTACCACAGAGGATTGCACCTTGTTGTCGCGGGACGAGATCGGCGAGCGTGCGGACCTGGTCATCGTCATTGGTGGTGATGGCAGTCTGTTGAGCGCGGCGCGCACTCTGGCGCGGTACAATACACCCGTTCTGGGCATCAACCGTGGTCGTCTGGGGTTTCTCACGGATATCAGCCCCGATGAGCTGACAGAGCAGGTGCCCGCGGTGCTCGATGGTGCGTATACCGAGGAGAACCGCTTTCTGCTTGACGTATCGATGGAGCGCGATGGCAAAAGCATTGCCTATGCAGATGCGCTCAACGACGTGGTTGTTAACTCCGGCACCTCGGCACAGATGATCGAGTTCGAGCTGTCCATCGATGGCGAATTCGTTTACCGTCAGCGCGCGGATGGGCTGATCGTGTCTACCCCGACCGGCTCTACTGCTTATGCCTTGTCTGGCGGCGGCCCCATCATGCATCCCTCGCTGGATGCTATCGTGCTGGTGCCCATGTTTCCGCATGCGCTGAGCAGCCGGCCGATTGTGGTGCAGGGCAGCAGCGAGATCCGCCTCGATGTGCTTGCCCGCAATCGTATCCATCCGCCGGTAACCTGCGATGGCCAGGTCAATATGACGGCGCGCCCCGGCGATGCCGTGGTCATACGCAAGAAGCCCGAGCGCTTAACGCTGCTGCATCCACTCGGACACAGTTTTTATGCCAGCTGCAGGGACAAACTGCGCTGGAGCAACGCATTGGTGGAGTGATCATGGGAGATTTTCTTTCAGCCCTGAGGCCGGTGCCTGTCACTGCCGGTCTGCTGTTGCTGTCTATTGCCGGGTTCTTCCTGGTGTATCTGAACATGCCCCTGCGCTGGGTATCCGGATTGACCTATCTGCCCTTCAGCATAGGACGAGCCGGCCCGTCCTTTGCGCCGATGAACGGTGAGTACTGGCGATTGGTGACGCCGGTCTTCCTGCACTTCAGCTGGCTGCACATCGTTTTCAATGCGCTGTGGACCTGGGAATTCGGTCACCGTATAGAGCGCACGCTGGGTAGCCGGTGGCTACTGCTCTTGTTTGTTGTCATCGCCGTGATCTCCAACAGCAGCCAGTTTGCCGCCGGCGGACCGAGCATTTTTGGCGGTATGTCCGGGGTGGTTTATGGCCTGCTCGGCTTCAGCTGGGTTGCCGCCCGTCTGCAGCCGCGTTGGCAGCTGGCACCGCCCCCGGGGCTGATGTTGTTCATGATTGGCTGGCTGCTGATCTGTCTGTTCGGCGTCATTGAAGTGCTTGGCTTTGGCGCCGTCGCCAACGCGGCGCACGTCGGTGGTCTGCTGGCCGGTGGGGCGCTGGGGGCGATTGCCGGATATGCCTCCCAGCGGGTCGGCAAAGTCTGATCCGGACCGCTATACTCTGCCACCCTGAAAACGATACGGAGCCCACATGGATGAATACGACAGGCTTGTCGGCAGCCTGACCCCTGACGTTTACGAGCGCCTGAAGCGCGCCGTGGAGACCGGCAGATGGCCGGATGGCAGGGAAGTGACGGCGGTGCAGAGAGAACACTGCCTGACTGCCATTATCGCATGGGGCGAGCGCAACCTGCCGCCGCAGGAGCGTGTCGGCTTTATCGACCGGGGGCGCAAAGGGGGCGGGACGCAGCTTGGTGCTGTCAGCGATCAGCCGCTGCGATGGCAGGAGGAAAAGAAAGCGGACGGGAGTGCGCGCGGCGATGAGTAAAGCGCCGCTCGCTTTCGGTAGTGTGCGCAAAATGCGTACGGAGCTGGCAGAGGTAGTTCAGTACCGTCTGCCGCTGGGCGATGAGGAAACGCCGCTCAACGCGTGGATCGGTCGTTCCCTGCACTTGTCCTTTCTCGGCGACATCCACTGTATCCACTGTGACCGCAAGACCCGGAAGAGTTTCAGTCAAGGCTACTGCTACCCCTGCTTCAAGCGACTGGCGCGCTGCGACAGCTGTATCGTCAAGCCTGAGACCTGCCACTTTTTTGTGGGTACCTGTCGCGAGCCGGAGTGGGGGGAGGCGAACTGCATGACCGATCACGTGGTCTACCTGGCCAACACCTCCGGCATCAAGGTCGGTATCACCCGCGGCACGCAGGTGCCAACACGCTGGATGGATCAGGGCGCGACACAGGCGCTGCCGGTGTTTCGCGTCAGTAATCGGCTGCAATCGGGCCTGGTCGAGACGCTGTTTGCCCGACACGTTGCCGACAAGACCCACTGGCAGGCCATGCTCAAGGGCCCGGGCGAAGTGCAGGACCTGTCTGCCGCACGGGACGCCCTGATGGACCAGTGCGCGGGCGATATTGCCGCGCTGCAGGCGGACCATGGGCTCGCTGCCATACAGCCGCTGCCCGACGCGGTGGAAACTACCATCCGCTACCCGGTGTTGACCTACCCGGTGAAGGTGAAGTCCTTCAATCTCGACAAGACGCCTGACGTTGGTGGCACGCTGCTCGGTATCAAGGGTCAGTACCTGATTTTTGATACCGGCGTCATCAACATGCGTAAATACGCGGGCTACCGCCTGCAACTGACTGCGACTACGGAGACCTGAAAGCCATGCGCGATGCCCAGCCAAAGGCCATCTACCTCAAGGACTATCAGCCGCCGGAGTATCTGATTCCGGAAACCCGCCTGCACTTTGAGCTGCACGAGGAGTTTGCCCTGGTGCACGCGACACTTCGCCTGGCTCGCCGACCGGGCTCATCCGCAACCTCGCTGCGGCTGCACGGCGAGGACCTTGAACTGCTTGCCATTGCGGTTGACGGCAGGGCGCTCGACGACGGTGAGTATGTCGTGGACGACGCATCCCTGACGCTGACGGGCCTGGAGGAAACGGCCGAGCTGCAGACCACCACCCGCATCCGCCCACAGGACAACACCGCGCTGGAGGGACTTTACAAGTCACGCGCCATGTTTTGCACCCAGTGCGAGGCCGAAGGGTTTCGCAAGATCACCTATTTTCTCGACCGGCCGGATGTCATGTCGGCGTTTTCCGTGACTATCGACGCCGACCTCGCCCGCTATCCGGTGCTTCTCAGCAACGGTAACTGCACGGCACAGGCCGGGTTGGCCGGTGCGCGTCACCGGGTTGTCTGGGAGGATCCGTTCCCCAAGCCGGCGTATCTGTTCGCCCTGGTGGCGGGAGACCTCGCCCATATCGAGGATACCTTCGTCACAATGAGCGGTCGCAGCGTTGTGTTGCGGATCTATGTCGAAGAGAAGGATCTCGGCAAGTGTGATCACGCCATGCAGTCTCTCAAGCACGCCATGCGCTGGGACGAGGAGGTGTATGGCCGCGAGTATGATCTCGATATTTTCAACATCGTGGCGGTCGATGACTTCAATATGGGGGCGATGGAAAACAAGAGCCTCAATATCTTCAATACGTCCTGCATTCTCGCGAGCCCGGAGACGACGACGGATGCCGGCTTTGAGCGCGTTGAGTCCATTGTGGCCCACGAGTATTTTCACAACTGGTCAGGTAACCGCGTTACCTGCCGTGACTGGTTCCAGCTCAGCCTGAAAGAGGGCTTCACGGTCTTTCGCGATGCCGAGTTCTCCGCCGACCGCGGCGCCAGGGATCTCAAGCGTATCGAGGACGCAGGCCTGATGCGCACTGCCCAGTTCGCCGAGGATGGCGGCCCCATGGCGCATCCTGTGCGTCCGGATTCCTTTATCGAGATCTCCAATTTTTACACCCTGACCGTCTACGAGAAAGGCGCAGCGGTCGTTCGAATGATCCACACCTTACTGGGTCCCGAGTACTTTCGCGCGGGGTCCGACCTGTATTTTGAGCGCCACGACGGTCAGGCTGTGACCTGTGATGATTTTGTCGATGCCATGGAGGACAGTGCCGGTGTCGACCTGTCGCAGTTCCGGCGCTGGTATTCGCAGGCGGGAACGCCCGAGCTCGCCATCAATGGAGAGTATGACGCCGACGCACGCACGTTTGCCCTGCACGTGGCCCAGTCCTGCCCGGCAACACCCGGCCAGCCTGACAAGCTGCCGCTGGTTATTCCGCTGGCCATGGGTCTGCTCGGTGATGCCGGCAACCTGCGCCTGCAGCTGCAGGGCGAGCCCGCCGGAAGCGAAACTGCGGACAACACCCACCGGGTATTGGTGGTGGACGCGGCAGAGCAATCCTTCCTTTTCACTGATGTGCCCGAGAAGCCGGTGCCGTCGCTGCTGCGCGGTTTCTCCGCGCCTGTACGCGTGCATTACGACTTTTCCCGCGAGGACCTGCGCGACCTTATGATGCGCGACGGCGACGGCTTTGCGCGCTGGGATGCCGGTCAGCAGCTGATGGTGCAGGCGCTGGACGACCTGCAGACCCAGCGCCGGGACGGTCGGGACCTGGTGCTGGATCCCCTGCTGGTGGACGCGCTGGGCGGGCTGCTGCGTGATGAACGGCTTGAGCCGGCCGTTGCCGCCGCCATGCTGACACTGCCGGGAGAAAACTACCTGGCGGAGCTGGCCAGTCATGCCGGCGGCGCAGACGTCGAAGGAATCCATGCGGCGCGCGAGCATGCGCGCGCGGTTATCGCTACAGCGCTGGGCGATGAGCTTGCTGGCGTCTATCGTCGATACCGCGTGAGCGAGGAATACGCGCCAGTTGGCGAACAGATAGGCCGGCGGGCGCTGGCCAACGTCTGCCTGGCCTACCTGGCGACGCTGGGAGAGGCACAGGTCGCACTGGCCGCGACTCAGCTCGAGGTAGCGGATAACCTGACGGATCGACTCGCGGCGCTACAGGTCCTGGCACGATATGGCGAGGACGCGCAGCGCGAATCGGCGCTGCAGGGCTTTTATGACAACTGGTCCCACGAGACCCTGGTGGTCAACCAGTGGCTGCAGCTGCAGGCCATGCTGCCGGTCGGCGATTCTCTTGAGCGGGTACGAGCGCTCATGGAGCATTCCGCCTTCACGCTGGATAATCCGAACAAGGTGCGGGCGGTCGTCGGTGCTTTTGCCTCGGGTAACCCCACCGGTTTCCACCGGGCCGACGGCGCCGGCTATGGCTTTCTCGGCGGCGTCGTGGAAACCCTGAATCGACGCAATCCACAAATGGCCGCACGCCTGCTGGTGCCGCTGACCAAGTGGCGTAATTATCCAGCGGGGCGTGATGCTATGCGTGAGGAGCTGCGGCGCCTGGCCGCCTTGCCTGACCTCTCGCCGGACGTTTACGAAGTCGTCAGCAAAAGTCTCGCCTAGCGCGGCCGCTGAGACGGAGCGGACTGCCCGGGCGCCGCTGGCTGCGTTCTATCCACTGGGATAGAGCGACGGCAGTGAGGCATTTTTGCGTGCATCGCTTGCTTCGCGGCCTCTCAGATAGCGCTGGCGCACTGATGCCGCCGCAGAGAGCAGGGCGTTGCCGTCCCAGGCGTCGGGTGTTTGCGGGCTTCCGTAAAGTGCTCTGTCGAGATCGCCAAGTGTGGCCTGCAGGTCACCGTCCTCCAGGCTGGCGGCAAAGGCGAGTGGGGTTAGCGATGACGCGGGCGGTGGCAGGGTTCGCTGCCAGCGTCGCAACGCTTCCCGCGCAGGGCCCGGACGACCGGCGGCGCAGGCGGCCTGGAGCTGTTTCCAGGCAGCGCGCTCGTGCGGTTGAGGCGCGGCGGCTGGCGGCTCCGGCTCGCTCTGCCGGTGTTGCCATATCACCCGGCCGAGAGCCGCGGCGGTCAGCAGCCAGCAGATGGCGAGTATGCCGCTGATCCAGGCCCAGCGATTACCGCTGTCCTGCGTCGTGACCGGCTGACGCCCCTCGTCGCCGGGCTCTGCCTGCGCTTGCGGCGTCGGTGCAGGAGGGCTGTCGGCGCTATCGCCCGCGGCGGTCTCGACTGCAATCTCCCTGCCGGGCAGAACGGCGTGGCGCAGGCGATCCTCGACCGTGTCCCACCAGGGAATACGCACCTCAGGTATACGGTAGACGCCTGGCCTGACCGGTACCAGAGCGGCACTGTCAGTGCGCAGTCCAATGACGCCGGTGTCCGTCTCGGCTTCCTCTATGCTGGGTTTGTCCGGGTAGTACTTGAGCCCCTGTGTGTCGGGAAATTCGAGCGGCGGCAGCTGCGCTCCCTGCAGACCCTCGCCGGTAACGGTAACGGTTCGCGTCACGGAATCGCCGGTGGCCAGCCCGTCCGGCTCCCGTGACCAGCTTTCCTCAATCTGCAGATTGCTGGCGGGCAGCCACGTGGTGCCGGGAAAAGACGAAGGTCGCGGCTTCACCTCCACGGTAATGGTTTCACTGTTGCGGCTGATGCGCGGTCCGCTGTCCAGGTCGAACAGGCTGCGGGAACCCTGCCGTGCACGGCCGGCGAAGGTCTGCGCGGGAATGGTGAGCGTCCCGCTCTGCTCCGGGAAGATTGCGTAACGTATCTCGTGCACCAGCCAGCGCCGCCCACCGCTGCTGCGCTGATAGGAATTCTGTCCGAGTGGTTTGACATAGGCGTCATCCAGCTGGAGTTCGGTAACGCTGCGGTCGTCAAGGGCAATGGCCTGCTGCAGGGTGAGCGTCAGTATGACCTGCTGCTGCACGTACACCGAGTCGTTGTCGACACTCGCGGTAAAGACAATCTGTTCGTCGCTCGCCGGGCCGCCGATCGCTTCTGACACCTGCAGCGGGATGGGCTGCGTGCGCTCTCCGCCCGCGAACAGTGCGGGTATTTCCAGTGCGCCGGCGCGTCGCGGCACCAGCTCTATTACCAGCGCCTTTTCCCGGGTGGTAGTGCCGTTTACGATCTGGGTGCTGCTGCGGCTGGACTGCTGCAGAATCTCGAAGTCGCGCGCCAGAGGTGACAGATCTGCCGCCGCCGGGTCGGTGACGCCGTCGGATGACAGCGTCAGCTGCAGGCTGTCCCCGAGCCTGACCTGCGCACGATCAACGGTCGCGGTCAGGTCTGCCAGCGCCAGCGCTGGCAGCAGACAGATCGCTGCCAGCCAGGCCGATAAGCGCTTACCACACGTCGTCATTGTCTCTCCTGTCATCGCCCTTGCGCTGTCGCTTGCGGCTTTCGTAGCGGAATTTTTCGCGCAGTAGTCCCGCCGGGTCATCCGGCACCCGGCGTAGCCACTGCTGCATGGCCTGATCGCGCTCCAGCGATTCGGCAAGCGAAGATTCCGTGTCGATCGAGGCGCTCGGCAGCTCGCGCGATTCAGCGGCGTCATCCGGGTCGCCTTCGGCTTCCTGGCGGTCATTTCCCGTTGTCGGGTCGCCGTCCGCTTGCTGTTGTGATTTTGATTCGTCGACCGGATCGTCGCCGTCCGGCGTCTGCGCAGCGCCGTCCCCCGACTGCTGTTCGCCGGGTGAGTCCGCGCTGTTGCCTGTCTGGTCGTCAGCCGCCGATTCCTGACCGGCATCGTCACTGTCTTCCTGCTGTTCGCCGTTGCTCTGGTCCTGATTCTGCTGTTCCTGTTGCTGCTCCTGCCGGCGTTTCATCGCTTCCACCAGGTCCAGGTTGTCTTTTGCGTCCTCACGCCCGGGGTCACGCTGCAGCGATTTGCGGTAGGCGTCTATGGCCGCGTCGAGCTCGCCTTGTTTCGCCAGGGCGTTACCGCGGTTATACCAGCTGTCTGCGGTGTCCTGCTGCATGAAACTCTGAGCGGCATCCTCGAAATCACCGGCCCGATAGGCGGCGGTCCCGCGCCACTCGGGGTCGGAAAAGGTCTCGGCGGCTTTTCCCGGCTCACCGGCATCCAGCGCGCGGGCCGCCTGCTGGTCCTTGGTCAGCCACAGATCACTCCACAGGTCGGCCCGGCTTGGTTCGCTTGGCAACAGCAGCAGGAGGGGAAACAGGGTATAGACCGCGCTGCGGCGGAACGCCACGAGCAGCAGAGGGAGCAGCGGCAGCGCGAACCAGTGCGCCATGTCAGCCCAGGTATCGGTCTGGCGCTCGATTTCGCGGGCATCCGCGTCGAGCGGATCGGCCGCGTTTGCCAGCAGCGTGTCAAGATCCGACAGGTCCACGGTGATCCCGCGGTATTCCCCGCCCGCGTCAGTCGCGAGGGCGCGCAGTGAGGATGCCGGCAGTTTCGGCATGACAATGGCGCCATCCTCGTCCTTGAGGAATCCGCCACCGGGGAGGGGGATCGGTGCGCCTTCCACTGTGCCGACGCCGAGAATGCTCAGGCGGGCACCACTGTCGGCGAGTGCACCGCGAACGGCCTCGGCATCATTGTCACTCAGTCCATCGGTCACCAGCAGAATGCGACCCCGGGGGACGCCTGCCGACATCAGCAGCTGCGTTGCCGCTTCGATGGCAGCGGCAGGTTCACTGCCGGGGAGTGGCATCATTCCCGGATCGAGGGCAGGTAGCAGATTGGCGATGGTTGGATGGTCATCGGTCAGCGGCGTCACCACGTGCGCATCGCCGGCGAAGGCGATCAGCGCGGTCTGCCCTTCCTCACGCAGGTCGAGCAGATCGAGGAGCTTGCGCCTGGCGCGGTCGATACGCGAGGGAGCCAGGTCCTGCGCCCACATGGAATAGCTCAAATCCAGCGCTAACACGAGGGCGTCCTGTTTTTGTAGCACGGGCTGCGGCAATTTCTGCCAGCTCGGTCCTGTCGCCGCCAGAATGGCCGCGATCCAGCCCAGTGCCAGCAGCGGCAGCCAGCCGCGCCGGCGGCGGGTTGCTGTACCGTCAATGAGGTAGGGCAGAAGGTCGGGGTCTATAACGCTCTGCCAGCTGCCGACGTCGTCACGGCGCCTTGCCAGCCACCATAACAGGAGGGCGACAGGCACAAGGAGCCAGAGCCAGTGTGGGCGCAGCAGGTGCAGGTCTGACAGAAGCTCTATCATTTGGTCCCCCCGCCTGCGGCCCGGCGCCGGCCCGCGGTGCCGCTGCCGAGCAGTGCCAGTCCCGCGCTGACGGCAAGCGCCGCCAGCAGGGGAATATGCACCAGTGAGCGGCGTGGTCGATAGGTCGCCGTGCTGACCTCCACAGGCTCGAGGCGATCAATGGTCTGGTAGATCTGCACCAGGTCCTGAGGATCGCGTGCCCGGAAGTAGCGACCGCCGGTGCGCGCGGCAATGGCGCGCATGGTGTCCTCGTCAAGGTCTGCCGACGGGTTGACCCGGCGGTTGCCAAAACGCGAGCCGAGGACACCCGGGACGATCATGCTGTCAGCGCCGATACCGATCGTGTGTATGCGGATATCCAGAGATTCTGCGAGGGCTGCAGCCTCCAGCGGATCGACGGTGCTCGCGGTATCCTGGCCATCGGTCAGGACAATCAGGACGCGGCTGTCGGTAGATCGTTCACGCAGTCGCTTGACCGCGAGACCGATAGCGTCACCAATGGCGGTTTCCTGGCCGGCGAAGCCGATCTGTGCCTCGTTGAGAAAACGTTCGACGGTGGCCGTGTCGAAGCTAAGCGGCGATTGCACGTAAGCATTGCTGCCAAACAGAATCAGACCGACGCGATCGCCGCTGCGCCGTTGCAGGAAGTCGGTAGCGACAGCCTTGACAGCGTCAATGCGCCGCACGGGCGTGTCGGCAACCAGCATGTCCTCCACGCGCATACTGCCGGAAATGTCGACAGCCAGCATCAGATCGCGGCCGCTGTCAGGAAGCTGCACCGGCTCGCCGATCCAGGTGGGTCGCGACAGCGCCATCAGCAGCAGCAGCCAGCACAGCCACAGCATAACCGCAGGCAGGCGACGACTCACGCCGCCAACAGCGACAGCCTGCGCGGAGAGAGACTGCCAGCGGCGGTAAAAGGGAATGCGCAGTGCCGCCGCCTGGGCCTGACCCGCCGCAGGCAGCACGCGGCGCGCAAGGAGCGGCAGTGGCAGGAGCAGGGCTACCCAGGGCCAGAGCACCTCAAGCATTCCCGCTCTCCCGTTGATGATGACGTACCCAGATCGCAGCCGCCTCGGCAAACGCCTCGATACTCGTGGGTGATGGCTTCGGCCTGTAAAGAATGTCGCCATCGATGTCAGCAAAGGCCTGGCGATTGCGCGGCAGGGTAGCGTTGAGGAATCGGATCCATCCGTCGCCACCAAGCGCCGCCACCCGGGTTGTACCGTAGGCCATCAGTGCCGCTCGCTTGAGTACGGCATTGATCTGCTGCACCCGTTCACTGCCCTGAAGAGGGTCTGTGCCCAGTGCCTTGAGTTCTGTCATTGCCTGGCGACGATAACGGTTGCGCCGCCGCCGACGCCAGCCCCATACACCCAGCGCTGTCAGCAGCACCAGGCAGAGAACGGCGAGAAACCACCAGCCCGGTGCGGGCGGCCACCAGCCCACCGCTGCTGGCTCACGCAGCGGATGCAGCGCCTGCAGGGGGTTCTGTGGTGTCATGCTGGTACGCTGCCGTAAAGTTCGCGCAGCACCTGAAACGGGGATTCATCGGTGGTTACCCGGCGACAGGGCGCACCGACGCGCCGCAGGGCTTCGGCGATGGCGGTCTGGTACTGACTTGCCTCGCGTGCATAGTTGCTGCGCAGGGCGTTTGCGCCAGTGGACAGGGTGCTGCGCTGCAGACCATCGGTGACGACGTAATCTCCCGGTGGTGGCAGCTGCTGCTCAAGCGCATCGGTGCAGTGCAGTGCGGTGAGTTCGACATGACGGCTGAGCTGGAACAGATGCTCCTGTGCCCGTTGCTGCATCAGACCATTGAAGTCGCTGATGATCACGAGGCTGGCGCCCGGCCGGGCGATGCGCCTGCACATGGCAAGCAGGTCCGAGAAGCCCTCGCCACCGTCGACGCCGGGGGATTTCAGTTGCCGGTTGAATTCGACCATTGTGGAGAGCAGGCCCAGCGCGGTTTTCCGGCTGCGACGCGGGCGGATATCACGGTCACCGTCATCGCTGAAGACAACGCCGCCAATACGCTCGCCGCAATTGAGCGCGCTCCAGGTGATGAGGGCGCCGAGATGTGCTGCAAGCACTGACTTGAAACAGTGGCGTGAGCCGAAAAACATGCCGGCGCGCTGGTCCACAGCGACCAGCACCGGGCGCTCGCGCTCCTCGTGGTACAGCTTGGTGTGCGCCGCACCGGTGCGAGCGGTCACGCGCCAGTCAATGGCGCGTATGTCGTCTCCCGGTTGGTAGCTGCGCACCTCGTCGAAATCGATACCGCGGCCGCGGACGTTCGCGCGATTACCGCCACTCAGCTGGCTCAGCGCCCGTCGGCGTCTGCGGATGTCGATCTGGCGCGCGGGAAAGCGTAGGGCGATGAGCGTCTCCAGGTCAGCGTAGGCGCCACGCGCGGGTTGGTTGAAGTCCTCGGCTGGCATGTGCGTACGCCTAGGCGACCGGGACGTGCGCTACAATCTCGCTGATGACCCGGTCGGGCGTGACGCCGTTGGCCTCTGCCTCAAAGGTCAGCAGCAGTCGATGACGCATAACGTCCGCAACCACGGCCTGGACGTCATCGGGAGCGACGAACTCAGCGCCGCGCAGCCAGGCATGGGCGCGAGCACAGCGATCGAGAGCGATGGTCGCGCGAGGGCTGGCACCGTAGCTGATCCACTGCGCCAGCTCGGCGCTGTAGTGGCCCGGCTGCCGTGTCGCCATGACCAGTTGGACGATATACTGCTCCACGCTCTCTGCCATGTGCAGTCCAAGCAGTTCGCCGCGTGCGGCAAAGACCGTTTCCTGCGCGATATGCGGCGCAGGCGCGGGCGCGGCATCCCGCGCTTCGCGTCGGGTCAGGCGCAGGATGGCGGTTTCCGCCTCAGCGTCCGGATAGTCCACGTTCACGTGCAGCAGAAATCGGTCCAGCTGTGCCTCTGGCAGTGGATAGGTGCCTTCCTGTTCAATCGGATTCTGCGTCGCCATGACCATGAACAGACCAGGCAGTGAATAGGTTTCACTGCCAACGCTGACCTGGCGCTCGGCCATGGCTTCGAGCAGGGCAGACTGCACTTTCGCCGGCGCCCGGTTTATTTCATCCGCGAGTACGAGGTTGTTGAAAATAGGCCCGCGCTGGAAGTGGAAGCCACCCTCCTGCGGGCGGTAGATCTCGGTGCCGGTAATGTCACCCGGTAGCAGGTCGGGTGTGAACTGTACGCGGTGGAAACTGCCCTCAAGCCCGTCTCCGAGGCACTTGATAGCGCGCGTCTTGGCAAGACCGGGAGCACCCTCAACGAGAAGATGTCCGTCGGCGAGCAGTGCAATCAGCATGCGCTGTACCAGATGGCTCTGTCCTATGACCTGGCCGTCGAGCCAGGACTGCAATGACTGAAGGGTCGCGGCGGACACGCTGTCTCCTTTGGGTGGTTGTCGCGTTGGGATTGGCAGGCAAGTGCACGCTAGTCTAGCGCAGGCGCTGTGTCTCGCCAAACCTGCCTGCCTGGCGCACAACCGGACCGGTCTCTGCGGCGAAAGTTCCTGTAAACGGGGATCAAAGCCGGGGCCTCATGGGATAGACTGTGCGCTTGCCACCAGTGGGTGGCGCGGTTAGAACGATGTTGTCAGAAGCGGGGGCCGATATGGCGTGGGAAAAGCTCAAGAACAGTCTGCTGGAGGACCTGGCGCGGCGGATTGAACAACGGGCGGACAGGAGTGTGGCCAGCTCGCTGGAGAATCTGGCTGAAGTTTTTTACAGCCGTTTCCCGGCGGAGGACATGCGCGGCCGTTCCGCGGAAAACCTGTATGGCTGTCTGTACGGACTGCTGCACTTCATGCGGATGCTTGATACCCGCAAGCCGCGCGTACGTATTTTCAATCCGCACATGGACCGGCACGGGTGGGAGAGTACTGCCACGGTCATCACCATTCTCTGTCGGGACATGCCGTTCTGCACGGCCTCGGTGCGCGGCGAAATCAACCAGCGAGGCATCAATATTCACACACTGGCCAGCTGCAATCTGACAACCCGACGCGACGCCAGTGGCGGGCTGCTGGAGGTGACGTCGCGCGATTCCGACGACGCCGAACTCTCGCATGAGAGTCTGCTGTATTTTGAGATAACCCGTCATTCCAACCTGTCTGACCTCGCCGATCTTGAGACCGCAATACAGGGCATTCTTTCGGACGTCGCGTATGTCGTTGACGATTTTGCGGCCATGCGGGAACGCCTGGAAGCGGCGCAGGCCAGCGTCGGGGCCAATGACTGGATGCCCACCGCGGAGCGCGCAGAGACTGAGGCCTTCCTGTCCTGGCTCAGACACGATCATATGACGTTTCTCGGCTACGAGTATCTGCAAGTCGAAAGCGTCGGTGCCGATTGTGTCGTGACCAGTGAACGCGACAGCCACCTCGGCATTCTGCGTCAGCGCGACACACGGGGGGCACTGGAGCTGGAGAGTGATATCCGCGAGACCGGTCCCGCGGGCCTTAAGGAGACAGTGCTGAGTTTCGGCAAATCGCGCACGCGCTCGCGCGTGCATCGTCAGGCATATCCCGACTATGTCGAAGTCAAGGTGTTTGACGGCGACGGCATGCTGATCGGACAGCATCGCTTCCTCGGCCTGTATACGGCGGCGGTCTACAACATGAATCCTGCCCTGATTCCTGTACTGCGGGATAAGGTCAGCGGCGCTCTGGCCCTGTCTGGTCTCGACAAGAATGAGCATGACGGACGCGAACTCATCCGCGTGCTTGAGCTGTTCCCGAGAGACGAGCTGTTCCAGTCGAGCATCACGCGCCTGTTCGAGACGGCCAGCGCGATCAATCGCATACAGGAGCGACGTCAGACGCGCCTGTTTGTGCGTCGCGATACCCACGGCAAGTTTTTCAGCTGTCTCGTCTACATGCCCCGCGACCGCTACACCACCTATCAGCGCCGTCGTATCCAGAGCATTCTCACCGAGGCGTTCGGTGCCGAGGAATCCGAATTCACCACGCAGTTCAGCGAGTCCATTCTGGTTCGGGTGCATTTTGTCTTAAAGGTCGACCCGGCGCAGGAGCAGCGCTGCGACGTCAACGAAATAGAGGAGCAAATAGTGCAGGCGACACTGGCATGGGAGGACCGGCTGCGAGGTCGTCTGGTCGAAGAATTCGGGGATGAGGAGGGCGAACGCCTGATGCGCGAGGTTGGTGAGGGTTTCTCGCCTGGTTATCGCGATGACTTTGACCCGCGGGTGGGCGTGATGGATATGCACGAGCTGCTGGCGGTGCAGCGGGGCAGGGCGCTGGGAATGCGGCTGTACCGGCTCCTCGAAGAGCCGGATGATCACCTCAAGCTGAGGCTGTACAGCGCGGCGCGCCCGCTGCCACTGTCCGACGTGCTGCCCATTCTTGAGAACCTCGGCCTGCGGGTGGTGACAGAGCGCGCTTATCCGGTTCGGACCCGCTCGGACGGAGTGTACTGGATACAGGAGTTTTCGCTGATCTACTCGCTGGCCCAGAATATTGATCTGGACGAGGTCAAGGCTGAGTTCGAGGACGCATTTGCCCGCATCTGGTTTGGCGAAGCGGAGAGTGACAGCTTCAATCGCATGCTGCTTGGCACCCGGCTGAGCTGGAGGGAAATTGCCTTGCTCCGGGCCTATGCCTGCTACATGCGCCAGATCAACTTTCCCTACAGCCTTACCTATATCGCCGAGACAATGGCCGACCACCTCCACCTGTCGGCGGGCATTGTCGAGCTGTTCCTGACGCGGTTTTCGCCGGTATTCGATGGCGACGACGAGTGGCGCGCGCAGCGCGAGGCCGCGGTGGAGGAACGCATTTCGACGGGGCTGGATCGGGTTCAGAATCTTGGTCAGGACCGAATCATCCGGCAGTTTGTCCAGGTCATCAAGGCGACTCTGCGCACTAACTTCTTCCAGCCGGATGCGCGCGGGGACCTCAAACCCTACTTTTCCTTCAAGCTCGCCCCGGGTGACATCCCGGACATGCCGCGTCCCGTGCCGCTGTATGAAATCTACGTCTATTCACCGCGCCTTGAAGGGGTGCACCTGCGTGGCGGCAAGGTGGCGCGCGGCGGTCTGCGCTGGTCCGATCGCCTTGAGGACTTTCGCACCGAAGTGCTCGGCCTGGTCAAGGCGCAGCAGGTAAAGAATGCGGTGATCGTGCCGGTCGGCGCCAAGGGCGGCTTCGTGGCCAAGCGGCTGAGCCCCGACATGAGCCGGGATGAGGTGCAGACCGAGGGTGTGGAATGTTACAGGACGTTCATCCGCGGCCTGCTCGATATTACGGACAATCGAGTAGGCGATGGCATGGTGCGACCACAGCATGTGGTGGCCAAGGATGACGAGGACCCATACCTTGTAGTTGCGGCGGACAAAGGCACTGCGTCATTTTCCGATATCGCCAACGCGCTGGCTGAGGAATACGATTTCTGGCTCGGCGATGCCTTTGCCTCCGGAGGCAGCGTTGGCTATGACCACAAGAAAATGGGTATCACTGCGCGCGGGGCCTGGGTGTCCGTGGAGCGTCACTTCAGGGAGCTGGGTATCAACGTCGCGACCACCGATTTCACGGTCGTCGGTATCGGCGACATGGCGGGGGACGTATTTGGCAACGGGATGTTGCTGTCACAGCATATCCGGCTCGTGGCGGCCTTTAATCATCTGCATATTTTTATCGATCCCGAGCCGGATGCGGCGACGAGCTTCGCCGAGCGTGAGCGTCTGTTTCAGCTGCCGCGATCGAGCTGGGAAGACTACAACGCGCAGCTTATTTCAGAGGGCGGTGGCATTTTCAGTCGTCATGCCAAATCCATTACCGTGTCGCCGCAGATGCGCGCCCGCTTCGACATCCCGGTGGCGCGCGTCACCCCCGCGGAGCTGATCAATTACCTGCTCAAGGCGCGCGTCGATCTGCTGTGGAATGGCGGTATCGGCACCTATGTCAAATCCAGTCGCGAGGCCCACACGGATGTCGGTGACAAGACTAACGACAGTCTCCGGGTGAACGGCAGGGAGCTGCGCTGTCGCGTTGTCGGTGAGGGCGGCAATCTCGGCATGACCCAGCTGGGAAGAATCGAGTACGGCCTTGCCGGCGGACGTTCCAACACCGACTTCATCGACAACGCCGGTGGCGTGGATTGTTCCGACCACGAGGTGAATATCAAGATTCTGCTGGACACTGTGGTACGCCGCGGGGAATTGACTGGCAGGCATCGCAATGAGCTACTGGAATCCATGACGGAAAGCGTTGCCAGGCTGGTGCTGCTGAACAATTACCGGCAGGTACAGGCTATCAGCCTGGCGGAGTTCGAGGCACGGTCACGCGGCGGCGAGTACCGGCGACTGATCGCGCAACTCGAGGACAGCGGCAAGCTGGATCGCGAGCTCGAGTTCCTGCCCTCTGATGATGAGCTGGCCGATCGTCACGTGCGCGGCAAGCAGCTCACCCGCCCAGAGCTCGCTATTCTTGTGTCCTACAGCAAGGCCATCCTCAAGGAGCAACTCATTGCGTCGGCGCTGGGTGGCGATCCCATCCTTGCGCTGGCCGTTGCCACGGCATTCCCGGCTCAGCTTGTGGAACGCTACCCGGAGGAGGTGGACGAACACAGGCTGCACCGGGAAATCATGTGCACTCAGCTTGCGAACGACATGGTTAACCGCATGGGGCTTAATTTTGTGCCGCGCCAGCAGAAGGCGACCGGTGCCACCGTGGATGATATTGCCAGGGCCTATATTGCGACCCTGGAGATTTTCTCGGTGCCCTCAACGTGGTCGGATATGGAAGCGCTGGACTACAGCGTCGATGCGCGTATACAGCTCGAGATGACGGTCAATATCGTGCGACTGGTCAAGCGCTCGACACGCTGGCTGTTGCGCAATCGGCGTCATCAGCTTGGGCCGAGTGATCTGATCAGCGAGTTTCATGCGGGGATCGGTGAGCTGGCGACGGCGCTGCCGACCCTGCTGCGCGGTCCGGCACTTCAGCTCTTCCAGCAGCAGCGTGACCACTATTGTGAGGCGGGGGTGAGTGATGCGCTGGCGTCGACGATCGCGGGCGGTCTGCAGGCCTTTACGGGGCTCGCAATCCAGGACGCGGCAGCGCAGACGGGGGTGCCGCTGATGGAAGTGGCCGAGCTGTATTTTGATCTTGGCGAGCGGCTCGAGCTGGACTGGTTCGGCGGTCAGATACTGGCGACCAATGTGGACAACGAATGGCAGGCGATGGCGCGCGAGACCTACCTCGAGGACCTGCAATGGCAGCAGTGCACACTGACCATGGGGGTTTTGCGTCGCAAGTGCGACGGGCTGGACGTGGCGGGCTGCCTGTCGCGCTGGGAAAAAGAGGAGGCCCAGCTGCTGTCGCGCTGGCGCGATATGCTGGGAGAGCTGCACAGCACGACAGCCCCGGACTTTGCCATGTTTGCGGTGGCGAACCGCGAGCTGCTGGATCTGGCGCAGAGTAGTCGCCGCGGTTCATCGTAACGCGTTACGACCCCTGCCGGGTGGTACGGGTCAGCGCTGTGAGGCGGCTTTTGGCGCAAAGGGCACTTTGCGCGACTCACGCATGAGATTGCTCGCATCATCGCTGTTGAGTGGCTGTCCGAAAAAGAAGCCCTGCCCCAGGATTCCCTTGCGTGCGCGCACGAAGTCCGCCTGGTGTGCATCCTCAATGCCCCCGGCGACCAGCGACATGCGCAGGGCCTCGCCCATGGCGATGATGGTATTGGCGATAACGATACCGTCATCGGCGTCCGGGCTGATCGACTGGATGAATGACCCGTCGATTTTCAGTGTTCTTACCGGTATAGCCTGTAGCTGGCTGAGTGCAGCATAGCCGGTGCCGAAGTTGTCTACGGCCAGCCCCACGCCCAGTGCGGCAATGCGCTGCAGGTTGCTGATGGTGACGGTGTCATTGCGCAGGACTACCCCTTCGGTCATCTCCAGCTGCAGGCGATTCGTGGGGATATCCAGCAGGTTGAGAGTGGTCGTTAACTCATCACAGAAACCGGCGTGCGAGAGCGATGCCTCGCTGAAGTTGACGCTGATGTAGTCAGGCGCGATCTTATCCTCATGCCAGTCGCGCATGCGTTCACAGGCCATGCGCATCGACCACATATCCAGCTGCCGCACCAGGCCCGATTGCTCGGCAATGCCGATGAACTCGGCCGGTGCGATATCGCCAAGTTCCGGATGGTTCCAGCGCGCGAGTGCCTCGAAGGCGACGCAGGCGCCGCTGCCGAGATCAATCAGCGGATGGTACACCTGGGTGAGTGCACCCAGCGTAAGCGCCCGACGTAAGGCCTCCACCAGTTTGAGATAGCGGGTTGCGCTTGCCGTCATGTCCGGGGTGTAGAAGCGCCAGTCGTTGCGACCCTGCGTCTTGGCGCGATACATGGCCGTATCGGCAAACCGGAGCAGCTGCGAGCGATCACTGGCATCGTCCGGGTAAATGCTGATACCGATGCAGCAGCCGATGGTCACCCGGTGACCGTCAAGGTCAACGGGGTCCAGCAGTCGCTGCATCAGTTTCCCGGCTACCGTCGAGGCGCTGCGGGTCTCTGCCAGGTTGTCGAGAATAACGAGAAATTCATCGCCACCTACCCGCGCCAGCGTATCCGTATCGCGAAGCAGACTTGACATGCGCCTGCTCGTTTCGACCAGCAGCGCATCGCCCGCAGCGTGGCCAAGTGTGTCATTTACTTCCTTGAAACGATCGAGATCAATGAACATGACGGCGAGCCGATGTTTCCCGCGCCGTGCCCGCTTCAGGCTGCCATCCAGTAGCGAGTTGATGAACGCGCGATTGGGCAGGCCGGTGAGCGGGTCGTAGTGGGCCAGGCTCTCCAGTTTCTCCTGCGCTTCGTGCAGAGACGTAATGTCATGCCCGCTGACGACGACCCCGCTGATGGCATCGCCATGGCGCAGCGGCGTGTACAGGACATTAACGTAGAACCTCTCGCCGGTGCCGGGCTTTTCCCGCCACTCCTGGAAACAGACGGTTTCTCCGGCGAGGCATTGCTCGAGTTTCTCACGGATGCCGCCATTCACATGCTCTTCGCTGAGGATGTCGTCGACACGCATGCCCCGTATGCTGTTCTCAGGCAGGTCGAGAAAGGCGGCGTAGGCCGCGTTGACCATCAGGTAGCGGAAGTCTGTACCTATGACAGCGAGCTGGTCACGCGTGCTGGAGACGGCGGACTTGTAAATTTCCAGGTGTGCCAGCGCCCTGCGGTGCGCACTGATGTCGCGTATCAGACAGACAATGTGCTGCGCGTCCGGGGCGACTGTCAACCTGGCCTCGAACCAGACCGGCCCGTTGGCCATCTGCAGCTGGTACTCGCAGGACTCCAGCTTTCTCGAGGCTCTGCAGCGCTCGATAGTTGTCTTGAACGTGCGTGCAACCGGATCGGGCAGCAGGTCTTCCGGGCGGGCACCGAGAAACGTTTCCGGTAAGGTGTAGAGGTGGTGCGCCTCGCCTGCGCGATAGCGTACGATGCTGCCGTCCTCGGCCAGCAGGAAAAACAGGTCGGGCAGCGCCTCAATGACGGCTTCCATTGCAGCGCGATCCATCTCGCCAGCCCCCAGTCCCTGCAGCATCGCGTTCTCTTTTTTGGATGTGGGCGGTCGCGTCATGAAATCCCTGTCCTTTTCGCCATCGGGTCGGCGTGTTCTCAAGGTCTTTCCGCTGGCGACGCAGGCAGCACCGCTTCGTTGTCGAATAGTTAACGGATAGCCAGCGAAATGCAAACGTCTTTTTTGCCCGGATGGGTTAGGTCTGCTGTGACCGGTCGGGGTGGTCCCGTATCGGGTGCTGGAGAGTCAGTGAGGGGGGTCCTGTCAGGGCAGGTACCGGGCCGCTCCGACGGCCCGGCTGCGTGTCAGATGGTCGGTATGCGATGCACGCCGGAGACGCCGGTCATGCCATCCCACTGGTCGGATCTGCCTTCGCGCCAGCCCGACAGCCAGTTCATTCGCTGTTGTTCGTTCTCGTGCGGACAGATGTCCATGCTGCGTCCGGAGACGCCGGCATGATAGCCGCGGTCAAATGCTCGGGTGCCCATATCGCGTTTTTGTCTTTTCATAGTGTCGCCTCTGGTCCTATTCAAAACATACGATTGTGGGGGTTATGCCGCAGACTGAATCGACGCTACATCGGTAGCGGACGACGTCGCGAGCTGCAGCATGACCTGCCACATGGTCGATGTAAGCAGACCCGCAGCTGACTGTCGACTATCGTTTGGTTCCTAGCCGTGCAGGCATTAAGCCTCACAAGAATAAAAGGCTATATAAAAGCTATAAATCAATCGGTTATATGGTTTTTCGTATATTAAATCGAGATCATGAAAGGCGTTCAGACTGTGCGGCAGAAGGCCTGTGGGGCGTATCGTCTGTCTGAAGATCTTCGGCAATGCGTTCTATCCAGTGCATGACCGGTGCCCGGGCAGCCGCCTGCAGATGAAGCTGGCAGCCCACGTTGGCGGTCACGATCGTGCCCGGATGTGCCATTTCCAGGGCGGCGAGCTTGCGATCACGCAGTCTTTTACTGGTGGCTGGCTGCAGGATGGAATAGGTGCCCGCGGAGCCGCAGCACAGATGATCATCGCGGGTATTCGCCAGCAGGTAGCCGCAGCGGTCCATCAGTTGCCGGATCGTATTCGGCTGGCGCATACCGTGCTGCTGGCTGCAGGGGATGTGCACGGCGACAGCGGTGGCGACAGGGCGTATCGGCAGCGAATCGATGGCCTCTCGTGCAAGGGCGTCGCCGAGGTCACGCGTCAGGTCGCTGACCCGGGCCGACAGCTCAGCGTAGTCGGGGTCGGCCGCCAGCAGTCGCCCGCAATCGGCGATTTGCACACCGCAACCTGTCGCACTGCTGATGACCGCCTCCGCGCCGTCTTTTAGATGCGGGCAGATGGCATCCACCGTTCTACGTAGATGGTTTAGCGCCGCCTCGTGGGCACCGAGGTGGTGATCGACAGCGCCGCAGCAGGTTTCACCGGCAGCAAAGACCAGCTCGATACCCAGGTGCGCAAACACCCGGCGCGCCGCCTCGTTGGTCCGCGGTGTTGCGGCACGCTGCACACAGCCCTGCAGCAGCACCATGCGCCGCGGCAGACTGCGCGCCGGCACCGGCAGTCGCCGCTGTCGTGGCGGTATGTTGTCACGCAGCGGCGCTGGCATGGCGCCGCGCAGAGCCTGACCGAGCCGCAGCAGCGGGGTAAACAGGGCGGGGCGGGGCACAATCTGGCGCAGCAGCCAGCGCAGCGAGCGCGTCATCAGCGGACGGCTGTCCCGGTGATGCACAAGGCGGCGCCCGGCGTCGGCGATACGAGCATAGGCCACGCCCGAGGGGCAGGTCGTCTCACAGCTGCGACAGGTGAGGCAGCGATCGAGGTGGGTTTCAACGGCAGTGTCACCGTTGCCTGTTTCGAGCAGGGATTTGATGAGATAAATTCGCCCGCGGGGACTGTCGCGCTCATCGCGGTTGTCGAGGTAGGTCGGGCAGGTTGCCAGACAGAACCCGCAGTGCACGCAGGCGCTCGTCAATGCGGCGGCTTCCTGTGCTGCGGGGTCGTCCGCGAAATCGGCATGAAGTTGTACATGCATGTGAAACGCCTGCTATTGATCGTTGAAAAGGCGGCCTGGATTGAAGATTCCGCTTGGGTCCAGCGCATACTTGAGTCGTTGCTGGAGCGTTTTCTCCGCGCCGGACATCGGCCCATTGACGTCGCTGCGGCGATCGCCACCTCGCCACAGCTGCGCGCGGCCGCCCGCAGCGCTGGCGGCTTCGTGCATGGCGGCCGGGTCGTGGTTGCCGGCAAAGAAACGCAGAGCGCCGCACCAGTCGATACTGTCCGGCGTGGCCCGGGTCAGCGGCGAAGATGGTGCGACGGACAGTCGCCACAGGGGCGCAATCCCTGAAAAGGGAGCCTTGTCCAGCGTATCCAGTGCCTGCCAGGGTGCGCTGTCACTCACCGCTTCACCACCCTCGCTGCGGCGAAAGTCCTCCACGGCGTCGGCCGTGCCGCTCGCGCGCAGATACAGTGTGTTGCCGGTCCAGCAAGCGCCACTCAGGGGCCCGGGCAGCGCTGCCAGGGTGACCATCCGCGCAATGGCGGCTGCTGCCGGGAGCGTATAGGCGAGCGTGATTTCCCGCGCCGGCTTTGGCACGACCCGCAGCGTGACAGCGGTAATCACGCCGAGCGTGCCCTGGGCGCCGGCCTGCAGGCGGCTGACATCATAACCGGCCACATTCTTCATGACCTGTCCGCCATAGCGCAGAATTTCGCCGTGGCCATTGATGAACTCAAGCCCGAGAATGCTGTCGCGCAGGGCGCCGCGCCAGGGGCGACCCGGGCCCGAAGCGTTGCAGGCGACGCTGCCACCAAGCGTCGCCGCGCCGCCGAACAAGGGACACTCGGCGGGCAGCATCTGGTTCTGTTCCGCCAGTGCGGCATGGATCTGTGCCATCGGCGTGCCGGCGCGGGCGCTTATCACCAGTTCGTCGGGCTGATAGTCGGTGATGCCGTGGTGGCCCGTCACGTCCAGGCGCGTGCCTCTCACCTCGCGCCCGAAGTATCCGGTCTTGCTACCCGCGCCGGCAATGTGCAGGGGTGATTTTCCCGTTATCGCCTCCAGCACCGCCTCGCGCAGCTCACTCGAACAATCAGCCATGAAGGTGCCTCTGCGGCAGGGCACGGTATTCCTGGCAGCGCTTGAGCACTGGAATACCCTTGCCTGGATTGAGGTTCAGCGAGGGGTCGAATGCCACCTTGATGGCCTCGAGCTGCAGCAGCTCGGCGTTGCTGAATTGCACCGACATCTGCGCCAGTTTTTCCAGGCCGACGCCGTGTTCACCGGTAATGCAGCCGCCGAGTTCCACGCTGCGCTCGAGAATGCGGGCCCCGAGGGCCTCGGCGCGGCGGATCTCCTCGGGTTGACTGGCATCGAACAATATCAGCGGGTGCAGGTTGCCGTCCCCGGCGTGAAACACATTGGCAACGCGCAGGCCACTTTGTCCTGCCATATCGCTGATCTCGGCAAGCATCTGCGCCACGTGCCGGCGTGGAATGGTGCCGTCCATGCAGTAGTAGTCCGGCGACAGTCGACCGACAGCGGGGAAGGCCGATTTGCGACCACGCCACAGCCGCTGCCGGGTGGGGCTGTCCCTTGCCACTTCGACGCGGCTGGCCCCCGCAGTCTGCAGCAGCGCGCTCACCGCAGCGCACTGCTGTGCGACTTCTGCATCGTTGCCGTCAAGTTCGCATAGCAGCAGGGCTGCAGCGTCGCGGGGATAGCCGGCGCCGGCAAAATCCTCTGCCGCCTGAATGGCCAGGGCGTCCATCATCTCGAGGCCGGCGGGAAGAATGCCTGCGGCAATCACTTCGCCTACGGCGTCGCCAGCTGCTGTTACCGTGTTGAAGCCTGCCATGATCACCGCGACAGATGTCGGCAGTGGGAGCAGTTTCACCGTGATTTCCACCACGACCCCCAGCAGGCCTTCGGAGCCGATCACCAGCGCTAGCAGGTCCGGGCCGGGGGTGTCGAGGCCGCTGCCGCCAAGTGTCAGCGTCTCGCCCTCTGCGGTGATCAGGGTCAGGGCGGTCACGTTATGCACCGTGAGGCCGTATTTCAGGCAGTGCACGCCACCGGCATTCTCGGCAACGTTGCCGCCAATCGAGCAGGCGATCTGGGAGGAGGGGTCCGGCGCGTAAAAAAGGCCATAGGCAGCGGCAGCCTCGGAAATCGACAAATTGGTGACACCCGGCTGCACGCGGGCAATGCGATTGGCGGCGTCGATATCGACAATGCGGTCGAGCCCCGCCAGACTGATCACAATGCCTTCAGGGTGTGGCATGGCGCCGGCGGAGAGCCCGGTCCCTGAGCCGCGGGGCACCACCGGAACATCGAGGCGGTGGCACAGTGACATGACTGCGGCGACCTCGTCGGCCGCGCGGGGCATTACCACCGCCAGTGGCAGCTCGCAGTAGAGCGGCAGACCATCGCATTCCCAGGCGCGCAGGGAGGCCGGATCGCTGATGACGGCCTGCGCGGGCAGGATTTCTGTCAGTCCATCCAGCAGCGCGCGGACATTGATGTCCTGCCTGTGTTTCACCTCTTTCACTCAACTCACCCCACTGACCTGGCGCGGGCAGACACCCGTATCCGGATGTTACGTCAGCTGACGTTCCGGTGATACGCTGTGATCCGATCGAAAGCGCGTCCGGCATGTTGCGATGCCATGTTTGAAGCTGCCGTGCCGTCAACAGTGTAATGAAAGAGGTCTGTCAATGAAGAACCCGTTATCCCGCTGTCTCTGTTTGCTTTTATCCGGCGCTGCGTTTGCCGCCAGCACCATCGCCAGCCCCGCGCTGGACCCGCGTGAACAGGCTATCGTTGATGCCGTCGCGGCACGGCACACCGAGGCGGTGGCGCTGCTCAGAGCCTCGGTCGAGATCAACAGCGGCACCATGAACCTCGACGGCGTGAAACGGGTTGGCGAACTGCTGGCGACGGAGTTCCGTGACATCGGCTTTGCCACGGAATGGGTCGATGGCGCCGCGTTCAAACGGGCAGGGCATCTGGTTGCCAGCGGCGGCTCCGAGGGTCCTCGCGTGCTGCTGATAGGCCACCTCGATACCGTATTCCCCGCGGAGGCCGGTTTTCAGGAGTGGACTGTGCTCGAGGATGGGCGCGTGCGTGCGCCGGGCATTACTGACATGAAGGGCGGCAACGTGGTCATGCTGGAGGCGCTGCGCGCGCTGCAGCAGACGGGGGTGCTGGACGGCCTGCAGGTTCGCGCCGTCCTCACCGGCGATGAGGAAGACCGTGGGCGGCCGCTCAGCGTCGCCAATGCGGCGCTCGAAGACGCGGCGAAATGGGCTGACTTTGCCATCGGCTTCGAGGATGGCGATGGCGACACCGCAACGGCCGTTGTTGCCCGTCGCGGCTCCAGCAGCTGGCAGCTTTCCACCCGCGGCCGTCCGGCGCATTCGTCGCAGATTTTCCGTGAGGATATCGGCGATGGCGCGGCTTTTGAGATGGCACGCATTCTCAATGCCTGGCGCGAGGCGCTTGCGGAGGAGGAAAATCTGACCTTCAATCCAGGTCTGGTGATGGCGGGCACCGACATCCAGCACGACAGCGCGAACACGCGGGGCGAGGCCTTTGGCAAGGGCAACGTCATCGCCCAGACCGCGGTAGCGACCGGCGGCATTCGTGCCCTATCACCGCAACAGCTCGAACGGGCGGTTGCCGTCATGCGCGAGATTGCCTCCCGTAATCTCAACGGAACGCAGTCGGAGTTTGTGTTCGACACTGGCTATCCCCCCATGCCGCCGACCGATAACAATCAGGAATTGCTGGCGCTTTACAGCGGCGTCAGCGAAGCACTGGGCATGGGCGAGGTGCGGGCGGTCAATCCGCGCCTGGCGGGCGCCGCCGATGTGTCATTCACCGCCCCCTATGTGCGAGCGGCGCTGGATGGTATCGGCATGATGGGCAGTGGCGGCCATACCGTGGATGAAACGGCAGACCTCAATACACTGCTCACCCAGTCACAGCGTGCTGCGCTGTTTCTGTATCGCCTGTCGATCAGCGCGCACGCGTTCCCGTCGGGCCGTGCCCAATAGGTAAAGGCTCGGCGTTGCTCCCCGCTGGCGCGGACACCGCTGTCCCGCCACATGCGGACACCGCTGTCCCGCCACATTAAGCTCTATGGGTCGATCGTGCGGCGGGTATTGGCGCGCCTTTTGCCGTCCGCATTAATCGAGTAGGCCATCAAATTCGTCTTCGCTGTGCCAGGGGCTGAGAAGCCGTTCAGCACTGCGCTTTCGCGACGTCTCGATGACTCTTATTTTTCCGCCGCACTCAAGAAACTGATCAATTTGACGGTTGATCGCGTCGCGTAAACGCTGCTTTGCCGCGGGGTTGGAGATGTTCGACTCTCGAATCATGGCGATGCCCTCCTAATTGTGCAATGTCAGGATGCGGCTGCCGTGTTTCAGAAAACAAACAGTTTGGTGAAAATTTCGTGACGACACCGGCGTCGGTTCGACGCCCGTCCGGATCAGCTCGATCGTGATATCGATTCGTGGGCTCGACGCAAAAACGACAATAAAAAACAGGGTTGTCACATTCACGTCATAAATCGCCAGTAACGTGCGTCCCGTGGAAGCCAGCCGGGTCGGGCGTCGACCACAACCAGATACAACCAGAAGACACGATAGCAGGGGCACAACAGACATGATCAAGGCGTATATGAAACGGCTGGGTGGAGCGGTGCTGTTGTTCCTGCTGCTGCAGGCCTTGCCTTCGCAAGCTGCTGGCGAACTGATTGTTTATACGTTTGACGGTGACGCTGCCGCAACTGACCTCACATTGGTTCTGGACGGATCCACTGAGAGATCGTTGCGTCGCGACGGGTCGGCAGTATTCAACCTCACGCCAGGTGCACACAGCGTCCAGGTCAAGAACGGCGATGCCACGCTTTACAGTTTTCGTTTCGATACCGCCCGCGGCCAGCTGGTCGATGTCGTGATCGACCTTGAGAGCGAGAATCATTTTGTCGAGGCTTACAGCCCGACTGAGTCGGGCGAAGTGCGCCGCAGCGCGCCCACGGGCTCGCTGACTGGGGTTGTCGCGTCTGCCGGCAGTCGTGTACCCAGTGCGCGTATCGTCATTCGCGGCACGGACAGGGTGCTGAATTCCGACGCACAGGGACGCTTCGAGGTGGAGCTCCCACGCGGTCGCTACGATATGCTGATTGAGCGCGGTGGCGCCGATCCTGTCACCGAAACAGTGCGCGTAGTGTCCAACGTAACGCGGGCGGTCACTCTTCAGTTGCCGTCCTCCGGAATTTCCCTGCCGTCCGTGCAAATGGAAGAGGTTACGGTGGTAGCCACCTACAACCCCGCGGCTTTCGGTCTCTCAGAGCGTGATTCGTCTAACATCGTCGACACTCTGGACCTGGAGTCACTCGCCAGGTTTGCCGATACCAATGTCGCTTCGTCGGTGGTGCGTGTGCCCAGCGTGACGGTGCAGGATAATCGTTTCGTTTTCATTCGAGGGCTGGGGGGGCGTTATATCGCGACCACCCTCAATGGTGCTTTCATGCCAAGCACCGACCCCTCAAAGCGGACGGTCCCGCTGGATCTTTTCCCGAGCAATTTCGTCAGTCAGCTAGATATTAAGAAGACATTCCTCGCCAGCATGCCAGGCGAAAGCACGGGCGGAAACCTGGTGATCAATACCAGAACGTTTCCCGACGAGCGATCTGGGGGACTCAGCATCCGGGTCACGGGCACACAGGGGCTGACGGGCGAAGACGCGTTCACTGACGAGACCAATGGCGGCTTCGACCTGATCGGTTGGGACGCAGGAAAGCGCGAAGTTCCCGGCGGTGTGCGCGGAATTTCGGAGATTCTTGGCCTCGGCACGGTTACCGACACCGCCACGGGGGAAAGTTTTGATCTTAGCGACGGCGTGCAGCGCGAACTGCAGCGGGTGGGCGCGCTTCTGATCAGTGACGACATGGACCTGGGCATGGCTACCGCGTCTCCGGATGTCCGCATCGGTGCCAACTATGGCGATCTGTTCTACATCGATGATGCCGAGCTTGGCGCTTTCATTGCGGTTAATTTTGAAAACGCCTGGACGCAGAAAGATGAAGGCGTGCGCAACACGTACACGCCCTCCGGCGACACGCTTGATATCTTCCGCTTTCAGGAAAATGCCAATAATGTCGAGCTTAATGGCCTGTTGGCGCTCGGCCTCAATATTGGTGACCATACCTTTGAATCCAACACGTTGGTGTCGCGCAGCACGCAGAGCAAGGTCGTGCGCACCGTAGGCAGGGAGGGGGATGAGTTCCAGTCGCAGATTTTCCATACGGTTGACTGGGTAGAGCGACAGTATCTCTCGCAGCAGTTCACTGGCTCACATCCGATTAACGATAGCCGCACCCTCACAGGTAAATGGCAGATCACCGCGAGTCAGGCGCGCCGCGACGCTCCGGATCGTCGCGAGGTCGTGTTCAGTGCCAACCAGGGCACGACGGCACCGGAGTCGCTGATCGCGGGCTTTGATTTTTCAAAGCTGAATAATGAGCAGACGATTCCGCTGGACGGCTTCTTTCTGGAGCCAAATACGATCGTTCGTCGCTACGATGAACTGACTGACGATAATCTTGATTTTTCTGCAGACCTGTCCTGGGACGTGTTGGACAACGGCAGCTCTTACGCAACGCTGGAAACCGGTGTCCAACTCATCTACCGGGAGCGCGACTCTGACTCCGATACCTATGGTTTCAACATTAACCAGGGACTCGTAGACAACCTGATTGCCCCAAACGTGCAAGTCTCTGAAATTATCACGCCGGAAACAATTACCGGAAACCCTAACAACGGCTTTGCTTTCCTGGACAAGACCCTGGCCAGTGATAGCTATGAAGCGGAACTGGAATACAACAGTGCCTATCTGGCTTATGACCATATGCTGAATGGTCGCTATCAGTTCATCGCCGGACTGCGCTACGAAACTTACGATCAGACCACCGATACCTTCTCACTGCAGGGTGCGGGCGACGCGGTGCAGTCGATTATTGAGGAAGACAGCCTCTTGCCCAGCCTGGGTTTCAACTGGTTTTACTCCGATACGCAACAGCTTCGCCTCGCTGTTTCGCAGACTGTAGCGCGGCCGGACTTCAAGGAAGCGGCGAATGCGACGTTCTTCGACACGGAATTCGACTTCCGCGTGCGCGGCAATCCCAATCTTGAGATCTCGGACATCATTAATGTCGACATGCGCTGGGAGTGGTATTTCAGCGACGAGGATAGCCTCTCCGCTGCGGTTTTCTACAAGGATATGGATAAGCCTATCGAGCGTGTCGTGCAGGCCGCATCTGGCACCGCAGGCAATTCGCGCACCTTTGACAACGCGGATTCCGCTGAGCTTTACGGTATCGAGATAGAGGGCAAGAAGGCATTCCAGATCGGTGATGATTACAGCCGTTCATTCTTTGTGGCAGTCAACGCGAGTCTCATCGAGTCCGAAGTGGAACGCCCGGGCGAAGAGAGCCGCAAGCTGCAGGGCCAGCCTGACTATACCTTCAACCTGGTGCTCGGCTACGACGATCTCGCCCGCGGTCACCAGCTGACGATGCTGCTCAACCAGAACGGTGAGTCAATCAAGGACGTGGGCATTCTCGGCAACGCTGACGTGATCGAGGAGTCGCGGCTCGATCTCAATCTAGTCTATCGCTATGACCTGAGCGAAAGCTTCACCCTGCGCGCGAAGCTCAACAACCTGTTGAACGATGATGTTGCATTTACGCAGGCGGGAGACACTTTCCTCGGCTACAAGCGAGGCGTCGAGTTTCAGCTCGGTGTGGACTGGGATTTTTGAACTGACACGCAACTGGCGTGACAACCTCTGGCAACAAACCTCTGGGAGAGAGACTGATGATCAGAAAAACGGTGCTGGCAACAGCGATCCTGGGCGCCATCGGCGGCCTCTACGGGTGTTCCGAGGGTGATGAATCGAATATTGTTATCGACGCGCCCACGACCAACACCACCAACAATAACTCCGACGGTGGTTCGGGTGGTGAAACCGGTGGGGATAGCGGCGGTGTCTCGCAGAACTGTCCCGACTGGGCGGGTGCCAAGCAGCGCGATGCTGATGGCAACGATGTGTGTGCGCTGCCAGCACAGATTTCCCAGAATCGGACGCTGGACAATGACATCGTCTGGCTGATGGAGGGTCGCGTCACGGTCGGAAACGGTAACGCGGAAATCGGTGCAGACGGTGAGCTGACGAGCGGCAACGCGCTTCAGAATGTGACCCTTACTATTCAGGAAGGCACCGAAATCAAAGGTGTGACGGGTACTTTCGCCAATCTCCTGATAACGCGTGGCAGCCGTATCCAGGCGATCGGCACAGCTGATGCGCCGATTATATTCAGCTCTGACGATCCCGGCTACGACGGAAGCGGCGAATGGGGCGGGTTGGTCGTGCACGGCTTCGGCAGCCACAACCAGTGCGGCGTCGATACCTGCAATATCGATTCAGAGGGTGAATCCGGGTTCGCCGGCGGCTTTGACCCGAGCGATGACAGCGGCACGCTTTCCTACGTAGTGGTTACCGAAGGTGGCTTCGAGTTCTCCGTTGGTAACGAGATCAACGGCATCTCGCTGATGAGCGTGGGTAAAGGTACACAGATCGATCACATTCAGGTCAATGATAATTCTGACGACGGCATTGAGTTTTACGGCGGCGACGTTGACGTCAAATACGCTGTGTTCACCGGTAACCTGGACGACTCTGTCGACTGGGATGAGGGCTTTGTCGGCAATCTTCAGTATGTCATTGTCAAGCAGAATGCCTCGGTGCAGGGCAATGCATTCGAGATGGATACGCAGGGTAACCCCGAGCCGCTGTCCAAGCCCACGGTTGCCAATGTCACGATCATCGGCGACGGCGTCGCCGATGATGAGGAAGAAATGCTGGTGTTCAAGGCGGGCTCGGGCGGCTTCTTCCACAACGTTGCGTTTACAGTCGCGGAAAGCAACAGCACTATCGAGAACTGTGTGGAAGTGCAGGGCGCTGATTCGGAAGCCCTTATCAACAGGGCGCTGGTGCTGAACAATGCGATTGCCGACTGTGCGGGCGGCGCAGGCACTGGCAATATCGGCAACAATACGCTGGATGCCACGACGATCTACCCGGTCGAGGCGAATCTCGATGACAACCTGGCGTCCCAGGCGCCCGAGGCGGTCCTCAACGCACCGATCAGCTGGACCGAGATCAACGGTATCTATTCCGAAAGCCTCGCTGACGAGGGTTTCCTGGATGAGACCGACTTTATCGGGGCCGTAAATCCTGACGGCAGCGACGTCTGGTGGCAGGGCTGGACCTTGCCCGGCACCGTCAACTAAAACCAGCGATAATCCGTGTGTAAACCGTGTCCCCGCAAGGGGGACACGGTTTTTTTGTCAGACGAGGCGCAGCGCTTCGGGGCAAAACCACTTCCTGTCATAAAAATGTCACCTTGCTCGTGTACTGTCCCATCCATCAATTCTGGGAGAGCGCGATATGCGTAATGTTTTCATCACAGGCGGTGTTTTGCTGTCTTTGTTGCTGGCCGCCGGCGCACAGGCGCTTGCGCTTGGTCCGAAGGAGTTTGCTGCTGCGAAAACCGTTGCCTGCGTGATGGCGCAGGATTCTCTTGGGTATCTGTCCGAGAACGACTTCAACGATCTGGTTGATCAGGCCCTGGCGGATTTCGAGGGTGATGCCGGCGATGTGATCTATGCCAAGGCCGTCGGTTATTTTGACGGGCTGATGTTTGGTATTCCCGAATCGGATCGGCAACTGGTACAGGCACGCCTGCGCCAGTTCAATGCCAGTCGCGCATGTACGCAGCTGGTGAGCAGCAATGTCCAGCTGTAGCCCCAGGTAGCTAACAGGCGTCGACAAGGATACGCCCGCGCTGCTCCGCTGATCGCCTGCCGCCGTGCTATGTCCTCGAACCAGACCATCGTCTGGCTTCTTTCCCTGGACCATCTCTTCCCCCTGATGGTCATTCGCCCGACCACTTGCGCGGCCGGGCTTTTTTTTGTGCGAGAATAGGACCGTTAATTCGTAAGTGTCGACTGAAGGAGGTTGCAGCTGATGAACCCGGTAAAGGCAGTTGAGGCTGTGCGCATCGCGGCGGGGTCAGCCCTGGGTCGCGTCATCCTGATTGTTGCAGCGACCGTGGCGCTGAGCGCCTGCACGAATGTCTCGGTGTCGGACTACCGCGGCGAGACGCCTCGGTTCGATCCCGAGACGTTTTTCAGCGGAGAACTGGTCGCACACGGAATGCTAAAAGACCGCGGCGGGCGGGTGACGCGTCGCTTCATTGCAGAGATTGATGCCTCCTGGCGGGACGGCATCGGCACGCTGGACGAGCAGTTTGTGTTTTCCGACGGAGAAGAGAGTCAGCGCGTCTGGACGCTGCGGCCCGATGGCCCGGGCAGGTATATCGGCACCGCGGGCGACGTCGTCGGCGAGTCACCGGTGACGGTTGCCGGCAATGCCATGTTTCTCGACTATACGCTCCGCGTGCCGTACGGGGATGGCACCATTGATGTACAGATTGATGATCGCATGTACCTTATCGATGACAGCACCCTGATCAACGAGTCCGTGATGCGAAAGTTTGGCTTCCGCGTGGGCGAAATTGTGCTGGTGATCCGCCGCGCAGGTAACGCTGAGGGTAGGACGGGGGGTGCACGATGAACCTGCCGCAGCGGCTCACGCAGTCTCTCGGTTATGCCGGTCTACTGCCGTTTCTTGGCTTTGCCGTCGGTGTCTGGGCGCTTCAGGGTTATGTGCAGGCGCTGTCCATGCAGGGTTTTCTGGTTTATTCCCTGGCGATACTGTGTTTTCTCGCCGGCAGTCTCTGGGGGTCTGCGCCGCAGTATGCAGAAAGCGCCAGGACGCCGCGCCTTCTGGTCAGTAATGGCGTCGTCATTTTTGCCGTACTGGGCTTTCTGACAGCGCAGCCATTGATCGCTGCGCTGCTCCTGATGCTCGGGCATCTGGCGCAGCTCTGGTACGAGCGCAATACACTGCCTCAAAGCGGGTGGTACCGCACGCTGCGCACGCGACTCACGCTGGTGGCTGTCGTGGCGCATCTGGTGTACGCGGCGGCTCTGGTGCAGCTCAATCCCTGACGAACGGATTGCCGGCCAATGCCCCGCGTTGATTGAAGCGTGAAGCCCTGGTTATATACACTGATGCTTTGTTGGACAGGACGCAGAGCGTGATATACGCAAAATCAGCGCAGGAAGCGGTCAGCGCCATCGATTCCGATGAGTTTGTGTGGTGTCATTCCATGGCCGCCACGCCCAAGGTGCTGCTTGACGCTCTGGCCAGCCATGCGCTCTCCCGCAGCAACATCACCCTCATGCAGCTACACCTGGAGCACGCCGAATCCGTCACCGTTCCGGCCATGGAGGATCATCTGCGGCACCGCTGTTTTTTTGCCGGCAAGGCGACCCGGGAACTGATCAACGCCGGTAGAGCAGATTACGTGCCGATGTTTCTTTCGGAACTGCCCAAGCTGTTTCGTAAAGGCGAACAGCGGGTGGATACGGCGCTGGTACAGGTATCGCCGCCGGACCATCACGGCAACTGCTCTCTCGGGATTTCCGTCGAGGCCACTCGGGCCGCCTGCGAGGTCGCCGGGAAAGTCATTGCTCATATTAATCCTGACATGCCGCGCACCCACGGTGACAGCTTCATAAACGTCCGCAATATCCATTCGGGCTTTGAATCCCGGGAGCCCCTGATTACCTCCGGCGGCCGCTCCCCTTCTGCGGTAGAGAGCCGCATTGGTGCAAACGTAGCCAGCCTGGTCGAAAATGGCGCCTGCCTGCAGATGGGTATCGGGGCAATTCCGGATGCAGCACTGCGCTGCCTGGGTGGCCACAGTCACCTCGGTATACATACGGAAATGTTCTCCGACGGCGTGTTGCCTCTGCTCGACGCCGGCGTGATCGACAATTCACAGAAAAAGGTCGTCCGCGGACGCACCGTCACCGGTTTCGCCATGGGTAGCAGCGAGCTTTACGACTATGTGCACGATAACCCCGAGGTAACTTTCCTCGATATCGAGTTCGTCAACAATCCTACGGTGATTGCCAAAAATCCGCGGGTCACCTCGATCAACAGTGCCCTTCAGATCGACCTGTCTGGCCAGGTCTGTGCCGACTCCATCGGCCACCGCATCTATTCCGGTGTGGGCGGGCAGGTGGATTTTGTTCTTGGCGCTACCTATTCGGAGCACGGTAAGAGCATTATCGCGCTGCCGAGCACCGCGCAGGGTGGCCAGTCATCCCGTCTGGTGTCAACGCTCGCGGCCGGGGCAGGGGTTGTAACCACCCGTGCCCAGGTCGACTACGTGGTGACAGAATACGGCGTAGCACAGCTGCGTGGCAGATCACTGTCAGAGCGTGCAGCGGCGCTGGTGGCTATCGCGCACCCGGATTTCCGTGAGCCACTGGCTCGGGAAGCCTACGAAAACCTGCATATCACTGTGTCGTGATGTGTCCTCAGTCCATTAGAGAGATAACGCATGAATGAACAGATACGACTCGGTAACCCGGTAGGTCTGGATACCCTGATTAGGGAACCCGCTGAGCCGCGGCAACCGGGCTCAGGAGAGATTCAGGTCAGCGTGGCGGCCAGTTCACTCAACTTCCACGATTACGTTGTGGTTACCGGTGTGCTGCCAGTCCAGCCGGGCCGCATTCCGCTATCGGATGGTGCCGGTATTGTCACTGCGGTCGGAGACGACGTCACCGGCTTTTCGGTCGGCGATCGCGTGATGAGCCATTTCTTTCCCGCCTGGGTCGACGGTCCGGCGCGCATGCCCAGGCTGCTGGGCGTGCCCGGAGACCACGTTGACGGCTTTGCCTCTTCGACGGTAACCATGCCGGCGTCGGTATTCAGCCGGACCCCCGCCAACCTGACGCTGCGCGAGGCCGCAACCTTGCCCTGCGCGGCGCTGACCGCCTGGCGTGCCCTTATCGTTGAGACGCAGCTGCGGCCTGGCGACTGGGTGCTCGTGCAGGGCAGCGGCGGTGTGAGTCTGTTTGCGCTGCAGTTTGCCCGGCTCATGGGCTGCCGCGTCATCGCCACCTCGTCCTCCAGCGAGAAACTCGAGCGTCTGCGGGCGTTGGGCGCTGAACACGTTATTAATTACCGCGAGCAGCCCGACTGGGGCAAAGAAGCGGCGCGCCTGACCGGCGGTGCGGGGGTATCACTGGTGGTGGAAGTCGGCGGGCCGGCAACGGTGCGACAGTCGGTCAAGGCGGTCGCCTTCGGCGGCTGCATCTGCATGATCGGGGTTCTGACAGGGATAGCGGGCGAGGTGCCGCTGGCGGAACTGTTCCAGAAGAATGCGCGTATTTCCGGCATTACCGTGGGTAGCCAGGCGATGCAGGAAGATATGATTACCGCCATTGAGAGTGCTGACCTGCATCCGGTCATTGACAGCGATTATCCGCTGGCGCAGATGGCAGACGCCTTCCGGCACCAGGAGTCACAGGCGCATTTTGGCAAGATCTGCCTGCTGATGGGAGACGCGGCGGACTAGATCCGCCTCATCGCGCTACTTGCGGTCAATCTCGTCGAGTTGTAGATCGATATCGCTGAAGTTGTCGCCTTTGTTCAGGCGAATGTGCAGCGACACATTATTCTTGGACTCGGCAAACTCGATTGCGGTCTCTGCCGAAATCTTGCCTTTTTCATACAGCTCGATCATGGCCTGGTCGTAGGTGCGCATCTGATACTTTCCCCCCTGGGCCATGGTGTCGCGCAGCTCACCGAGATCCTGCTTCGATATCAGGTCCTGCACGCGCGGGGTATTGATCAGCACCTCCATGGCTGCGGTCTTGCCACCGGCGATGGTAGGCACCAGGCGCTGGGAAATAATGGCTCGTAGATTCTGGGCGATGCGCGCGACCTCGTTGGCCTGATCCTCGGGCGGGAAGAATGTGATCATGCGTTCGATCGCGGAGATGGCGTTATTCGAGTGCAGTGTCGTGAGGCACAGGTGGCCGGTGTTGGCAAATTTCAGCGCGTACTCCATGGTCTCGTGGTCGCGGATCTCACCAAGCAGGATCACGTTGGGGGCCGAGCGCATGGCCGAGCGGATTCCCGTGTTGTAGGTTTCCGTATCGACACCGATCTCGCGCTGCGCGACCACGGATCGTTTGTGCGAATGCAGATACTCGATCGGGTCCTCCAGCGTCAGAATATGGCCGGCGGCATTGCTGTTGCGGTGGTCGATCATGGCCGCCAGGCTGGTCGATTTGCCGGAGCCGGTAGAGCCCACGACCACGATAAGGCCGTTCTTTTCCATTACCAGGTCGTTGAGCACCGTGGGCAATCCGAGCTGCTCCACGGTGGGTATCTCGTTATGCACGTAGCGGAACACCAGCGATGTCTCGCCGCGCTGCTTGAACGCAGATCCCCGGAAACGCCCCAGGTTGGGAATGCCCAGGCTGAAATCCACCTCACCGTGCTCCTCAAACTCCATGATCTTGCGATCCGAGGTCAGCGTTCTGAAAATGCGATCAACCTGTCCGGCCACCAGCTTCTCGCCGATCCAGGCGAATCCGAACGCCCCCTTGATCAGGATTTTGGCGCCCGTGTGCAGGTACATGTCCTCGCCGTCTTTCTTGACCATCAGGGCGAGATAGGGGGCAATTTCGAGATCTGTATCGGACATAGTGGCATCCCATGGCTGTGCGGGAAGTATCGCACTGTGGCGCCGCTGGCAAAAGGGCTCTTCAGCCGGGGGGACTCAATGCCGTGCACGGTGGTCTGATGGCGTCTACCTGGGCACAAAACTTGTGTTCGCGGCGTCGTCGCGGAATAATCCGCGTTTCACATCTCCGCCTGTAGCTCAGCAGGATAGAGCAACCGCCTCCTAAGCGGTAGGTCGCAAGTTCGACTCTTGCCAGGCGGACCA
>Ga0102932_1000031_pt1 | contig 54493 bp, 53 predicted proteins | sample SalPonR1_C_D2_MG_FD_78212 | JGI IMG/M metagenome (GOLD analysis project Ga0102932, IMG submission 78212) | Salt pond soil microbial communities from South San Francisco under conditions of wetland restoration - Salt Pond MetaG R1_C_D2_MG | ecosystem: Environmental > Aquatic > Marine > Intertidal...
ATGCTCTTTGCCGCCCTGTCGGGGTCGTCCCCGGCCACGGTGGTCGCCATCGGCACGATCGTGATCGCGGGCATGCGGCAGGTGGGTTATACCCGCGATTTCGCCGCCGGCGTGATCGCCAATGCGGGCACGCTTGGCATTCTCATCCCGCCCTCGATCGTGATGGTGGTCTATGCCGCCGCGGTCGAGGTCTCGGTCGGGCGCATGTTCCTTGCGGGCGTGATCCCCGGCCTGATGGCGGGCGGGATGCTGATGACGGCGATCTATGTCATGGCGCGGCTGCGCAACATGCCCAAGGGCGAGTGGCGCGGCTGGGGCGAGATCCTGGCCTCGGGGCGCGATGCGGCCTGGGGGCTGTTTCTGATCGTCATCATCCTGGGCGGCATCTATGGCGGCATCTTCACGCCGACCGAAGCCGCCGCCGTGGCCGCTGTCTATTCGTTCTTCATCGCCTCTTTCGTCTACAAGGACATGGGGCCGCTGGCGAGCGAGGGCGAGGGGCGCAACCTGAGCCTGTTGAAAAAGCCGCAGGCGCTGATCACGGCGTTCTTCCATGCCGATACGCGTCACACGCTATTCGAGGCGGGCAAGCTGACGGTGACATTGCTGTTCGTGATCGCCAATGCGCTGATCCTCAAGCATGTGCTGACCGACGAGCAGATCCCGCAACAGATCGCGGGTGCGATGCTGGATGCGGGCTTCGGGCCAGTGATGTTCCTGATCGTGGTCAACGTGATCCTGCTGATCGGCGGACAGTTCATGGAGCCCTCGGGGCTTCTGGTGATCGTGGCGCCGCTGGTCTTTCCGATCGCGATGGAGCTGGGGATCGACCCGATTCACCTTGGGATCATCATGGTGGTCAACATGGAGATCGGGATGATCACGCCGCCGGTGGGGTTGAACCTGTTCGTCACCTCGGGCGTGGCGGGGATGCCGATGATGGGCGTCGTGCGCGCCGCCCTGCCCTTCCTTGCGGTGCTCTTCGTGTTCCTGATCCTTATCACCTATATACCGTGGATATCGACGGTTCTGCCCAATACCTTCATGGGGCCGGAGATCATCACGAAATAGGCTTTGCGGTAACGAGTGATTCGCGCCGCCCCCCGTTGGGCGGCGCGTTTTTCTTGGCGGGGGTGGCGGCGCATCCCGGAGACGCGCCAGCGGCAACAAAACCTATTTCCCCTTCCAGACCGGATCGCGTTTTTCCGCGAAAGCGCGAGCGCCCTCGGCCTGATCCTCGGAGGCATAAAGCACATCCACGGTTTCGAACTGGCGCCGGGTGATCCGGTTCATGGCGTCCTGAAAGGTCATCGCCTCGGCCTCGCGCACGATCTCCTTGAGGGCGGCGTAAACAAGGGGCGGCCCCGATGCGAGATGCTCGGCCATCTCGCGCGCCTTCGACATCAAGTCGCCTGCGGGATGGATATGATTGATGAGGCCCCAGCGGGCGGCCTCTTCGGCGTCGATCCAGCGACCGGTCAGCAGCATTTCCATCGCGATATGATAGGGGATGCGCTTGGGCAATTTCACACTGGCGGCATCGGCCACCGTGCCCGAGCGGATTTCCGGCAAAGCGAATTGCGCGTGATCCGCGGCCAGGATGATATCGGCCGAAAGCGCCCATTCCAGCCCGCCGCCACAGCAGATGCCGTTGACGGCGGCGATGATCGGCTTGTTCATCGCGCGCATTTCCTGAATGCCGCCAAATCCGCCCGGCCCGTAATCGCCATCCACCGCGTCGCCATCGGCGGCGGCCTTGAGATCCCAGCCGGGGCAGAAGAATTTCTCGCCCGCGCCGGTGATCAGGGCGACGCGCATATCGGGATCGTCGCGAAAATCGCGGAAAACCTCGCCAAGGATGCGGCTGGTGGCGATGTCGATGGCGTTGGCCTTGGGCCGGTCCAGCGTCACCTCGAGCACATGGCCCGAGCGGGTTGTCTTGACGGGGCTCTCTGTCATGGCGTCTCTCCGATGGTTGCGATGGTGATGAGCGCATCCACCGCCACGGCGCGGTCGGGCGTGCAGATGAGCGGGTTGATTTCCACCTCTTCAAGGCGGTCAGCGTGATGGGTCACGTAATCCTGCACCGCCAGCACCGCATCGGCAATGGCGGCGCGCGCGACGGGCGGCGCGCCGCGATATCCCGCCAGCAGCGGCGCGATGCGCAACCCGTCAAGCGCGGCGTCGATATCGGCGCGGGTCACGGGCAAGAGAAGCTGCGCGCTATCGGCGATGATCTCGGTCAGGGTGCCGCCCGCGCCAAGCGTCAGCACGAAGCCATGCGCCGGATCGCGGGTGACACCGATCAGCAGTTCGGCCACCCCGTCGGTGATCATCTCTTCGACCAGCCAGCTTTCGCAAGGCATGGCGCGGGCGGTGTCGATGGCGGCGCCGGGGTCATCGCGCGCGAGCACGACGCCGCCCGCCTCGGTCTTGTGCGCAAGACCCTCGGCCTCGATGACCAGCGGCACGGCGATCCGCTGCGCGGCGGTTTCGAGCGCGGCGTGATCCTCGGCGCGCAAGGCGCGCGGCACGTTGAGGCCATGCCGTGCCAGCGCGGCCTTGGCCTCGGCTTCGCTGAGGGTGCGCGGCGCCACGGGCGAGCCGGGCAAGAGAAGCGGCGCGGGATCAGGGCGGGCACACCCGAGAAAACCCGCCGCCTCGATCGCGGTGAGCGCGTCATCAAGCCCGTGCAGCGGCACGAGCCCCGCTTCGATGCAGCGCAGGGCGACGGGTTCGGGCAGCGCCTCGGGCAAGGTGGCGATCAGCGCCAGTGGCTTGCCGCTCGCGCGCGACGCCATCGCGCTGGCCGTGATGATGCAGTCCCAGGCCGCCATGCTGCAGCGATCCGCGCGCGGGAAATCCGCGACAAGGCAGCCAAGGGCCAGATCGCCCGACAGCATCGCCGTGAATGTGCGCGCCATTGCCGGGACATTGTCCCAGATATAGGTATGATAATCCAAGGGGTTGGCCAGCGACACCATCGGCCCGAGCGCATCGCGCAGCGCCTGTTTCTGGCCCTCGGCGAGCGGCGGCAAGACGATATCGCGCCCCTCGGCGCTGTCGGCCACAAGGCTGGCCTCGCCCCCCGAGCAGGACATCGAGGCGATCCGGTTCGATGCCAGGGCGCCTGCGAAATGCACAAGCTTCAGGCTTTCCAGAAAGGCGGTCAGGCTGAAGACCTGCGCGAAACCCAGGCGCCGCAAGAGCGCCCGACCGCCCGCGTCGCTGCCCGCCAGCGAAGCGGTATGGGAGACCGCCGCCGCCTGCGCATGGGCCGAGCGCCCGGCCTTCAATGCGATCACCGGCTTGTTGCGCGCATGTGCCTCGGCGGCCAGCGCCTCGAAGGCGCGCAGATCACCCACCCCTTCGATATGCAGGCCAAGCGCGGTCACACGGTCATCGGCCAGAAGCGCACGGCCCATATCGGCAAGCCCGGTCTGCGCCTGGTTGCCGGCGGTCAGCACATAGGCCAGCGGCAGGCCGCGCGCCTGCATGGTAAGGTTGAGCGCGATATTGGAGCTTTGCGTCAGGATCGCCACGCCCGAATCGCAACGCTGCCCGCCATGCTGGTCGGGCCACAGTAGCGCCCCGTCGAGATAATTGACGAAACCATAGCAATTGGGCCCGATCACCGGCATCGCGCCCGCCGCCTGCAGCAATCTCGCCTGAAGGTCGGCGCCATCGCCGGTTTCGGCCTGCGCCTCGCTGAAGCCGCTGGCGAAACAGACCGCCCCGCCCGCCCCCATCAGGGCGAGCGCGCGCGTCACCTCGATGGTGGCGTGGCGATTGACCCCGATGAATGCCGCATCCGGCGCGCCGGGCAGATCGGCAAGATCCGCATAGGCCGCGACGCCGCCCAGTTCACCGCGGCGCGGATGCACGGGCCAGATATCGCCGGCAAAGCCCATCTTGCGGCATTGCTCGACCACATTGGCGCACCACGCCCCGCCGCCGATCACGGCAATCGAGCGCGGGCGAAGAAGGCGGGAAAGATCGCGCGTCATACCAGGCTCCGTCGAAACAGAAAGGGAAAGGGGCGCTGCCCCTCTTGGCCCGGACGGGGCCGGGCCAATTCACCCCGAGGTATTTTCAGCCAGATGAAGTAACCCGGTGTTAACCCCGCCCTGCCACATTGGCTGCGCGGCACAGGCTGAGGAGCCGATGGCCGCGCCAGGTGAAGCCCCTCGTTCCTTGTGAACGGGGGGTATTCCTCATGACGCGCCCATGTCTTCATCTGGCGAAAAATACCTCGGGGGTTTGGGGGCAGCGCCCCCAATGCGATCCCACCGCCAGACAGAACGCCGCTCTCGCTCATGCGCCCAGCGGCCGCAGCAATTCGCGGCTGATGATATGGCGCTGGATTTCGCTGGTGCCGTCCCAGATCCGCTCGACCCGCGCATCGCGCCAGAAGCGTTCGATCGGCAGGTCGTCCATCAGCCCCATGCCGCCATGCACCTGGAGGGTCGCGTCGGTCACGCGGGCCAGCATTTCGCTGGCATAAAGCTTGGCGCTGGCGATTTCGCGGTTGGCGGGCAGGCCCTGGTCAAGCCGCCAGGCGGCGGCAAGGGTCAGGAAATCGGCGGCGTCGATCTCGGTGATCATGTCGGCGATCTGGAAGCCCACGCCCTGGAACTTGCCGATCGGCTGGCCGAACTGGCGCCGTTCGGCGGCGTGCGAGAGCGCATACTCAAAGCAGCGCCGGGCGCGCCCGACGCTCATGGTGGCGACGGTGATACGGGTGGCATAAAGCCATTCGTTCATCACCGCGAAGCCGCCATCGACCTCGCCCAGCACCTGCGCGTCGGGCAAGCGGCAATCGTCGAATTCCAGCACCATGTTCTTGTAGCCGCGGTGGCTGACCGAGTTGTAGCCGTCGCGGATGGTGAAACCGGGCGTGCCGCGATCCACCAGGAAGGTGGTGATCCGCTTCTTGGGGCCACGGTCGGTCATGTCCTCGCCGGTGGCAACGAAGACGATCACGAAATCGGCGTGATCGGCCCCCGAGATGAAATGCTTGGTGCCGTTGAGCACCCAATCCCCGCCATCGCGCCGGGCGGTGCATTTCATGCCGCGCACATCCGATCCGGCGTCGGGTTCGGTCATTGCCAGCGCGTCCATCCGCTCGCCGCGCACGGCGGGCAGAAGGTAGCGCTCGCGCTGATCGCCGGTGCAGGCCATCAGGATATTCTGGGGACGCCCGAAGAAATGCGTGAGCGCCATCGAGCCGCGCCCGAGTTCGCGCTCGACGAGGGCGAAATCCAGGTGGCCCAGCCCGGCGCCACCCACCTCTTCGGGGAAGTTGCAGGCATAGAACCCCAGATCCAGTGTCTTGCGCTTGATCTCTTGCGCGAGGTCGGCGGGCACCTGGCCGCTGCGTTCGACCTCGGCCTCGTGGGGATAAATCTCGTTCTCGACGAAGCTGCGCACGGTCGAGACGATCATCTCCTGTTCATCGTTCAGTCCGAAATGCATGGGTTCAGTCCTTATCGGCATGAAGCGCCGCCAGGTCCGCGACACGGCGGGCGACCTGGGGCGAGGGTTCACAGGAGCGGCGGGTTTCAAGGCTGACATGGATCATCAACTGATCCGAGCTGGCGAGCACCGTGCCATCGCCCGCGCGGATCATCTGGTGAGCGCAGCGCAATTTCTTGCCCGCGCCTTCGGTGACGCGGCTATGGACCTCGACCCGCTCACCGGCATGGGTTTCGGCAAGGAAACGGATGGTGGACTCCACGGTGAAATAGCTGAGGCCCGAGGCGATGTAGTCGGCGTCCGCCCCCACATGCGCCATGACCACATCCGCCGCGTCCGAGAATATCTGCCCGTAGCGGCCTTCGTTCATGTGGCCGTTGGCATCGGTCCAGTCCACCGGGATCACCCGCGATTGCGAGACCAGCGGATCGCCATCTGCAAGCGGCTGGCGCAGGCTCTGTTGATGCGCATTGATGAGCCGCCCGGCGGCATTGCCCTGCTGCCTGAGCGCGCGCATCATGGCGATGAGGTTGCCATCGCGCTTGCGCTCGAGTTCGCGGATCGAAAGATGCCCGGATTGCGCGTCGGACTGGCTGGCGATCTTTTCCACCAGCTCGTCGCTCATTTCGGGCACATCCATGAGCTTGGTCCAGGGCCAGGCCAGCGCCGGGCCGAACTGGGCGATGAAATGGCGCATCCCGGCCTCGCCCCCGGCGATGCGGAAGGTTTCGAACAGCCCCATCTGCCCCCATCGAAGGCCAAAGGCATAGCGAATGGCGTTGTCGATTTCCTCGGTGGTGGCGATGTCGTCATTCACGAGCCACAGCCCCTCGCGCCAGACAGCTTCCATCAGGCGGTCGGCGATATGGGCGTCGATCTCCTTGCGCACATGCAGGGGATAAAGCCCGACCGAGGTGAGCAGCGCCTTGCAGCTTTCCACGGCGCCCGGATCGGTGGCGGGCGAGGGCACGACTTCGATGAGCGGCAGAAGATAGACCGGGTTGAACGGGTGCGTCACCATAATGCGCGCGGGCTCGGCAGCGCCCTGCTGCAACTCGGAGGGTTTGAAGCCCGAGGTCGAAGACCCGATCAGCGCGCCCGGATCGGCGGCCTGGATCTCGGCGAAGACCCGGTGCTTGAGGTCCAGCCGCTCGGTCACGCTTTCCTGAACCCAATCGACGCCGCTGACCGCCTCGGCGATCGAGGCGCAGAAGGTCAGCGCCCCCTCGTCGGGCATGGCGCAGTCGTAAAGCATCGGCAGGGCGCGGCGGGCATTGTCGAGCACCTCGCCGACCTTGCGTTCGGCCTGCGCGTCGGGATCGAACACCCGCACGTCCCAGCCATTGAGCAAAAAGCGCGCGGCCCAGCCGCCGCCGATCACACCGCCCCCGATGATCGCTGCGGTTCTTGTCATATGTCGTCTCCTTCTTGGCGCGGCCCAAGCGCGCCCTCATCGTATCCGTTGAATTCCAGTATCTCGCGCGCCGCGGTGATGCGGTCGCCGCCGCCCGTGGCGGCGCGGTCAAGCACCCAGCCGAAGCTGCCATCGGGCGTGCCGATGGCGGCGGTGCGATAGCCCTCGTCGACCCAGACCACCCAGAGTTCCAGCGCCTCCGAGGGGCCGGAAAGCCGCCAGCGGTTCGGCCCCAGAACAGTGGCGGGCCGGGTTACGCGCCGGGTTTCACAAGCGCCGCCCGCATCGCAGGCGCGACGCGTGAAGGTGAAGGCGTCGGTCTCGCCCGGTCGATAGGCGAGCGAGATGAGCCCGGCCATGTCGGGCGTTGGCGGCGTGGTCGCACGCAGCACCCAGTCGCCCGAAAGCCGCGCATGATCGCTGCGCGTCGTGACCGAGAGAGGCTGGCCGGTGTCGCGATAATCCGGGCCTGAAGGCGCGGTGGCGCAAGCGGCAAGAAGCAGGAGCGACAGGCGGCTGAAGCGCAGTTTCATGGCACCATGCTTTCCGTATGGCCGTCCACCGCCAGCACCTGCCCGCTAACGCGGCCAGCGGCGGGGGAGGCGAGAAACAGAGCCATATCGGCAAGGTCGTCGGCGCTGACCCATGTGCGCAGGCTGGAGCCCTTGACGTAGATCTGGCGCACCTCGTCGGGCGGGAGGCCGCTGGCGGCGGCTTCCATCGCGACGACGCGGTCCATGCGCGCGCCCTCGACCGCGCCGGGGGCGATGGCGTTGACGCGCACGCCTGCCGGGCCAAGCTCCATCGCCAGCGTCTTCATGAGGCCGATCAGCCCCCATTTCGCGGTGACATAGGGGCTGCGATGGGGCACGCCATGCAGGCCGGATGTGGAGCTGGTCAGCAGGATCAGCCCCGCGCCCTGCGCCCGCATCACCCGCGCTGCCCAACGGCAGGTCAGAAACGCGCCGTTCAGGTTGACATCGAGGCAGGCGCGCCATGCGTCGTAATCGAGATCCTCGATCCGCCCCGCCGGGCCGCCGGTACCGGCATTGGCGCAGACCACATCCGCGCCGCCCCACTCGGCCTCGACCCGGTCGAGGAATGACGCCATCTGCGCGGGGTCGGTCACATCGGCTGCAACGGCGATGGCGCCGGGCAGGTCGGCCTCGGCCGCCGCGACGGCGGATGCGTCGGCATCGCAAAGCGCCACGCGGTCGCCGCGCGCCTGAAAGCGGCGCGCAAGGGTCAGGCCGATCCCCGAGGCCCCGCCGGTGATGACAACACGCTGGCCCATGATGTTCAGCCCTCGGGCGTTTGTTTGCGAAGGTTCAGCTTCTGGCGGACCGCGTCGGGGCCGATCACCCGCGCGCCGAGGTTCTCGACGATCCCGGCGGCGCGTTCGACAAGCTGCCAGTTTTCCGCGAGCACGCCCTTGTCGAGCATCAGGTTATCCTCGAGCCCGACGCGCACATTGCCGCCCGCCAGAACGCTGGCGGCCACATAAGGCATCTGGTTGCGCCCAAGGGCGAAGGCGGAAAACGTCCAGTCCGACGGGATGTTGTTGACCATCGCCATGAAAGTGTTGAGGTCATCGGGGGCGCCCCAGGGTACGCCCATGCAGAGTTGCACCAGGGCGTCGGGTTCAAGAATGCCGTCCTTGACCAGTTGCTTGGCATACCAGAGATGGCCGGTGTCAAATGCCTCGATCTCGGGTTTGACGCCGAGTTCGGTCATCATGCGGCCCATCGCCTGCAACATGCCGGGCGTGTTGGTCATGACGTAATCGGCCTCGGCGAAGTTCATGGTGCCGCAATCGAGGGTGCAGATTTCTGGCAGGCAGTCAGCCACATGGGCGACGCGCTCGGCGGCGCCGGCCATGTCGGTGCCGGCCTCGTCCAGTGGCAGGGGTGCGTCGATACCGCCGAAGGTGATGTCGCCGCCCATACCGGCGGTGAGGTTCAGCACCACGTCGGTGTCGGAGTCGCGAATCCGGTCGGTGACTTCGCGAAACAGCCCGCGATCGCGCGAGGGCGCGCCGGTTTCGGGGTCACGCACATGGCAATGCACCACGGCGGCTCCGGCCTTGGCGGCGGCGATGGCGCTGTCGGCGATTTGCTGGGGCGAGCGGGGCACATGTGGGCTGCGGTCCTGGGTCGCGCCCGAGCCGGTCACGGCACAGGTGATGAAAACCTCGCGGTTCATGGCAAGCGGCATGGGGGTCCTCCTGATTTGTTGCGGGTCATGCAATGGCATGAGTTGCGCGAAGGGTAACGCGCTGGCAGCGCAATCGCATTTGCAGTATCAGACAATTATCATGCCTGAATGGACAAAAACCACGGACGCGCCGGTGCGCATCACCTTTCTGCTCTTTGACGAGTTCTCGAACCTGTGTCTGGCGAACTGTCTGGAACCCTTGCGCGCGGCCAACACGATCACGCGGGCGCGCGCCTTTGACTGGCAGATCGTGACGCCATCGGGCGCGCCGGTGCTGTCCTCGAGCGGAATGCAGGTGATGCCCCACGCCGCCCTGCCCGACATGCAGGGCAACGCCGATTACCTGTTCGTGCTGGCCAGCTATTACCACGAGGTGCATGATTCGGGCGCGACGCGGCGGGCGCTGCGGGTCGCAGCGCGCAAGGCGGGCACGGTCGTGGCGCTGGATGCGGGGCCGTGGCTGCTGGCGGCGGCCGGGCTGCTGGCGGGGCGTCGGGCGACGGTGCATTGGGATTTGCTGGATGCCTTTACCGAGCGGTTCCTTGATGTCGAGGCCGAGCGCGCAAGGGTGTTGCGAGACGGGCCGTGGTGGACCTGTGCGGGTGCGATGTCGGCGCTTGATCTGACGCTGGGGCTGATTGCGGATCACCTGGGGCTGGCGGCGCGGCTGGATGTGGAGTCACTGTTCATTCATGGCGATCCGCCGGTGGCGATGCCGCGTGAGCGCCAAGCGGTGAGCGATCCGCTGGTGCACCGGGCGCTGAGCCTGATGCGCCAGAACACCGAACGGCCCTTGCCGCTGTCGGGGCTGGCGCGCAGATTGTCATGCCAGGCGCGCACGCTGGACCGGCGGTTTCGCGCGACCCTGGGCGCGCCGCCCGGTGCGGTCTATCGGCACCTGCGGCTTGCGGCGGCGCGACGGATGCTGGAGACCACAAGCCTCGGCATTGCCGAAATCGCGCTGCGCAGCGGTTATGACAGCCCCGCCGCACTGACGCGGGCGGTGCGCCGCCTTTACGGCGCGACGCCGAGCGAGCTGCGCGCGAGCGGCTGAGCCACCTTGTCCCGCCTGCGGTTTCGGCGCAGGATCGCGCCATGACAGACCCGACAAACGCCCCCCGCTTTCGCCTGCGCCTTGTCTTTGCCCCCAACGAGATGCTGGGGCCGGGCAAGGCCGAGCTGCTGGAGCGGATCGCCGAGACCGGGTCGATCGCGGCGGCGGGGCGTGAGATGGGCATGAGTTACAAGCGGGCCTGGCAGCTGGTCGAGACGATGAACGCAATGTTTCGCGCGCCCGTCGTCGAAAGCACGCGCGGCGGCGCGCGTGGCGGCGGCGCGGTCGTGACCGAGACCGGGCAGGCCGTATTGGCCGAATTCCGGGGTCTTGAGGACGCCGCCCAGAGCGCCGGAGCCGCGCATATTGCACGGCTGACCGGAATGCTGCGCGATATTCCCGAAGGAAAATAACGCTTGCCTTGCGGGCGGCATTCTCGATATTCCCCATGAAACATATCGCTTTGCAAGGGGAGAGAATCACATGAGCCGTTCGTCGGCGCGCCGCGCGATTTCCGCCATGCTGGCCGCTGCGCTGTTGCCCGCAACCGTGGCGCAGGCCGAGAGCGTCACGGTCTTTGCCGCCGCCAGCATGACCAATGCCATGCAGGAAATCGAGGAGCGGTTCGAGGCCGCAAGCGGCCATGAGCTTGTGGTGTCGCTGGCCGGATCCTCGGCGCTGGCGCGCCAGATCCAGCAAGGCGCCCCGGCGGATGTGTTCATCTCGGCCAATCCGGGCTGGATGGATAGGCTGGAGTCCGAAGGGCTGATCGAAGAAGGCACGCGGTTTGATCTTCTTAACAACTCTATCGTGCTGATCGCGCATGGCCGTGATGCCGCACCAGTCGAAATCGGCCCCGACATGGACATGGCCGGGCTGCTGGATGGTGGCCGCTTGGCGATGGCGATGGTTGATGCGGTGCCCGCCGGGATTTACGGCAAGGCATCGCTTGCATCGCTGGGGCTGTGGGATGGCATCGCCCGCGAAGTGGCGCAGGCCGACAATGTGCGCGCCGCGCTGGCGCTGGTCGCGGCTGGAGAGGCGCCCTACGGCATCGTTTATGCGACCGATGCGGCGGCCAGCGACAACGTGACGGTCGTCGCCACCTTTCCCGCCGACAGCCACCCGCCGATTGTATATGCGGCGGCGGATGTCGAAGGACGCGATACCGAAGCCGAGACGGCATTTATGGAGTTCCTGCGCGGTCCCGAGGCGCGCGCGGCCTTTGAACGACAAGGGTTCATCGTGGTGACGGAGTAACGCGACCGCATGGGATGGCTTGAACCGCAGGAATGGGAGGCCGTGGCGCTGTCGCTGAGGGTCTCGTTCTGGGCAACGCTGGTGGCGTTGCCCTTTGGCGTGTTCATCGCCCATGCGCTGGCGCGCTGGCAGTTTCCGGGCAAGCAGCTGTTGAACGGGCTGGTGCATCTGCCGCTGATCCTGCCGCCGGTGGTGACGGGCTACCTGCTGCTGCTGACCTTCGGCACCAAGGGGCCGGTCGGGGGATTGCTGCAGGATTTCGGCATCGTGCTGGCGTTTCGCTGGACCGGTGCGGCATTGGCGGCGGCGGTGATGGGCTTTCCCTTGATGGTGCGCGCGATCCGCCTGTCGATCGAGGCGGTCGATCCGAAGCTGGAACAGGCGGCATCGGTATTGGGCGCGTCAAGGACATGGGTTTTCGTGACCGTGACGCTGCCCTTGATCCTGCCGGGGATCATCGCGGGCAGTATCCTGGGTTTCGCCAAGGCGATGGGCGAGTTCGGCGCGACGATCACCTTCGTTTCCAACATCCCCGGCGAGACCCGCACGGTGCCGACGGCGATCTATGCCTTTCTGCAGGTGCCGGGGGGCGAATCCTCGGCGATGCGGCTGGTGGTGGTCTCGGTCGTCGTGGCGATGGGGGCGCTGATCATGTCGGAATGGCTGGCGCGGCGGGCCGCGAAAAGGGTTTCGGGAACATGACGCTTGCCGTGCGCATCAAACATTCATTCGGGGATTTCACGCTGGATGTGGATTTCGAAGCGCCGCCGGGATTGACGGTGCTGTTCGGGCGGTCGGGGTCGGGCAAGACGACGCTCATCAACGCGGTGGCGGGTTTGCTGAGGCCCGATGAGGGGCGCATCGCGGTGGATGGGCAGACCCTGCTGGACAGCGCGCGCGGTGTGGACCTGCCGGCCCATCGCCGGGGTCTGGGATATGTGTTTCAGGAGGCGCGGCTCTTTCCGCATATGAGCGTGCGCCAGAACCTCAAGTTCAGTCGCTGGTTCCGCAAGGGCAGGCGCGCCGATTTCGGGCAGGTGGTCGAGATGCTGGGGATCGGCGATCTGCTGGATCGCCGCCCCGGCGCGCTGTCGGGGGGCGAGCGCCAGCGCGTCGCCATCGGGCGCGCATTGCTGGGCGATCCGGGGATCCTGCTGGCCGATGAGCCGCTGGCCGCGCTGGACGAGGCGCGCAAGGCCGAGATCCTGCCCTATTTCGAGCGCCTGCGCGACGAGGCGGCGGTACCGATCCTTTATGTCAGCCATTCCGCGGCCGAAGTCGCGCGGCTGGCCACCACCGTCATCGCGCTTGAGAATGGCCGCGTCGCCGGGCAAGGCCCTGCCGCCGATATTCTGGGCGACCCGATGCTGACGCCGCTTGGCGCGCGGGCCGTGGGCGCGATGCTGTCGGCGCGGGTGGTGGCGCATCACGATGACGGATTGAGCGAGCTTGATGCCGGGGGCGTGAAGCTTTACGTGCCGCGCGTGGCGCAACCGGTGGGTCAAACCATACGCCTACGTATTGCCGCGCAGGAAGTGGTCCTGTCGCGGGCGCGGCCCGAGGGGTTGTCGGCGCTCAATATCGTGCCGGGCACCATCGAACGCATCCGCCCCGGCGAGGGGCCGGGGGCGATCGTATCGCTGGCCACGCCCGCCGGCCGCATCCTGTCGCGCATCACGCAGCGGTCGGCAAAGGCGCTCGGGCTGGCCGAGGGGATGCAATGCCACGCAATCATCAAGACCGTCGCCATCGCGCCGCAAGACGTCGGCGGGCGGGACTAGAACCGCGTCACCGCGTCAGGCCGCATCGTGTCTGTCGTCAGCGCCTATGGAACAGATTTGATATTTTTCTGACGGCGGATTTCTGGTTCATCGCAACTTGCAAGTGGCAAAAGCCGATAAGCGTGTGCCGATATATCCGGCTTCGGTTCGCAAACTGGGGCGGTTCAACCCATTTCGACCGAACACCTTGGCCGGACCAAGGAGGCTCAAGGCTAGCCTTAAGCATGTGCTTATGCCCGAGATGGACATCATCACTGATGGCGGTCGCCGCCGGCGCTGGTCACAGGGTCAGCAGCGCGCCCCCTCAAAACTGAGTGGACACATATTGTGGCACGGGCGCCGCGTGACCAGAAAACCGCGAAATTTCACTCGGATCGACGCGGAAGCCTTGTTTTTACTCGACCTGCAAGGAAAGGATGTGCGCTGCTTGATCGCCAATGACCCGGATTGACCGGCCCGGATTTTCATAATCGGTATCATCCAGACGGATGACGGCGCCAGCGTTAAACCGCTCCACCTCACCCGCGCTCGAGGTCAACTCCACTTCGCCCGAAAGGAGAACGCAAATTTGGCGGCGAGCTGAAAAATCCTTGCTGCTTGAGAATCCTGAAGGCAGCTGCGTAAAGAAATAGCGCTTGCACGGCTGAGCCGAGGACATCATCGGTGAGGTGGCCAGAAAGTCGCTCAGCCCTGCATTCAATTCGACCGTATCATGGCCGAACCGTGTGCCACCTTTGCCATCGTTCGAAAAGGTCGCAATTCGCATCGTCATTTCAGTCTCCTCCTCCACCGCTTGCGCATTGGCTTTTGCGAACCCGGCCAATCACATGAACATAGCCTACAAGCGCCTTTGGTATTTGGGAATGCTCTTCCGTTGGCCAAACAGCTCTTCATCGCGTTCGGATGCTGATTTATTTGCCTAGAACCATTATTTGAGACAGTATCGTGTCCAGAAAAGACAGGTCAGGCGGATGGGGACGGCGTGGAACGGTGGCTTGCAGGTTTATCGGCGTGCATTGGTGCGCTCATGCTTTGTGCCGGGGCTGTCATGGGCTGCACTCTGCCGACCATGCGTACCGACGTCGCACCAATACCGGAAAATGGTGGTCCGGTTCAGGTGAACGCATCCTTTGTCGTGCTCGACATCCTCGGTGTTGACGATGTGACACAACAAATCAACGTAGATATCGGCGCGAGTTTGACTTGGCAGGATCCGCGTCTCCTGTCGCTTGAGGGGTGCCGGTTTGCGCGCTCACAGGTCTGGGTTCCTGACATTATCTTGCAGAATTCGTCCAGCCTGCGCACCGCCCGAAACAATGCGCGCGATCAGGTGGTGATCGGGGCGGAGGGGCGCGTGAGCTACAGGCAGAGGTTCTTTGGCGATATCTCCACCTATCACAACCTGCGTGATTTTCCATTTGACGCGCATGATTTTGCGATCAGTTTCATGCCCGTCGAGACTGGTGCCGAGACGCTGAAATTCGTGCCGGATCAGGCGAATACATGGCTATCGGACCAGCTTAATATTTCAGGGTGGCACGTCACCAATCTGTCGCTCCAAGAACAGAGCGCAAAACTGCGCGAGGCCGGGCAAATACTGAGCATGCTCACACTTACGATCTCGGCGGAACGCGAGGTCAATTACTACCTCTTCCGGATCATGCTGCCGCTTTTCTTCGTCGTCGCGATGTCCTGGGTGATCTTCTGGGTGCCGCCAAGCAGGTTCGAGTTTCAGATCGGTCTCGGGGCCACGTCCATGTTGACGGTGATCGCGTTCAACCTCGCAGTCGCCGGGGCCCTGCCCCCCCTTGGCTATCTGACGGTTCTGGATCAGATCCTGATATGGTCCATAGCCATGGTCTTTCTCGCCATCGCCGAAGCGCTCGTCACCGGGCTTCACGTCGTCAACGGCCGGGAGTTACGCGCGCACCAAATTGACCGCTTGGCGCGCGTGGTTTTCCCCATTTTGCTGATTGGCGGATGGGCCACGCTTGCGGTGTCGGGAATACGTTGAGCAGCAAAATTTCGGCGGGTTTCACTCCGGTCCGGGGCTGACGCGCCATTCGCCGTCCGCCGTGCGGCAGCGCCATGTGCGATAGGTGGCGGGGTCCCGTCGCTTGACTGTGCTGACCCGATGCACCAGTTCCGCACAGTTCCCGTCTATCCGGCCAAGCGTGACCGCCCCATTAGAGCGGCTCTTGGAGTTGCTCCAGCGCCGCGCATCCCCGGTGCGCCCCAACGGCTCGAACAGTTGCCGCGCTGCGATTTCCATGACCTCGATATCATCCGGGGACAGACCTGAATCAGAAAGAATCTTGCCGAGACTGCGTGACTGCGCCTCGCCCGCCCCCATTAATGGCAGCGCAAGAAGCGCCACAGACAACAGAATTTTAGTATTCATAAGAGGTTCCTTTCGAGATTGTCGCTTCAAATTGTCACCGTATCGCCGGTTTCTCCGGGCAAGTGCAGCCCCGCAGCACGAAGGCTACGGCGAAAGGATGGCGCCCAACGGGTTTGGATCGACGAACACCAGCCCAGCCAGCGGAGCAGACCGGCCGCTGCCGAGCTAACCGCCCGGACGAACCGAACAGTCTGCCATCGCTTCGCGCCGTCGCGACGAGCCAAGCCAAGAGCCACGATACCCAGTTTTTCATCAGCGTCACCTCAGCTGTTCTGCTCGCGTGCGACCAGGCCCAGAGCGATCATTGAAATTCCGTTCGAAATCAGCTCAATCGCAAGCAGGATACCCAAAACCAACACCGCCGAAAACGGAAAGCTTGTCAGGATCATCGCACCTAGCCCCAGCGAGACGACACCGGCGAGGATCAGCGTGATCTTGAGACCGGCGGTCGGCATCCGAAAGGCAAACACAATCCGCAGCACCCCAATGAAGATCATCAGCAGGGCCACCACGACGGTCAGTTGCAGCACGCCCTCAAGCGGCTTGTTCACCAGGTTGATGCCAATCCCCAGAATCGCGAAACCAAGGATCAACGATAATAGCCGCGACCCCCAACTGTCATCGGCGAATATCGAGAGCAGCATCAGCACGCCAATTGCGATAAAGAGATATCCGGCCAAGAGTTCCGCCGTCAGCGTGGCCGCCAGCGGGTTCAACAGGGCGACGACGCCCCCGATCAACGACAGCACGCCTACGCCCAGCAACAGAATGGAATTCTTCATGATTTTTTCTCCTCAATCAGCAAAAATCTATGCCTCCGATGGCTCGGCCACGAAATCGAAACTGTCTATGCGAAAGCGGTCGCTCAGCCACAAGAGCATCCGCTCCGCCAGCGATAAAGCCGCGCGCTCTGCCATCACCTGACGGGCCAGGGCCGGCTTGTTCGTTATCACCCCGTCCACCCCAAGCGAGATCATCCGTGACATGGCGCGGGGATCGTCCACCGTCCAGACATAGACCTGCTGGCCCGCCGCATGCGCGCGTCGCAAGAGCTGACCCGAGACTTGCCCGGTATTTACCGCCAGAAACTCGGCATCAAGCGCGCTCATATCTCCGATCGCGCGCGCCGCGAGGATGCCCATCGGCCAGTCGGGCCGCAGGCTGCGCATCTTGGCCACGCCTGCCCGCTTGAGCGACATGATCATCACATCATCCGCCATGCCGGTTTCTTCGACAATTTGCGCCACACGCTCTTCCAGGCGGTCGTCATGTCCATAATACTTCAGTTCGATCAGTACCCGCCCGCGCCCTTTGGCCGTCTCCAGAACCGCGCGCAGTGTGGGCACGCGTACATCCGAATAGGCAGGATCAAACCAGCTTCCAACGTCGATCCGCGCCAGATCGGCCTGCGTCGCCTCCCAGACCTTTAGGGGAACGCGCGCCTGTTTCATGAAATCGCTGTCATGGGTCACGACCACCTCGCCATCGGCGCTCTCCTGCACGTCGATCTCAACCCAGTCGGCGCGATCTTCCAGGGCCTTATCAACAGCCGGCAGCGTGTTCTCGGGCCGTGCCGCCGCCGCACCCCGATGCGCGATGATCTCCACCGACTGCGGCGCTGCAAGACGCCCCGAGAGATCATTCAGGACCGCAACAGCACTCAGCCCGGTCACCACTGCCACAACCGCAAGCCCTGTCAGCAAGAGCCCGCCGCCGGGTGGCGCGGCGTCCGGTTGGCGTGCGGGCAGTTTTGGTGCCACGCTGCGATGCAGATCATTCAACAGCACCGCCAGCGCCCCATTGGACAGGCCCGTCAGAACCGCATTCGCCAGCGACCAGAGCGCGAGCGTGAGCACAGCCGCCAGCACCAATCGGGTAAGGACTGGCAGCGCCAGAGCCTGCGCACCCGACCCGATCACGCCCATCAGTGCCGCGACCCCGGCCGCAAGCGCCAAACGCAACGCGAGCCAGCCGACGATGCGCCGGATCACTGTCCCGCGCAGAGTCCGCAGATACGCCTCGCTCTGTGCGAAACAGTCGCGCGCAGGGACCCCGTCGATCAGTTGCAAATGCAAGCTCAGCGCCCAGCCCGACAGCCGCAGGACCAGCAGCCCCGCCATGATCAAGGCAAATGTACCGATCACGCCCACGGCCAGCAGAAATTCCGGGGGCCAATAGGTCAGGTAATAGTTGATGTCATGCGCCCCCAGCATAAGCGCCGCTATAGCTCCGCCCACCACCAGAAAGGGCAAGGTCAGCAGCGCCACCCGCAGCACCAGCCGAAGGGCGACACCAAACACCGCCCCCAACCGCGGCAACAGCATGCGCCAGGCCGCAGAAAGCGCAGGCCAGAACCCGGATGCAGGCTCTCGCAACACGGCCGTCATCAGCGCAAGATCGAGCACCGCAGCAACAATCAGCACCCCTGCCACCGCTAATGCGCCAATCGCACCCAAGGGTGAAAACAGAAAGCCCGCTATTTCCTGATCTGTCACCGCCGGGTCACCCGACCAGCGCAGCGCAAGGCCAAGGATCACCCCAGCAAGCGGCAGCATCAGTACCGAAGCCGCGAGCCGCACGCTCAAATGCAGCGCCGTGAAGAGCAGTACATCGGACAAGGCACGGCGATAAGCTGGGAGTACCGCGCGCAGGCCCACCGCGTCAGGTTTCCGTTTCGGTGGTTTGGCGGCCTTTCAAGCGTTCTCGCAAGGACTGGAATATCACGTAGAGCGCCGGAATGACAAAGATGCCGATCAGCGCCGCCGCGAGCATTCCGCCCGCCACGCCCGTGCCGACAGCGCGGCGCGACAGCATGGATGCACCTTCGGCCGTTACCAGAGGGATGAGCCCTGCGATGAAAGCGAATGAGGTCATCATCACCGCCCGGAAGCGGGCATGCGCGCCGGAGATGGCGGCCTGCAATATCTCTTCGCCTGCCTCCCGCCGCGCCTTGGCGAATTCCACGATCAGGATCGCGTTCTTCGCAGCCAGTGCTAAGAGCACCACCAGCCCGATCTGCGCATAAATGTTGAAGGGCAGCCCGGCGAGCAGCAGCGCGGCAATTGCCCCGACCACGCCAAACACCACCGAGAGCATCACCGGCACCGGCACCGTCCAACTCTCGTAAAGCGCAACGAGGAAGAGATAGGCAAATAGCATTGCCAATGCCAGAATGACCACAGTCTGCCCGGCGGCCTGTTTCTCCTGCAAAGCGGTGCCCGTCCACTCATAGTCATAGCCTGGTGGCAGATTGGCCCCGGCGACCTCTTCCATCGCCGCCAGAGCGGCACCCGAAGACAGGCCCGGCGCGGGGCTGCCGCTGATCTTGACCGCGCGCTGGTTGTTGTAGCGCGAGAGCGACATCGGACCGGTGATGTATTCGACGCTGGCAAAGGCCCCGATTGGCACCATTTCACCAGAGGAGGACCGCACCTGAATACGCGCAATATCATCAACTGCGTCGCGATACTCGGGCGCTGCGGTCATCCGCACCTGCCAGGATCTGCCAAACAGATTGAAATCGTTGATATAGGCCGATCCGAGCGTCGGTCGTAGCGCGGAAAAAACATCCGAAACGGGGATGCCCAAGGCGTAGAGCCGTTCGCGGTCGATATCGAGGAATAGCTGAGGACTGTTGGCCGAGAACGTGCTGTAGACACCCGACAGCGTCGGATTGCCATTGGCGGCGAAGGAAAGCCCCCGCGCCGTCTCGGCAAGTTCCTGGGGCGTGCGCCCTTGGGTATCGAGCAGTTGCATCTCAAAGCCCGACCCGGTGCCAAGCCCGGCAATCGGCGGCAGGTTAAAGGCGATAACCTGCGCAGATCGGATTGCCGCGCCCTGCCGCATGGCCTCGTCGATGACATTGAAAACGCTGGTTTCCTCACTTGTCCTCTCGGCGAACTCTTGCATGGAGACCAGCGCGAATGCAGCGTTCGACTTGGTGATTCCGTCCAGCAATGAGAAACCTGCGACCGAGGTGACGGACTCGACCCCCGGCAGGGCCAGCAACATCTCTTCCACCTCGCGCTGTGCCGTAATGGTCCGGTTGACCGAAGCTGCCTCGGGCAAGCGCGTCTCCACGATGAACGAGCCCTGGTCCTCGGACGGCAAGAACCCGGTCGGCACTGCTTTGAACAGCCCCCCGGTCAGCGCGAACGCCCCGATCAGCAGCGCGAGCCCCAGGACGGCCCGCCGCGCGATTGCGCCCGCCACCTTGGTATACCCATCACGCCCCTTGTCGATCCCGCGTGAGATCGCGCCCATGATCCCCTTTTTCGGGCCGTGATGCGGCTTGAGCAGGATCGCGCAGAGCGCCGGCGACAGTGTCAGCGCGTTGATCGCCGAGATTACCATCGACACAGACACCGCGACCGCGAATTGCTGGAACAACTGCCCGGAAATGCCGGGAATGAACGCGACCGGCACGAAGACTGACAACAGGACCATGGTGATGGCAAGGATCGCGCCAGTGATCTCGGACATGGCCGCAGAGGCGGCTTCGGCGGGCGTCATGCCTGGGTTTTCTTCCATCTTGGCCTCGACAGCCTCGACAACAACGATCGCGTCATCGACCACGATCCCGATAGCCAGCACCATCGCCAGAAGCGACACGGTGTTGAGCGAAAACCCCATGGCCAGCATCACCGCAAATGTACCCACCAGCGCCACCGGAACGGCGATGAGCGGAACAATGGTGGCGCGCAATGAACCAAGGAAAACAAATACCACCAGCACCACGAGGATGAACGCCTCGATCAGCGTGTGTTCAACCTCGGCGATACTTTCCTTAACAAAGGTGGAACTATCCGAGACGATTTCATAGGCCATCCCCTCGGGGAAGTCCGCAGAGACATCCTCCATCATCGCCTTTGCGGCGTCGGCAGCGGCGATGGCATTGCCCCCCGGGGCAAGATAGATGCCCACAAGGGTCGCGGGCTTGCCGTCAAAGCTCGTCACCACGTCGGCGCTTCTTTCACCGAGGCTCACCTCGGCCACGTCGCGGATACGCACAACGCTGCCATCGGCTCCCGCGCGAAGGATGATCGCACCGAATTCCTCGGGCGTGGATAGCCGCCCCTTGGTCGAAATATTGAGTTGTAATCCGGGATCCCGCGTGACCGGTTGCCCGCCAACCCGCCCGATGGCGGCCTGAAGGTTCTGACTGCGCAGCGCAGCGCTTACATCAGCCGGCGTGAGATTCAGCGCTGCCAGACGGTCCACGTCCAGATTGACGCGCATGGCAAATTCGTTGGCACCGAACATCGAGGCATCGCCCACCCCCTCTACTCGTTTGATCCGGTCCATGAGGTTGAGGCGGGCATAGTTCGTAAGGTCACTGCCCTCCAGCGCATCACTTTCCGCATAAAGCGCGATACCCATCAGAAGCGACGAGGATTTCTTGGCCACGCGGACGCCGGTCTGACGTACCTCGGACGGCAAGAGTGGCTCGGCCAGAGACACGCGGTTCTGCACGTTTACCGTAGCGATATCCGGATCGGTGCCGACCTCGAAACTGATGCTGAGGATGTAGGTGCCATCAGCACCGGAAGTCGAGGACATGTAGATCATGTCGTCCACGCCCACGACCTGATCCTCGATCACTTGCGCGACTGTCTGTTCCACCACCTCGGCACTCGCGCCGGGATAAGCTGCGACGACCGCCACTTGCGGCGGCACGATATCGGGGAACTGTTCCACCGGCATCCGCGTAAGTGCGATCAGACCGGCCAGGAAAAGCACGATGGAGATGACCCCGGCAAATCGGGGCCGCTTGATGAACGTGTCTGCCAGCATGGATCAGCCCCCGGGTGCGGCGGCATCGACCGCGCTGCCAGGGCGGACCTTGTTCACGCCCTCGGTTATCACGCGCTCACCCTCGGTCAGCCCGTCTGCGATCACCGCAAAGCCTTCGGCATTGCGGCGCACGGTAACACGGCGTTGCTCGGCCACTTCGCCCTCGCCCACCACGAGCACAAAGGCACCCTGAATGTCGCGCTGCACCGCCTGAGCAGGGATCGCCAGCTCGCCCTCGGGCGCGTCGGACGTGAGCGTGACGCGCACAAGTTCGCCATCCAGCAAGCGCGCGTCCGGGTTGGCAAAACGTGCGCGCAATGTAACGCTGTCAGTCGCTGAATTGACTTGGGAATCTACGAAATTTAAGTCGCCCTGCGCGTCATAGACGGTGCCATTGGCCAGCGTCAGGCCGACAGCGGCCTCTTTTGAGACCTCGCCGCGCTCTACCCGCTCGAGGAAATCGCGCAAAAGCGCTGTCGGCACCGGAAATTCGGCATGGATCGGATCAAGCTGCACCAATGTGGCCAGTGGCCCGCTCTCGGGTCCGACCAGCGCGCCCACATCTACCGGGGTGTCGCCGATGCGCCCGGCGAACGGGGCCTTGATTTCGGTGTAGGACAAGTTGGTGCGCGCCCGGTCAAGCGCGGCGTTGAGCCGCAGTACGTTCGCCTCGGCCGTTGCGAGTGCTGCCTCGGCCTGATCGAGACGCGCCTGCGCCCCGGCCTCGCGTGCGACGAGTTCGGCTTCCCGGTCACGTTCAAGTTGCGCCAGATCACGCTGCGCCTGAGCGCCGCGCAGCGCGCCCTCGGCCTCGCGCGCTGCAGCATCGTAAAGATCGTCCTCGATGACAAACAGCGTCTGATCCTTAGCCACTTTGGCACCGGGCGCAAATCCTATCTCCTCGATAACGCCGGATGCACGCGCCACTAGCGCCACCCGGCTATTGGCGTCCAAACGACCGTTGAAGTCAGACGTTTCCGCAAGGGCAATCGTCGTTGCCTCGACCGCGACGACCGCTGCGCGAGGCTCGGTTTCCTGTGAAGCTGCGGTGCTCCCCCCAGATGCGATAATCATTGAAAATAAAATCGTTCTAAACAAATGAGCCTCCCTTGGAACAAAGTCTTTGAAGGGACGATACTCAATGCATCAGCACAATCACATAAAAATATGCCGCGCCGGGCAACACATCAAAACCGCGATTTAAAACGTGTCATTCCGGTACCAAGATTGGCCGGACATCTCAACTCGAATTCGGACCGACATGTATCCGGCCCAATGCTGACACGGTCAAACAGGGATCCTGACCATGATATGTAAATTTTCTTATGGCAACCAAGCCAAGTTCGCATAGTCGTCGATGCCTTAGCTGAAGGTATATCTTTGGGAGACATCCGAGACGTGAGCAATTACGTTTTCAGGTTTGCCAACTCCATTGAAATCGGTGGGCTGTTCGGGTGACCTGCCGATGAAGCTTCACTCATGTCACACGCGTTCTCGGTCGGCCTTCTGTTTGTGGCGGCTTAACTCGAGGGTGTTGCAAAGAGGGGGGGTGCGTCTTTTGGGACTCTGCTTTTAGTTTGCAGACCCTGTTGTGCAGATCACCCGGATCCGTTTTGGCGTGATCTCGAATAGCTACAAATGTCGAAACACCGGTGCAGAGCGCATTGCATTAGAGCGGTCTGCGGCAAACGACCACTGATCGACATTGATCGGATCCGCCAGCCTTGGATTGTTCCAATCGACAATGACCGATATGACTTGATTGTTGACATGATCGTCCCGCGCTGCCGTTTTCGCATCGCGTTTCGCTATGGCGACTTGTCTTTATCCGTCTCACGCCTCCGAAGGAGAGCCTCCGCGACCGCGCTGGCCGCGGCAACGAAGACCCCAAGTCCGATCAGAATGTAGAACATGGCAAAGATCTTGCCCAAGACGGTCTGCGGGACCAGTTCGCCGTATCCGACAGTCGATATCGTCACGACCGAAAAGAACGCCGCGTCAAGAAGCGACCAACCCTCGACAAGCCAGAAGGTCACGGTCGCAAGGGCGATCATGGAAAACGCGAACAGCAACAGGCCGCGCACGCGGACATCCAGCCAGACATCACGCAGGCCGAGATAAATCGTGGAAATCATCCGCATTCGGGTTCTGCCGGGGTCATGGGCACGCGTCCAGTGCAAGCTCGCCATCACGGTAGGACAGTTCGCCCTCGCGCAACATCTGCGCCACAGCGGCCTCGGCGCGGGCCGATAGAGCGGCGCGCGCACCGCCGATGGTTTCGGGGGCAACACCATTGGCCACGGCTGTAGCCGCCAGAACCTCGCCAATCGCCGTGAAAGCCGAAAGACGGCATTGCGCATCAAGTAGCGTGTCACGCACCGCTGCCCGCCAATCCTGCTCTGAGAGCGCGAACAGCAGCACAGCCGCCTCTCCGTCCAGCGGCGGCCGGACGACACAATCATCCAGTGTCACCGTCCCGGCCTTTGGCACAAGGTCGCAGCCGAAAGCCGTTTCACCGTTGCGCACGAGGACGCGTCCATCCTCGAGGACCGAGACCGCCTCGACGCCGAGTGCGGGATCGAAATCCTGCGCCATGAGTGGCGCAGCGGACAGCATGACGAGGCATCCCGACACTCTTGCGATATTCCAACACATAGTCCTTGTCTCCCGGTCTCCTTGCCCGACTCGCGCGCGGTCTGGCGGCACCTCAACTTCCGATCATTCAGTCGTGTCGACCATGACGCTCGCGTATCAATCGCCGGGTTGCAAGCGCCATAGGTTCGGCCCGGTCTGTAGCATGTTACGACGCTCGGCGGCCAGCAATCCCTGGTTCAGGAGCTGGTCTATGTCGGCACCGATTTCCTCGTTGTAAATATGGTAGAGATGTCCCGTCGGGCTTCGGACCTGCAAATCGCTCAGGTCGATCACCTCAACCCCCTCGAGGCCGGACACGTCATTGCCGGACTGGCCAAGACGCGGATAGCCGTGCACCTCTTCGGACAAGGCCAGCGGACGATCAGCCTTGGCGACATAGACGGTAATGCTCTTCACGATCGGGCGGATCCGGGGAAGCAGGCGTGCGAAGACGTCGAAATCCATGTCGGGCGCCAGCAGGACGACATCGCCCAGCATGACGTCGGGCCGTTGAGCCGCCACATCGTAGATAGCAAGGACCGTCCCGCGACCGCCCAGACTGTGGCCAGCGATGTTGACCTGACCCGAACCGAACCGGCTCTCCAGGTCGATGATGGCCTCTGCCAGGTCCAGCACGCTCCAATAGAGATCGGCTTCGTCATGCGTGTAATTGAACAGGCTGCCGTCCGATGGCCAACTGAACCAAAGGAACCGCCCTTCGAGGGCCGCATTTTCCTGCAGGACCGTGGCGCGGCGGCATCCCTTATCGAAATCGATAAAGAAACCGTGTGTATAGAGGACCGGAGACACCCCGCCGTCGCCAGTTGACAGCGATGACAGCACCATCTCGTCAGGCATTGGCCGAACGGCGTCAAGCCTCAGAATTTCATCCGGGATATGGAACGGCGCCGCATCCGCAACCGAGGACAGCATGTCCAGCCGCCGTTCGGCGATATCGCAATATCCTGCTTCGAGAACGCCGCGCTCGTCGCCGTAGAAGCGCCGTGGATCGTCGTCACCGGTCCGCGCCCGGTTCGTCAGGAATGGCACACCGCGCGTCGCGGCTTCCTGAGCCGCAGCCATCTGCGGTGCTGAGACCGGGATAGAAGCCAGCAGTGCCAGTAGTGCCACGAGGCGCGAAGGGACGAGAAAGAATGACATGGGATTCTCAGCTTTCATGGCAGGCAACAGACGCAGGGTGTCCAAAAGACGCCAGCTGGGACAGGGTCGGGCTTGCATACGCCCTGAACACCGGTTCCGGCTCACGCGGTTTCCGGATCACGCCGATCGAGGGCCACAAATATCAATGATACGCCATTCGAAATCAGCTCGATCGCAAGGAATATCCCCAGCACGACGGCCCCGGACCACGGGAAACTTGAGAAGATCATCACCGACAGCACGATGGAGACGATCCCAGCCACCACAAGGATGCCGCGAGCGCCTGCAGCCATCGGCGTGAAGGCAATGATGATCCGGAATATACCAATGACCATCATCAGGGTGGCCGCGATCACGGTCAGCTGCAGAATGCCCTCAAGCGGGTTCGCAATAAGATTGAAGCCGAACACCGTGATCAGCACCCCCAGCAAAAGGGCCCAGATCCGCGCACCCCACCCTTGGTCTTGAAAAGCGGAGATGAGAGTCAGAATACCGATAGCGCTGAACAAGTAGCCCGCAAGCAATTCGGCCGAAAGCGTCGCCGCAAACGGGTTCGCCAATGCGACGATACCCGCGATAATAGATAGAATTCCTACGAGCATCCAAAGAAACCAATACTTCATAATTTGCCCCTTTCAATTTCCCTTGCGGACGCGGGCATGAACAACATCGGCTTCGCCCCGATTGTTCTTTTCATATTCATATTTTGATAACCATATCACGGGTTCAATCCAGCGCCAAAGGTTGAACGGGACAGCCAAAGCGCAACAGCCGGCAGCAAGTGTTGCCAATGTACATCAACCGTCGTGCCGTGCTTCACACCCGCTCAGGCCCGGCGGCAACTGCCGAAGCACGGCCCACCCGATCAGCGTGCCTGCGAAGACCGGTATGGCCAGCCCGCCGCCGAGGATGAAGAGCATGATGAGACCCGCCACCAGCGGACGCGTCATACCGACCGCGGCCGCCGCAGACATGCCGGCGGCGACGCCAAGAACGGGATCGACACCCGGCAGGAGAAACAGCGTCGCCGCCCCGAGCGCTCCGCCCGCGAAGCACATCGGAAACACTACACCGCCGGCCCATCCCGCCGCGATGCAAATCGCGCAGGCCAACGCCTTGCCCGCCGATAGCAGGACAAGCGGCAGCGGCCCTTCCTCCTGCCCGATGCGAAGCATCTCGACCAATTCGCTATGGCCGGAAAAAAGCAGCAAGGGCGACAGCACGCATATCACGCCGAGGGCCGCGCCCCCTGCGACCGGCTGCCAGAACGGCGCCGGCAGGTGCCGACCGAGCAGGTCCGATGCCCGCGCCTTCAGCACCAGGAACAGGGCGCCCGCCACTGCACCGGCGGCCGAGGGTATGAGAGCGATCAGCGCGTCAGTGGTGCTGGCCTCGGTGGTCAGACGCGGCAGATGCATCAGTGCCAGCGCGCCAGGCCGCAACGCTTCGGCAAGGAGCGCGAAAGCCGCGAACCCCGCAAGACCTGCGGCGAAGAGAACGGGCTTCGGCGCTCGGCCCTCCGCTTCGGAATGCATGGTGCCGCCTGCGGGCGATCCATAGACCCCAGACAAGGCCCCGGACACACCGGCCTCCGCAAGCATGCGGCGCTCATCGGCTGTCCTGCCGAGTTTCAGCGCCACCACGGCCGACATCTGCGCCGTGACCGCGATAATCCCCGCCTCCGGGCCGATGGCCCCGCCGAAACCCACGGCAAAGACCGCGCCCAGCCCGATCCAGAACGCCTGGCGCAGTTGCGTCCGCCCGGGTGCCCGCGCCGAGGCGATCTGGGCCTCGATTTCGGGCGCCTTGACCTTCAGGCGGGTCCAGCCGATCAATGCGCCGCCCAGTATCGTCAATGGCAAGATTATCCATCGCACGTCACTCAGATCGGTCCAGATCAGCCCCTGCAAGGCGATCATGGCGAGATAGGTCACAGCCGCCGCAGCCCCGGCTGCAGCACCCAGCGGGATTGCCAATGACAACAGGCGCAAGCCTGCGCGATAGTTTGAAAGCGGGCTGCCGCCAGCGGGTCCGACCGGCGCGTTCATCCCTTGGGTCTCGCTTTCGAAGCGCAGGCTCCGCAGGGCCGAGCCGTCGGAACTGCGCGGTGAAACCTTCCGGCCGAAGGACCGCTCACGAAACTAGCCTCGGGCGTTTTCGCCGGCCTTATCCACCAACTGCGTGAATACGTAGAGCGGCAGAAGGATCGACGCGATCAGGCTGCCGAGCCATACCAGCAACGTAGCAGCAAGCCAGTTCGCGATGCCGCCGATCTGCATGCCATCGATAAATATCTCGGTCACGAAAAGCCCCACGAAGATCGTGACGAGCGCGATACCGCCCATCAGCTGGGGAAAGCTTTTGAAGGAGATCTTCGTGATGAGAGGCCCAAGTATTGTCTGGACCAGTGAAAAGATGGCCACTGCCACGACAAAGGACAGAGGATTGATGACAAAACCGGGCAGCAGCACGGCCGCGATCAGCAGGCCGACCGCATTCGCGATCAGGTAAGCAATTATTGATAGAAGGAAACGAATCAAAGCCCTGGCTCCTATTGATGGCAGGCGAAATAACTTGGAGAGTAGCCGACGGATTGTCGGCTGACAACTCAGTGGCGCCCCTGGCCCGGCGCCCCCTCTGCCCCCTGACACAAGCGGGATGCGCCGCTGCGATGCGGGGCTGTGGCCGCGACCTTTGGGCCAGTTTCGCCCCGATACAGATGCCCAAGGGGAAGAAACTGAAAGCTATTGAACCGCCATTAGCGTCGTTGAAGCGATCTTGGCCAGCGCATTGGCCGGATTGGTCCTTGCGGTCCGGCGTCTCGCGATACTTCAAGCCCTGATCTTCGAAAGCCTGCTCGAGGTGCTCTCTGGTAACGGGCTTGCCACCCTGTTCCCCGCGCTGGCCCTGAAGCCGGTCCGGGGCCTGCCCTCGCGCCCGGTTGATCCGCAAGTGCTTGTGGCCTGACGTCGACATGTGCGACGCTCGCTGCAGCGAGGTAACGACGGGAGAAACACGAGATGGCGGATCGTGTAGTGGGACGGCTTGTGGGGAACCTCTTACTGGCGCTTTTGAACGCCACCTTGATCCTCGCCGCGCTCTGCCTTTGGTTCGCCTGGAGCGCCCTGTCGACAGCAGAGCGGGTTTCCGGACAGATCAGCGCCGCTGCGGAAACGGTTCTGCCCATGCGTGCCGAGATCGCCGGCCTGACTGAGGAGATCGCCGCTGCGCGGGCTGATCTGGCCGCACGCGACACAACGGGTGGTGCGAACATGTCGGCATTGGAGGCCCGCATCGCGGGCGTCGAGGCGCAACTGGCCGAACTGACCGCCGCCGTCAGCACGCTTGCCGCAGACCCGGAGGCCCTGATCGACCGGGCCGTTACCTCGGCTTTCGACGGGTTGGGCGAAACAGTCGCCAAGGCGATTGCGGGTCTGCGTGGGACGAGCCCCGCGCAATGACGCGAAATCACAGCAAGGGCGCGAAAAGCCGCGCGATCGGCGCGCCGTAGCGCACCCGCGCGGGCTGCGCCGACATCGGCTTTTCCAGCAAGGTCGCGTTGGCGAAATCATTTGCCAAGAACGCCTCGACCGAACGTGCGAACCCGTCGTCGAATCCCACCACCATCGCCTCGAAATTCAGGCGAAAGGACCGATTGTCCAGATTGGTGGTGCCGATGGCCGCCAGCGCATCGTCGACCAAAACGACCTTCTGATGCATGAAGCCGCGCTGATAGCGCCAGATCTGCACACCCGCCGCGCGCAGTTCGTCGAAATAGGCGAAGGCCGCAAGCCACGGGATGTGGTGGTCGATCACCTCGGGCACCAGAAGCCGGACATCGCGCCCGGCAAGCGCCGCATGTTTCATGGCCGTCAGAATATCGGTATCCGGCACACAATAGGGCGACGCGATCCAGACCCGTTCACGCGCTGCGGCGATGGCGGCGAAAAAGAACAGCGCCCCGGTTTCCATCTCGTCTGCCGGGCCGGTCGGCACAAGCAGCGCCGTCATATCGTCCTTGGCGATAGGGGCTTCCCAGTTCAGCTCCTGCGACAGCGTCTCAGCGGTGGCCCAATGCCAATCCTCAGCAAAGATCAGCTGGAGTTGCAGGACGACCGGGCCGTGCATTTCCAGATGCGTATCGCGCCAGTGGCCAAAGGTGGGATCGCGCCCCATGTACTCGTCGCCCACATTCAACCCGCCCGTGAAGCCCGTTCGCCCGTCCACCACCACGGTCTTGCGATGGTTGCGAAAATTGATCTGGAACCGTTGGCGAGGACGACGACCCTGGGAGGGGTCCGCCACCTTGACGCCGGCCGCGCGCAGGGCGTCCAGATACTCTTTCGGAAGCGACTTGCTTCCCACCGCATCGGCCATGAAGCACACCGTGACCCCACGTCCGGCGGCCTCAATCAACCGATCGCGGAACGCGCGCCCCAGGTCGTCGTCATGCACGATGAAGAACTGCACCAGCACGTAGCGTTCGGCCCCGTCGATAGCGGCGAATATCGCATCGAAACTGGAGGTTCCGTCGATCAACGGGATCAGCGCATTGCCCCGCACGCAAGGAAGCTCAGCGATCCTCTCGAACGGCGTCGGGTCGATCCGGGGCGGTGTGGCGGGGGCATGTTCGGCGGCGAGATCGCGCAGCCCCTCGATCACGCGATCGCTCGTCTTGCGCGATATGGCGTAGCCGCGATATCTGTGATGCCCGAGAAAAAGGTAAAGCAGAACGCCGATATACGGAGCCGAGAGGAGGAACACGACCCAGCCGACCGCGCCCTGAGGTGTCCGCGCGGATGTGACCGCCCGCCATGCGCAGTAGACGGCGGCGACCTGAAGTGCCGCACATGCCGACAGGATAACGGACCCGAGCATGACATCCCTCGTCGCTTTGAACCATGACTGCCTGTGTATAGATCATCCAATTGTGCAGTCCATCCTCGGCGGAAAGCGGGCGCGGTTGGATACAGCATCGCGTTTTCGATCGTCACCGCCGTCATCTCGGTGATCTTCGCAGCCTTCCTGATGGCCGAGCGGGAGCAGATTCCCTCCAAGGTCTTTGTCGCGTCAAAGAATAAGGCGCAGAAGGCTAAGGCGATGCGGGGCGTGATCGATTTCAACGAACAAAACAGTCGTATCTGACGGTCAGGACACTGATCAGCATGTTGGTCGTTCTCGTCTCATTCGCGGCCCTGTTGCCGAGACGGGGCGGAACACTGGAGGCTTCCCGACCGGTGGAACGGACCCGCTGATGCTCCAGACGCTTGCCCGCCCTGCAACGCCATGCAACAACATGGTAAGGTTTTCTCGCATGAAGGGCGGAGCATGGGCTTGCTGAGGTTTCTTCTCAAGACCGCCATCGTCGTGGCGCTTGTCATCGTCGCGCTGCGGCTGACGCATCCACTGCCGGACCTGCCCGCCGGGCAGCCCTCGGCGGCCGTTCCGGCCGACGCAGACACCCAACTGGGCGCGGCGCTCCTGCCCCTGACCGAGAAGCACGAAGGCCTCAGCGGGGTCGTGCCGCTGGCCGATGGGCGCGATGCACTGGCCGCACGGATCCTGCTTGCGCGCGCGGCGGAAGAAACGATCGACGTACAGTACTATATCTGGCAGACCGACACGACGGGCTGGCTGCTGCTCGAGGAACTAAGGGTGGCCGCCGAGCGCGGCGTGCGCGTTCGCTTGCTCCTCGATGACAATGGCATCCCCGGTCTCGACAACGTTCTGGCCGATCTCGACGCGATGGAAAATGTCGAGGTCCGTATCTTCAACCCCTTCACCATGCGCAGCCCCAAGCTACTGTCCTACGCATTCGATTTCTTCCGCCTGAACCGCCGGATGCATAACAAGTCGATGACGGTGGACGGGGTGGCAACCGTCATCGGCGGGCGCAACATCGGCGACATATATTTTGCTTATGGCGAGGGTACCGCCTATTTCGATTTCGACGCATTGGCGGTGGGGCCCGCAGCCTCGGATGTTGCGGACAATTTCGACGCATATTGGACCAGCGGTTCCTCCTATGACGCTGCCGACGTGCTGCCGCCCGCCGAAGCCGGGCTTGCGGAGATGGCCGCCGCTGTCGCCGAGGCCCAGAAAAGTTCACGCGGGTCGGATTACGCGGCGGCGCTCGATGACGCCCCCATCATGGCGCGTATTCTGGCGGGGCAAGACGTGCTGGAGTGGACCACCGTCACCCTGGTCAGCGACGACCCAGCCAAGGGACTTGGCCAGGCGGATGACGACGCGCTGCTCACAGGACAGCTTCCCAAGTTTTTGGGGCAGCCCAAGCGCAACCTCGACCTGGTGTCCGCCTACCTGATCCCCAGTGAGGCTGGCACAGCGCTCATCGAGGGGTATCTGGCCGAAGGGATCAAAACCCGGCTGGTGACCAATTCGCTCGAGGCAACGGATGTCCCGGTGGTTCACAGCGCCTGGATGGGATACCGCGACCGGCTGGTGCGGGCGGGTGCCGAGATACTGGAATTGCGCGCCCGGCCCGACATGCCCGAGAGCACGTCGCTCACGCACATACTGACCGGGTCGCAATCCAGCCTGCATGCCAAGACCTTCGCCATCGACGGCGAACGCGTCTTCATCGGATCATTCAACTTCGATCCGCGCTCGGCCTCGCTGAACACCGAAATGGGGTTCCTGATCGAAAGTGCTGACATCGCGGCATCCATCTCAGGCGCACTAGACCGGCAGGAGACCTTCTATCGCCTGTCGGAAGGTCCGCAAGGTGAGATCGAATGGTCCCAGATCACACCGGGCAGCGAACCACGGGTCTGGTCCCACGAACCCAACACAACCGCATGGCAACGCGGACTCGTGCGCTTCATGAGCTTCCTGCCCGTCGAATGGGTGCTGTGATCTTTGGGGCGGCAGCCTGAGCCTTAGCGGAAATATACCGCTGTCAACTCGGCCAATATCTGCCCGCTATCGTCGATCAACCGCAACTCGGTGCTCTTGTGCTGATAGCGGCTGGTCAGGGCGATGACGTCTTGTAGCCGCCGCTCGAGTGCGTCGAGGGTCGGCGGACAGGCCATGCGGGTCGCGATTGGCGCCGCGAACGTCATTGAGTCCGGCCCCGCGTCGTAGCTTCCTGAAAACCGGTTGCAGCCGACACTCGCGGCGAACCCTGCGTCATCGCCTTCGAAAAAGCCCAGATGCGGCTCGCGTATTCCCGGCGATGCGATTCCGGTTTATCCAATCAGCGTATCAAACCGCCAAAACGTATCTGTAAGCGCGGCTTGACCCGATGGCGTCTCGCACTGCCGCGCAGGATCCGTTTCGATAAGCCGACCAACGACCAATGCTCCCCAATTGCCGGCGGCCTGCGCTCCTTGCATCATCAACGTCGCTTCAACACGGGTAAACAGAGGCGCGCCAGGCTCGGTGGACTCGGCCCAGTAGCTGCTGGCCAAGCCGTCATACCCCGCTCGACCAAGAATACGATAGGAGCGCTCGGTCAAACAATCCTCAAAGGTGGCCACGTCGCCAAAGAGGCGGACCATACCGGACATGAAAACGCCCTCAATATCTGTTGGATCAAAGGTACCGTCGCTCGTCAGCTCGCAGTTCAAATCGGACTCGATCAAGTTACCGTCAAAATCGATTTGCCGCACGCGGCCTTGGGCCATGGCCTGCCATTACAAAGGTATCTCCGACGCGCCATGCAGGAAGACGGTCGGTCGCCCATGGTCGGTAAACCAACGCCCGATTTCATCCCTTTGATTGTCACCGTCTGCGTCCAGCCCGGCGCCGATGGCGGCGGTGAATTGAAACGAATGCCCGTCGATGGACCAGCCCGAACGGTATCGTGTCATGAGATTGATGTTGTTCTCAGAAACGCCGCGCCCGGGAAGTGCCGGGAAATAACCGCCAGACGCAGGAGCGTATCATGTCGGTCTTCCCTGGGCACCGACAGGCCTTCAACCCTCGCAGCGGCCGCCCCTGTCATCGCGCACTCTGTCATGACGGGTCGTGGCTTTCGTTACGCACCGTCGTTCCCGGACAACTGTTTGAACACGTAGAGCGGCAAGAGGATCGACGCCAGAAGGCTTCCGAGCCAGACCAGTAACGTGGCGGCCAGCCAGTGGGCGATGCCGCCGATCTGCATGCCGCTCATCATGATATCGGTCGCGAACAGGCCGACCGATATCGTCACCAGCGCGATCGCGCCCATCAGTTGCGGGACGTTCTTCATGGACATCTTCACGATCAGGGGGCCAAGGACCGTCTGGACCAGCGAAAAGATCGCCACGGCGACAACGAATGACAGCGGGCCGATCACGAAACCCGGCAAGAGGATGATCGCGACAAGCAGACCGATCGCGTTCGCGGCGAGATCGGCGACAGTGGAAATCAGGAAACTGACCAAGACAGTGCCTCCGGGTTCAGGGCCGATTAAGTATTGGGGCGAATGATGACTTCGACCCTGCGGTTCAGCTGGCGGCCTTCGGGCGTGCTGTTGCTTGCCACGGGCTGGGTTTCGCCGCGGCCGATCGCGCGCACGCGCCCGGGCGCGACCCCCTGGAGAACCAGCACGGCGGTCACCGCCTCGGCCCGGCGTTCAGACAGGGTCTGGTTGTACCCGTCCGACCCGGTCGCGTCGGTATGTCCAGTGACCGCCACGGTACTGTCTGGATACTCGATCAGGTTACGCGCCACGGCGCGCAGATCGGACTGTACCGAAGGCTGGACAGTGGCGTTGTCGGAGGCGAAAAGCAGACCGCCGGGCATCGTCACGCGCAGGAACTCGCCCGTGTTTTCCACGATGATCCCGTCGTTCTCCAGCGATGACCGAAGGTCTTCCGCCTGCTGGTCCAGAATAGACCCGATCATGCCGCCGGCCATCGCTCCGGCGGCAGTCCCCAGTGCCGCATTGCGCGCGCGGTCTTCGTCATCGGAAGTAGCGCCAAGAAACCCTCCGAGCACTCCGCCCGCGATGGCTCCGCTTTGCTGTCGTTCACCGGTTCCCTCGCACCCAGTCAGAACGAGTGCCGAGGCGGTCGAGAGGAGCAGGAGTCTGGATTGCAATTTCATCATGCGTCCTTGCAGTTTCGGTATCCGAGAGATCACCGGTCATCAGGCGTTCAGAATACGCGCTTTTTGCGTGCCGAATTCTTCTTCGGTCAGGATGCCTTGCGCCTTGAGCGCAGCAAGCTTTTCGAGTTCGGTCGCAGGTGAGGTGCCTGCCATGCTGCGGATGTAGTCCCTCTGGGTATCCTCGAACTGTTTCACCGACTCCCGCTGGTTTTCGTGCATCCGGTCGCCACGCACGATGATGTAGGCCATAACGCCGAGCCACGGGATCAGGATGATGAACAGAACCCAGAGCGCCTTGGACATGCCGCCGATATCACGGCTCCTGAACACATCGGCCAGCACCGATATCACCACCCAGATCCAGGCCAGCATCAGGAACAGCCAAAAAATCGACCAGAAGATATCGAAAAACCCAATTGTTTCTTCCATTGTTTATTCCCTTGTATTCTTTATCCAAACAGGCGGAATGCCCGCGATTTTTTCAGGATTCATTAAAGACGCGGCGCCGCATGCCTCACTGCGTTTCGTCCATGGGCTGCAGGCTGGATTCGATCGCCGATGAAAGCGCATTCCATGCCGCCACCAGACCGGTGTTCAATTCGTCCCACGCGGTGTCCGCGCCGGCCTGAAGCGTGCCCACCCGCTCAGCCAGACCGACCAAAGCGGACTGAAGCTCGGCCAGTCTCGCATTTGCGTCGTCCCGCGCGGCGTTAGTCATCTCCGCCCATTCCTCGCGCATCTCTCGCTGACGCGCGGCGATGGCAGCATCCAGTTCGTCAAGCGCCGCGCGCGCGTCATCGATCGCCGCTTCCCGCTGGGCTTCGGAATAGGCCGCGATCGCCTCCATCGCTTCGGCGACTTGGGCCCGCACCTCTTCGAGTGCCGCCTTCTGATCCGTCTGCGCAGCGAGCGGACCGGCAAGGCCCAGGGCGACGCATGCTACCATCACGATCTTCGCGAGAGCAGCGGGTTTCTGCGGGAATGACATTCGCGTTTCCTCCGATTGCGTTTTCATCCGGGAACACCTGGCGTCTCGGGCACATTGAGCAGCCTGTGAATGACAGCCCCCAGGGCCGCCCCGACCAGAGGCGCCGCCCAGAACACCCAAAGTTGCGACAGAGCACCGGTTTCGGCGAACATCGCCACTGCCGTGGAACGCGCCGGATTGACCGAAGTGTTCGAGACGGGGATCGAAATCAGGTGGATAAGCGCAAGCCCCAGCCCGATGGCGATCGGTGCAAAGCCGGCAAGAGCGCTGCGTGACGTTACGCCAAGTATGATAACGAGAAACGCCGCCGTCAGCACAACCTCGATCAGGATCACCGACACCAGCCCGTAGCCGCCCGGCGACAACACGCCATAGCCGTTTGAGGCGAAACCGCCTGCCGTCCAATCCGGGGCGCCCGAGGCGATCACGAAAAGAGCCCCGGCGCCGGCAAGGCCGCCCAGAACCTGAGCGATCCAATATTTGACCATCTCGCCCCAGCCGAACTCTCCGGCCACCGCCAGGCCCAGCGACACCGCCGGGTTGAAATGGCCACCGGAAATATGGCCCACCGCATAGGCCATCGTCAGCACTGTCAGGCCGAAGGCAAGCGAAACGCCGACGAACCCGATCCCCAGTTCCGGGAATCCGGCTGCGAGAACGGCACTGCCGCACCCTCCGAAGACCAGCCAAAATGTTCCGAAAAACTCCGCCGTGAACTTATTCATTTTTTCAATTCCGTCTTTTTCATAAGCGGTCCGCCGATGCATCAGCGGTCTGCCGATGCATCCGAAACCCGTAAGTCAAATGATTGCCGGGACTCTTTTTTGGCCCCAAAAAATTTGAGGAAGCTAATATCAGAGAATCGCACAGCATTGTTCCGCGGTGCACATTGGGGAAAATATTTCTAAAGGATGGGCGGGCATGCTGGATGGAATGGGATGGCTTTCACACGCCCCCGCCGAACTGAAGACCGAGGTGGCGCGGCGCTGCGACAGCATCACGATGCGCGAGGCGAGCACGATCTACCGCGTCGCAGACCCCGCCGGTGGGATTTTCGGGGTGGTGTCGGGACGGTTCGATGTGCATTTGCCCAATTGGGGCGGCGAGCGTTCACTGGCGCATGTCCTTGGTCCGGGGTGGTGGATCGGTGACATGGCCGCCATTACGGGTGAAGAGCGCCTTCTCGAGGTCTGGGCGCAGGCCAATACGGTGTTGGTGCGTCTCAGCCGGGCCGAGATTGGGCGCATCTGCGACAAGTTTCCCGCGATGTATAAATGCCTTTTGGCGATGATGGCCGCAAATATGCGGACGCTCATCCAAACGGTGGAGAACCTAGGTCAGACCGATCCCGCCAGCCGTGTCGGCGCATGCTTGCTTCGACTCAACCGGACCGGCCTGGGCTGGGAGGGTCGGCTTCCTGTCACGCAGGAGGAAATTGGCATCATGGCAAGACTTTCACGACGCACCACAAACGCCGCCCTCAATGCATTGGAAGCCTCGGGCACAGTGCGCTTGCGCTACCGGGAAGTCGAAATCCTTGACCGCCACAGTCTGCACACACTTGTCGAAGACCTGGATTTTCGCCGCCAAGCCTGAAGCTGCAGGGGAGCGGATAAACAGGAAACTGTTTCCGCAGGCTGTAGAAGATTTCGCCATTGCGCAGTTCCTCTCTGAACCGGGCATTGAAGCGCTCGCAGTATCCGTTCTCCCAAGGCGACCCTGGCTCGATGTAGGCTGACCTGGCTCCGACAACTGCCATCCGGTCGCGTACCTTCTGGGCGATTAAATCCGGGCCGTAGCAGCTTGGGAAGAAGCGCTTGTTTAAGGTTATGGCCACGCGCGCAGCCCGCAAATAGGGCAGCGGGTGGTCATAACCGGGTCTCAGGTCTCAACAGTCGTTTTGCATAAAGAACAGCGCTGAGGAAACCGGCCATGACCGCCATCTATTCTACCGCTTCGACCTTGCTGGTTGCTATCGACATTTCCAAACACCGACACGAGGTCCTGATTGGCATCCCGGGCAAGAAGCGCCGTCACCGATTGATGATCACGAACACGCTGGAGGATTTCCGACGTCTGGTCGCCACTCTTTCCGCCCACGAGCTGCCCCTGCGGATCGGGTTCGAGGCAACCGGAAATTATCATCGACCCGTGGCCCGGCCCGAGGGGCGCACTCCACTGGTATGAACCAGAAACGGCTAAATAGCTGCTTGGGCTGTCAATGGGCGTTCAATACTGACCCATGTTCAGCATTTAAATTTGACCCACCCTATGCGGTGCAAAGCCCCCAGGCGGACCGCCCTCACAGAGCGAGTCCGTCTGCGGGCTTTGCTTGCGCGACGTTTATGTTTTTCTGCGTCGCTTGCCTTGTGCGAACCGGTATGACGTGTTGCCGGTTTCGATGATCACACAATGATGAGCTACGCGGTCCAGAAGCGGGGTTGTCATTTTGGCATCGCCGAAGACCGAGACCCAGTCTCCGAACTCCAGATCGGTGGTGACAATGACACTGGTCTTCTCATAGTGCTTGCTGACCAGACGGAACAGCAATGCGGCGCCGGACTGCCGCCATCGCGGATCGCCTGATCGGCCGGTCCGGCGCATAGGCTGAGGCTGTCGCCCGCGATGCGCTCGGGCGGATGTTCGCAAGAGGGCCGAGGGGCATCTGCGCCATGCTCAAGAGACGGCGCTCGAGATCGTCAGTGACGTCCGCGCCCAGATCACGGAATTAGCGGAGAGGTTGATGGTGTTACGCGAAATGCACGAAGGGGCCTTGACGCATTTGGAACAGAAATGCCCCATTGGCAGTCTTCGAGATAGCTCGGAGCTGATTGACAAAAGAATCGCGCTCTCATGTAGTTGAGCATGAACGCGTTTGTAGGTTGGTAGGCCGAGAAGCGGCAGACACTCGGTTCTTACGCCATGAAAAGAACAAAACCTACCGGGGCGAATTCTCAAGAATCTGAATTTTTGAAGGTTATGGTAGCGGAGGAGGGACTTGAACCCCCGACACGCGGATTATGATTCCGCTGCTCTAACCACCTGAGCTACTCCGCCAGAACGAGGCGGTAGGTATGACAGGCCGTGCGTTGCGTCAAGGCGAAAAAACCGGATTCTCGCGGGCGTGTCAGCCGCCGGGAAGGAGCGGCTCGATCTCGCGGGTGATGCGCGACGCGCCGGGCTTGACCACCGATCCCCAGGTTCCCGCAACGCTGCCATCGGGCGCAATCAAGATCTTGTTGAAGTTCCAGGCCGGCTGGAACCCGGCGGTTTCGGATACCCAGCGATAGAAGGGATGCGCACCCGCCCCGCGCACATGGGTGATGGTGGTCATAGGCAGGTCGAGCCCGAAATTCACTTCGCAGAACTCGGCCACCTCGGCGTCGCTGGCAAGTTCCTGTTTGAAATCCTGCGAGGGCACCGCCAGCACCACCAGCCCGCGGTCGCGGTAACGGTCATAAAGCGCTTGAAGCCCGTCATACTGGGGCGTGAAGCCACAACGCGAAGCGGTATTGACCACCAGCACCGGCTGACCACGCCAATCGGCAAGCAAGAGCGTGCCGCCGTCGATCGACTCGAAGCTCACGTCGGGCGGCGCGGCAAGGGCGGGCGCGGCCAGAAGCGCGACCAGCAGGGCGAGGGCCGCATGAAGGCGGCGAAACAGGGACGTCATGGCTTTCATCCTCCGCAAGGGTCGGAAGAAAGGTAGCACGCGGCGAAGACGGGTCCAGAGGTGACTTGTATCCGCGCTGGGGCTGACGCATCTTCGGCGCCATGACACAGGACACAGATGGAAACCTCATGGATGCGCTTGGCGCCATTGTCGGCGCGGCGCATGTGATCACCGGCAAGGATGCCGAACCCTGGTCGCGCGAATGGACAGGGCATGCACGCTGGACGCCGCTGGCGGTGGTGCGCCCCGCCACCACCGACGAGGTCGCGCAGATCGTGCGCCTGGCCAATCGCAGCGACACCCCGATCGTGCCGGTTTCGGGCAATACCGGGCTGGTCGAGGGCACCTGTGGCGAGGGCGCGATCATGCTGTCGCTGGACCGGATGTCGGCAATCCGCGAGGTCCGCCCCGAAGCGCGCATCGCCATTGTCGAGGCGGGTGCGATCCTGTCGCGCATCCATGATGCGGTCGAGGAACACGGGCTGATCTTTCCGCTTTATTTCGGTGCGCGCGGCTCGGCGATGATCGGCGGCGCGCTTTCGACCAATGCGGGCGGGTCCAACGTGCTGCGCTATGGCAGCACGCGGCATCTGTGCCTTGGCATCGAGGCGGTCTTGCCCAATGGCGAGATCGTCGATTTGATGAGCGAGCTGCACAAGGACAATTCCGGCTATGACCTGCGCGATCTGCTGATCGGAGCCGAGGGCACTTTGGGCATCATCACCGCCGCCGTGATCAAGCTTCATCCCAAGCCGCTGGCCTATGCGACGGCCATGGTGGCGGTGGCGTCGCTGAATGACGGGCTGGCACTGTTGAACCGGCTGCAAAAGGAAAGTGGCGGGGCGGTCGAGGCGTTCGAGTTCATGCCCGGCCTGTTCATGGATGCCTATCTGGAACGCCACCCCGAAGCGCGCGCGCCCTTTGAGGCGCGCCATGACGTGAACATCCTTGTAGAACTGGGCGCGCTGGCGCCCCGCGACGCCACCCCCGGCCCTGACGGGCAGACCCCGGTGGCGGCCCAGCTGGAAGAGGTGCTGACGGGTCTCTTCGAGGAGGGCGCGTTGCTGGATGCGGTAGTGGCGCAATCCGACACGCAGCGCCGCGAAATGTGGGCGCGGCGCGAGGCCTCGGCCGAAGTGGCGCGGCTGCGCCCGGATGTGATCGACAACGATGTGGCGGTGCCGCTGGACAAGATGCAGGTTCTGCATGAGCGCATCACCGCGCGGGCGATCGAGCTGGACCCCGGGTTGAAGCCGATCTGTGTCGCGCATCTGGGCGATGGCAACCTGCATTTCGCAGGCTGGCCCGCCAGTCAGGACCCGGCGGTTCACAAGGCGATCAAGGCCGCAGTGGACCAAGAAGCCGTGCGCCTTGGCGGCACGTTTTCCGCCGAACACGGGATCGGGCTGGCCAAGCAGCCGGCGATGCGGCGGTTCAAGAACCCCGCCGCGCTGGCGGCGATGCGGGCGATCAAGCAGGCGCTTGACCCCAATGGCATCATGAATCCGGGCAAGGTGCTGCCCGGAGAAGACCGCGATTAAGTCAGCTGCGCCAGTCGAAGAAACCGGGGCCGGCGCGCTCCAGCAACTTTGCGCCCATCTCTCGGCCAAGGGCGGCGCCGTCCTCGACAGGGGCGCTTTGGTCGTCTTCCAGCGCCTCGCTGCCATCGGGGCGAAGCACCTGCCCGCGCAGGCGCAAGGTGCCGCCGTCGATCTCGGCCAGACCGGCGATCGGGGTTTCGCAAGACCCGTCGAGTGCCGCCAGAAAGGCCCGTTCGGCTGCAAGCCGCTGGCCGGTATGGGCATCATGGATCGCCGAGAGCATGTCGGCGGCACATGTGTCATCGGCGCGCCGCTCGATGCCGATGGCGCCTTGGGCGACAGCGGGCAGCATTTCCTCGGGTGCGATGGCGGCGGTGGCCACATCGGCGCGCCCGAGCCGGTTGAGCCCGGCCATGGCCAGAAAGGTACAGGCGGCGACGCCCTCATCGAGCTTGCGCAGACGCGTCTGGACGTTGCCGCGAAATTCCACCACCTCAAGATGCGGATAGGCCACCAACACCTGCGCAGCACGCCGCAGCGACGAGGTGCCGACCTTGGCGCCCGCCTCCAGATCGGCGAGCCCGCCTACATGGGGCGACACGAAAGCGTCGCGCACATCCTCGCGGGGAAGATAGGTGTCGAGGAACAGCCCCTCGGGCTGAAGAACCGGCATGTCCTTCATAGAATGGATGGCCATGTCGATCTCGCCCTTCAGCAGGGCCTCTTCGATCTCGCGGGTGAACAGGCCCTTGCCGCCGATCTCCTTGAGGGGGCGGTCGATGATCCGGTCGCCGGTGGTCTTGATCACCACGATCTCGAAGGCGTCCTGCGCCAGGTCGAAGGCCGCGGCCAGCCGGTCGCGGGTTTCATGGGCCTGCGCGAGCGCCAGCGGCGAGCCGCGGGTGCCCAATTTCATCGGGGTGTCGGGTGTCGGCAAATCGCGTGTCATGGCGGTGGTTTAGCCATGTCCGAAGGCTCTGACAAGCGCAGGGTGCTTGACATTATGACGCCGGGGGGCGACGACCAGCACAAACGGAGGATGACATGGCCGCCCAGAAGACAATCCTGAGAGCCCTTGCCGGTGAAACGCTGGAGACACCGCCGATCTGGATGATGCGCCAGGCCGGGCGGTATCTGCCGGAGTATCGCGCGACGCGCGAGAAGGCGGGAGATTTCCTTTCGCTGTGTTATAACAGCGAGTTGGCGACCGAGGTCACGCTGCAGCCGATCCGCCGATACGGCTTTGACGGTGCGATCCTGTTTGCCGATATTCTGCTTGTTCCCCAGGCACTTGGTGCCGATCTGTGGTTTGTCACGGGGGAAGGGCCGCGCCTGTCGACGATCACGGAGCAAGCCGGGTTCGACGCGCTGAAGCCGTCCAGCGACATCCACGAAACGCTGTCCCCGATTTACCAGACCGTGCGCAACCTTTCAGGCGCGCTGCCCGCCGAGACGACGCTGATCGGATTCGCCGGTGCGCCCTGGACGGTGGCGACCTACATGATCGCCGGTCGCGGCACCCCGGACCAAGGCCCGGCCCATGCCTTGAAGGCTGAAAACAAACCACTTTTCGACGCGCTGATGGAGCGTCTGACCGAGGCCACGATCGAGTATCTCTCGGCGCAGATCGAGGCGGGCGCGGAATGCGTCAAGCTGTTCGACAGCTGGGCCGGGTCGCTGAAAGGTGAAGATTTCGACAATTACGCGACCGCTCCCGCAAAACGCATCATCAAGGAGCTGAAAGCGCGCCATCCGGGCATCCCGATCATCGCCTTTCCGCGCCAGGCGGGCGACAAGTACATAGGATTCCACGAGGAAACCGGCGCCGACTGCGTGGCGGTAGATGATTCCGTCAGCCCCGAATGGGCCGCCGAGCATATCCAGGTTTCCGGCTGCGTTCAGGGGAATCTCAAGTCAAGTCATATGGTTACGGGGGGCGACGATCTGGTGCGCGAGACGAAGCGAATCGTCGAGGCGTTCCGCAACGGGCCGCATATCTTCAACCTTGGCCACGGCATCACGCCCGACGCGGACCCCGAGAACGTGCAGCTGATGATCGACACCGTCCGCGGCGCTTGAGCGCGTACAAAACGTCCGTTTTGTACGCCGGTTTTGTACCCAAAACCGCGCCAGACGCCCGAGATTTGTACAGAACCCCGATCGCGGGGCGGCGCGCGCATCGCTCGGGCGTTGTTAACCCTCTTGTCCCATCCTGCCCGGATCACGAATGCAGGAGGCACAAGAAAGATGTTCACCGAGCTTCCCATCACCCGGTTTCGCGCACAGCTGAGACCCTGGCTGGATCATCAGCTGGCCAGCGGCGACCGGCTGGTCCTGACGCGCCACGGCCAGCCCATCGGCGCGCTGGTCAGCATGAAGGATTTCAATGCGCTGGAAGAGGTCGAGCGCCATCGCGAGGAATTTCTGGAAGAGCGCCATGCCGAGCGCATGCGCGAATTCAGGGCGCTGAAGGCGGGCCGGTTGTAGCGCGCCCGGCCCCCTTGTCCCGCGCGAAACACGAAGGCGCGCGCCCGGTCGGGGCACGCGCCTTGCGCCTGGTTTCACCGATGGCTCAGTCGAGGCCCATGCAATTGGCGTAATAGGTCACCGTGGCGGGCCAGTCGCTGAAGATGCCGACGATCCCGGCATCCTGATGCAGCGCGCGCAGGATGTTGAAGTAATCCGCGTCGCTGTCGGTCGCATCCGCGACCGACTGGAAATACCAGCCACCGCCCGAGGTGAGCGGGCCGGAGCGTTCCAGCGTCCAAGTGATGAGCGAAAGCCCGGCTTCGCGGGCGGCAAGCGCATAGGCGGAGGCGGTGTAATCGCCATCCTTGGGCGTGACCAGCATGTTCATCGAAGGGGCCAGGTAATTGACGCCCTGATCCTTGAGCGCGGCGAAATCATGTTGCCATGTTTCGGGGTCCTGTTCGTCAAACCCGTCATGCCACTGGACAAGATAGACCGCCTGCGCGCCGAAATCGGGTTCGTTTTCGATCCAGTAGAGCACATCGTCGAGGTTGAAGCTTTGGGCCCAGACATCCGAGGCGGGGATGCCGGCGGCTTTGTATTCGTCGATCATCTTCTGGGCGTAGTCGGCCTGGCTGAAGCCATCATGAGGCATGTCGACCGAGGGGCTTTTGAGTTCCGGTGTGAACTTGGCACCGAGCGATTTGAACAGTTCGATCGACTCGGCATGGGTCATGAGCGTGCCGCCTTGCGTGGCGTAAAGATCGGTACGCCAGCCCGCGGTGCCGTTCATGTAATCCGCGACCGTGGCGGCCGATGTGTCGGCGGCGTCCATCTTGCCGGTGAGGCTGCGATACTGGTCGAGCGTGATCTCGGAGGTGCGGCACTCGGCCTTGGCGGGTTCATCGCCCGAGGCGGGGGCGAAGGGCATGACGCATGTGTCTGCCAGGTCCGAGGCCAGGATATCGGTGGTGGTATGCAAATCGTTCTGCGCGTGGCGGCAGACCAGCTCGTGATCGGCGGTGAAGGTCACGTCGCATTCAAGAATGCCCGCGCCCATGCGCGCCGCGGCGCGGTTCGACTCGACCGTATGTTCGGGAAACATCATCGGCGCGCCACGGTGACCGATCGAGAATTGCGATACCTTGGGGGTCTGCCCGAGACAGGCGCTGAGCGTGTCCTTGAGCGCGCCATCCTGCATCCGGTCGATCAGGTAGGCGGGGCGCGGCCCGTAGGTCAGCTGGTCGGTGGCGGTCGCGGCGGTGGCGGTGAGGCCAAGCGCCACGGCCAGGGCGGTGTGTGTCGGAATACGCATCGAGTCCCTCTTGTGCATATGTGGGTGATGCGCCGACATAAACCTGCGGCGTTCAACGCGGGTGTGACGGTTTCGCCAATCTTGTGTGACAGTCCGGCGCGTGGGCCTTGGGCGCGTCGAGTGGCGCAGGGTCACGCGGCACAGGGTCGGGGCCGCCACGGCAGACCCGGTCGCGCCCCTGTTCCTTGGCGCGGTAGAGGGCGGCGTCAGCGGCACGAATGGCCATTTCGATCCGGCGCGGATCGGTCAGCGAGGCGACCCCGAAACTGGCGGTGACGCGCACCGCGCGCGCACCGATCCGGAGCGGCGTGTCGCGGATCGTGGCGCGCAGCCGTTCGGCCACCCGCAGCCCGCTCGACAGCCCCGTGCGCGGCAGGAGGATGACGAATTCCTCGCCCCCGAAACGCGCCACCAGATCGCCCGCGCGGCAGTGGTTCATCAGCCGTTGCGCCACCTGTTGCAACGCCGCGTCGCCGCCGGGATGGCCGAACCTGTCATTCACCGATTTGAAATGGTCGATATCCGCCACGATCAGCGTCATCGGGCCACGCGCCATGGCGGCGGCGCGCGCATGAAAGCTGTCACGCGTCTGCGCGCCGGTGAGGGAATCAAAGCTGACCGCCTGCGACAGGCGTTGCGCAAGGCGCTGCGTTTCCGCCATGCGGATGCCAAGCAGATAGACCAGCGGCGCGGCCAGCATCCCCGCGACCGCAGCCGAGACCGGCAACGTCTGCATCAACAGGTCGCGCGGCGTCATCACCGCATGCAATGCCAGCGTGCCCAGCACGACCCCGGTCACCGTCACGGCGGTGAACAGCCGGACATCGTTGCGGGTCTTGAGCAGAAATCGCATCGGGTCATCCATTGCTTGGGTTCGGGTCAGAATGGCGCGCAGGGGTTAACAAAGCCTCAGCCCGCGCCCGGCGAGCGCGCTCAATTTGGCGCAAATCTTCACCTTGGCGTGACGGGGCGGTCACATATCTGGCCGCGGGCGCGGCAAGCCCCTACCCTTGAGGAGCACAGCAATGAAAGGGCGCGCCATGTCGAGCGAACGATTCACCTTCACCGGCCATTCCGGCGCGGCCTTGGCAGCGCGGCTCGACATGCCGCAGGGGCCGCATCTGGCGACGGCGGTGCTGGCGCATTGTTTCACCTGTTCCAAGGACAGCCACGCCGCAAGGCGCATTGCCGCGAGGCTGGCGGCGGCGGGCATTGCGGTGCTGCGCTTCGATTTCACCGGGCTCGGGCAATCGGAGGGCCAGTTCGCGCAGACTTCCTTCACGTCGAATATTGATGACCTGGTGCTGGCCGCAGAGGCGCTGGAGGCGCGCGGCATGGCGCCGGGACTGTTGATCGGGCATTCGCTGGGCGGTGCGGCGGTGCTGCGCGCGGCGCGAAAGATCGACAGCGTCAAGGCGGTGGTCACGCTGGGCGCGCCGTTCGATCCGGGCCATGTGCTGCATAATTTCGGCGATGCGCTGGAGCGGATCGACGAAGAGGGCAGCGCCGAGGTCGATCTTGGCGGGCGCCCGGTCCGGGTGGGCCGGGATTTCGTGCAAAGCGTGCGGGCCGAGGACCTGGAGAAGGATATCGCCGGTCTGGGGCGCGCGCTGCTGGTGCTGCATGCGCCGCGCGACGGGGTGGTCGGGATCGAGAATGCCGGCCGGATCTTCGCGGCGGCGAAACACCCCAAAAGCTTTGTCACGCTGGATGATGCCGATCACCTGATCAACGGCGCGAGCGACGCCGAATATGCCGCCGGGGTGATCGCCGCATGGGCGGCGCGCTACCTCGATCTGCGCGCCCCTGCCCCGCCCCCCGGCGCCCCCGAGGGCGTGGTGCGCGTAAGCGAGGCCGACCCGGACGGGTTCCTGCAGGACATCCAGTCGGGTCCGCGCCATCACCTGCTGGCGGATGAGCCCGAGGCCTATGGCGGCACCGGGCAGGGCATGTCGCCTTACGGGTTCCTGGCAGCGGCGCTGGGGGCCTGCACCTCGATGACGATCCGCATGTATGCGCGGCGCAAGGGTTGGGCGCTGGACCACGTGAGCGTCGAGGTGAACCACGACAAGGTCCACGCGCAGGATGCCGGGACCGGGACCGACGAAAAGGCCGACCGCTTCACCAGGGCCGTGCGGCTGGAGGGCGATCTGGACGACGAGCAGCGCGCCCGCCTGATGGAGATCGCTGACCGTTGCCCGGTGCATCGCACGCTGGAGCGGCGCTCGGAGATCGTGACCGAGGCAGCGGAGGGATGAGGCGCGACCGGCAGGACCAAACCCCGCTTGCCACAGCGTCCGAATCCGGGTTCAAGGGCTTGTGCAGCGAAACGAAAGGCAAGCCATGACCACCTGGATCACCATCTGCGACACCTGCAAGCGCGACGATTGGAACGCCGAGACCGATCAGCGCACGCATGGCGAGGACATGGCCGAACTGGTGGAAAAACACGCTGCCGGACGGGGCGTGAAAACGCGGCGGGTCTCGTGCCTGATGGGCTGCGCGCATGGCTGCAACATCGCCATTCAGGCTGAAGGCAAGCTGGCCTATACGCTGGGCCGCTTCACGCCGGATGACGCCTCGGCCGCCGCCATCGTCGATTATGCCGAGCTTCACCGCGAAAGCGACAGCGGCCAGGTGCCCTATCGCCAGTGGCCCGCCGGGGTGAAGGGACATTTCGTGACCCGCCACCCGCCGCTGCCCGACGCCGACACCAAAGCCGAAACCGAAGCCGAAGGCTGACACGGATGGGCGGCCAAGCGCGCGATCACGGCGGGGGGCTCGATGCGGCGGTCGCGCGCCATGGCGGCGCGCGCGCGGGCTGGATCGACCTTTCAACCGGGATCAACCCGCTGCCCTATCCGGTGCCGCCCCTGCCCGACGACACCTGGAGCGCCCTGCCCGACAGCGCCGCGCATGCCGCACTTGAAAGCGCCGCGCGCAGTCATTGGGATGTGCCCGAGGATGCGGCGATCCTGGCCGCGCCGGGGGCCTCGGCGCTGATCGCGCGGCTGCCCGCGCTGACCGGGGCGGCAAGAGTGCATATCGCAGCACCAACCTATAACGAACATGCCGCCGCCTTCGCGGCGCATGGCTGGGAGGTGACCGAAAGCGCAGCCGCCAAGGATGTCGCGGCGCGGGTGATCGTCAATCCCAACAACCCCACCGGCGCTTGGCACGGCGCGGAGGCGCTGGGCGCGCCCTTGACCATCGTGGATGAAAGCTTTGCCGATATTCGCCCCGCAGGCTCGCTGATTGCCCATGCGGGCGAACCGGGCGTGATCGTGCTGAAAAGTTTCGGCAAGTTCTGGGGACTCGCCGGCTTGCGACTGGGCTTTGCCATCGGCGCGCCGGACCTGATTGAAAGGCTGGGTGAATGGCTGGGGCCGTGGCCGGTCTCTGGCCCTGCACTGGCGGTGGGCGAGCTGGCGCTGCTTGACACGGATTGGGCGGCGCGCACGCGCGTCCGGCTGGAACGCGACGCGGAGCGCCTTGATGCGCTGATGAACAAGGCGGGCGCAGAGGTGACGGGGGGCTGTGCGCTGTTCCGGCTCTACCGGGTCGAGAACGCCGCCAGATGGCAAGAGCGTCTGGCGAAACACCATATCTGGAGCCGGCGCTTTCCCTATGCCGATGACTGGCTGCGGCTGGGCCTGCCCGCGCCGGGCGCATGGGACAGGCTGGAGGCGGCAATATGAGCGGTGCGGGAATCCTGGCGCTGGCGATGCTGCTGGATGCGGCGCTGGGCGAGCCGCGCTGGATTTGGCAGCGGGTGCCGCATCCGGCAGTCTTGATGGGGCGGGCGGTGGCCTGGCTTGAGGCAAGGTTGAACCGTGGCGGTGCCCGGCGCCTGAAGGGGATCGCGGCGCTCGTGCTGCTTTGCGCGGGCGCGGTGCTGACCGGGATGGTTCTGGGCCTGTTCGGCTGGCCGGTGGAAGTGATCGCAGCCGCCGTGCTGCTGGCGCAGCGCAGCCTGGTCGATCATCTGCGCGCGGTGGGCGACGGGCTGCGGCTGTCGCTGGACGCGGGCAAGCGCGCGGTGGCGATGATCGTGGGGCGTGATACTGCCGCCATGCAGCCCCCCGACGTGGCGCGCGCGGCGATTGAATCGGGCGCCGAGAACCTGAGCGACGGGGTGATCGCCCCGGCCTTCTGGTTCCTGGTGGCGGGACTGCCGGGGCTGTTTCTTTACAAGGTGGTCAATACCGCCGATTCGATGATCGGCTATCGCAATGCGCGTTATGAAAGCTTCGGCTGGGCGGCGGCACGGCTGGATGATGTGCTCAACGTGATCCCGGCGCGGCTGACGGCGGGGCTGATCGCGCTGACCCATGGGCTATTCAGCTGGAAGGCGTTGGCGGCGGATGCAAGGCTGCACCGTTCGCCCAATGCCGGCTGGCCCGAGGCGGCGATGGCCCGCGCGCTGGGCGTGGCGCTGGCGGGGCCGCGATCCTATGATGGCGCGATGCGCTATTTCCCGTATGTGAACGGGTTCGGGCAAAAGGCGATTGGCCCGCAAGAAGTGGAGGCCGCCTGCAGCGCGTTGTGGCGCGCATGGGGCGCGGCGCTGGCCCTGTGCCTTGTGCTGGCGCTGCTGGCCTAACCCAGCAAAAGCCAGAGCCCCACCAGCGCCAGCGCGACCCCGAAGCCCGTATTGATGCGCCGCGCCTGACGGTCGATGCGAAAGGCCGCGGCAAGGCGCGCGCCCCCGACCGTCCAGAGGGTGAAGGCCACAAGGTTGTTGAGCGTGAAGAACGTGGTGATCCAGAGCACCGCGCCCGCGACTGACGGCGCGCCCGTCTGCGGCGCGGTTGGCAGGAATTGCGAGAACATCAGAGCGATGATCATGTAGGCCTTGGGATTGAGCAGCAGCAACAGCGCGCCGCCCAGTACCCCGAGCGGGCGCGCGCCCTGCCCCGCGCCGCCCGCACCGGCGCGAAGAAAGCCGAAGGCCAGCCACAAGAGCCAAGCCGCCCCGGCCCAGCGCAAGAGGCTCATCACCGAAGGGAGGCGTTCAAGCCCCGTCGCAAAGCCGAAGCCGATCAGCAGTGTCACGATCCATGTGGCGATGTGATACCCGGCGCTGGCGGGCAAGCTGCGCCAGAGGCCAAAGCGCGCGCCATTGGCGGCAAAGACCATGTTGCCGGGGCCGGGGCTGTAGGCCAGCGGCAAAAGGAACAGAAATAGCGCGGCGGTCCAGTCGATCATGGGGTGGCTCCGGTGGCGGGGTGCCGGGGCAGACTGCCCCGGCACCCGCACGCAAGCGACCCGGATCATGCGGTTTCGCCCGGCGCGGGGATCGCTTAGTCTGGCGGGAATGTATCAAGTGAGGACACCCAGTATGCGCCCGATCACCCGACTTGCCGCCCTCTGTCTGACGGTCTTGTGCCTTGCCGCGCTTTCCCCCCTGCCCGCCAAGGCGCAGCAATGCGGCGGCGGGTTTCAGCAATTCGTCGCGGCGCTGGCCGATGAGGCGGTGGCACGCGGCCATGACAGGCAAGTGGCCGAGGGATTCCTGGCCGGGGTGCGCAAGGATCAATCGGTGCTGAATGCGGACCGGCGGCAGGGGGTCTTTCAGATGCCCTTCGTGGATTTCGCCCGCCGCCTGATCAGCGCGAACCGCCTGAACAGGGGACGCGCGTTGGCGCAGCGCCATGATGCGATTTTCGACCGGATCGAGGGGGCCTACGGGATCGACCGGGGTGTCTTGCTGGCCTTCTGGGCCTTCGAGACGGATTACGGCGCCGTGCAGGGCGATTACAACACCCGCGATGCGCTGGTCACGCTGGCGCATGATTGCCGCCGCCCCGAGCTGTTCCGCCCGCAGATCTTTGCCGCGATGACCCTATATGCGCGCGGCGATCTCAACCCGCAAAGCACCAAGGGCGCATGGGCCGGCGAGATCGGCATGGTGCAGATGCTGCCAAAGGATATCCTTGAACATGGCACTGATGGCGATGGCGACGGGCATGTTGACCTCAAGGGATCGCCCCAAGATGCGCTGTTGTCGGGGGCGTCGATGCTGGCCGGGCTGGGCTGGCGGGCAAATGAGCCATGGTTGCAGGAGGTCACCCTGCCCGAGGGCATGAACTGGGCCGAGACCGGGCTGCGCACGCAGATGCCGGCGCGCGACTGGCAGGCGATGGGCGTGCGCCCGCGCCACGGGCAGATCGCGGGGGATTTGCCCGCCAGCATCCTTGTGCCGCAGGGGCGCGGCGGGCCGGCCTTTCTGGCCTATCCCAATTTCCGGATCTATTTCGAGTGGAACCAGAGCTTTGTCTATGTGCTGACCGCCGCTTATTTCGCCAACCGTCTGGAGGGCGCGCCGGTTTTCGATGCGGGGCGGCCCGAGCCGGGCCTTTCGGGCGAAGAAATGAAGGCGCTGCAGCGCAAGCTGGCGGCGCGCGGTCACGATGTCGGCGGGATCGACGGCATCCTTGGCGCGGGCACCCGCGCGGCGGTGCAGGAGGTCCAGCAGGAGCTGGGCCTGCCCGCCGATGCCTGGCCGACGCGGACGCTGTTGAACCGGCTATAGCGGTGTGCGCGCCGCGCCGTCAGTCGGCGACGCGCGCCAGCAGTTCCTGCGCGCGTTCGGGGCCGAACTTGTCGGCCAGCACCTGCGCGCGGGGCACCCATCTGTAGCGCGTGTCGTCGCGCAGATGCGACCAGAAGAGCCGCCCGCCCTTGCGCCAGGGATCAAGGATGATGCCCTCGTCCATCGGGTCGCCCTTGGCGCTGATGATGGCGGTGCTGTGTTCGAGCCGGATATTGTTGGCATTGGCGACGGCGCGGTGCATCTGCAGCGTCTCAAAGCGTTCGCGCTTGAGGCGGGCCTCCATGTCCATCGCCCAGTGCCAGCACAGGCCACGCGGCTTCACGCCCATGTTCACCTTGGTGTTGTGCATTAGCGGGCGGTCGGTGATCTGGTATTCCTGCGACAGCTCATAGGGGTATTCATAAGCGATCCGGGCGGCGCGCTGCGCTTCTTCGGGGTCCACATCCGGGCCGAGCGAGCGGATTTCATGGGCAAGTTCGGCGACCTCCTGATCGGTCGGCACGGCCGGGCCGTATCCGCCAACGGAACAGGCCGCGAGGGTCATAACGGCGAGAAGCGAAAGAAGACGTAAGCAGATCTGCATGAACCAAGCCCGGATTGTGAAACAAAAACCGAGCGCAGAGCTAGCCGCTGCGCCCGCTCTTGTCGAGATGGCCTGGCGCGCGCACACGCGGATGTGACGAGAAGGAAACAGCGCGGCGGTTGCGAACCGCCCATGACCCGGCGCTCAGGCGACCAGGGCTTCGGCCTTCTTGAGATCGACGCTGACCAGTTGGCTGACGCCCTGTTCGGCCATGGTGACGCCGAAGAGGCGGTCCATGCGGCTCATGGTGACGGCGTGGTGGGTGATGATCAGGAAGCGGGTTTCGGTGCGGCGGCACATTTCATCGAGCAGGTCGCAGAACCGGCCCACATTGGCATCGTCAAGCGGCGCGTCGACCTCGTCGAGCACGCAGATCGGGGCGGGATTGGCCAGGAACACCGCGAAGATCAGCGCCAGCGCGGTCAGGGTCTGTTCCCCCCCGGACAAAAGCGAGAGCGTCGCCAGTTTCTTGCCCGGCGGCTGGCACATGATCTCGAGCCCCGCATCCAGCGGATCGTCGCTTTCGACCATCACCAGATTGGCGTCGCCGCCGCCGAAGAGATGCTTGAACAGCATGGTGAAATTCGAATTCACCTGCTCGAATGCGGTCAACAGCCGTTCGCGCCCCTCGCGGTTGAGGCTGGCGATCCCGTTGCGCAATTCGCGGATCGCCTGTTCCAGATCCTCTTTCTCGGTGGCGAGGTTGTCGTGTTCCTCCTGCACCTCGCGGGCGTCCTCCTCGGCGCGCAGGTTCACCGCGCCCAGCGCGTCGCGCTGACGTTTGAGGCGGTTCACATCGGCCTCGATGGTTTCGGAGGGCGGCATCTTTTCGGGATCGGCGGAAAGCTGTTCAAGCAGCTCTTCGGGGGTCGTGTCCTGTTCCTCGGCGATGCGTTCGGCGGCATAGGCGCGCGCGTCGCGCGCCGCATCGGTGCGCGCTTCGGAGCGGGCGCGGGCCTCGCGGGCCTCGGAGGCGACGCGCTCGCTGTCGCGCTCGGCGACAACGGCCTCGCGCAGGACGCCTTCGGCGGCTGAGAGCGCATCGGCGGCGTCGGCGCGCCGGGCAGAGGCGCGGTCGATCTCGCTGCCCAGTTCGGCACGCTTGGCGGCGATGTCCTCGGGCGCGGCGGAAGCTTCGGCCAGTTCGGCCTCGGAGGCCGCCTTGCGCTCGGCGAGTTCGGCGCTGCGCTTTTCGGCCGTTTCAAGACGATGCCGCCAGCCGCTGATTTCCTTGGTCACTTCCTGCGCGCGCCGGGTGCGGGCCTCGCCTTCGCGGCGCAGTTCATCATGGTTGGAGCGGCGCGCCATCATCGTCATGCGCGCGGCCTCGACCGTCATCTTGACGTCCTCCACCCCGGCACGGGCGGAGTCGAGATCGCCCAGCTCGCCCAGCCCCTGTTCGGCCTCGGCCAGTTGGGTGCGCGCGGCCAGCGCCTCTTCCTCGTGGCGGGTGACAGCGAGGCCCATGGATTCAAGCTTGGACTGGGCAAGGTTGCGGTCGGCCTCGGCGCGGCTGAGGGCACGGTTGGCCTGATTGAGTTCGCCGTCGGCGGTGCGGCGATCCTCGCGGGCCTGCTTGTCGACCTCGATCAACTCGGCCAGCTTGGCGCGCAGCGTGTCATGCGCGGCCACGGCACCTTCGGCACGGGCGGTGGCATGGGCAAGCTGCTGCTTGAGTTCCTCGAGCCGGTTGAGCTGCTGGAGGCGCAGCGCGGCGGCGGAGGGCGCATCCTCGGCCCAGGCGCGATAGCCGTCCCAGCGCCACAGATCGCCTTCGGTCGTGACCAGTCGCTGACCGGGTTTGAGAAGCGGTTGCAGGCGCGGGCCGTCATCGGGATCAATCAGGCCGATCTGGGACATGCGCCGCGCCAGCACCTCGGGGATGGTGACATGGGCCGACAGGGCGCTGACGCCTTCGGGCAGGGTCTGGGACGAGCCATAGCCGGGCAGAAGCGCCCAGCCCGTCGGCCCGTCGGCATCGACCTGCGGCGCGCGCAGATCATCGGCCAGCGCGGCGCCAAGCGCCTTTTCATAGCCCGGCGCGACCTGCAACAGATCAAGGATCTGCCCGCCTTCGGCGGTGTCGCGCTCGACCAGCCGCGCCAGCGCAGACACTTCGGCGGAAAGCGCGTTCACCTCGCCTTCGGCTTCGGAGCGCTGCGCGCGGGCGGTGGCCTCGCGGGTCTGGGTCTCGGCGCGGGCCTCGTCGGCGGCGTTGAGCGCGTCTTCGGCCTGCTGGGCCTTTTGGACGGCAGCGGTTTCGGCGGCTTGCGCGGCCTCGTAATCATGGCCCGCACGCGACAGCGCCTCGCGGGCGGTGGCGGCGGACTCGCGCGCACGGGCGGCTTCGGATTCGCTTTTCTCGAGGGTCTTGCGGCTGTCTTCCAGGAAGCGCTGCGCCGATTGGTGGCGCGCGGCGAGGCGGGCCACGTCCTCGGTCAGCTGACTGAGCTGGGTTTCGCGGTCTTGCAGGACCTGCGCGGCCTCATGCGAGTCGGCGGCGGCATCGGCCAGCTTGGCGTCATGGCCCTCGCTGGCGCGGGCCAGTTCGCGGGCCTCCCATTCCAGCCGCTCGATGGTTTCGCCGGCGTCGCGGTTGAGCCCGGATTCACGCTCGATATCACGCGAAAGCTGTTCGATCCGCCCTTCAAGCGTTTCGATCCGGGCACGGGCGTTCTGTTCCTGCTCCTTGAGGCTGTCGCGCTGCACTTCGAGCCGTTGCAGGATGGCGGCGGCGATGGCCTCTTCCTCGCGCAGGGGCGGGAGGGCCTCTTCGGCCTTGGCGCGGGCCTTGGAGGACTCGCGCGCGGCGGATTCGGCGCGGGCGGCGGCGGCGGTGCGTTCGCGCAGATCGTCCTCGGCGCGGGCGCGGGCCTCGTCGGCCTCTTTCCAGCGGCGATACAGCAGCAGCCCTTCGGCCTGGCGCAAGTCTTCGCCGATGGCGCGGTAGCGGGCGGCCTGTTTGGCCTGCCGGGCCAGTTGCGCCAGTTGCCCGGCCAGCTGTTCGATCACGTCATCGACGCGCGCAAGGTTCTGTTCGGCACCCTTGAGTTTCAGTTCGGCCTCGTGGCGGCGCTGATAGAGGCCCGAAATCCCGGCGGCCTCTTCGAGGATGCGGCGGCGGGCC